>Ga0256914_1002203_pt1 | contig 16503 bp, 14 predicted proteins | sample HulkmetaG_FD_191571 | JGI IMG/M metagenome (GOLD analysis project Ga0256914, IMG submission 191571) | Hydrothermal chimney microbial communities from Main Endeavour vent field at the Juan de Fuca Ridge, Pacific Ocean - Hulk | ecosystem: Environmental > Aquatic > Marine > Hydrothermal vents ... | reverse complement strand
GAAGATTGGTTACGAACATCACTGGAGCTTCAGTCGGCAGTTGCGCCTGAGTTACGGAATCAGCCGCGCCCGCCCCATCTATGATGGTAACCGCGAATACACCACCCGCGGCTTCATAAATCTCTACGCAAGGTTTTGATGATGAACAGAGTGAAAGAAAGAGGCTTCCGGGTGAACCGGACACGCTGCTGCCTTTGGATGACGATGGCACTTCTGCTGGTGGCCCTTCCAGCCAGCGGGGAGCTGATTGTGCTTTCCTATCATGAAGTGGATCACACTTTGGGACGCAACAAGACATTCGATGCCATGGCGGTTAACACCACCGAGCTAGCACGGCAGTTTTCCTGGCTGAAAGAGCATGGCTACGTGTCTGTAGGCATTGATGATCTGCTTGCCGCCAACCGAGGGATCCGCCCCCTCCCTGAAAAGGCGGTACTGCTCACCTTTGACGACGGATATCGGGGAATGTACGAACAGGTGTTTCCGCTGCTGCGCATATTCGGCTATCGCGCTGTACTCGCAGTAGTAGGACGCTGGCAAGAGACGCCCCATTCAAAGAAGGTCTTGTACGGCGACCATCGGGTTCCGCGCAGCCATTTCCTCAGCTGGAAAGAGATCCGGGAAATGGTGAATTCCGGTCTGGTGGAGGTTGCTTCTCATAGCTATGATCTCCACCACGGGATCATCGCCAATCCGCAAGGAAACAAACTGCCCGCTGCGGTGAACCGCCGCTACGATCCTCGAACCGGTCACTACGAGACAGAAAGAGCATATCTCCAGCGCATCCGTGCAGACCTGAAGCGCAGTTCCGATCTCATCGCCCGTAAAACAGGAAAGAGGCCAAGAGTCATGGTCTGGCCCTACGGCGCCTATAGCCAGGTCACGGTGGAGATTGCCCGGGAAGTTGGAATGCCAATCACCCTGACCTTGGAGGACAAGAAATTCGACGCCCGGGAGCTCGGTGCCATCGGCCGCCTGTTGATTGGCCATGGTTCCGATCTGGAGAATTTCGTCTGGCAAATCAACAACCACTATAAACCCAGATTCGAACCCGTGCGGGTGGTCCACCTCGATCTGGACTACGTCTATGACCCGGATCCTCTCCAGCAGGAAAGAAATCTGAGCAAGCTCCTGGACCGGATCAAAGAGATGGGGGTCAATACCGTTTATCTGCAAGCCTTTGCCGATCCGGATGGGGATGGCAATGCGGATGCTCTCTACTTTCCAAATCGCCATCTTCCGATGCGCGCCGATCTGTTCAGTCGTGTCTCTTGGCAGCTGCGCACCCGCACCGGCGTGAAAGTCTACGCCTGGCTCCCGGTTCTCGCCTACGACCTTCCAAACGGTCATCCGCTTTCCGGAGCGCGCGTTATCTCTTCCTCAGGTCAGGCAACGGGGAGTTATCGGCGACTTTCACCTTTCAGTGCAGAAGCGCTGCGTTTCGTCGGCGACATCTACGAGGACTTGGCGATACACACCCATTTCGAAGGGTTAATCTTCCATGACGACGCCTACCTGGATGATTATGAAGATGCCAGCCGCTGGGCAATGTCTGTCTATCGAAACAAATGGGGGTTGCCGGCAGATATCAAAGCCATCAGGAGCAATCCCACCCTGTTCAAACACTGGACGCTGAACAAGACCAAGGCATTGGCACAGTGGACCGATTCCCTGACAAAACGTGTCCGGCGATACCGACCACAACTGAAAACGGCGCGTAACATGTACGCGTCGGTAGTCATGACCCCTGAAGCAGAAACCTGGTTTGCGCAATCCATGGAGATTTTCCTGAAGCACTATGACTACACCGCAATCATGGCCATGCCCTATATGGAGAACGCCAATCATCCGGAGAAATGGCTGAAAACCCTGGTAGAACGGGTCGCCGCCATTCCTGGCGCGCTAAAGAGAACAGTGTTTGAATTGCAGAGCGTTGATTGGAAAACGGGAAAACCGGTCGACGCCTCAACGCTCTCCCGCCAGATGCGTTTGTTGCAGGAAAACGGTGTCGTCAACTTCGGCTACTATCCCGATGACTTTATACAGGGAAAACCTGTACTGGAAAAAATCCGGCCGGTGATTTCCCTGCAGTTCCAACGGAAGGAGAAGTAGTCATGCAGATGGATCTTCTAAGCATGGCTCTGACCTTTGCCTACTTTTACCCATTGTTGATGGCTTATGTATGGATGGTGGGAGGCCTGCTCTACTATATCCAGTGGGAACATGGTCAGCCCACGGGGGCAGGAGCGCTGGGACAAATGAGTCATTTCCCTCCAGTCAGTTTCCTGGTGCCCTGCCATAACGAGGGAGAGAACCTCCGTGAGACCATCGCCGCGCTGAATGAGCAAAACTATCCCGACTTCGAAATCATTGCCATCAATGACGGAAGCACCGACAGAACCGCACTCCTGCTGGATGAGCTGCAACTAAGGTACCCCCGGCTCCGGGTAGTACACTTGGCGGAAAACCAGGGCAAACCCACTGCACTACGGATGGGTGCGATGGCATCACTCCATGAGTTCCTGATCTGTATCGATGGTGACGCCCTGCTGGATCCCAATGCCACCGGCTGGATCATGCAGCACTTCACCTCCAGCGACCGGGTGGGCGCCGTCACCGGCAATCCCCGGGTACGCACCCGCTCAACACTGCTGGGCAAGATCCAAGTCGGTGAATTCTCTTCAATCGTCGGCCTCATCAAGCGAGCCCAACGAATCTACGGACGAGTGTTTACCGTTTCCGGTGTGGTTGCCGGCTTTCGCAAATCCGCCCTGCACGAGGTGGACTACTGGAGTCGGGATGCCATTACGGAGGACATCGACGTCAGCTGGAAACTCCAGCTGCGGGGATGGGACATCCGTTTCGAATCCAATGCCCTGTGCTGGATTCTCATGCCGGAGACCCTGCGCGGGCTGTGGCGTCAACGATTGCGCTGGGCACAGGGGGGCGTGGAAGTGTTCACCCGATATTTGCCCGAGATTCTCAGCTTCCGGCAACGACGCATGTGGTTGCTGTGTGCAGAGTATCTGCTCAGCGTGATTTGGGCCTACACCATCGTTGCCCTGTTTCTCCTCTGGCTTACCATGCAGTTTACACCAGGCGCAACCACGACCACATCCCTTTCCATGATCCCGGGCTCAGCCAGCCTGTTGCTGGGAGTGACCTGTCTGATCCAGTTCGCAGTGAGCTTCTATATCGATGGGCGTTACGAAAAAGGTCTGGGAAAACTCTATTACTGGATGCTTTGGTACCCGCTGGTTTATTGGCTGATCAACATGCTGACCCTGGCAGTGGCGGTACCCAAAGCATTACTGAGACCACGCGGCCAACGGGCCATCTGGGTAAGCCCCGACAGAGGAGTACGTCCATGAGTTCATTGATCATCGAAAACCCCCATCGTCAGGGGCTGGTTCGCCGATTTATCCAAGGAGCTATCACATTGGCCTTCTGGGGAATATGGCTCTACCTGATGCTGCCCCTGCTCACACCGCTGATTGCCATGGCGGGAATCGAGCATGCGTTACTCTCCTCCCTGGAGCCCATCGACTATCTCAGATACATCCTCCCGATAATTCTGTTTGTCGGTGCACTCATGCTAGGCATGGAACTTTGGGTGAGGTATAACATTTTCCTGCATCGCCGCTCACATCGGCAAAAGCGGAAAAAAACAGTTTATCGAACCCAGATAGCCAAGCATTTCGACGTCCCTCTCAATGATTTGACCGGTTGGCACCATTCAGGACGGATGATTATTCGTATGACCGAACATGGAAAGGTCTACGACGTAGAGGTCAAACCTCCATTAAAATCCCCGGTTCCTCTGGACAGGCGGAACCGTACCGCAGCTAACCCTGCAGGTGAAAGGATGAAGCTCAGGCCTGTGAAAAATCAGAGGCGAACGCCACTAGGCAGACGAAAACCCCGGCCCGACAATCCGACGCCGCTCCAGGCCGGAGCCGACTGATGGATTGGCTCATGTAAAGGGGCGACAGGCTGCTCCGGCATGGCCCCCGAGAGGAAAATCTTTCATAATCCTGCCATGGAATCCCTCACCACCCTGACCGGCACCATTGCAGGATTTCTCTGGGGCAACGGGCTGACCCTGCTGGTCCTGCTCGGCACCGGCCTCTATCTCACCCTGCGCATGGGCTTCGTGCAGCTGCGGGGATTCCGTCACGGTCTGGATCTGGTGGGCGGGCGATACAGCTGCCGCGAGGATGTGGGCGAGGTGTCCCACTTCCAGGCGCTCTCCACCGCCCTCTCCGCCACCGTCGGCACCGGCAACATCGCCGGCGTCGCCACTGCCATCTCGCTGGGTGGTCCCGGCGCACTGTTCTGGATGTGGATCACCGCCTTCTTCGGCATGGCCACCAAGTTCACCGAGAGCACCCTCGCCATTCGCTACCGCGAGGTGGCCAAGGACGGCACCATCTCCGGCGGCCCCATGTACACCCTGCTGCATGGCCTGAAGATGCCGCGCGCCGCCGCCGCTTTTGCCCTGTTCACCCTGATCGCCTCCTTCGGTATCGGCAACATGGTGCAGGCCAACTCGGTGGTGGACGGTCTGGCCTTCATCTGGCCCGAAATAAGATCCGGCGCCTGGCTGCTGGGAATCCTCATGGGCGCGCTGGTGGGCATGGTGATCCTCGGCGGGGTAAAACGGATTGCCAAAGTGGCCAGCACCCTGGTCCCTTTCATGGCCACCATCTACATCGCCGGCGCCCTGCTGGTGCTGCTCAACCATCTGGAGGCCATCCCGGCTGCTTTCGCCACCATCCTCAATCACGCCCTCAACCCCTTCGCCGTGGGCGGCGCAGCGGTGGGCGAGGCGATCCGCTGGGGCGTGGCGCGCGGACTGTTCTCCAACGAGGCGGGACTGGGCTCCTCCGCCATGGCACATGCCCCGGCACGCACCAACGAGCCGGTGCGCGAAGGACTGGTGGCGATGATGGAGCCGTTCATCGACACCCTGGTGATCTGTACCCTCACCGGCCTGGTGATCGTGGTCACCGGCAGCCACCTCCATCATCCCGAGGAGGCCGTGGGTGCCGCCCTCACCGCCCACGCATTCAGCACTACACTGGGTGACGGCGGGGCGGCCGTGGTCGGCATCGGCCTCTCCCTGTTCGCCTTCTCCACCACCATCGCCTGGTCCTACTACGGTGACCGCTCGGCGAAATTCCTGTTCGGGGAACGGGCGGTAATGCCCTACCGTGTCATCTTCACCCTGCTGGTGGTGGTGGGCGCCGCCGTGCCGCTGCAGCTGGTGTGGAACGTGGCCGACATCACCAACCTGCTGATGGCGCTGCCCAACCTGCTGGCGTTGATCCTGCTGGCCGGTACCGTGAAAAGATTACGCGACGACTATTTCTCCCGCCTTCACGAAAAGGAGTGACCCCATGTTCCCCCCCTATCTGACCGACAAGACGATCCGTCATCAGGTCCGCGACGCCCTGGAGGAAGACATCGGTGACGGCGATCTCACCGCCCGGCTGATCGACGCTTCGGAGCCCGGCCGGGCGGAGATCGTCTGCCGCGAGCCGGCGGTCCTGTGCGGCACCGCGTGGGTGGAGGAGGCTTTCCGCCAGTTCGACGATACGGTGACCATCACCTGGCATGCTGCCGACGGCGAACGGCTCCACGCCGGCCACTATCTCTGTACCCTCAGCGGCCCGGCCCGCTCCCTGCTCACCGTGGAACGCACCGCCCTCAACTTCCTGCAGACCCTCTCCGGCACCGCCACCCTCACCCGGCATTACGTGGACGCCGTCGCCGGCACCGATGTCAAGATCCTGGACACCCGAAAGACCCTGCCCGGCCTGCGGCTGGCCCAGAAATACGCCGTGCTGTGTGGTGGTGGACACAACCACCGCATCGGCCTGTTCGACGCCATCCTGATCAAGGAGAACCACATCCTGGCTGCCGGCTCCATCGGCGAGGCGGTACGCCAGGCACGCACCCTCTCCCGCCGCGGCATCCTGCTGGAGGTGGAGGTAGAAACCCTGCACGAACTCCACGAAGCGCTGGCCGCCGGTGTGGATCGCATCCTGCTGGACAACATGGACGACGAGACACTGCGCGAAGCGGTGGCCGTCACCAACGGCCGCGCCGAGCTGGAAGCCTCGGGGGGCGTCACCCTGGAGACCGTTCGCTCGGTGGCGGAAACCGGTGTGGACTACATCTCGGTCGGAGAGCTGACAAAAAATCTCTCGGCCATCGATCTGTCGATGCGATTCATGAACGAAGCTTCCTGATCCCCGGGATACGTCGAACCGCCACGAACTGCCCCATCACTCCCGTCTTCACGTTCCAGGATGTGGCGGCGATACATTCAAAGGCCTTCGCCGTCCGCCCAATCGGTCGCCCTGACGATGGATTGTGCGGATCCAGGGGACGGAATGACCGGAAAAACGAGGAAGCCGGCCCCCTTCCGGTCTATGCTTTGATCGTGTGAGGTCACCCGGCTCCCGGCCATGATACTGCAACCCCTGCCCGTCCAGGTGATGACGGGACCCGAAGGTACCGCCGCGGTACCGCCGGTCTTCGGTAACGTATTCACCGAGATGGCGGTCCTCCTGCTGATGGCGGCGGCCATCGGCGCCATCGCCATCCGGTTGCGGCAACCGTTGATCGTCGCCTTCATCGCGGTGGGCATCCTGGTGGGACCCTCGGTACTCGGCTGGGTGTCAGCCAACGATCAGGTGGATCTGCTGGCCAAACTGGGGATCGCCCTGTTGCTGTTCGTGGTGGGGCTGAAACTGGATCCCCACATCATCCGCACCATGGGACGGGTCGCCCTGGCCACCGGCCTGGGACAGGTCTTCTTCACCTCGGCAGCGGGCTATTTCATCGCCATCGGGCTGGGGATGGATGCGGTGACCGCGCTCTACGTGGCGGTGGCCCTGACCTTCTCCAGCACCATCATCATCGTCAAGCTGCTTTCCGACAAAAAGGAGGTGGACACCCTGCACGGGCGGATCGCCATCGGCTTTCTCATCGTCCAGGACATCGTGGTGGTGCTGGTGATGATCGGCCTGACGGCACTGGGCGAGGCTCGCGATGCCGCCACCCTGGGGCGGGAAGCCGTCGCCGTGCTGCTCAAGGGCGCCCTGTTCATCGCCCTAATCGGCACATTGATGCGGTACCTGCTGACACCGCTGCTGCACCAGCTCGCCCGCCTGCCGGAGCTGCTGGTACTGTTCGCCATCGCCTGGGCCGTGGCTCTGGGGGCAGTGGGGGATCACCTCGGTTTCAGCAAGGAGGTGGGAGCCTTTCTGGCCGGCGTCTCCCTTGCCTCCACCCCCTACCGTGAGGTGATCGGCGCCCGCCTGGTCAGTCTGCGGGACTTCCTGCTGCTGTTCTTCTTCATCGATCTGGGTGCGGGACTGAACCTCTCCCTGCTCGGCTCACAAGTGCTTCCGGCCCTGCTGCTCTCGCTGTTCGTACTGGTGGGGAATCCGCTCATCGTGATGATCATCCTGGGCCTCATGGGATACCATCGCCGCACCGGCTTTCTGGCCGGTCTGACGGTGGCCCAGATCAGCGAATTCTCCCTCATCCTGGGGGCGCTGGGACTGAACCTGGGCCACATCGATGCCGAGGCGCTCGGGCTCATCACCCTGGTCGGGCTGATCACCATCAGCGCCTCCACCTATCTGATCCTCTATTCCCATCCACTCTATGAGAGGCTCGCCCCCTGGCTGGGAGTGTTCGAACGCCGCCGCATCCGCCGCGGCGAGGTGGAAGCCGGTAATCCAGGCGACGGTGAATATGACGTCATCCTGTTCGGTCTGGGACGCTTCGGTGCCGGCATCGCCCAAGAGCTGAAGCAACGCGGTTACCGGGTACTGGGCGTGGACTTCGACCCCGATCGGGTCCGCCGGCTTCAACGGCTCGGCCACACGGTACGCTATGGTGATGCCGAAGACCCGGAGTTTCTCGCCACGCTCCCCCTCGGAGAGGTGCGCTGGGTGCTCAGCAGCCTGCGCGAACTGCCGGTCAACCTCGCCCTGCTGCACGGCCTGCGCGACCACGGTTACGCAGGGGCCGTGGCGATGACAGCCCACACCCGCACCGACGCCGGACAACTGAAACGGGCCGGCACTCACCGGGTCTGGATACCCTATGCCTCCGCGGCCGCGGAGGCGGTGGACAGCCTGTTCGGCCCCGGAGACCGCCCAGCCGGAAAGGCACGCCATCCCGGCCGTGCCGGTCCGAAAGACTGATCGTCCGGCCACCCTCCGACACCGGACACACGAAGGAGATACGAACGATGCAAAGGTTTCAGAACATCCTGTGCGCCGTCACACCCGGCCCCGCTGGCGACGATGCCATCGCACGAGCGGTGACGCTGACGGAAAACCATCAGGCCCGTCTCACCCTGATGGAGGTGATCGACGGGATCCCCTCCGAGGCGAAGCTGCTCGACCGTGCGCTGTGGCCACCCGATCTGCGGCAACGCATCCTCACCGAGCATCACCGGCGACTGACGGAACGGGTGACGCCCTTCCGGAAGAAAGAGGTCCCCCTCACGCTCCGGGTGCTGACGGGTATCCCGTTTCTCGAAATCATCCGCGAAGTGCTTCGCAACCGGCACGACCTGGTGATCAAGGCGGCGGAGAGCGGTGGGCTGCTGGATCGGGCATTCGGCAGCGACGACATGCATCTGCTGCGCAAATGCCCATGTCCGGTATGGCTGGTCAAACCCGGCGCACCGAAAAACTATCGCTGCATCGTGGCGGCGGTGGATGTGAACGATACCGGATCGCCCCGCGAGCTGAGGACCAGGCACCAGCTCAATGTCCGGGTGCTGGAGATGGCCGCCTCCCTCGCCCTGTCAGAGTTCACCGAGCTCCACATCGCCTATGCCTGGGAGGATTTCAGCGAGCCCCTCATGCAGTACCCCTTCATGAACATCCCCCGGGAAAAGATCCTCCGCCATGCAGAGGAGAGCCGTCTGCGCCAGGCGCAGAACCTCCGTCGGCTGGTCCACGAAACCCTGGACAAGGCGGGCAAACAGACCCGGGAGTACCTCGCTCCCCAGGTGCATCTGCTGAAGGGATCGCCGCGCAGGGAGATCCCCGATTTCGCCGCCGCTGTCGGCGCCGACCTCGTGGTGATGGGCACCGTGGCACGCACCGGCATTCCTGGCCTCTTCATGGGGAACACCGCGGAGACCATCCTCAACCGGCTCGACTGCTCCATCCTCGCGGTCAAGCCACCCGGGTTCGTGACTCCGGTCACGCTGGAGAATCCGACCGATGAAGGCCCATGAAGCCGCTGCGAAACGGTCCGTCCCGCCCATCAATGCAGAAAGAGGCGGTTCAACACGAACACCATGGAGAGCAGCGCCCCGTGCCCCAGCATGGCGAGGATGGTCATCCGGATGGCCGGGGCCAGCGCCCCGGACTGCTCCGCATGACGGATCAGGATCCCGGCGGCCCGGAGGCTGAGCGGTGCGGGAAGGGCCGCAACCAGGGCCGGCCACGGCAGGACACCGGAAACGATCGACAGGCCGAAGATCCCCCAGGCCAGCAGCGCTATCAAAGGGTAGCCCCAGGCGGCGGTGGCGGGCGGGAGCCGCGCCACCCAGTGCAGCTTTCCTGCCTCGATGTCCGCCTTGCGGTCGGGAAACTGGTTGATGTAGAGCAGGTTGGTGGTCAGCAGTGCCGAAGGCAGGGCCACCAGGAGCAACAGCCAGGAAAACTGGCCGGTCTGGACGAAGAAGGCCCCCGAGGGCAGCAGTCCGAAACCGGCGAGCACGGCGAGCTCTCCCAGCCCCCGGCTGTTCAGCCGCAGCGGGGGAGCCGAGTATCCCCATCCCAGCAGCAGGCCGCCCAGACCCAGCCAGAACAGCCCGGCACCGCTCTGCGCCATCAGGTAGGCGCCGATGACCGTCACGGCCACTACCAGCCCGAACCCGAAGTTCCGCATCTGCGACGGGGTGAGGATGCCGTTCTGGATGAACCGGCTGCCGCCGGTGAAGGGGTAGATGCGTTCCGTGTTCCGCTCGTCGGTGCCGTTGAGTGCGTCGTAGTAGTCGTTGAGGACATTCACCGCGGCATGCAGCAGGATCCCGGCCAGCAGGGTGAGCGAGGCGGTCAGCCCGTCGAGCGGGTAGCCCCGGTAGAACGCGAAGCTCAGCCCGAGGAGGATGGGCACCACGGAGGCCAGTATGAAAGGGGGCCGGGTGGCCGCAACGTAGGCTGCGGTGAGATGGGGGAATCGTTCTGCAGTCGGTTCGACGTTTTCCACGACAGGCTCCATGGTCGGTATTCAAATCCCTCTTGTCCCAACGGCGAAGGTGTCGGTCACCGCCTGGGGTAACTATAGCAGCAGACGGGCGATGCCGGGGCGGTCACCGCGGAACGGGAGGCTCACGACGGGTCCGCCGTGCCGGAGAGTTCCCGGACGCGTTCCTCGAATCGCTGCAACAACGCGCCGCCGGCATGCCGCAAAAAGCGTTGCAGCGGCGGTTTCAACGGACCGGGGCGCAGCGCCAGTTCGATCCTCAGGGAGACATCGCAATGGCTTCCCCCGGCACGGGGCGCGAATTCCCACTCGATGGAGATGGCGCCGAAAGGCGCCTCCTCACTGGTGATCACGATCCGTCGGCACGGCACGAGCCGGGCCCTGGAACGGAAGCGGATGCGAAATAGAGCGAGCTGCAGCTGCTGTTCCACCTCCAGCCACGCCTCCCCGCACCGCAGGATTCTGGCCTGCGACCAGCCGGGGAGAAATTCGGGATAGCGTTCGATGTCCGCCACCACGGAAAAGATCCGCTCGCAGGAACAGAAAAACCGCTTCGATTCGTGATACTGCACCATCGGCTCCCGTACGAACTCCACGCGGGTTGATCTGGGTCAATCAGCAACCTTGTATACGGATTCACCCGATCTTCTCTCTACTATACTTGATCACGGGGGCAGGAAAACGCTTCCGCCGCTTTCCTCCCCGTACCCGCCACCAATGGAGTGTGTCCCTCACAGGAGAGCGTGACCATGGCTACCGAACCGACCCTCTACGAGATCCTCCGGCGACAGGGGATCACCCGGCGCAGGTTTCTCAAGTTCTGCAGTCTCACCGCGGCATCACTGGGGCTGGCACCGGAATTCGCCGGCACCATCGCCCACGCCTTGGAGACCAAGCCGCGGCTGCCGGTGATCTGGCTGCACGGACTGGAGTGCACCTGCTGTACGGAGTCGTTCATCCGCTCGGGCCATCCGCTGGCCGCCGACGTGATCCTCTCCATGATCTCCCTCGACTACGACGACACCCTGATGGCCGCCGCCGGTCATCAGGCGGAGGCGATCCTGGAGCAGACCATCGCCAAGCATGACGGCAACTACATCCTCGCCTGCGAGGGCAACCCGCCGCTCAACGAGGAAGGGATGTTCTGCATCCAGGCGGGCAAACCGTTCGTGGAGAAGCTGCGCCGCATGGCCAGCCACAGCAAGGCGGTGATCGCCTGGGGCACCTGCGCCTCCTGGGGCTGCGTGCAGGCGGCGAAACCCAACCCCACCCGGGCCACGCCGATCCACAAGGTGGTCACCGACAAGCCGGTGATCAAGGTGCCGGGCTGCCCGCCCATCGCCGAGGTGATGACCGGAGTGATCACCTACATGCTCACCTTCGACCGGCTGCCGGAGCTGGATCGGCAGGGGCGGCCGAAGATGTTCTACGGCCGGCGGCTGCACGACAAATGCTACCGGCGGGCCCATTTCGACGCCGGCCAGTTCGTGGAGCGGTTCGACGACGAGGGGGCACGCAAGGGCTACTGCCTCTACAAGATGGGTTGCAAGGGTCCCACCACCCACAACGCCTGCTCCACCATGGAGTGGAACGGCGGCCTCTCCTGGCCGGTGAAATCGGGGCACGGCTGCCTGGGGTGCGCCGAGGAGGACTTCTGGGATCGGGGCTCTTTCTACAGCCCGGTGACCCATCTCAACGTGCCGGGCGGGGTGGAGGTGACCGCCGACCAGGTGGGCAAGGTGATCGCCGGTGCAGCGGCGGCGGGCGTGGCGGCCCACGCGGCGGTCTCGGCGGTCAGCCGGCTGGTGAGAAAGGGAGACAAGGGAGGAGATCGCGATGAGTGAGGCAATCACCGCCGACCAACTGGATACCAGCGGCAAACGGGTGGTGGTGGATCCCATCTGCCGCATCGAGGGGCACCTGCGCATCGAGGTGAACGTGGATGGGGAGAACGTCATCCGCAACGCGGTCTCCACCGGCAACATGTGGCGCGGTATCGAGATCATCCTGAAAGGGCGGGACCCGCGCGATGCCTGGGCCTTCACCCAGCGCATCTGCGGCGTCTGCACCGGCGTGCACGCCCTGACCTCGGTGCGTGCGGTGGAGGATGCGCTCGGCATCGCCATCCCAGCCAACGCCAACCACATCCGTAACCTGATGATGCTGGCGCAGCAGACCCAGGACCACCTGGTCCACTTCTACCACCTGCACGCCCTGGACTGGGTGGATGTGGTCAGCGCCCTGGAGGCCGACCCCAGGGCCACCGCCGCACTGCAGCGCAGCATCTCCAGCTGGCCCAAATCCTCGCCGGGCTACTTCCGCGACGTGAAGAACCGCCTGAAGCGGTTCGTGGAATCGGGGCAGCTGGGACCGTTCGCCAACGCCTACTGGGGCAGCCCCGCCTACAAGCTGCCGCCCGAGGCCAACCTGATGGCGGTGGCCCACTACCTGGAGGCGCTGGAGTTCCAGAAGGAGATCGTCAAGATCCACACCATCTTCGGCGGCCGCAATCCGCACCCCAACTGGATCGTGGGCGGGATGCCCTGCACCTTCACCCTGGACGGGGACGGCGGCATCAACATGGAGTGGCTCAACCTGGTCTCCTCCATCATCGACCGGGCCATCGCCTTCGTGGATCAGGTCTACCTCCCGGACCTCAAGGCGATCGCCTCCTTCTACAAGGAATGGGCCCGGATCGGGGGCGGTCTGGCCGGCCGCAACATGCTCTCCTACGGGGAGTACCCCTGGGTGGCCAACGACGGGTCGCAGGAGAACATGCTGATGCCCGGCGGCGCCATCATCGACGGCGATCTGTCGCAGGTGCACGAGGTGGACCTGCGCGACCCGGAGCAGATCCAGGAGTTCGTCACCCACTCCTGGTACCGCTATCCGGACGAGAGCAAGGGGCTGCATCCGTGGGAGGGGATCACCGAACCCCATTTCGAGCTGGGACCCAACGCCAAGGGCACCCGGACCAACATCGAGCAGCTGGACGAGAATGCCAAATACTCCTTCATCAAGGCGCCACGCTGGCGCGGACACCCCATGGAGGTGGGACCGCTGGCCCGCTACGTGGTGGCCTATGCCCGCGGCGAGGAGGAGATCAAGGCGCAGGTGGACGGCCTGCTGCACGATCTCGGCCTGCCGCTGGAGGCGCTCTTCTCCACGCTGGGGCGTACGGCGGCCAGGGGGCTGGAGTGCTCCTGGGCCGCCCACAAGATGCGCCGGGTGTTCGACGCCCTGCTGGCCAATCTCAAGGCGGGCGACACCGCCACCGCCAACATGGAGAAGTGGGAACCGGAGAGCTGGCCACTGGAGGCGAAAGGGGTGGGCCACGTGGAGGCGCCCCGCGGCGCCCTCGGCCACTGGGTACGGATCCGCAACGGACGCATCGAGAACTACCAGGCGGTGGTCCCCACCACCTGGAACGCCTCGCCCCGGGATCCGGCCGGAAAGATCGGCCCCTACGAAGCGGCCCTGCTGGGCACCCCGATGGTGGACCCCGAACAGCCGCTGGAGATCCTGCGCACCATCCACAGCTTCGACCCCTGCCTGGCCTGCTCCACCCACGTGATGGCGACGGACGGGCAGGAACTGGCAACCGTGAAGGTACGCTGAAATGACGACACGAAGCGCAATCCACACCGCTCCTCCCCGGGCGGTCTATGTGTTCGAGGCGCCGGTGCGCCTGTGGCACTGGGTGCATACCTTCAGCTTCCTGGCACTGGCGGTGACCGGCTACCTGATCGCCCACCCGCTCCCCTCCCTGGCCGGCGAGGCCAGCGATCACTTTTTGATGGGCAACCTCCGCCTGATCCACTTCATCGCCGCCTGGTTCTTCGCCGTGGGCTTCGCGGTACGCATCTACTGGGCGCTGGTGGGCAACCGCTACGCACGGGAGATCTTCTATCTCCCCTTCTGGCGCGCCGACTGGTGGAAGGGGCTGTTCCACGAGCTGGCCTACTACCTGTTCCTCACCCGCAGCCAGCCGCGCATCCTCGGCCACAACCCGCTGGCACAGGCGGCCATGCTCTTCCTCAATACCCTGATGACCCTGTTCATGATCGCCACCGGCTTCGCCCTCTACGGCGAAGGGCTGGGGCCGGGGAGCTGGGCCGACGTCGGCTTCGGCTGGATCCTCCCCTGCCTCGGCGGCGGCGAGGCCACCCAGAACTGGCACGAGATGGGGATGTGGATCATGCTCACCTTCGCCATCATCCACATCTACATGGTGGTGCGCGCCGACATCTTCGGCAAGAGCAGCAGCGTCAGCGCCATGATCAGCGGCTGGCGGATGTTCCGGGAGTGAACGGCGATCCGATGCACAACGCGGAACGGACGGCGACCCTGATCCTCGGTATCGGCAACCTGCTCTGGGCCGACGAGGGATTCGGCATCCGCTGTATCGAGGCGATGAACGCCCGCTACCGTTTTCCCGACGACACCCGGCTGATGGACGGTGGCACCCAGGGGATGTTCCTGCTCCCCTGGGTGAGCGGTGCCTCCCGGCTGCTGATCTTCGATGCCATCGATTTCGGGCTCCTCCCCGGCACACTGCGGGTGGTCCGGGACGACGACGTACCGCGCTACATGGGCGCGAAAAAGATCAGCATGCACCAGACCGGCTTTCAGGAGGTACTGGCGGCGGCACGACTGTTGGGTGACCGGCCGCAGCGACTGGCCCTGGTCGGCGTCCAGCCGGAACGGCTGGACGACTACGGCGGCGATCTGCGGGAGTCCGTGCGGCGACGCATCCCGGAGGCGATTGCCGCCGCCTGCTCGATACTGCGGGAGTGGGGAGTACACTTCTCACCGCGCGCAACCCCCCTCTCCCCGGAGGAGCGGACCGGGCCGGCACCGGAAGGGAGGTCTCCCCATGCCCCTGCCCGGTGACCCCACCCGGCCGGAGAGCCTGGAGGCGTTCACCGGCTGGCTGCAACGGGCGGTGGAAACCCACCGGCCCGGTGACGCCCCCCGAACCGCCGACATCACCCGTTTCGGTGCCCGGGAACGCCATACCGTGGATCAGCTGCTGGGAGAGGGCGAGGTATGCCTCAAACTGCACAGTGACGAAGGGCCGATCCGCATCCAGGAGTCAGTATTACCCGGCATCTGGCGCCGCCAGGAACGGGACCATCAGGGACGGCTGCGGCGGGACCGGGTCGAGGTGGGCGAGCTTCCCCAGGGGGTGCGGCGTCCGCCCGCGCCGGTCACCGCCGAAGCGTTGCGCGGCGACACCACTGCGCCGGAGGGCGTGACCCAGGCCCGCGCCATCCTCACGGAACTGGCCGACCACCTGGCACGCTGGAAACCGGGCCGCCCGGCCCACGCCATCAATCTGACCCTGCTGCCCCTGTCCCCCGCCGATCTCGCCTTTCTCGAGCGGCGGCTGGGCCGCGGACCGGTGGAGACCCTCTCCCGCGGCTACGGCGACTGCCGGGTGATCAGCACCGCCTGCGCCGGCATCTGGTGGGTCCGCTACACCAACGCCATGGGGCGGCTGATCCTCGATACCCTGGAGGTCACCGACATCCCGGCCGTGGTCTGCGCCGCCCCGGAGGATCTGGAGGACACCCGCCGGCGCCTCCCGGATCTGCTGGAGGAGCTGGCCTGTCTCGCCTCTGAAACGGTGGCGGAAGGGGAAGCAGCAACATGAACCTCGGCCTGCTCTCCCTGGGCTTCGTGATCGGTATGCGCCATGCGCTGGAGAGCGATCACATCGCCGCCGTGGCCTCCCTGGCCACCCGCAGCCACTCCATCGCCGACACCCTCCGGCAGGGAGCGGCCTGGGGGATCGGACACACCCTCACCCTGTTCCTGTTCGGCTCCGTCGTCCTGCTGCTGGACAGTGTGATCCCCGAGACCGTGGCCCGGTTGCTGGAGTGCCTGGTGGGCGTCATGCTGGTGATCCTGGGCATCGATGTCCTCGGGCGGCTGGCCCGCGAACGCATCCATTTCCACCTGCACCGCCACGCCGACGGCACGTTGCACTTCCACGCCCATTCACACGCCGGGGAAACGGGACATCCCGAGGTACACCAGCACCACCACGGGAGCCGTGCCCGCCTCCCCCTGCGAGCTCTGTTCGTCGGCACCATGCACGGCATGGCCGGCTCAGCAGCGCTGATTCTGCTCACCCTGCAAACGGTCCACTCACCCCTGACCGGAATGCTCTACATCGCCCTGTTCGGCATCGGATCCATCGCCGGCATGGTAGCCCTTTCACTGGTCATCGCACTGCCGCTGCGCTAC
>Ga0256914_1002202_pt1 | contig 16504 bp, 14 predicted proteins | sample HulkmetaG_FD_191571 | JGI IMG/M metagenome (GOLD analysis project Ga0256914, IMG submission 191571) | Hydrothermal chimney microbial communities from Main Endeavour vent field at the Juan de Fuca Ridge, Pacific Ocean - Hulk | ecosystem: Environmental > Aquatic > Marine > Hydrothermal vents ... | reverse complement strand
ACGGTGGCATCTCCGTCCCAATCAGTGGAAACATCATAGAACCTGATCTGTAGCACGGCCTTGGTGGCTCCGGCAGGGACCGTACCGTTGTACGTGATCGACTCCCATAGGTCACCGTCGTTGCTGAAAGCACCATAGTAGTTGGTGCCGGCATTGTAGATGATACACAGCCTGGCCCGTCCTGCGGGGTCATTGTCATAGACCCAGAACGATGCACTGATGGCAGAACCTTCGGTGACGTCTATGCTATCGCTCGTCAAATATTGATTACTGGTAGAAGTCCAGGTGACCTCACAACTGGCAGTTCCACTATAGACATTGCTGGTGTTCTTGACCGTTGTGATCGCCCCGCCATCAGGTGTCCAGTTGTTGGGTTGTGCCATTGCAATCCAAGGAATCACGGAAAAAGCAAAAAGGAAAAGTAGAACTTTCTTCATAATCAGATGTTTTTTAAGTGAAAAAATCAAATCTCAGTGCCTGCAAAAAGGGATAATAAATTTACGGATTTCTTTGATATGAACATCACTTTAGGGGGATAACTTTTTAACAGATATTTGATTTTTTTGTGAAGGACATTTTTCTGGTGATTAAGGGAAGGGAAATCAGGTGAAAATCATGACGGGGGTCAGGTGAGGATGTGGTGAAGTTGATTAGCTTTGCGTTCTCATAAAAATGACAGTCATGTTGGATACGATCTTTTCTCACCGTTCGATCCGGGCGTATCGTCCCGATCCTATTGCTGAGGATGTTCTGGAGGAGATCTTGCGTGCGGGTACGCGTGCCTCGACCACGGGCAATATGCAGGTGTACAGCATCATTGTGACGAAGGAGGAGGCCTTGAAGAGGCAGTTGTGGGAGGCGCATTTCCGTCAGGACATGGTTTTGCAGGCGCCGGTGGTGCTCACTTTCTGTGCCGATTTCAACAGGTTCACGAAGTGGTGTGAGTGGCGGAAGGCGAACCCCGGCTACCGTAATTTCCTCTCCTTTTTCACGGCGGCCATCGATGCCCTGCTGGCAGCGCAGAACGTGGCGCTGGCGGCCGAGGCGCACGGGCTCGGCATCTGTTATCTGGGTACCACCACCTACATGGCCGGCCGCATCGTGGAGATCCTCCGTCTGCCCGAACTGGTGGTGCCGGTGACCACCCTCGTGGCAGGTTACCCTGCCGAGGATCCCCCCCTCACCGACCGTCTTCCCCTCGAAGGAGTGCTCCACCAGGAAACCTATCATGACTACGACAGGGAGGCCATCGACAGGATCTATGCCGAAAAGGAAGCACTCGAAGAGACAAAAAAACTGCTGGAGATCAACGGTAAGGAGACCCTCGCCCAGATCTTCACCGACAACCGGTATACCCTGAAGGACAATGTGTATTTTTCGAAAGCCTACCTCGAGGTGATCGAACGTCAGGGTTTCCGGAAAGATGAAGAGAAAACTGAACCACAACCATAAGGAAGAAGATGGGAGATCAGAAAGAACCGAAATGTCTTGTATGCGGAGGCAATGAAGATCAGGTGCCGCTGCTTGAGATCAAATACAAAGGGGAGCGTTACCACATCTGTCCCCAGCATATCCCCGTCCTGATCCATGAGCCGGGGAGGCTGGCGGGACGGCTGCCCGGTGCCGGGGATCTGCAGCCGGGATGAGCCTCCCGGCGTTCAGGACGGGTTTCGGAGGAGCTGTTGCAGGCATTTTTTCCGGAAAGAGAAAGGGGGGACCTTTTTCATGTAGTCGTCGTAGGCTTTGCCGAACTTTTTCCGGGCCTGGGGTTCTTCCACGAATCGGATGAGCAGCAGGATCAGGAGTGTCTCGGCGGGGGCGGTGAACAGGAGAAAGGTGGGGGAGCCTGCCAGCAGGGCGAACGCCCACGGGAAAAGCATCAGCCCCAGGTGCATGGGATGGCGCATGCAGCCGTAAGGACCGGTGGTGACCAGACGGTTGGTATCCAGACGTTTCACTGTTCCTTCCCGTCCGTGACGGGCCAGATACCTGCCGGTATTGCGGCTGATGAGAACGACCAGATGCAACAGTACGCCGCCCGCCACAGCCGTCAGCAGATGAAAGGACCAGGAATGCCATAGACCGGGGAACCACCTATGATCCAGCCATATACTCAACGCTCCGCCTCCGAAAAGAAGAAGGATCCAGATCAGCAGACGGCTCATCTCATCCGGATGTTATCGCGTGAAAACCCATGTGTCACCTGACGAGAGGTTGGCGTCGTAAGCATATCCCTCCAGGTCGAACAGCTTCAGCTCCTCGGGATCGTCGATACGCCGTTCGATGATGAAACGGGCCATCCTCCCCCGGGCCACCTTGGCATAGGTGGAAATGATGCGAAAAAGACCGTTGCGGTATTCCTTGAAAACAGGGGTGATCACCCGGACACCCAGCTTCTCCGTGTCGACTGCCGAGGCATATTCCTGGGAAGCGAGGTTGACCAGGAGCGGTATCTTATGGTGGGCTAGGATCTCTTTCAGACGGCGGGTGATCTTATCTTTCCAGAAATTATACAGGCTTTTTTTGCCGTTCACCTGCAGGGGGATGCCCATCTCCAGACGGTAGGCCTGCACTTTGTCGAGGGGGCGGAGCAGGCCGTAGAGGGCCGACAGAATGGCCAGATGGTCCTGGGCGAAGAGATGATCCTCCTGGTCGAAGCTCTCGGCCTCGAGCCCGCGGTAGACATCGCCCTGGTAGGCCAGGATGGCCGGGCGTACCGCAAAATCCAGCGGATCGCGACGGAAAGAGGCAAAACGCTCTGCCGTGCTGAACGACAGCTCCGGATTCACCCGCAGAAGCTGGCTCAGTTCCACCGGACTGTATCCCTTCATCTTCTTTGCGATCTGCCACGCCTCCTTCACGAAAAAAGGCTCCGTCATCATGGCCCCCCCATTGGCCAGCAGGAACAACGGCGGGACCGATGTGCTTACCGACATTCGCTTGGAAGGTGAAAGGATCGAAAGCATCTTGATTTAGTTTTGGTAAATATATACAAAAATCGGGCAATTTTTCACCGGATTTGTTTATCTTTTCCTGACCATCATGACACCCGAACCATGACGGCCGGTTTCAGAAAAGATCTGCAGTTCTATAAGTTCTGTGCGTATGGTTTCCTGAAGAACCTGCGGTTCTTCGAGCCCTTCCTGTATCTTTTCTTTCTTGAGAAGGGGCTCACCTACCTGCAGATCGGGACGCTGGTGACGATAAGGGAGGTGTTGCGCAACATCCTGGAGATCCCCACCGGCATGCTGGCCGATGTGATGGGACGCCGTCGTACGATGATCGCAGCTTTCTCCTTCTATATAGTTTCGTTCGTTGTTTTTTATTTCACCTCGGCCTATCTTCTTTTTGTGGTGGCGATGGTCTTTTATTCGGCCGGGGATGCTTTCCGGTCGGGGACCCACAAGGCGATGATCTTTGAGTACTTACGGCTGAAGGGATGGGAGGATCAGAAGGTGTACTATTACGGTCATACGCGCTCGTGGTCGCAGATGGGCTCGGCGCTTTCTTCGCTTCTGGCTGCAGCCATCGTGTTCGGGTGGGGGGATTATGCTTCGGCCTTTCTTTTTTCCACGGTCCCTTATATGCTCGATCTTCTTCTTTTGCTCAGTTATCCCCGTGAGCTGGACGGTGAACGCCGGCAGGTGGATAGGCTGGGGTGGGGGGATGCTTTTATGGCGGTGGTACGGGAGATCCTCTCCGAGTTGCGACGGCCCGACCAGCGGCGTGCTCTTTCCAACCTGGCCTTGTACAGCGGCACCTTTCGGGCGCTGAAGGATTACCTGCAGCCCGAGCTGGCGGCGCTGGCCGCCGTGATCGCCCTGCACAGCGGCGTTGCCGATGAGAAGAAAGTCTCTGCCCTGGTCATCGGGGTGATCTTTTTTTTTCTGTATCTGGCCTCATCGTTTGCTTCACGATACTCCGGCACCTTCACGGCGCGTCTGGGAGAGCTTGCCAGGGCGCTGAACCGCACCCTGGTGGCCGGCCTGCTGCTGGTCATGGCCGCCGGCCTCTTCTTCCTGCTGCCCGGCCCCTGGCGGTGGAGCGTGGTCATCCCCTTCACGGCCATGTATATGCTGGAGAACCTGCGGCGTCCCGTGGGAGTGGCTTACATCTCTTCCCTCTTCCCTTCCGATATCCTGGCCACGGTGCTCAGCACGGAATCCCAGGTGCGGAGCCTCATGGCGGCTCTCATTGCCCCGGCGGCCGGATACCTGGCCGATCACTTCGGCGTGGGAGAAAGCCTCGCCCTCACCGCCCTCTTCCTCCTCCTGCTGCAACCACTGGTACGATTGAAAAAATGAAAGGATTTCCCGGGGAAATCGTACCTTTGCTCTTAAATTATGACCGAGCTTTAATTATGGAACATCATCGCTCCCGAATCCTTCTTCTCTTCTTCCTTTTCAGCCTGGCCGTGCATGTCCGGGCGCAGTACAGCGAAGTGGAGCTCATGAGGAACAGAATGGGTATCAATGTCTTCAGTTATGTGAATCGCCCGGTGGTGGGCGAAGAGGATGGTTACTGGCCTGTGGTCTTTCACGGGCTTATCTACACACGCGACATCGGAAGCGACTATTTCATCCGGGCGCGGTTCGACTATTTCCAGCGCAACCATGACCATTCCATAACGGATGATATGGACCTGGATCTGTACTCGGACATCCAGATGGGTGGCGGTTGGGGCCATGCCTTTGGCGATGGGGTGGTTGTCCCCTATCTGGCCTTGGATGTCGTAATGATCAGTGCCGTGAAATATTCCGAGAAAGGAGGGGTGGCTGCAGGCGAGTATCGCAAGCTGCAGACACGCCGTCTGGGAGGGGCGGTGATGCCCCTGGCAGGATTGACGTTCCGGGTGACCGATGTGCTTTCCTTCTCGCTGGAAACCAATATGGACTTGGGATACACCCGTGAGAAAGGAACCGATTTTACATGGGACAGCGAAGGTGTACCCCGCGAAAAGAGCGTAAAGAAGAACATCTTCTTCGGACGATGGAATCCCGTCAGCCTCCTGTCGTTCGAGCTGAGTTTCTGACCATGGAACCAATCCGGAATTTAATGAAATATGCTTTGTTGGCTGGCCTGCTGTTCCTGACAGGGGCTGTGGCCTGTGACCGTAATACGACTGTAGATATGATCCAACCTCCTGTGGCTGAGAAGATACCTCATAAGCTGGTGGCTCACGGTGATACGCGTATCGACAATTATTACTGGATGCGGCTGAGCGACGATCAGAAGAACGCGAAAGTCCCCGACGAGCAGACACGCAAGGTGCTCGACTATCTTCATGCCGAGAACGATTATTGCGAAGCGAAGCTGGCCCCGGTACAAGAGCTCAGGGAGAAACTTTACCGGGAGATCACCGGCCGTCTCAAGCCCGATGATGTTTCGGTGCCTTTCCCGGAGAATGGTTATTATTATTACACCCGTTACGAGGAGGGCAAGGAGTATCCCTTGTATTGCAGGAAAAAAGGGTCGCCCGAGGCACCCGAGGAGGTGATGCTGGATGCCAACGAGCTGGCGGCCGGTCATGATTATTTCGGTATCGGCGGTTGGAGCGTCAGCCCGGGCAACGACCTGCTGGTTTTTGGGGTGGATACCGTCGGACGGCGGCAGTATGTGCTGATGTTCAAGGACCTGAGAACCGGCGACCTGCTGGCCGACGAGGTGCCCAACACCACCGGCAGCGCCGTATGGGCCAACGACAACCGTACCGTCTTTTACACACGCCGCGACCCGGTCACCCTCAGAGCACAGGAGATCCTGCGCCATAGCCTCGGCACCCCCGTCGGCGAAGACCCGTCGGTCTATTTTGAGAAAGACGAGACCTTCCGTACCGGCATCTACAAGACCAAAAGCAGGAAATACCTGATCATCTGGTCGGAGCAGACCCTTTCGTCGGAATACCGTTACCTGGATGCTGACGACCCCGGCGGCACGTTCCGCGTTATTCAGCCCCGGCAGCGTAACCTGGAATATTCCGTGGATCATTTTGGCGACTATTTTTACATCCGCACCAATGCCGGCGGGGCGAAGAACTTCAGGCTGGTGCGGGCACCGGTGGACCGTCCCGGCATGGCCTACTGGGAGGAGGTGCTCCCTTACGACAGCACCGTCTACCTCGAAGGGTTTGAGATCTTCCGCGATCATCTGGTCTTGTCCGAGCGGGTGAAAGGTCTGACCGAGTTGCGGGTCATCCCCTGGGACACACCGGACCAGGGCTGGTACATCACCTACGATGAGCCGGCCTATGTGGTGCGTCCTTCGGTGAACCGCGAGTTCAACACCACGGTGTTGCGCTTCACCTATTCCTCATTGGTGACCCCCACCACGGTGTACGATTACGACATGCGTACCAGGAAGAGCACCCTCCGGAAAAGGGATGAGGTGCTGGGGGGTTATGATCCATCGGCATATGCCGAAGAACGTCTGTTCGCGCCTGCCTCCGACGGTACGCTCATCCCGGTGACCCTGGTTTATCGCAAGGGTCTCCGCCATGACGGGGAGAACCCGCTGCTGCTTTACGGTTATGGCTCCTATGGTTTTCCGGTCGATCCCTGGTTCCGTTCCGACCGGCTCAGTCTGCTCGACCGCGGTTTCATCTATGCCATCGCTCATGTGCGTGGCGGAGGAGAGATGGGACGCCGATGGTATGAGGACGGTAAACTCCTGAAAAAGAAGAACACTTTCACCGATTTCATCGCCTGCAGCGAGTATCTCATCGATCAGGGCTATACCCATCCCGGCAAGCTCTTTGCGTGGGGCGGCAGTGCCGGCGGCCTGCTGATGGGTGCCGTGGCCAACATGCGGCCCTCGCTGTACCGCGGCATCATCGCCAATGTGCCTTTCGTCGATGTCGTCACCACCATGCTCGATGAGAGCATCCCCCTCACCACCTTCGAATATGATGAGTGGGGAGACCCCCGTATCAGGAAGTATTACGATTACATGCTCTCCTATTCCCCTTACGACAATGTCACGGAACAGGATTACCCCGCCATGCTGGTGACCACCGGCTACTGGGATTCTCAGGTGCAGTACTGGGAGCCGGCCAAGTGGGTGGCCAGACTGCGTGACAGGAAAAGCGACGACAACCTCCTGCTGCTCCATGTCAACTTCGACGCCGGACACGGCGGTGCTTCAGGCCGCTATCGCCGCTACCGCGAAACCGCCATGGAATATGCTTTCATCCTTCATCTCTTGGGACAGCGGCAATGAGGCGGTTATGAAAATAGGTATTTAAATAGGTATTTTAATTGATATTTAAATAGGTATATCCCTCCGGTTCGATGGGGAGGAACTTTCCGGACAACATAGAGGAGAAACTGGGTTTCCGTCAGGTGCGGCAGCTGGTGGAGAAGTACCTGCTTTCGCCCATGGGCAGGCGGGAGACGGCCCGCATTGCTTTCGATGCAGATGTGCAGCGGGTGAGGGAGACCCTGGCCGTCACGGGCGAGTTCCTGGAATTGCTGGAGGAGGGTAAAGACCTGCCGGGCGGGACTTTCATCGATATGACACCGGTGCTGGAGAAGATCGCTGCCGAGGGGGCTTTTCTCACGGTGGAAGAGCTTTTCGACCTGCGCCGTTCGCTGGAGACCATGCGGGTGCTGTACCGTTTCGGGGAGGGGCTGGACGGGGAGCGTTACCCGCGATTGCGGGAGCTGCTGACGGGGGTACGTCTCTATCCTTTTGTGCTGGAGAATATTGATCGTGTGCTCACCTCCCGCGGCACGGTGAAAGACAGTGCCTCGCCGGAGCTGCGACGCATACGTGCAGAGATGAGTGCCCGCCGCCGGGCTCTCACACAACGCATGCAGCATCTTCTGCATGAGGCGCTACGTCATGGCTGGGCCGACGAAGGCACCTCACTCACCCTCCGCAACGGCCGCATGGTCATCCCCCTCGCGGCCACCCACAAACGCCGCATCCCCGGCATCATCCTTGACGAGTCGGCCACGGGCAAGACCGTCTTCGTCGAGCCGGCCGAGGCCGTCGAGCTCAACAACGAACTGCGTTCGCTCAGCTTTGCCGAGGAACGTGAGACCGAACGCATCCTCCGACATCTGGCCGATCTGTTCCGGCCCTATGTGCCCGACCTCCAGGCTTCGTACCATCAGCTGGGCATCCTCGACATGGTGCGTGCCAAGGCGCTTTTTGCGCGTGACCTGGAGGCTGTCGTCCCCGAGATCCGTGAGGAGCCCGGGGTGGAGTGGCGGCAGGCACGTCATCCCCTCCTGGTGGTCAACTTCAGGAAAGAAGGACGACAGGTGGTGCCCCTCGATATCCGTCTGGACCGTCATCAGCGTATCCTCGTTATCTCCGGTCCCAATGCCGGTGGCAAATCGGTATGCCTGCAGACCGTCGGCCTGTTGCAGTACATGCTGCAGTGTGGTCTGCCCGTGCCGGTGGCCGCAGGCTCGCGTTTCGGTATTTTCGGGGAGATCTTCCTCGATATGGGCGACGAGCAGTCGATCGAGAACGATCTGAGCACTTACAGTTCCCGTCTTCTGGCGATGAAACATTTCCTGCGTCATGCCGGCCCGCATACGCTGGTGCTGATGGACGAGCTGGGGACGGGTACCGAGCCGATGCTGGGCGGAGCGCTGGCCGAGACGGTGCTGCGTCGCCTCAACAGGATGGGAGTTTACGGGGTGGTCACCACCCATTACACCAACCTCAAGCACCTGGCCGCCTCGGAAGAGGGTATCGTCAACGGGGCGATGCTGTTCGACCACGGCAACATGCGGCCGTTGTACCGTCTGGATACAGGCAAGCCGGGCAGCTCGTTCGCTTTCGAGATGGCTCGCCGCATCGGCCTGCCCGAGGAGGTGCTGCAGGAAGCTGCCGGCAAGGTGGGCGAGGAGCATGTACTGTTTGATAAGCACCTCAAGGAGATCCTGCGCGACAAGCGATACTGGGAAAGCAAACGACGGCGCATCCGGCAGGCCGAGAAAAGACTGGAGAAGTTGCTGGAGGAATATGAGCAGGAGATGGCCGGTCTGCAGCGCCGCAGGAAAGAGATCCTGGATGAGGCCAGGCAGGAGGCGGGACAACTGCTCTCCGACGTCAACCGCCGCATCGAAAGGACCATCCGCGAGATACGGGAGGCCCAGGCCGAACGGGAAAGGACCAGAGCCGTACGCCGGGAGCTGGAAGAGTTGAAAGAGAAGGTGACGGCCCGCCGGGAGAAGGAGGACCCCTTGGAGCAACGGCTGCAACAGGTGCGGCGACGCAGGAAGAAACAGGAACAGGAGACCTCCCCACAGCCGCGGCCCCTGCAGCCGGGCGATAAGGTGCGCATGAAAGGTGCCGAGGCTGTCGGTGAGGTGATCTCGACGGGACGTGACGCCTGTTGGGTGGCCTTTGGCAACCTCACCACCCAGGTGGCTGCCGACAAGCTGGAGCGTGTGGACGAGGAGACCGCCCGCCGCCACGATGGGCCCGCCGCCCCCCCCTCCTGGCACGAAGAGCTCAGGAAAAGGAAACTCCGTTTCTCACCTGAGCTGGACGTGCGCGGGAAAAGGGTCGAGGAAGCCCTCCGGGAGGTCACCGCCTTCCTCGACGAGGCGGTGATGGTGGGAGAACACTCCCTGCGCATCATCCACGGCAAGGGTAACGGCATCCTGCGCCAGACGATACGCGACTACCTGGCCGCCCATGAACTGGTGGCACGCTTCGGGGATGAACATGTCGACCGTGGAGGGGCAGGGGTGACCCTCGTCGAACTGGAGTTGTAACATGAGCAAGGAGAAGACGACCATCCTGGTGTATGCGGAAAAGATGACCCCGCGTCTGCAGTGGATCCTGCGGGAGGTGCTGGGTCGTCGTCTGGGGCTTGATCATTTGCTGATCGACGACCGCGAGGCATACCGTCACGGACATACGCCGGGCATCACCTATGCCCGTGAGGCGGTGGGCAGACGTCATGAGCTGGTGATCTGGCCTTCCGGCTTGCTGGAACGCCGCGGGACGGAGCCCCTCACACCGTCCCTGGCCTACGACGGGGAGGGGCATCCTCTGCTCTTCCCCGCACCGGCGGGTTATGATCTGCCCCTTGACATCTTTTCTGCAGCTTTTTATCTTCTTTCGCGTTACGAGGAGTACCAGCCTTTCACCCCGGACGGGATGGGACGTTTTCCTGCTGCGGCCAGTATGGCTTACCGGGAGGGATGGCTCGACGAGCCGGTGGTCGATCTCTGGTCTTCCTGGCTGGCCGACAGGCTGGTGCGGCAGTCGGATGAGATCAGCTACCGGGTGCCGCCCCTGCGTTTTGTGGCCACGTACGACATCGACCAGGCCTATGCTTACCGTGGCAAGCCGTGGTGGCGTCTGCTGCCGGGCGGCTTGGTGCACGGCGACCTGGGACGGCGCTGGGCCGTCTGGCGTGGGAAAAAGCAGGATCCTTACGATACCTTCGAGAGGATCAGAACGACCCATGCCCTGCTCCGTGAGCGTCCGGTCTTTTTCTTTCATGTGGGCCGGTGGGGCAGATACGACAAGAGTCTTCCGGCTGCCGGCGAGACGATGCGGGAAGTGGTGCGTCAGGTCGGCCGGTACGGCCAGGTGGGCCTTCATCCCTCGGTGCATGCCGCCCGGGATAACCGTATCCTCGTCAAGGAGCTGGAACAGCTGGAGGCCTTGAGGGGCGATGTGGTGCTGATGAGCCGCATGCATTACCTCATGATGCGTTTCCCTGACATACCGCGGGCCCTCGTGGCGGCGGGCATCCGGCAGGACTTCTCACTCACCTATCCTGACGAACCAGGCTTCCGCGCCGGCACTTGCCATCCTTTTCAGTGGTATGACCTCGAACGCGAGGAAGAGACATCGTTGCAGCTCGTTCCCACCACCCTGATGGACGGAGCCCTGTTCCGCAAGGCCTCCTCGCCCGGTGAGATCACCGCCTGCCTTGAGCATTTCCGAAAAAAAACAGAGCCTTACGGAGGACTGCTGGTCACCCTCTGGCACAACCACACCCTCTCCCTCGAAGGGAGATGGGCACCTCTGGCACAGGCTTACCTGGATTGGGTGAAAGAACATTTTTCAAAGGGATGATACGTTATCTGCGGCACGAAGAGATCGACAGGGAGGCGTGGGACCACACGGTGGAAGGTGCGCTGGCGGGGTTGCCCTATGCCCTCTCCTGGGTGCTGGATCTGATGTCGCCGGGATGGGAGGGACTGGTGAGTGCCGGCTATGAGCTGGTCTTTCCCCTGCCGGTCAGGAAAAAGCTTTTCCTGCGCGGTGCCCTGCAGCCTCCCTTCCTGCAGCAACTGGGTCCTTATGCCGGCAGGCCTGTCCGGCAGGAGGATGTGCGGGCCCTGACGGAAGCCCTCCCCCCGCATCTGCATTATGTCGATCTTTGGCTCAACGAGCAGACCCCTATGGAAGGGTGGACGGGAAAGGTGGAAAGGATGCGTAACATCCTGCTGACCCTCGACCCCGGCGCACCCCGGCGCTATCATACCAATATGCGTAGGAACCTGAAGAAGTTCACGGTGGCAGGATGGTCGGTGCAGGAAGAGAACGACCCTGCGGTGGCGGCCGCTATGGTGGATCTGTTCAGGAGAGGGCAGGGGAAAGCTTACGGCCATCTGCGGGAGGAACACTATGACAGGCTGGTCCGTCTGCACCGGCATTTTCTGGAGCGGGGGATGGCGCGGCTGCTGACGGTGCGTGACGGGAAGGTGCTGGTATGTGCCGCGTTGTTCATCGTATGGCGGCAACGGTGGATCTTTCATTTCTCGGCCACGGATCCGCACCGGCGCGATCATCATCTTCTCGCCGGGATCCTGGACCATTTCATCCGTGAGCATGCCGGCAGCGGCAAGATCTTAGATCTTGAGGGAGCCCAGGCGGAGGGGCTGGCCCGTTTTTACAAGGGTTTAGGTGGTGAGGAGCGTTTCTTTCCGCGCTGGCGTCTGCATCGTCTTCCCCGGCCATGGGAGTGGCTCGGGCGTTCATGAGCCTTTTTTCCTGCGGCGGGCGCGTCGTTTTTCTTTTTGTCTGGCCTTGATCTTGTCGGAGAGGTAGGCAGCCAGGAAGAACATGTCACGGCCGATCTGGAAGGTGTATTCGTCGTACTTCATCGCCTCCACCTGAGTGTCGTCCCAGATGTCGGGACGCTGCCAGTGACAGGGGATGACGCAACAGGCACCGTACTCGGAGAAGTCCACCTGGTCGGCAGCGGGGTTGACCGGCACGGCCAGGAATCCGTCATGGGGGTTGGCATGGTAATCGATGCTCTTGGCAAAAATGGTATAGTCGGGGAACATCCTGCCCAGGTTGAAGAAATAGACCGGATTGTCGGCATAGCCCTGTACCGGAAGGATGGTAAAGCCGTGTCGTTTGAGTGCGGCCACGATGCGGTAGTTGATGGCGTCGGGCTTCAGTCCGCCGGAATAGACACGGATACCGGATACTTTGTAGTAGTTGAGAGCGGTGTAGAGCCAGATCTGGGCCAGCTGGGTGAGCGAGCCGTCGGTGACGCCGGCAAAGAGGATCTCGCCCCGGCCGCGGGTGTCAAGCATGTGCAAAAGGGTGTCGCCGATAAGACGAAGCGTATCGCGCCGGGAGGACGGGATATGCGAAGCCTCTTTTGTCAGATGCTGACACTCTTCATAGAGCACAGGATAGAAACGCTGGGCAGCTCCTTCGTAAGGAAGGAAGAGCAGTGAAAGAAGGACGACGATGGTCGGCAACGTACGCATGGCGAAAGGCTCCTGGCTAAAATACGAAAAAATCCCGCTGCGGAAAAAAGAAAGGCCTTCCCGCTGCCGGGAAGGCCTTTCTTTTTGTTGTACAGATGGATCCTATCTTTCTTTGTGGCAGAACCACCAGTCGTAACATTCGTACTCTTTGAGGCGCTGTTCGGCGGTCTCGACATCGGTGGCGGGCGGGATGATCACACGGCTGCCCATGAAATCGTTCTCGGGCCAGTTGGCCGGCGTGGCCACACCCTCGCTGTCGGACACCTGCAGTGCCTTCACGGCACGCAGTACCTCGTCGAGGTTCCTGCCGATCTCCTGTGGATAGTAAATGATCAGACGGATCGTTCCTTCCGGGTCCATCACATAGACCGCACGCACCGTCGTCGAGCCTTTGCCGGGGTGCAGCAGACCCAGCTTGTTGGAAACGGTACCCAGATTGTCCGCAATGATCGGGAAGGGGATCTCTACATCCAGCTTCTCCTTGATCCACTCATGCCACTTGATATGGGCAAACACCTGGTCGACCGACAGCCCCAGCAGTTCGGTGTTGATCTCCTTGAACTGGTCGTACAACTTGGCAAAACCCACGAACTCGGTGGTGCAGACCGGCGTGAAGTCGGCCGGATGACTGAACAATACCAGCCATTTGCCTTTGTAATCCTCGGGAAGCCTTTTCACCCCATGGGTGGTCTGTACTTCCATTTCGGGAAACTTGTCCCCTAACAGCGGAAAAGTGTGTTCTCTCTGTTCCATTTTTCTTTGTTTTTGATGGTTTTGATTATTGATTGTATGAATTTGCCGATGGTTTTGTGTCTGAAATGCGGGCCTTGATCTCCACGCGGTAATCCTCGATCACCATACCCGGGATCTGCTTGCGGCGAAAATATTCCTCCAACAAATGGTTGAGTTCATGATCCTCGAAATCGACGATCTCGCCCGACCCTTCCAGATAAAGATGATGATGGCGTTCAACAAAAGGATCATATCGCATGACATCACGGTCGGTCTTGATACGCAGGATCAGGCCCTTCTCGACGAAAAGATCGAGTGTCTTGTAAACTGTCCCGGAAGAGATGTCAGGTTCCACACGCTTGACCTCACTGATCACCATCTCCGCGGTGGGATGGTTCCGCATCCCCGAGATCACCTCCAGGATCACCTTCCTTTGCGGGGTCACCTTCAATCCATGCTCCCTCAACCGCTCCTGTATGCTTTTCCCGTTTCTCATGAATATTAAATAATAATTATTCTTAGATAAGAACAGTTGCAAATTAATAACATATTTCTGAGACCGCAAAGTTTTTTGGTGTTTTTTTTGGGAAATGAAATGATTATGTTTGCAGAAAATCCGTCTCATGATCTGAATATCAGGCGATGAGAGACATAAAGAAAGTTGGGTGGTTGGTGCTTTTGTTGGTCATTATTTTCTCTTGTGATCGAGGGGAGAAGGGGGTATCGCTGAGGCCGGGGATGTTGGTGAGTGATACGGTGGTGGGGCATTACGATACTGCTTTTGTCCGGTTGATCGTGCGTGGGATCGAAGGGGTTGGCAGGGTGACGCTTAGGTATGATGTGGCTGCGGTGCGGCTTGTCTATCTCACGAGGGATGCGGAGGGCAAAGTGGTTCCCGCCTCGGGGTTGCTGGTCGTTCCGGAGTGTACGGGGTCCTTTCCTTTGTTGAGCGTTCAGCATGGTACTGTTGCGCGGCGGGAGAATGTTCCTTCGCAGGATCCGTTGCTGAATGAAGGGGTGGTGTCGCTCATCACGGGTTCGGAAGGGTATGTTACGCTCATTCCCGATTATCTTGGGCTGGGGGTCTCAAGGGAGATGCATCCTTATCTCATGCGGGATGTTCTGTCGGGCAATGTCACGGACATGATCATGGCGGTCCTGGAGTATATCCGGGGGAGGGGGCTGACCATTGACGGGACTCTTTATCTGGCCGGATATTCAGAAGGGGGGTATGTGACCATGGCCGTGCATCGAGCCATGGAGTTGTACGGAGCTCCGGGTGGTCTGGAGGTGATGGCCTCGGCGCCGATGGCCGGCTCGTACGATCTGAAGCTTACGGTGGATACGATCCTTTCGTACGGTGTTTACCGTTCGCCCGCTTTCATTGCCTACACCTTGTGTGCCTACGACCGTTTCTATCACTGGAACAGGCTGGCTGCGATCTTCCGTGCTCCCTATGCTGCAATGATCCCCGGTCTGTTCGATGGGGCGCATACCATCGGAGAGATCAACAACAGACTGCCGGTGCAGATCGATTCTCTGTTACGGGGCGATTTCACGGCTGCCTATGAGGCGGGTGGTACGCCCTGGCTGACGGAGGTGTTGCAGGCGAACAGCCTGCTCGACTGGGTTCCGGCCGCACCGGTGCGACTGTATCACGGCGACAGGGATATGACCGTCCCTTACTGGAATGCTGTGAAGGCGAAAGAAGAGCTCCTGCGGCTCGGCGGAAAAGAGGTCACGCTGGTCACCATCGAAGGAGGGAACCATGACTCGTCGGTGACCCCTTCTTTCATCGGAGCCGTTCACTGGTTCGATTCCCTGCGCAACGCGAGATAATGCCTGTCAAAAAAAAAGCTGCCCGGATCCGGGCAGCTTTCGGCAGGGTTGATAAGCTTCGTCAGCGTTGAATGATCAGGCGGGCCAGCCCTATGCGGTTGCCCTTGTAAGCTTTCAGGTAGTAGATCCCATTGGGCAGGCCGGAGAGGTCGAGGTGTTGTTCTTCCCTGTCGAGGCGGAAGGTCATGAGTATCTGTCCGCTCAGGTTGAAGAGGGAGACTTCGGCACCCGGCATGTCGGTGGCACGGAGGGTCACCGGGCCGGTGGTGGGGTTGGGCCATACCTCCATTGTTTCCACGGGCAGCAGCGGCCAGGCAATGCCGCTGGTCTTGGCGATGGTGATGCTGGTGTCGGTCACCAGGAAGTCGAGCCCCGAAATGATGCCGCCTGTCACCGAAACGTTGTAGGTGGTATCGAGAGGCAGGCCGGGGATGTCGACCATGATGGTGTAGTTGCCGTCGGGAACGTTCTCAAAACGGTACTGACCGTCCTCGTCGGTATATGCCCATGCGATGATGTTATCGTCGCTCTTTTGAACGCCGATGAGGATCACCTTGACCTTTTTCACCGGCTCTCCTTCGAGGTTGAACGACTTGCGCGTGCCGGTGCCGGTGGTGTCGAGGTAGATGGCCCCTTCGATCACCCCTTCCCCGGTAAGATCTTGGTTGAGCTGTGCAAGCCGGATAACATAACCCCGGGTGGTGTCGGAGAGGGCGGAGAAAGTGTCTGCCTCGAACCACAACGGGGTGTCACCCAGATAGGTGCCTACATAATCGCTGTACACGTCCGCATCGGGCAGGGCATAGATCAGATAATTGCCGTAGACGAAATCGCGGAATATAAAGGTGCCGGTGGTCTGGAGGTAGGCCACATCGGCTTGCGGGGCCATGCCGGAACGTCCCAGCCGGATCAGGCTCACCATCCCCGGGTTTACAGGATTCCCGGCATTGTCCACCACGATCCCCTGCAGGAAGGTCTTGGGGGAGAGGTTGGCCAGGAACAGGTTGTTGTTATAAGCCGGCGAAAGGGTGATCCTTCCCAGCTGAATGTTCCCGTTAAAGGTGCCCAGGACATACAGATTGTTGCGGCTGTTCATGCCGAAGTCCATGACCTCCATGTAGGAGCCGTCATCGCCGTAAATGGCTTCCTTGAAGATCGTGGTGCCGTCATAGGCGAATCCTGCGACGTAAGTGACCGATCCGTTGGCTTCGGGAGCCAGGGTGTCT
>Ga0256914_1002201_pt1 | contig 16520 bp, 15 predicted proteins | sample HulkmetaG_FD_191571 | JGI IMG/M metagenome (GOLD analysis project Ga0256914, IMG submission 191571) | Hydrothermal chimney microbial communities from Main Endeavour vent field at the Juan de Fuca Ridge, Pacific Ocean - Hulk | ecosystem: Environmental > Aquatic > Marine > Hydrothermal vents ... | reverse complement strand
TTTAATTTCACCTTGGGATAAAGGATTATTGAAAGTGATTGAAAAGGCAATTATTGATGATGTTTCTTTGGGGTTAACACCACAAAATGATGGGGTTGGAATTCGATTAAATATTCCACCATTAACAAAAGAACGACGGCAAGAATTGACAAAAGTTGCATCTAAATATGGAGAAGAGGCAAAAGTTAAAATTAGAAAAGCACGACAAAATGCAATGGATGCTATTAAAAAAGATGATGATTTAAGTGAAGATATGCAACAATCAGAAGAAAAAAATCTTCAAGATTTAGTAACAAAAGCAAATAAAGATATAGAAACTGCTGTAAAAGAAAAACAAACATCTATTTTAAAAGTATAATTTAAGTAAAAATAATTGTGAATAAAAAAACTGATCTTAATATTAAAAATAATAACGTATCTAAATTTTCAATAGGAATTGTGGGTGGACGAGGTATTATGGGAAAATTTTTTGAATCAGTTTTTTTGCGATATGGTATACAAACTTCTGTTTGGAGTAGGAAAAGTGAAGAAACATTGGAAGAGTTTTGTAAAAAATTAGATATTATTATGGTTTCTGTTTCTATTGATGTAACAGAAAAAATAATTGAAGAAATAGGTAAGTGCATTACAAAAAATCAGTGTATTTGTGATGTGACTTCTGTAAAAGTAGCACCGATGAATGCAATGAAAAAAACAGAAAAACCATATTTTGGAATGCATCCTATGTTTGCACCTCCTCTTTCTGGAAATATGGAAGGTCAAAATGTTATTTTTTGTTCTGGTGAAAAATCTTCAAATCAAGAAAAATTTATTAAAGATATTTTTGAGAGGGATAATGCTCATATTTTGGAGTCTACAGCAACAGAGCATGATGAAATAATGTCTATTGTGCAGGGATTGTCTCATTTTTTTGATGTAACTTTTGTGCAAACTTTGCATGCAAGAGGGATAGATTTAGAAAAAATATTTGCTTCTCGTTCTCCGGCTTATGCGTTAAAATTGATGCTTTCTGGTAGAACTTTGTATCAAGATTCGGAATTGTATGGAAATATTCAAATTCAAAATCCTCAAAATATAGAAACTTTGAATACTTTTTTTAAAGAAGCTCAAAAGTTATTTACTACTATTAAAAATAAAGATTTAAATGCTTTTAACGAAATTTTTCATGCACAAACAAAATTTTTAGGAAAATATGCAAAAAAATCACAAGATGAATCTGATGTAATCATTGATTATTTGGCAAATAGGATTTTATCAAAAGATAAAAATCTAAATAAAAATATGAATTGCATCGAGGTAAAAAAAATAAAAAATAATAAAAATATTATTGGAATTTTAGGACCTAAAAATACATTTTCATATTTGGCAGCATATCAATTTTTTACTTCAGAAAAATTTGAAAATATTAGATTGTATCCTACTATTTCGTCAATTTTTTCCGCGTATAAAAAGGGAGAAATTTCTGAAATTTTTGTTCCTGTTGAAAATTTTTTACATGGTTCGGTTGCAGAGAGTTTAGATGGAATTTGTGCTGGAGACCTTCCTATTCAGGCTGTGTATGAAATGAAAATTTCTCCAGCTCTTTTTGTTGGTGAAGCAACTGAGAGAGATGATATAAAAGAGATTTTTTCTCATTCTCAAGCACTTGCTCAGTGTAGTAATTTTATTGAAAACACATATCCTAATGCGCTTATTACTCCTACTTCTTCTACGGCTGAGGCAATGAGTTTTATGAGAAAAACAAATTCTTCTGCGGCAATAGCTCCTCAAGAGCAATTAGAATTGAAAAATGTAAAAATCTTATATTCTGATCTTGCAAATACAAATGAAAATGCAACTCGTTTTGCATATATTGCAAATGCGACAACTCAAAATATGAAAGCTGATATAAAAAAAGAAAAGCAGGAAAATATTTTGCTAGAAGAGGGTGCCTTGGTTTTTTATTTAGAAAAAGATGCTCCTGGAAGTCTTGAAAAAGTTATACATCTTTTTGCTGAAAATAATATAAATCTTACAAAAATTGAATCTCGTCCAACAGGGAAAGGATTTGGGGAATATTTATTTTTTATTACATATGAAAATGAAATAAAAAATTTGAATAGTTTTTTAGACAAATTAAAAAAAATAACATCTGAATATAAGTTATTAGGAGAATATAATATTTATAAATAATATAAAAAATGGATTATTTTCTAGAAGAATTTGAATCGGCTCATCCTATAAAAAAAATATTTATTATTTTATGGGCTGTATTGTTTGTGGGAGGTCTTTTTTTTTCAATATTTTATTTGGCAAATAATGGTTTTGAAAAAACATTTGATCAGTTTTTTGGGCATGGAATTACGCCAGTTACAGTATCGGTATTTCTTTTTATTTTTGTTATAAGAACTGCTTTTTATATTCCCGTTTCTTTTTTGATGATAGCTTCTCCGTTTATATTTGGTGGATTTATTAATGGTGTAATTATGTCTGCTATTGGAGAAATGATAGGAGCTGTTATTGGATTTTTGGCATCCCGATATTATTTGCAAGAATTTTTTCAAAGGTATAAAAAACGTTCGCTATTGTTGCAAATATTAAACGAAAAAATGAATTATTTTGGGGGAATCGCAGTTATGATTTTGCGTATTAGTCCCGTGTCGTTTGATATAATAAATATAGGAGCAGGTATGTCTACTATGAGTTTTGTAAAATATCTAAAAGCAACATTCATTTCGATTTGGCCAAAGGTAATTATTTTTGTATCTATAGGAAGTGCTATAAATTCACCAATTGTAACTTTTTATACAGTGTTTTCTGTTTTGATTTTAGTTGGAATTATTTATTGCTTAAAATCTAATAAAAAATATAAAGAGATTTTTGATATGAGGTTAAAATCGGAGATGAAATTAGGTATAAAATCTGAGATAAAATATAAAATTAAAAAATAATTATTTTGATTTTTAATATATATTTTGTTAATTTTAATATAATATTTTTTATTTATATAAAATGATAGATCTGCAATCGCCACGGGTAACTCGATTTTTTAGATGTTCGAGGTTTTTTTTAGAGCTTATCTCTTTCCCTTTTTTTATTTATTTGGTTTTTCATTTTGCGGCACATGGTACGGGTAAAATTTTATCTGTATATTTTTCTGATTTTTTTAATTCATCGGTAGATAATTTTGGAAATATTTTGCTTTATAAAAAGGTGATAGGAGTTTTGTTTTTATGTATTTTCGTATATTTTTGGCATAGACCTGCTATGAAAAAAATGTTGCCCTGTAGTCATGAACATTGTCATGGAACAAAATATTTACATATTCTTGCAATTTTTGCATTTGTTTTACATTTTTTCCCAGAGGCAATTTTGCGTCATGAGATTGTTCAAGAATTTATGACTGATTATGAAAAAAATTTAGTAAGTTTTGCTGGTGTGATTGGCTTTGGTGCTCATTTTTTGGTAGATGTTGTTACGGGGATAATGCTTTCTTTATATTTTAAAAGTGGTACTACAAAAGTATTTTCTTTTCTTTTTATTGTCTCTGTTTGGTTGATAGCATTTTTTATACAAACAAATATTTTGGAGTTATTTTCAGAAAATATTGAAGGTATTGTATTGTTATTGGGGGCATTTTTATTGGCTATGTTTGTACATTTACCGCATAAGCCAAGTTTTGAATGCACGGATAAATCTTGTAACTCTTAATATTATGACGCTTTTTGAAAAAATTATTGCACGTGAAATTCCTGCAAATATTGAATATGAAGATGATGAAATTATTGTAATTCACGATATTAATCCTAAGGCAAAAATTCATTTATTGATTATTCCAAAAAAACCAATAAAAACAGTTGCAGATATGAGTATTCCTGATGATATAGAAATTATGGGGAAATTATTTGCAACTGCAAAAAAAATTGGAGATAAAAAAAAGCTAGAAGGGTATAAATTACAAATAAATGTAGGAGAAAAAGGAGGGCAGGAGGTTTTTCATATTCATATGCATATGTTAGCGTACTAATTTTTTACTTTTAAAATATTAATTTATGAAAGAAATAGAATCAAAAGCATGGGTGTATCAAAAGGATAAAAAAAGAGTGTTAGATTTCTTGAATAATGAGACTAAATCTATCAATTTGGGAAAAATTAAAAAAGATACAATGTATTCTATTCAGTCTGATAATGATTTGGATAAAAAAACTGAGTTTAGGTTAAGGGAAGAAAAATTAGATACAGGAGGTGTAGTAGGTAGAGAGGATGTTGTTTACACGGTAACACGAAAAACAAGATCTTATACTGATTCTGGAACAGAAGTTAATGAAGAATTGGAGTTTTTTGTAGATAGTTCGGATAAATTTCATGAGTTTGTGTCGCAATTGGGATATGAAGTTATGTATACAAAAGAAAAAAAAGTTAAACAGTTTACTCTTCAGGGGGCTAAGTATACAATTTTATTTGAATATGTAGAAATGTCTGAGTTATCAAAAATTGGAGATTTATTAGAAATTGAAATAGTTTGTGATGATAATGTTTCTGAAATAGAGGTATCTAGTGTAGAAGATTATATACTTTCATTTTTTAAAACATTAAATATCAATACTCAAATAGAATCTTTACCATATGGGAAATTATTGGGTATGTTTTAAATTTACTTTGACACATATTCTGTAAAATAGTAAGATATTAGCATTTTTTATATCATTTTCTTAACTATAAGCTGTATGTGTGGAGTCTTTGGAATTGTCGCTCAGTCAGGTGTTTCTCAGGAAATTTTTGATGCTCTTACAATGCTTCAGCATAGGGGGCAAGATGCTGCAGGAATTGCAACTGTAGATGAAAATGATAAGATAGTTTTGCGGAAAGATAATGGTTTAGTGCGAGATGTAATTCATACTCGACATATGAAGCATTTAGCTGGGAATTCTGGAATTGGTCATGTTCGATATCCTACGGCAGGTTGTGCGTCTCCAGCAGAGGCACAACCTTTTTATGTAAATTCTCCTTTTGGTTTGGTTTTGGCACATAATGGGAGTTTGACAAATACGGATCGATTGAAAAAAGAAGTATTTGAAATGGATAAAAGACATTTGAATACAAATTCTGATTCGGAGGTTTTAACGAATGTATTTGCTCATGAGCTTTTTGAGGCACAAGAAAAGAGAGGGCAGGATTTAGAAATTGAAAATATTTTTAATGCAGTGAAATCAGTTTTTAAAAGATGTACTGGTGGGTATGCTGTAACTGCAATGATTGTAGGGCATGGGATGGTGGCATTTCGAGATCCAAATGGGATTCGTCCTTTGTGTTATGGGGAGAGAGTGTTAGAAAATGGAAAAAGAGAATATGCAGTTTCATCGGAAAGTGTTGCTCTTGATGCACTTGGTTTTGATTTGATAGGAGATGTTCCAGCAGGAGGTATGATTTTTATTTCTTTTGATGGTTTAGAAGTGGTGACAGATTTTCCAACAAAAGAGGAAAATGAGAAAAATTTTGCACCATGTATTTTTGAGTATGTGTATTTAGCAAGGCCTGATTCTATTATTGATGGAGTTTCTGTTTATAAATCTCGATTAAGACAGGGGAGAACTCTGGCAAAAACAGTATTGAAAGAGTTGTCAAAAGAGGATATTGATGTTGTTATTCCTATTCCTGATTCTGGTCGAACTGCAGCTATTGATTTAGCTCATGAATTAGATGCAAAGTATAGGGAGGGGTTTATTAAAAATAGATATATTGGAAGAACTTTTATTATGCCAGGGCAAGAAATGCGGGCAAAATCGGTTCGACAAAAATTAAATACAACGCCTTTGGAGTTCAAAGGTAAAAATGTTTTATTGGTTGATGATTCGATAGTAAGGGGCACAACAAGTCGAAAAATTGTTGAAATGGCACGACAGGCTGGGGCTAGAAAGGTTTATTTTGCATCCGCTGCACCAGCGGTGCGTTTTCCAAATGTATATGGAATAGATTTGCCAGCAAGAGAGGATTTGATAGCAAATTCATTAACAACAGAGGAAATTGCTGTAAAAATTGGAGCTGATAAAGTGTTTTATCAAACTTTGGAAGATTTGCATGATTCTGTTCAGGATGGAAATAATTCTATTCAACAGTTTGAAGATGGATGTTTTAGTGGGAATTATGTAACAGGTGATATTGATGGTAAGTATTTTGAAAAAATAGAAAATTTACGTGGAAATTCTGCAGATAAAAGGTATGAAGATTTAGATAATTCAAATGAATTAATTTTATAGAGAATAAGGATTGACCTTTTTTACATGTTTGTGTAAAGTTTTGTGCGATTAAAAGATTGGTAATGTAACGATATTAAAATTTATGAGTAATATTCAAACGCAAATACAAGATGCAGAGTCTTCTGCTATAAAAGAACTTGAAATCGCTACACAATATCTAGCTGAAAAATTTGAACAAGCAGGAAGAAAAGCAAGAGATATACTTTCTTCTGCTAAAAATGATGCAGATTCTGCATTTCTTGCTAAAAAAGAAATTTTAGAAAAAAAACTTGAAACTTCTCAAGTGGAAGATTCGGAAAATCTTGAAAAGAACTTCAATTCTCTTCTTTTAAGGAAGGCAGAATTAACAAACAAAGGGGTTTCTTTCTTATTGACTCGTATTTCTAAATAATTCTTATTACTATTTTCGCATGGCTTTAAAGTCTACTTCAAAAATTCGGTTATTTGTTTCTGCTTTACAAGAAAAAAATGTTCTTTCTTTTTTGCAAGAAAAAGGTGTAATAGAAATAACTTCAACTCAAGAAGAAAAAAGGTCTGATATTGGTCATAGTGCAGAGTTCTCAGTTTCTAAGTTGGATTTTGCAATTGCTTATTTATCAAAATTTGCTCAAGAAAAAGAGGGGTTAAGAAATTCTGTATTGGGTGAGAAAATTGAATTGTCGGAGGTGGAGGTGTCTTCGATTTTGTCTGATTTTGATTGGAATTCTGTAGTTGAAGAGGTTACAACTTTGGAAATCTCAAAAACTGATACTTCTCGAGAATTGTTAGAATTGAAAAATCAATTATTGCCATTGGTTATCTTTAAAAGCTGTGAAATTGTAAAGACTTCTGGTCGTTTTTATCCTTTGTTTTTTTCTGTTCCTACAAGAAGTTTTGAAAAAGTTAAAAAAGAAGTAAAAAAAGTTTCTAAAGAGTTAGAAATTATAACAGTAAAATCGGAAGAGAGAGTAACCTCATTTGTTGTTTTTGCAGAAAACTTAATTCAATCTGATGTAAAAGCAATTGTTACTAAATTATCGGGTGTAGAGGTTTCTATACTGGAAAATAAATCACCAAAAGAATTAGTAATGAGTTTGGAAAAAAATATTAAAAAATCTGAAGATGTTTTAATAAGTGTAGAAAATAAATCTAAAAAACTTTCAGAAAATTTAAATTCTTTGAAAATTGTATATGATAAATTTGCATCTGACGAATGTGTGGAGAGTTCTTTGCGAGATGTGAAAAATGGTGGTTTTGTTTCGATTGTTGAAGGTTGGGTTGTTACTTCAGAATTAAATTCTTTGGAAAATTCTTTAGCAAAAAAATATAACAATGCAATTGCCATAGAAATTATTGAAAAATCTAAAGGAGAGGTTGATAGGGTTGTCTTAAATCCTTCAAATTTTATGGCTCCTATTATGGAGGTTACAAAGATGTTTGGAACTCCAAAGATTGAGGAAGTTGATCCAACTCCGTATTATTCTTTTTTCTTTTTGTTGTTTTTTGGTTTTTGTTTGACTGATGCAGCTTATGGTATTATATTGGTTTTGATGACAGGGGTAGTGCTTTCTTTGAAACTTCCATTTGATAAATCATTGACTAATATGATTAGGATGTTTATGTATGGAGGTGTTTCAACTTTTATAATGGGAATTCTTTTTGGGGGATGGTTTGGCTTAAGACCAGATCAAGTTCCAGAAGCTCTTACTTATTTGACGGATGATGGGAAGCAGTTATTCTTGGGACAAATTTTTGATCCAATGACTGATTTAATTTCTCGAATTATGCCAATTACTTATATTTTAGGTTTAATTCATTTATCTTTAGGATTGTATCTTTCTGGTGTTATCGCTTGGAAAGCTGGTGATAAGAATAGAATGTTGTTTGTCAGTGTTCCTATGATATCATCTTTTGTATTTGCTTCTCTTGTATGGGTTGCAGGTGTTCAAATCTTTTTAATTCCATTTTATATATCACTTGTTGTGACTATGTGGGGATTAGGTGGTAGTGGTAATCCTGTCCTGCGTCTTTTGAAAGGAGCGGGTGGGCTACTGAATGAGTCATTGGGGTGGTTCTCAAATATTCTTTCATATTCTCGTCTTTTCGCATTAGGATTAGCAACAGGTATTATTGCAGGTGCATTTAATATTGTTGCAATTACAATGGGTGGGATGGTCCCTGGATTAGTTGGGTGGATTATTATGGGATTCGTTCTCGCTTTTGGGCATACGTTGAACATAGCGCTTAATGTTCTGGGTGCTTATGTCCATTCTTCTCGTCTTCAATTCGTGGAGTTCTTCGGAATGTTCCTAGAGGGAGGGGGAAAGATTCTTAAACCGTTAAGAAAAGTTTGTCGGTTTCGACACACTTCTTAAATAAATTTATATTTCATTATTATTATTTTACTTTTTTTTATATGGAATTTTCTGCTGTTGATTATGGAATGTTATGGGCATTCTTAGGAGCTTGTATTGCTGCAGTTGCAGGTGCTATTGGTTCAGCTATTGGTTCGGGTATTGTTGGTCAGGCAGCTACAGGTGTTTCTTCTGAAAAACCAGAATTAGGAATGAAAGCTGCAATTCTTGAAGCACTTCCTGGGTCTCAAGTTATTTATGGATTTGTAGGATTGTTTTTTGTTGTGTATGTTGTTCTTCCTAAAATTGATGTAATTACTCCAGCTAAAGGGATTCAAATTTTATTAGCAACATTACCTGTTGCGATTTCTGGAGTTATCTCTGGGTACTATCAAGGTAAAGTGCTTGCAGGTTCTATGAATATGTTGGCTAAAGACGAAGGATCATTTGCTAATGCAATGATAATGGGAGCAATTGTAGAAACAGTTGCGATCTTAGGACTTCTTGGATCTATTTTAATGCTTTTAAAAGTATAATTTAGTTATTAAAAGGTTAGTACCCTGTTTTTTTAAACAGGGTATAGCCTTTTTTAAAAAATATTTTACTATTATTTAATTTAATACAATGGCACTAGCCGATATTATAAGTCTTATTGATAAAGAAAAAGACGAAAAAATTGCAGATTTGACAAAGACTAATGATGAGCAAATTAAAATTATCTTAGATAATGCTGTAATAGATGGAGATAGCTATTCAAAACGAAAATTTTCAGATTTTGAAATTCTTCAAAAAGAATTGGAAAAAAAATCTGCTGCTGATATTATTCGAAATGAAAAAATAAAAACAGCTGAATTTTCTAAAATTATTTCTGATGAGGTATTTATTGCTTTAGAAAAAGAAATCGTATCGTTTTCTGAAAAGGATCAAATTGATTTTTTTACAAAACAGATTTCTAAAATTTCAGATTTAGAAGGAGAAATTATAGCACAAGGTACTTCTGTTTCTGTTTTAGAAGCATCAGTAAAATCTGCGGGGAAAAATTTTTCTGTTACTGATGGAAAAGGACATGGTGGATTTATTTTTAAAGGAAATGGATTTACTTCTGATTTTACGGTGACATCTCTTGTTCAAGGAGAATTTAAAGATGCTAACGAAGCTGATCTTGTCGAAAATTTATTTGCATAACCTTTTATAAATGAGTCAATTAATTCACGCTGTCGCACGAATAAGAGCTATGGAATCAGAGCTTCTTACTCAAAATTCTGCTAATAGAATGATTTCTGCATCTTCTTTTGAATCAGCATATGCTGTTTTAGATGAGCTCGGGTATGCAAAAGAGTCTTCTGTTTTTAGAGATACATATAATTATGAAGGAGCTATAGAAGCAGGATTGTTTCAAACTTCTCAAATTTTTAAAGCTTTTGAGATAAAATCAATTCAAAAAATTCTTACTGTTGTCTTTGATATACAAAATATAATTTTATATATTAAGGCATTAGATAAGAGTGATAAAGATACTGATAATGTTGAAGTTGACAAAAAAGATAAGAAAAATCTTGTAGATTCTTCAGAAATTATTTCTTATGGATATTATTCTAAAGCAGTTTTAGATAATGCTTTTTTTAATAATTCAACATCTTCTGAGTATTCAGAATTATTAACTCTTATAAGAAAAATTAATAACTGTGAAACTTTGTTTGAAAAAGAAGAATTAGTAGAAGAAGAAATATTTAAATCTGCGACAAAAGAAGCAGGAAAAAATAAATTTCTTATTTCATTTTTAAATAAAATTAAATATTCTCAAGAGTTAAAAAAAGAAATTTTAATTGATTCTAAAGAAGTTCTTCTAAAAAGATATAAAAATTGTTCTACGCTTCAAAAAATATTATCTTCTGTGTTTGCTTATACATCGAAGCAAGAACAAATTTTTGCTCTTGAAATTCTTTTAGATGAAGCAATGGTTGAATTCTTAAAAAAAGAATCTGCAGGAACTATTGATGGTTACGAAGTCTTATTTTCTTTCTTTTGGAGAAAAGAGAGAAATGCACGAGTTATTCGTTCTATATTATTAGCAAAAAAATCTGGAATTTCTCCAGAGTCAATTAAGGCTGAGTTTGATGCATTTATTTTTTAATTTTTACATGTGAAATATTCAATTGGTGTTATTGGAAAAAAAGAAGAAATACTTGCATTTAAAGGAGTTGGCGTTGATACATTTTTTGCAAGTACTTCTTTGGAGGTAGAGGAATTATTGTTGAGATTGCGAAAAGATAAAAGTCTTACATATGCTGTAATATTTTTATCTGAAGAATTATTTCAAGGGATTTCAAAAGATGTTTTAGATAGAGTTACACAAGAGGCTCTTCCTGCAATTGTTCCACTTCCTGGTGTAAATGGTTCAACAGGATTTGGAGATACTCGAATGCGAGAATTTGTAAAACAAGCAGTAGGAAGTGATATTTTTGCAAATTAATAGCATATTGTCCTCATAAAATTATTATTTATTTTTAGTTCTATATTATGTCAGAAAATACAGGAGTTATTGTTAAAGTTTCTGGACCACTTGTAGTGGCGAAGGGAATTAAAGCACCAAAAATGTTCGAGGTGGTTCAAGTTTCAGAATTGAGACTTATGGGAGAAATTATAGAAATTCTTGGAGATGAGGTTTCAATTCAAGTGTATGAAGATACTGCAATGGTTGGGCCAGGAGAAGTTGTGTATGCAATGGGTCAAACAATGACCGTAGATTTAGCACCAGGTCTTATTACATCTATTTATGATGGGGTTCAACGACCACTTACAGAATTAGAAAAGAAATCTGAATCGTGTTTTATTAAGCGAGGAATTGCAGTTCCTGCATTAGATTATTCTAAAAAATGGGATTTTGTTCCTACTAAAAAAGTTGGAGATACTGTTATTGCAGGAGACTGTATTGGAACAGTTCAAGAAACAACTCTTATTGAGCATAAAGTAATGCTTCCACCAGAATCAAAAGGGGGAGTTGTTAAATCTATTGAAAAAGGATCTTTTACTATTACAGACATTGTTGCTGTTTTAGATTCAGGAGAAGAAGTGAAAATGCTTCAAAAATGGTCTATTCGAAAAGCTCGACCTACAAATTCTAAACGAATTCCAATGGAGCCACTTGTTACAGGTGGACGATCAATTGATACATTTTTCCCACTGGTAAAAGGAGGAGCTGGATGTATTCCTGGTCCGTTTGGATCTGGAAAAACAGTTACTCAACAAGGTTTAGCAAAATATTGTGATGCTCAAGTAATTGTATATGTAGGATGTGGAGAGCGAGGAAATGAAATGACTGATGTATTGGTTGAATTTCCTCATTTGAAAGATCCAAATACTGGAGAACCACTTATGAAACGAACTATTCTTATTGCGAATACTTCAAACATGCCAGTTGCAGCTCGAGAAGCATCTATTTATACTGGTATTACACTTGCAGAATATTATCGAGATATGGGGTATTCTGTTGCACTTATGGCAGATTCTACTTCTCGATGGGCAGAGGCAATGCGAGAAATGTCTGGTCGATTAGAAGAAATGCCAGGAGAAGAAGGGTATCCTGCATATCTTGGTTCACGAACAGCTCAATTTTATGAAAGAGCAGGTTCTGTAAATTGTTTAGGAAGTGATGGGCGATTAGGTGCTCTTACTGTTATTGGAGCAGTTTCTCCTCCCGGTGGAGATTTATCTGAGCCTGTTTCACAAAATACACTTCGAGTTACCAAAACATATTGGGGATTAGATTCAAGTCTTTCATATAAACGACATTTCCCAGCAATTAACTGGTTAACTTCGTATTCATTATATGTAGATAATATTGAGAAACATTGGGAAGATAATGTTTCTCCAGAATATATTAAAGTAAGATCTTTAGCATTAGAGCTTCTTCAAGAAGAATCTAAGTTAGAAGATATTGTAAAACTTGTAGGACCTGAATCGTTATCAGCACGAGAAAAGCTAGTTCTTCTTACTGCTAAATCATTACGAGAAGATTTCTTATTTCAAGATGCTTTCGATCCAGAAGATGCATATACTCCACCAAAAATGCAATTTAATATGTTAAAAACAATTATTACATTGTATACAGTCGGGGTAGAAAAAATTAAAGAAGAAGATTTCGATTTCAAAAAAATTGAAAACTTAGAAATTTTACAAGAAGTTGCAAATGTTAAAAATCTTCCAAAAGATTCATTTGAAAAATATGAAGATCTTCGAAACCGATTAACTTCAGCGATTAACGCTCTGTAATTCATAATAATTAATTCTTATATAATTTAGATATGCAAAAAACGTATACATCTGTAAAAGATATTACAGGACCTCTTGTAATGATCGAACTGCCAGAATCGGCAGAAGTAAAATTTGAAGAACTTGTAGAAGTTCAAATGGAAGGTTCTGATAAAAAACAACTTGGAAAAGTTTTGGAATCTTCAAAAGGAAAAGCTGTAGTTCAAATGTTTGAAGGAACATCTGGACTTGCGACTGAAGGTTCAAAAGCAACATTTTTAGGAAAACCACTTCGAATGAAACTTTCAAAAGATTTGATTGGTCGAGTTTTTGATGGAATGGGTTCTCCTCTTGATGGATTACCAGAAATTGTTTCAAATGAAACACGAGATATTAATGGTATGCCAATTAATCCAGCTTCTCGACAAGCTCCATCTGATTTTGTTCAAACTGGTATTTCATCTATTGATGTGATGAATACAATGGTTCGAGGGCAAAAAATCCCTGTATTTTCAGGAGCTGGTCTTGATCATAATAAATTAGCAGTTCAAATTGCTCGACAAGCAGCAGTAGGGGATGGTTCTACAACAGAACGAAATGCTGATGAACCATTTGCCGTAGTATTTGCAGCAATGGGAGTTACATTTGAAGAAGCAGAATATTTTAAAGCTGAGTTTGAAAAAACAGGAGCGTTAGATAATGCTGTTTTATTCTTGAATACTGCAGCAGATCCTGTGGTAGAACGAATTGCAACACCTCGTATGGCTCTTACAGCTGCTGAGTATCTTGCATTTGAGCATGATATTCATGTAATGGTTATTCTTACTGATATGACAAATTATGCAGAAGCATTACGAGAAGTATCGGCTGCACGAAAAGAAGTTCCTGGTAGACGAGGATATCCTGGTTACTTATATACAGATCTTTCTACAATTTACGAACGAGCGGGTTCTGTAAATATTGCAAAAGGAACGATTACTCAAGTTCCAATTATTACAATGCCACAAGATGATAAAACTCATCCAGTTCCAGATCTTACTGGTTATATTACAGAGGGACAATTCGCATTAGATCGAAATGTTGCTAAATCTGGAATTTATCCTCCAATGGATGTACTTGCATCACTTTCTCGATTGAAAGTAGGTGGAGGAAAAACTCGAGCAGATCATTATAAAGTAGCAGATCAATTATTTGCTTCATATGCACGAGGAAAAGAAGTTCGAGAGCTTGCCGTGGTTCTTGGAGAAGCATCTTTAAATGTTGCAGATAAAGCACATTTAGATTTTGCAACTGCTTATGAAAAAGAATTTATTCAACAAGGATTTTATGAAAATAGATCGTTAAATGAATCATTAGATTTAGGATGGAAACTTCTTGGAATGTTGCCACGAAAAGAGTTGAAACGGGTTAAACCATCTCTTGTAGAAGAACATTTAGGAAAAGAAGAAGCATAAAAACTTCTTAATTAAAAAAAGCAGAAACTGAAAAGTTTCTGTTTTTTTTGTAATTTAATATAGTTTATTATAAAAGTTGTTAAATGATTTAATGTAAAAAATTATGTATATAGGAGGAATAAAAATATCGGATGAATATGAATTTAAAAATGATGAAAATATTTTATCTAATTTTGAAAAAATAAATATTTTTGTTGGAGGAAATAATTCTGGAAAAAGTCGATTGCTGAGAAGTTTTATTTTGAGAGAAGGGGAAAATAAATTTTATGAATTTAGAATCAATGATTTTCATCAAAAGTTAAATAAAATTTTAAATCAAGAAAAAAATTTTTTCAAAATAGAAAGTGTTAAATTTGTTTATATTCCAATGCTTCGAGGTCTTCGTGATATAGGAGAAAAAATGAGTGATTTATATAAATCAAGAACAAATGAAGATTATTTTCCAAAATATATCTCCACTTCAACAGATCCCAAAAATATTCCAGAAGGAACAAATACTTATGCTACAATTGCTAGCAGTGTAATTAATAACGATATAGATAATAAAGATATAGATAATAAAGATGAAAGTTTTTATCAACTTAATAGTTTAAGTAATAATAACTTTATTTTTACTGGACAAGATATTTATCAAAAAATAAAATCAATGCTTTTAGGGAAATTATCAGAGCGAAAACTTGTTTCTGAATTCCAAGAATTTTTATCTAAAAATTTTTTTGGAGGAAATGATTTTTCAATTACTCCAAATGAAGAAGAAAATATTTTAAAAGTTACTATTGGAAATGAAGAACACTCTATTCACGATTTAGGAGATGGAATTCAATCTATTATAATAAATACTTTTCCGCTTTTTCAATATAAGAATGAACCGCTTGTTTTACTTATTGAAGAACCAGAAATGACAATGCATCCATCTATGCAACGGGTTTTAATGGAGACTTTTTTCTCTTTTAACAATGTTCAAGTTTTTGTAACAACTCACTCAAATCACTTTTTAGATTTGGTGTATGATTATGAAGATCAAGTTTCTATTTTTTCATTTGAAGAAAAAACAACTGATAATCAGAAAAAATTTAAAATAACAAATGTTACTGAAAATTCAAAAGTTATTGATTTGTTAGGAGTACGAAATTCATCGGTATATTTAGCAAATTGTGTTATTTGGGTTGAAGGAATTACAGATAGAATGTTTATAAAATCTTTAATGAAACTTTCTGGAAAATTTGAAAATTTTAAAGAAGATAAACATTATACCTTTGCAGAATACGGAGGAGGAAACATTGCTCATTTTGATTTTGATGAAAATTCTGAAACAAACAATGATAATCAAAATGTAAATGCAATTTCTAGAAAAAATTTTTTAGTAGCTGATAATGATGGTGAAGACATTAAAAATGGAGAAACCGAAAAAGCAAAGCGATTAAGAAATTTATCAAAAATATTTAGTACTGATAATCAAAATAAAAATCAAAAAAATTTCTTTGCTGATAGCTACGAAATTGAAAATTTAATTCCTTTGGAAGTTTGGAAAATTTTATTACACAAGATTATCACTAGTGGAAAAGATATAGAATTAAAAAATTTAGAAGAGATTGATAAAACAGAATTTAATAATTGTTTGAAAACAAGTCAAATTGGAGAAGTTTTAAAAGAATTTTGTATAGATAAAAAAAATGGAAAAAATCCTAATTATTTTAATAGTAAAGATATTCAATGTTTAGGACTTACAAAAAGAAAATTTATGAAAATATTTTGTGAAGTAGTTGAAGATGAGAATAATGAAATTTCTTATGATATTTTTTCTAATAAAGCTAAAAATTTAATTGAGAAATTGCTGGAATTTATAACATATAATAATTGATTATTATAACTTTTCCGAATTTCCTAAAAACTTAGGATCATGTCGAAAAAATAAAATTTCGTAAAATGCTTTTTGCTGTGCAAAAGTTTCTCTTAAAAGATTTTTCCAATGATTTCTATAATTTTGAAGACTTGACGATACTCCTATAGATTCAATTCCAAACTGCTCACAAGTAAATACAGAACGAGATAAATGAAATTCTTGAGTAATAAGATATGCTTTTTTGATATTCCAAATTTTTGAAGCTCTTGCACAAGTGTCATAAGTTCTGAAACCTGCATAATCCAACACTATATCTTCGGCATTAACTCCTTTTTTTATTAAAAAATTTTTTCCAGTTTCTGGCTCATTATATTGTAATTTGCCATTATCTCCAGAAATTAAA
>Ga0256914_1002200_pt1 | contig 16526 bp, 14 predicted proteins | sample HulkmetaG_FD_191571 | JGI IMG/M metagenome (GOLD analysis project Ga0256914, IMG submission 191571) | Hydrothermal chimney microbial communities from Main Endeavour vent field at the Juan de Fuca Ridge, Pacific Ocean - Hulk | ecosystem: Environmental > Aquatic > Marine > Hydrothermal vents ... | reverse complement strand
TTGATGGTCAAGGCTCGACGGCAAAAGCCGAAGAAGACCTTGCGTTTCCCCTTCTACAGCCTGTTGATGGGCTGGCAGAGCTTGTTTGCAGGCGCCCGGACGATCTTTCATGGTTGGTGACGTCGCAGGAAGAGAACCTCACGGCACGGTGGGCCACCCATCGCAGACCTGTTTGGAGATCCTCCTCGTCGTCATCGTTCACTGATCCCGGCCGAGGTGTGAAAAAATGGGGAGACGCCAGAGGGGAACTGGGTGTTGACATCAGGATGGGGGGGCGGCAAAATTCGCGCCTCAAGGTTGCACAGCCTGTGCTGTGGCGACTTGCCGAGGTGGTGAAATTGGTAGACACGCTAGCTTCAGGTGCTAGTGGGGGAAACCCCGTGGAGGTTCAAGTCCTCTCCTCGGCACCATACAAATCAAAGGGTTACGTGGGAACGTAGCCCTTTTTTCTTGTCCGGACGCTTTCGGGGAGGCCAACCTTGGACGCCATCGAAGAACTGGTAGCCGGCTATCGCCGGTTCCGAAACGGCTACTTCAGGGACCACCGGGAACGGCTCACGGCCCTTGCACGCGAAGGGCAGTCGCCCGCCGTGGCCATCGTCGGCTGTTGCGATTCGCGGGTAGATCCCGCGGTGATCACCGACAGCGCCCCGGGAGAGCTCTTCGTGATTCGCAACGTAGCCAACCTGGTGCCGCCCTGCGAAGGGGAAGGCACCTGGCACGGTACCAGCGCCGCGCTGGAGTTTGCGGTACGCGGCCTGGAAGTGGAACACATCATCGTCCTCGGCCATGCCCGCTGTGGCGGCATCCGCGCGCTCATGGAAGAGACGGAGGATTCCGGCAACGACGACCAGTTCATCTCTCACTGGATGCGCATCGCCAGCCACGCCCGCGAAGCGGCGCTCTCCCCCACCCTCTCTCTCGATTTCGAGCAGCGCACCCGCCTGTGCGAGCTCGAATCCATCCGCACCTCCCTGGACAACCTGCTCAGCTTCCCCTGGATCAGGAAACGGGTGGAGGCGGAAGCGCTCCGGCTCCATGGCTGGTACTACGACATGGCCTCGGGTGAACTCCAGGCACTGGACCCGGACACCGGTCATTACCACCCCCTCTGACCGTCCTCCGGGGCCGCTTGAGATCGGGCTGGCCGATTCCCATGTGAGGAGTATGATTGGCTCTGCAGCCAACCGGATTCCGTCGGCCAGGAGAAAACGATGTTCAAGCCCATTCCCGTGAACGTGAAAGGCGTTGCCGCCTTCAAGGCGGTCGGCAAGCTCACCCACGACGACTACCAGAAGTTCCTGCCCACCCTCGAAGAGATCATCCGGGAAGAGGGGAGCGTCTCTCTCCTCCTGGAACTGGAAAACTTCCACGGCTGGGACCTGGAGGCCGCAAAAGACGACTACGAATTCGCGCGCAGCCACCTGGAATGTTTCCGGCGCATCGCCATCGTCGGCGACAGGGGCTGGGAAAAGTGGCTGGCCCTGCTGGCCCGGCCCTTCATCGACGCCGAGGTCCGTTTCTTTACACCGGACCAACTCTCGGAAGCCTGGGACTGGGTACGCGAACCCTTCGAGGAAGAGGAGAAGGAGAAACAGTTTCCGCAGCGCTGGCGGCACATCCTCGCACCCGTCGATTTCTCGGCCCACGCCGAGCGGGCGGTGAAGAGAGCCGCGGCGCTGGCGGAGGAGCAGGGCGCGAGCCTCACCCTGCTCCACGTGGTGGAGGACTTCGTGCTCTACGACGATTTCTACGACCCGGTGATGCCTATCACCATCGAATACGAAGATACGCTGATGGAAGCGGCCGGCGAGCGCCTGGCCAACTGGGTGAAGGAGCTCGGCCTGGAGCCGGCCCGCGTGGAGGTGCTGCTCGGGTCCGCCTCGGGCACCATCCTCTCCTATGCCGAGGCCCAGGAGGTCGACCTCATCGTCATGGGGACCCATGGCCGCAAGGGCCTGGCGCGGCTGCTGGGCTCCACCACCCACTCGGTGCTCAACCGGGCACGCTGCGAGGTGCTGAGCGTACCACTTCACTGACCTCGCGGGGGGCTCGAGCCCCCCGCCGAACCCAAAGAGGCTGTTTTCACCATCTCCGGCGACCCGATCATCTTTGGTCTCGACGGGCTGGGCGAACGGTCGCAGGCCTGGAAAGACAAGGCGTAGAGCCGGGAAGCAGCGCAGCAGGCGCTGCTCGAGCGGGCGCGCCTCAACGCCCTGGAGAGACGGGGCGAGTACGATCCCTCCATGGAAGGTGCTTCCTGATCAGGAGCCGGCGGCTCTCCTCGTGGCGAAGAAGCGGCGCCAGGTCCTCCTTCCCGCGTAGGAGAGCAGCAGGTAGGCAACCCAGATCATCAGGGTCTCGAAGAGGTAGATCGCCACCATCTCCGTGGAGAGCCTGCTGCCCGTCAGCGCGTAGAGCTGGATCAGGACCACCGGCAGCGCAAAGAGGATGGCCATGAGCAGAGGGCGCCCTCCGCCGGTCATCTCGTAGAGGAAGACGCTGAAGAAGGCGCTGATGAGCGCAGCCAGGAAGGAGATGCCCACCAGCACCCAGGCGATACTCTGGTGCGCCTGCTCCGGGGAGAGCTCCTGCATCAGCGGCACTGCCCAGACGTTGAAGAAGGCGGAGCCGGAAAAGTAGAGCAGCGTGCCCAGTGCCCCGAGCAGCAGGATCACGATGAGCCTCTTCCACCATGCCAGTTCGTTCATGCGGTGCCTCCCGTATCGATGACCTTCAGCGAGCAGGCGTAGACGATTGCATCCTCCCTGCCCTTGCCCGCCGGATAATAATCGAACCTGCGCCCCACCTCGTTGAACCCCTCCGACTCGTAGAGCGCCTGCGCCGCGCGATTGGAGAGGCGGACCTCGAGAAAGAGGGTGTCGGCCCCCTGGCGCTTCGCCTCCGCCATCACCGCCCGCAGCAGCCGGCGCCCGAAGCCCTGCGACTGGCGCGAAGGCTTCACGCAGAGATTGAGCAGGTGCGCCTCTCCTGCCGCCACCGAGTGCACGCTGTAGCCGATGAGTTCCCCCTCCTGCTCGTACACCCGGCACTGGTAGCCCACCTGCAGGCAGTCGCTGAAGATGCCGCGGCTCCAGGGATGATCGTAGGCCGATCGTTCGATGTGCAGCACCTCGTCGAGGTCCACCTCGCGCATGGGGCGTACGGAGAGCGTCTCCGCCTGCAGGGAGACTTCAGCCACGGAGCAGCCTCGCAAGCAGTTGCAGGTCGGCCCACGCCTTGGCCTTCTGCTCGGGCCGACGCAGCAGGTAGGCGGGGTGATAGGTCACCAGCACTTCCCGGCTGCCGCCGGGCAGCAGGTGGGCACGGCCACGCAGCCTGCCCACGCTCTCCTCGGTGGCGAGCAGATTGTGGGCGGCCACCCCACCTACCGCCAGGATCATCCGCGGCGCCACCAGTTCGATCTGGCGCTGCAGGTAGGGGGCGCAGGCCGCCGCCTCCTCCACCGAGGGGTTGCGGTTGCCCGGCGGGCGGCACTTGAGGATGTTGGCGATGTACACCTGCCGGCGCTGCAGGCCGAGGGCGGCCAGCATGTTGTCCAGCAGCATGCCCGCCCGCCCGACGAAGGGCTCACCCTTGCGGTCCTCCTCGGCCCCGGGCGCCTCGCCCACGATCATCAGCTCGGCCGAGCGGTCGCCCACCCCGAAGACGGTGTTCCGGCGGGTCTTGCACAGCCCGCAGGCGCGGCAGCCGGCCACCGCCGCCTCCAGCGCCTGCCAGTCCATCCGGGCCACGGCATCGTCCGTCCCTCCCTGCGGCCGGGCCGGCGTCTCCCCTGCGAGGGGTGCCTCTTCTTCCACTGCAGTGGCCACCGCCACCGGCTCCGCCTCGATACGGTCCCGCAGCCGGTAGCGAGTGATGCCCATGGCCTGCAGGCAGGCACGGCGCAGCGTCTCCCGGGGTGTCTCCGCCGGCTCAGACATCACCCAGCTGAGGATGCTCGCGCTCCAGGGGCGCCATCAGCCGGTTGGCGGCGTTGATGTAGGCCTTTGCGGAGGCGATGACGATGTCGGTGTCGGCCCCCTGGCCGTTGACGATGGTGTCGTCCCGTTCCAGCCGCACCGTCACCTCGCCCTGGGAGTCGGTGCCGCTGGTGATGTTGTTCACCGAGTAGAGCGTCAGGCTCGCGCCGGTCTGCACCAGCGACTCGATGGCCTTGAAGGCGGCGTCCACCGGGCCGGCACCGGAGGCCGACACGCCCCGCTCCTCGCCATCGATGGAGAGCACCACGTCGGCAGTGGGCGTCTCGCCCGTCTCGCTGCAGACCCGCAGCGAGACCAGCTTGATGCGCGGCTCGTAGGTCTCGTGCACCGTCTCGGAGACCAGGGCCTGGAGGTCCTCGTCGAAGATCTCGTGTTTCTTGTCGGCCAGAGCCTTGAAGCGGGCGAAGGCCTCGTTGAGCTTCTCCTCCGACTCGAACTCGATGCCCAGCTCGCGCAGGCGGGTGCGGAAGGCGTTGCGGCCGGAGTGCTTGCCCAGCACCATGCGGTTGGCGGTCCAGCCAACGTCCTGGGCGCGCATGATTTCATAGGTCTCGCGGTGCTTGAGCACGCCGTCCTGGTGGATGCCCGACTCGTGGGCGAAGGCGTTGGCGCCGACGATGGCCTTGTTGGGCTGCACCGGGAAACCGGTGATGCTGGAGACCAGCTTGGAACAGGCCACGATTTGCGTGGTGTCCAGTTCGGTGTCGCAGGGAAAGACGTCCTGCCGGGTGCGCACCGCCATCACCACCTCCTCGAGCGCAGCATTGCCGGCCCGCTCGCCCAGGCCATTGATGGTGCACTCCACCTGGCGGGCACCATTGAGCACTGCCGACAGGGAGTTGGCCACGGCCAGGCCCAGGTCGTTGTGGCAGTGCACCGAGAAGACCGCCTTGTCGGAGTTGGGCACCCGCTCGAGCAGCTGGCGGATGGTTTCGCCGAACTGATGCGGCAGGTTGTAGCCCACGGTGTCGGGGATGTTGATGGTGCGGGCGCCGGCGTCGATGGCCGCCTCCACGATGCGGCAGAGGAAATCCATCTCCGAGCGACCGGCATCCTCTGCCGAGAACTCCACGTCGTCGGTATAGTTGCGTGCCCGTTTCACCGCCCACACCGCCTGCTCCACCACCTGGTCGGGGCTCATGCGCAGCTTGCGCTCCATGTGAATGGGGGAGGTGGCGATGAAGGTGTGGATGCGGGCGGAGCGGGCCGGCCTGAGCGCCTCGCCGGCGCCGTCGATATCCTTCTCCAGCGCCCGCGCCAACCCGCACACGGTGGATTCCTTCACCGCCTCGGCCACGGAGCGGACCGCCTCGAAATCCCCCTCGCTGGCGATGGGAAAGCCGGCCTCAATGACATCCACCCGCATCAGCTCCAGCTTCTTGGCGATGCGTATCTTCTCTTCCCGGGTCATGGAGGCGCCAGGGCTCTGCTCCCCGTCACGCAGGGTGGTGTCGAAGATGATCAATTTGTCACTGCTCATGGTCTGTCACTCCGCCCCGCGCGCGGCAGGGCCTGGAAGTATTCTTGGGATCGGGATGACTTGGGATGCGGCCCTCGCCAGGGCTGAAAGATGTACCGATGCCCCTCAGGGCAGCAGCGGACCGACTGGCAGCAGCAGGCGCCGATCGGGTTCGATCGGAGTGCGGAACGACTGAAGGGAAAGGGGAATCCACATCGCCCGGGCGCTCGTTCAAGGGGATGCCTGACTATAACGCAGGAACTTCCTTCTGCCAAGCCGACCGCCTCGCCTCCATTTGCGCCATGAAATCCCGGCACTGTTCGGGTTCGAGGGGACGGGAGAAATGGAAACCCTGCATGAGCGTACAGCCGTGCTCCATGAGAAACTCCACCTGCTCCGGGGTCTCCACCCCCTCCGCGATCACCTCCAGTCCCAGTCCCTGCCCCATGCCGACGATGGCCGAAACGATGCTGCGGCTGTTCTCGTCGTGGTCGATATCCTCCACGAAGCTGCGGTCGATCTTGAGTGTGCGCACCGGCATCTGGCGCAGTTGGCCGAAAGAGGAGTAACCGGTTCCGAAATCGTCCATTGCCAAGGCGTAACCGAGATCCTTCAATTCCTCGAGCAGAGGCAGGGTCTCGTCTGGTTCATGCATGAGTGTGCTCTCTGTGATCTCCAGCATGAGTTGCCGGGGGCTAATTCCGTATTCCCTGCTTTTCTCCTCCAGCACCTGCTTCAGTCTGCTCCGCTGCAACTGGCTCAAGGAAATATTCATGGAGACCATGGGCATGGCCGCGCCCTCCTCCGCCCAATCGGCGAGCTGCCGGCAGACGCTGCCGATCAGCCATTCTCCGATGGGAATGATGAGCCCGTTGTACTCCGCGATCTCCACGAACTCGCCCGGGCGCATCTGGCCCTGTTCGGGATGCCGCCAGCGGATCAACGCTTCGAAACCCTTTACCCTGCCCACGGCCACATCGATGATGGGCTGGTAGGAGAGGTAGAGTTCACCGCTGTTGAGCGCCGCTCTCAGTTCGGCCTCCATTCGGCTTCGGCGCTCTGCCAGCTCGTTGAGCTCGGGCCGGTAGAACTCGAAACAGTTCCTACCGTGCTCCTTGGCCTGGTACATGGCCAGGTCGGCATTGCGCACCAGGTAGTCGATGTTGCTGCCATCGGCAGGGAAACAGGTGATGCCAATGCTGGCGGAGATGTAGATGTCCGACCCGTCGATGCGGAAAGGTTCGCCCATCACCCGAATCAGCTCACAGCTCAGTTCGGTGGCGGTTCTGACCATCTCCGCCTCGCTGTCAAAATCGGTCAACAGGATGGTGAACTCGTCCCCCCCCAGGCGCGCCACCGTATCGGAGCGGCGCAGCAGCGCCTTGATGCGTTCGGCGACCTCGCGCAGCAGGATGTCGCCTCCGGCATGGCCCAGGGTATCGTTGACGTGCTTGAATCGGTCGAGGTCGATGAACAGCAGGGCAAGGAACTGGTGGTTCCTCTGAGCGTGCACCAGCGCCTGTTCGAGGCGGTCGTGGAAGAGAAGGCGATTGGGCAGCCCGGTCAAGGTGTCGTAATGGGCCAGCTGATAGATGTTCTCCTCCGCGCTGCGTCGTTCCAGTTCACCGCCGATGCGGCTGCCGAAGACGTCGAGCAGGTAACGGTTCCAGCGAGGCAGCTCCAGGGGGCGGGTGTCCATGACGGCGATGATGCCGATCACGTTCTGCTGCGGATCCCTCAGGGGAGCGCCAAAATAGCTCTCTACGCCCCACTCCCGCAAGGTGCTGTCGTGGGGATAGCGCTCCACCACGCCCCGCTCGACCAGATCCAGCCTGCCCGCCAGCACATCCGCACTAGGCGTGCCACGGATATCGTACACCTTCCCCTGAACGATCCTGTTGCCGTCCCACAGCGCTTCGATACGGACCTTGCGCTTACCCCTGTCGGCAAAAACTCCGAAAAAGGCGTACTTCACTCCATAGGCCCTGGCCAGGTGCGTGACAGTCTGCTCCAGCACATTGCCCTTTCCCGACAACTGGCTGGTGGTGGATGCCAGCGCGTGCAGCGCGTCCTCCACACGCTTGCGGTCGGTGATGTCGAGACCCACCGAGAGCAGCTCCGGCTTCCCGTTCAAGCCGTCGGAGATGTAGGTGTTGCGCCAGGCGACCCAGAGCAGCCGTCCATCCCGGGCCACGTTTTCGTTCTCGTTGTGGTGGAACTTCTCGGGCGTATCCTGGATCTCCTGGATCATCTTCTTCAGGTCGTGCCCCAAGGCATCTCTTTCCCGCACGATGGTGCCGACCACGTGCCGCCCCTTCAGCTCTGCCTCGGAATAGCCGAACAGCTTCTCCCCGTACGGATTGATGGACAGCACCCTGCCGTCGGTATCCCAACGGAGGAACACGCTGTTGGCCTCCTGCACCAGCTTCCTGTAGAAGCTGGCCTGCGCCCTCGCCTCCTGCTGTGCGGAGAGCAGTAGCGGGTACCACTGGCGCACGCCGCCGAAAAAGAAGCCGATGGCCAGCAGAAAGGCACCGTACTTGCCAACCGCCACCACCACCGCCGACGACACCGTGTGTCCGGTAGCGGCAGGCAGAAAATGCCCCAGGGTGTTCAGAGCGAAGCCGAGACACATCACCAGAGAGGCCAGGAACAGCCGTTTCCAACTGTTCCGGAAATCCAGCGCGATATGATTCCGCTCACGCCAGAGGAACCAACTGAACAAGAGGCCGACCGGCAACAGCAGCATGTCCCCCAAGACAGAGACCATGCCGAGCAAATTGGGAGGAAGTTGTTGTACGGTACCATCCATGATCATCCTCCGGCTCAGCTGCGTTTCAGCAGTGAATAGCCGCCGGCCAACAGGCCGGAGAGCGCATAGAGACTGAAGAGGGTAAACAGCACCAGGGGAGGCTGCACCAGGATGACGGCGAAGGCAAGGGCAATGGCCACCACCACGAAAAAGGGAACCTTGCCCTTGAAGTCGATGTGCTTGAAGCTCTGGTAGCGCACGTTGCTCACCATGAGCAGTCCGCACCCTCCCGTGATCAGCCCTGCCAGGATGGCCACATCACTTCCCTGGATGCCGTTGTCCACCGCCAGCCAGACGCTGGCGGCGATGATGGCCGCCGCAGAGGGGCTGGGCAGTCCCTGGAAGTAGTTGCTGTCAGAGACCTCCAGCTGGGAATTGAAGCGTGCCAGGCGCAGGGCGGCGCCGGCCGTGTAGACGAAAGCGGCCAGCCACCCCGGTTTCCCGAGGGAATGGAGCGCCCACTCATACATCACAAGTGCCGGCGCCAGACCGAAGGCCACCATGTCCGAGAGGCTGTCGTATTCGGCGCCGAAGGCGGTCTGGGTATGGGTCAGGCGGGCCACCCGCCCATCCATGCCGTCCAGGACCATGGCGATGAAGATCGCCACCGCAGCCTTCTCGAACTGGCCGTTCATGGCGGCCAAAACCGCGTAGAAACCGGAAAAGAGGGCGGCCGTCGTGAACAAGTTGGGAAGCAGGTAGATCCCGCGCCCCCGGTGCCGGGCCGGACCGGGGCGCGGCTCCTCCTTGAGATTTTCCCTCTGCTCACTCATGGCCGAAAAGTATAGCGCCAACCCGGTGTTTTACCCACAGTTTCTCCAATGGATTCAGAGGACTCATGCCACGACCCGCGGTTTTGCCTCGCGCGGCAGACGGCACGGATTCCTGCGGGAAATCCTGACGCCGGGATCTTTCCATAGTAGACTTCCACGACATCGCGAAACCCCAAAACTTCCATGGCGATCGATCCCGCATCCCGCTCCCGCGAGCATTTCCGGATACCCGATATGCCAACGGTGGATTCAGAAATTCGCGCATGAACCGCCTGCTCGCCTACTTCTCCCGCCATCCGCTGATCGGGCTCACGATCGTCCTGCTGCTCTCCTTGCTCTTCTCCGCCAGGATCACGGAACTGGAGATCCGCATCTCCGCCGAGGAGATGCTGGTACAGCACGACGAGGAGCACAGGTTCTACGACCGTGTCCGGCGCCTGTTCGGCGATGAGCAGGTGATCCTCGTCTACATGGAATCACAACGGCTGCTGGCGCCCGAGAAACTGACCGCCCTCAAGGAGGTGATCGGCAAGATCGAGACCCTGCCCTTCGTGGAGCGGGTCGAAAGCCTCTTCACCATCCCCTGGGTGAAGACGGTGGAGGGATACCTCGACAAGAATCCCTACCTGGAGAAGCTGCCCGCGAATCCCGGCGAGGAGGAGAGGATCCTGGCCGAGGCGCGCAGAAACCCCTTCATACGCCACGTACTGGTCTCCCCGGAACGGGACATCATGGCCATCGCAGTCATCATGAAGCCCGGGAACGACCACGACGACAAGGCGATCACCCGCAGCCTGGAGGAAGCGGTGGCCCGGCTGAAGGGATTTTACGACCCGGTCTTCTCTATCGGCTTTCCGCAGGTGCGTGCCGAGATCGTGGAGCGGATCCGCGACGAACAGGCCCACCTGTTCCCGCTGGCCATCGGCGCACTGCTCATCGCCCTCTTTCTGCTCCTGCGCCAGCTCATCGACATCCTGCTGCCGATCCTCAGCGCCGGCTTCAGTATTCTCTGGACCCTGGGCTTCATGGCGCTCACCGGCATCCCCCTCAACGTGGTCACATCCATCATTCCCATCCTGCTGGTGATCGTCGGCTCCACCGAGGACATCCACCTGCTCTCGGAATTCCGCCAGGGGCAACGCCAGGGGTTGAACAACCGGGAGGCGCTCGGGCGCATGGCACGCCGCATGGGCAGCATCGTTCTGCTCACCTTTCTCACCACCTATCTCGGCTTCCTCTCCGTGGGACTGAGCCGCATCGAGGTGCTGTGGCAGTTCGGCCTGGTCGCCTCCACCGGGCTGCTCTTCAACTTCGTCGCCACCATCATCCTCATCCCCTCGGTGCTTTCGCTGGCAGGCAAGTGGCAGCTCGACGGCAAGGCGAAGATCTACGGGGAAAAGAGCCGCCGCGCGGCGCGGGCCTACTGGAACACCTTGTGGCAATACCGCAAGACGGTCGTCCTTCTCTTCGTACTGATCACCGCCGTCTCCATCGCGGGCATTCCCAGGATCCATGTCAACCACAACGCCATCGACAGCCTGGGCGAGAGCTCCCCCGTACGTCAACGCATCGCCCTGGTCAACGAGAATCTCGCGGGCCTGGAAACCCTCTCCATCGTCGTGGACTCCGGCATTGAGGACACCTTCCTCAAGGTTCGCTACCTGGAGGAGCTGGCCAGGATACAGGAGTTCATTCGGGAACGGGGCTGGTCCAGGTCCACCACCTCCTTCGCGGATTACCTCGCCCTGCTCAACGGCGCCTTCCAGGAACTGGACGAGGCCATCATGCCCGAGTCGGACGACGTGGTAACCGAGCTGATGATCTTTCTCAAGCACGACGAGGTGAAGGGTTACGTGACGCAGGACTTCAGCGAGGCGCGCATTCTGGTCCGGCACGACATCGACTCCAGTGATGAGCTGAAACAGGTGCTGGAAGAGCTGCAAAGCTTCATCGCCAACAACCTCGACCCCGGCCTGCGCGCGCGCATCACGGGAGACTCGGTACTCACGCTCTTCGCCACCCACGCCATGATCTCCGGACAGCTCCAGTCCATAGCCCTGCTGCTGGTGATCATCGTGCTCATCATCGGCGTGCTCTTCACCGAGGTTCGGGTGGGCCTGCTGGCCACCCTGCCCAATCTCTTCCCGGTGGTCGTCATGTTCGGCTTCATGGGCTTCATGGGAATCCCCCTCAACATCGGCACCACCATGGCGGCGGCCATCGCCATCGGCATCGCGGTGGACGACACCCTGCACTTCATGCTCCGTTACAACCGGGAGCTCAAGGCAAGCAAGAGCCACACAACTGCCATGCAGCGCACCATCTACGGCGAGGCGCTGCCGGTGGTCTCCACCTCGCTGGCACTCATCGCCGGCTTCCTGGTCTTCACCCAGGCCGACTTCCCCCCCATCGTCCAGTTCGGCATGCTGGGCGCCCTGGTGATCTTCGTGGCTCTTCTGGCGGACTTCATCATCACACCCCTGGCCATCTCCTCCCTGAAGCTGGTCACCATCTGGGACCTGCTCTCCCTGCAGCTGCGGAAACAGGTGTTGGAGAAGAGCCCGTTGTTCAAGGACCTCCACCCCTGGCAGATCCGCCAGTTCATCCTCTCGGGCTCCATCCAGCACTACGGAAAGGGGGACCTGGTCTTTCATCAGGGAGACGAAAGCAACGCACTCTATCTGCTGCTCACGGGCAAGGTGGAGGTCTGCCTCCCCGTTGCGGAAGGCGGCTGCGACAGGCTGGAACAATTCTCCCCGGGGGACGTCTTCGGAGACGTGGCACTCTTTGCGGGAATACCGAGAAAGACGGACGCCATGGCCCTCGAGCCCAGCACCGTGCTCGTCATCAACCGGGAGAGCATCGAGCGCAATCTGCGCCACCGACCGCGCATCAGTGCGCGCATCTTCGCCAACCTCACCACGGACCTGAGCCGCCGGCTCATCCGCATGATCAACAAGCAGCAGGCCATGGGAATCAAGACCAGGAGGCGACCATGAAATCTGCAGCCCTGTTACTCTTCATCGTGCTGATCTTCGCGGCATGGCATGCCGGTGCCGAGGAAGCCTCCGACACACCATGGTTCACAGCTCCCTACAGTGGACAGAAGGTGAAGGAGTACGAGGTGACCCTGCCGATCTCCCGCTACGAAGAGGAGACCTTCGTCATCCCCAGGGACTGCAGGAAGCTCAATAGCCGCCTGCTGGAGGGTGCCGGGCACTGGGGCAACCGGGTGCAGCGCCGCCTCTGGATCAAAGCGGACGACGACTGCCGCTACCTCAACTACTTGAAGAGGAATCCCAAGAAGGCAGACAAGGACTTCGTCAGTGGCTACGATTTCCTCAACGCCCGCATCGCCGACTTGCCGTTGCGTCCCGGCTGCGACCTCTACATGCTGCTGCGCGATCCGGACGCCTGCCCCGAGCCCCCACCCGGCATGCCGGATTTCTCCATGTTCATGATGCATCAGAGCCACCATCCGGATCCGCCCGAAAGCGAAGACGAGTGCCGTTTCGAGAACGGCGTGTTCCGAGGCCACATCCACTACACGCCGGAGGGGCTCCACTGCTACCGCGACCGGCGGGCCCCTGGCTACCGCATTCTCTCCGTGGACTTCGCCGACGTGAACGCCGACGGCTACCTCGACGCGGTGCTGCGCATGACCCTCATCGGCTCGCGAGGCCGCCCGGAACTGCTGGTGCTGCCGCTGACGCGATTCTCTGCAGAAGAGCCCTTCACCATCCCCAGGGGAGCCGGCTACCCCCGCTTGGGCCCCACCGACGAGGGCTGGCTCTACTGACGAAAAAGGCCGCCCGCGGGCGGCCCTTTCTCGAATATCCCTCGCGGATCAGTTCTTGCTCTTGTCCACGATCTTCTTGATCCAGGGCATCATGGCACGCAGGCGCGCGCCGGTCTTCTCGATGAGATGCTCCTCGTTGAGGCGCCGGTAGGCGGTCATGGAGGGATAATTGGCCATGCCCTCGAGGATGAACTGCTTGGCGTACTCGCCGTTCTGGATGTTCTTCAGCGCCTCGCGCATCGCCTTGCGGCTCTCGTCGTTGATCACCTTGGGGCCGGTGACATACTCGCCGTACTCCGCGTTGTTGGAGATGGAGTAGTTCATGTTGGCGATGCCGCCCTCGTACATGAGATCGACGATGAGTTTGAGCTCGTGCAGGCACTCGAAGTAGGCCATCTCGGGGGCATAGCCCGCCTCCACCAGGGTCTCGAAGCCGGCCTTCACCAGCTCCACGCAGCCGCCGCAGAGCACCGCCTGCTCGCCGAAGAGGTCGGTCTCGGTCTCGTCCTTGAAGGTGGTCTCGATGATGCCGGTGCGGCCGCCGCCGATGGCCGAGGCGTAGGAGAGCGCGATGGCACGCGCCTCGCCGGAGGCGTCCTGGTAAACCGCCACCAGGTCGGGAATGCCGCCGCCCTTGACGAACTCGCTGCGCACCGTGTGGCCCGGCGCCTTGGGCGCGATCATGATCACGTCCAGGTCCTCGCGCGGCACGATCTGGTTGTAGTGGATGGAAAAGCCGTGGGCGAAGGCCAGCGCCGCCCCCTCCTTGATGTTGGGCTCGATCACCTCGCGGTAGAGCTTCGCCTGGTGCTCGTCGGGCGCCAGCACCATCACCACGTCGGCCCCCTTCACCGCCTCGTCGATGGGCTTGACGGTGAGGCCGGCCGCCTCGGCCTTGGCCACGGAGGGCGAACCGGACCGCAGACCCACCACCACGTCGACGCCGGAGTCCTTGAGGTTGTTGGCGTGGGCGTGCCCCTGGGAGCCGTAGCCGATGATGGTGACCTTCTTGCTCTGGATGAGGGAAAGGTCGCAGTCCTTGTCGTAGCAGATGTTGATGCTCATGATGTACCTGTTCGTCGGTTATTGGATTCTTCTGGATTGTCAGAGGCCGAGCCCCTTGGCGCCGCGGGAGATGCCCAGCGGGCCGGAGCGCACCACCTCGATGAGCGTCTCCTCGGGCACCGCCTGCAGGAAGGCGTCCAGCTTGTGGCCGTGGCCGGTGAGCTCGATGGTGTAGCTGGTGGCGGTGACGTCGATGATGTTGGCCCGGAAGATGTCCGCCAGCCGCTTGAGCTCCTCGCGCATCCCCTTCTCGGCCTTTACCTTCACCATCATCAGCTCCCGCTCGATGTGGGACCCTTCGGAGAGATCCAGCAGCTTCACCACGTCGATGAGCTTGTTCAGCTGCTTGACGATCTGCTCGATGATGCGCTCGTCGCCATAGGTGACCAGGGTCATGCGCGACAGGGTGGGGTCCTCGGTGGGCGCCACCGTCAGCGACTCGATGTTGTAACCCCGGGCGGCAAACAGGCCGGCCACGCGCGCCAGCGCGCCCGATTCGTTTTCGATGAGTACGGAAATGATGTGTCGCATCAGGCCAGCTCCCTCTCCGCGGTAAGGTAGGGCGACATGTGCATCTCGTGATGCCCCTTGCCCGCCTCGATCATGGGATAGACGTTCTCCTCGGGGTCCACCATCACGTTCATGAAGACCAGCCGGTCCTTCATGCCGAAGGCCTCCTTGTAGGCGGCCTCCAGGTCACCCGGATCCTCTATGGTCATGCCCACGTGGCCATAGGTCTCGGCCAGGGCGGCGAAGTCGGGCAGCGCGTCCACGTAAGAGTGGGAGTAGCGTCCCTCGTAGAAGAGCTCCTGCCACTGGCGCACCATGCCCATGTAGCCGTTGTTGAGCAGGATGATCTTGAGGGGCAGGCTGTACTGGGAGCAGGTGGCCAGCTCCTGGATGCACATCTGGATGCTCGCCTCGCCGGTGACGCAGGCCACGGTGGCCTTCGGGAAGGCCTGTTGCACCCCCATGGCCGCCGGCAGACCGAAGCCCATGGTGCCCAGGCCACCCGAGTTGATCCAGCGGCGCGGCTTGTCGAAGGGGTAGAACTGGGCGGCGAACATCTGGTGCTGGCCCACGTCCGAGGTGAGGTAGAAATCCCGCCGCCGGGTCACCTTGTAGAGGGTCTCGATGGCGAACTGGGGCTTGATCACCTTGTCCGAGGGCGGGTACTTGAGGCACTCCACCGCGCGCCACCCCTCGATGCGCGTCCACCACGCCTTGAGCGCCGCCGCGTCGGGCTTGGTCTTGCGCTCCTTGAGCACCTTGATCATGTCCCGCAGCACCGGCTTCACCTGGCCCACGATGGGCACGTCCACCTTCACGTTCTTGGAGATGGAGGCCGGATCCACGTCTACGTGGATCACCTGGGCGTGGGGGCAGAACTGGGCCAGCTTGCCGGTGACCCGGTCGTCGAAGCGGGCGCCGATGGCGATGACGAGGTCGGACTCGTGCATCGCCATATTGGCCTCATAGGTACCGTGCATGCCCAGCATGCCGAGAAAGCGCCTGTCCGAGGCGGGCACCGCGCCCAGCCCCATGAGGGTGTGGGTGACCGGGAAGCCGGTAACCTCCACCAGCTTGCGCAGTTCATCGGAGGCGTCGCCCAGGATGACGCCGCCGCCGGTGTAGATCACCGGCCGCTGGGCCTTGACCATGAGGTCCACCGCCTTGCGGATCTGGCGAGGATGCCCCTTCTCCACCGGCTTGTAGGAGCGCATGGAGATCTTCCTGGGATACTCATAGGGGATGCGCACGTTGGGGTCGGTGACATCCTTGGGGATGTCGATGAGCACCGGCCCCGGCCGCCCGGTGGTGGCGATGTAGAAGGCCTTGGCAATGGTCTCGGCGATGTCCTCCACCCGCTTGATGAGGAAGTTGTGCTTCACGCAGGGGCGGGTGATGCCGGTGATATCCACTTCCTGGAAGGCATCGCTGCCGATGAAGGGAGTGGGCACCTGGCCGGTTAGGACCACCATGGGAATGGAGTCCATGTAGGCGGTGGCGATGCCGGTCACCGCGTTGGTGGCGCCGGGACCCGAGGTGACCAGGGCCACGCCCGGCTTGCCGGTGGCTCGCGCGTAGCCGTCCGCGGCATGGGTGGCGGCCTGTTCGTGGCGTACCAGGATGTGGCGAATCTTCTTCTGCTGGAACAGGGCATCGTAGATGTGCAGCACGGCGCCGCCGGGATAGCCCCAGATGTACTCGACGCCCTCGTCGATCAGCGCCTGGACAACGATTTCCGCGCCACTCAATTCCACCGTATCAACCTCCAGAAACAAGCGTTGCCGGCCTCTTGCCGGCCACCGGATCCAAACACCTTAAAGTACTGATATTGCCCACGCGGGTCAACATGAAAACCACTCTGGCGTCTCTCCATTTTTTCACACCTCGGCCGGGATCAGTGAACGATGACGACGAGGAGGATCTCCAAACAGGTCTGCGATGGGTGGCCCACCGTGCCGTGAGGTTCTCTTCCTGCGGCGCCACCAACCATGAAAGATCGTCCGGGCGCCCGCCCGCTCGGAATAGGCGGCCAACAGAGCCCAGGCCAGACTGGCCAGGGCCACCAGGTTCTGCAGCGTGGTCAGGCGCCGGGCCTGAACCCCCT
>Ga0256914_1002199_pt1 | contig 16534 bp, 13 predicted proteins | sample HulkmetaG_FD_191571 | JGI IMG/M metagenome (GOLD analysis project Ga0256914, IMG submission 191571) | Hydrothermal chimney microbial communities from Main Endeavour vent field at the Juan de Fuca Ridge, Pacific Ocean - Hulk | ecosystem: Environmental > Aquatic > Marine > Hydrothermal vents ... | reverse complement strand
AGGATATAGTTCAATTCCTGCCTCTCTGAAACGAGGTAATAATGCATAGAGCGTTTGTTCCTCATCTGGAGTAATTTCTACATCCTTTAACAAATCCTTTATATGTGTCTTATTGTAATATAATTGTTTCTTATCCAAAGGCAGGTATCTGCTATCTTCTTTTTGTTTAATCTCTATATAAGATAATCCCGTATTGGGATCTACCATAACAGGTGGTTGGATAAATTCGATTACATCTGGGGAGATGTAGGTGTTGTATTTCTTGCTAAGAAGTTTGGCTAGATTTTCGACTGGGCTCATGAGAAAACAGAAGTTGGGTTGTGGGTGTGGATCCCTGCACATAAGAAGTATGTGCAGCCAATAACGTGGCAGAAACGCTAGTCGGACTTCCATCCACGTCATATATTATGTCTGCGTACATACCCGGCTCCAAAAGATAGGGATCGGAACTGCTCCATGTCAATGTGAGTTGTACGCCTTTTCTTTTAACAATATTGGTCATAGAGATCAATATGTTTTTATCAGTACTACGATTTGCATAATTTCCATTATCTTCTCTTTCATCCATAAGTATTTCTGTATTCATCCTGTGTCGTATACCTTCTAGGTCACTTCCTTCTAGCTTTATTGGCTTCCTCATCATACTTCTTGTCTCTGGAAATCGTACGCCATTTCCATATTCCATTGTTTTACTATCTCCAGAATCTATATCTTTTATAGATCCTCCCGTTACTATGGACACTACTTTGTCTGTAATGTATGTAGTATTAGGAAGAAGTATAGAAGTAGATTTTCCTGTATTGAAAACTTGTAATCTTCGTTTTCCAGAATCTTTATACTTATAATTATATATAGGAAAAATATAAGCTAATTTATCTTTTATATAAAATCCTGCTCCTGCGGAATACAATCCGTAGTTTTCTTGTAAATAGTCGACGAGTTTTATTAATCTAGTTCCATCTGGTATTACTATATTATCATATTGTCGAGTATTGTTTATAGCAGTTGTTCGTACAGCAGTTAATCCTGCTCTACCATCCACACTTAACTTCCTACTGTGCTGCATAATAATAGAAGATATGAGTTCGTCTAAGCGAGTTTTTCTATATATTCCTCCAACATTGATATAGCGAAGAGCTTCTATTTCTCTATTGACCAATTGTAATTTTACATTAATCAAACCCATAGTTTCTAACTGGCTTCTGGTAAGTTTATCTAAGTTACTATCTCTTGGATTCATACTAGCTGTTTCAAAAAACAAAGCTTTATATTTTCTATTGGCTATGGTTACTTCCAGATTATGTATCGATGGAAATATATCTTTTACCCAGTTATGTAATGGCACTTTCAACTCTACTACAATATATGATCCAATTGCAGTCTCATAGCTTTCTATCATATCTACAGAAACTGTCAGTATACCAAAGGATATATCGTCTACAGGTGTGTGTATTACTACATCATCGAAGTTAACAGGTTGTTTTTGTGTTGTATTTGATATTCTGTATATGTCTTCAGAAAAAGAAAGATCTTCAAAGGCCATGAAAATACCTCGCCCGGCACCCAATAACGGGGCCGGGCTATCTGGTGGTTAATTTTCGAAATAGAGAAGCGAGGAAAGGGACTGATAATACGAGAGATTATTCTCGTATTGAGTATTGATAGCATCAAAGATCCCAACAACAGAGTACATCATATACCCTACTGTTCTTGTCATAGAGCGAATGGCATCCAAATTCAGCTCTTGTATTGGCTCTTGTGCAATTGACTCTCTCAAAACATCCCTAAGGGTGGTAGCTGCTTTCATAGATTTTAAGAACTGATCTCTCGTCTTATCTCTAACCGACGCAATGCGTATAAGTTCTTCGTAACAAAGACCTACCATCGAATATGTCGCCTTAAGAGCATTCGTAATAACCTCAGGATCTGTTTCAGGATCGTATTTGTTATCTACAGAAGGTTTTACAATTTCTCGGTCTTCTGACATAGAAAATCGTATCTTTAAATCCTGAGTAAGGGACTTATCGAGAGCCAGGTTTATTTTTTCGATAACTTCTGGATTCTCGGAATCGATTTTCAGTGAACTAACCTGGATCTTGTCTGGATATAGACTAGCAAAAAGACTGTCTGTCTCGCTTACCCAGTTTTCCATCTTTGAATAATATAATCCATCAGCCATAAGTGAGGTAAGCATATCAATACGTTTCGCAACCTCTTCTATATATGAAGCTGCTTTAAATTCTGTAAAATGGTAGAATTCTTCCAAAATACTGAGAAAATTGTTATATGTCGGTGGAGATTTCTGAGTAATGGATATACCATATCTATTAAAAAGATCTATCGTTTCTGGTAACAATAATCCGTCGGAATAATAGCGTTTATATACTTCGGCTACGTAAGGCTCATCATTTGGTTTATCAGGTTGGATAGAAGAACAATTGGGTTCTATATCAAAGAAGTAGTTTATGATAGAAGTCAGGTTCAGCAAAGTCGAATTCACTACAGGATCTTGAGCAGTATGTATGCTACTATGCCATTTGTTCATCAACTTTTTATTTCTGGGTAATCTAATACTATCTCGATAGTCAATCAAGTCTTCGAAGTGATAAATATTGTTTTTATCTCTATAAGTCTCAATAAAAGAAATAGTAGTATCCAGGTCTATGAGATTTAGGGAGATTTGTTTTTTCATTTCTGTGCGACGGCCTTAAGAGCTTTGAACGAATTAGATAACGTATCGGCGTTTGTCTGTGCAAGAACTACACCATGTAGTACATCAATATTGACTTGGATTGACAACGCAGTTAAATAATTTACAACATGTTTTATTATAAGGAAAACGTTTGGTATGAGACTGGCATCGTTTGTGTCATAAACTAGTTTCCGTACTACTTCCATAAGTTTTTCCACCTTCTTGATCTCTGTCTCTATATTCTTAATAACAGGTTCTGTCTGTTTATTAATATTTTTTAATGGAGGTTTATCAAGTGCTTTATTATAAGAACGTAAATTATCGGATATCTGATTCAAAGTCCCAACTGGGTCGTTCTTAAATTTGTTCAAAAACCCAACGTTTATACCTGCTGTAATATTACCATCTGCTTTATATTTCTTTAGTGAATGTATAATTATTTTACCCGCACTAATGCCTGTATGATTTTCCGAATCTTCCTTAATAAAAACTATTGAATATTTCCCGTTATTTGCAGGATTTGTTCGTATGTCTTTTTGTTTATCTTTGAATTTCTTCACAAGTTCTGGTATTTTCTTAATCATTTCTTCTACGGTGTTGTTCTGAATTATATTTTCAATATCGTTTATCAATATAGTAAGCTCAGATAAAGCGCGAGCTTCTTTCTTTATTACTTCTGTGGCGTTATAAACCAAAGCTGTTTCATTATGTTGTAAAAACTGCTCACTAACACCATCGTAAGTGGATGTAGCTATATATGGTTTAGTGACGAAGTTATTTGAAATATTATTCAACATACCTTCGATAATTGTTTTTATGCTTTCTTGTGTGGAATCATTTTCCTTTAATTCCACAGTATAGTTAAAGAAGCCACCATCGGCGTCTAATGTATAACTAATATCTGCAATTCCTTTTAACACCTTCTTTAAATTATTACTATCTTCTTTTGATATAACTGCTTTTTTATTATTCGCAGAAGAGTTATACTTTTTTGGTTTAAATCCAAGAATCCTTCTAATAAGATTAACAACATAAGAAATGGCTTTCTTTATAGCATCTATAATTGATCGAATAATATTCCCAATACCTTCCATGGTTTCTTTGTATATCGTAGGTGCTGCATCTTCTACTGTAAAAGCTTCTACAGGTGGAAAAAAGACATCTTCCAAATCTAGCCCATCAAGATAAAAGTCTTTGGTATTGTGTAAAATTTCTACATATTCTTTACTAATACTCTCTTCTGTAACAACTGTCTGTAGTTTAGCTAATGATATTGCTTTGGTGTATAGAATATCGATCTTTTCAGCATACTGCTCAAGTTCGATTTGTAACTCTAAGAGTTCGGAAGTCACACGGAACCTCGCTGGAAAAACATGGAAAATGAAAAGGAATCTTCTTCTTCATAATCAGTAGGTTTCATCTCGCTAAGAACAAATGCGAGAAGCACATTGTTGACATTTTTCTTTTCTGAAGAAGGTGTTGTTGGTCTATATGGTTTCAAATGTTCATAAAATTCAGATAGCGTTATTAGGTCATCATAGTTCAGATTTGGCTGTACTGGTGTCTGTTGTATTATCCTTACCCAAGTGGTTAGATATAGTCGGAGATGATCTGTAATTGCAAGTACGGAGCCTTCATCAAGCTCTACAGGATGACCATCCTTCCAAATAGAGATAATCTCTCTTAATGGTTTATAGACTACTGTAGTCTGTACTGTAGGATCTGTTTTCTGATTTGTCGTGGAGTCTATAGGAATACCACCATAGCGTATTTCTGCTACACTATATGTAGCGATTATAGGTATTCTTACTCTATATAGTGTATTCTCTATTGTTTCTTTATATTTTAATAATTCTGTTAATATCGTGTTGTGATCGTATGTTCGTACAGCATACCGTAAACCGTGACCAAAAGACATCTCAAACCCGACCTATTAGTGTGTTGAGGATAGGAATATAATAAAATTGTTCTAAAAGACCCCAATCCATATAGGTCTCAGCAATTTTTATAAGTAGAGTAGTATCTATATTCCCTGTCTTTATGTACTCTAATACCAAACCTTCAAATGGAGTCATCTCTCCACTTCCCCTATAAAAGTTTTCACTAAAGACATAGAATTCATCATCTGTAACCAGAGGTATGAGTTGTTCTTGTGTATTAGAAAAGATGTGATCCAAATCTCTGCCATAAGTAGCTACTTCTCTTATATCCAAGACCTCTGCTGTCATACATGTGTTATCATGTGCTAAGGAAGGGTTATTCTCTATCGGATATATGATATAGTCAATCCAACCATATCTTAACATGTTAGTATATCGATGGCTTTGTATCCTTCCAACATCCAATTGTCCCATAATTGAATCACAATGGTGTAGTAAATGACTATTGCGATATTTTAAAGCAGACCAAAAAGTAGGACGTCTCATACATACGTCATTGTTCGTCTCTAGTATATTTATATTGGAAAGCATAGGATTCGTCATTACACTAGTAGTTGTTACAATATATTCTGCAAGATAATTATCAAAATAACGATACTCTTGCTTTGGTAATAGTAGTGTATTGGATTCTTTCTCTATAAATAGATTTGCATACCAATTCATAAGTCCTTCTTTTAAGACATATAAATCTCGAACACATCCTATCTGACTGGTATCTACTAATCCATTTGTAGTTGGGTTGTATACAAATGTCCTAATTACTTTATTATTTATAGTATCTAATTCATTCTTACCAGATGGTGTGTCTGTAAATACTACCAGTATATACGTTATTTCATAAATGGTATTTAAGTTATAAGATCTCCTATTGACATTGGTTACTGTAAATAACGCACTACGCCCGCCTGTAAGAGAAACATGTAACATATCTCCAGCATTTGGAGCATTACCAGCCAAATATAAGCCACCACCTTCTAATGTAATCGTAGTATTCGTATCTGTACTAACATCTGGTAGTGGGGATGTTACTTTGATCTCTAAATCCTTTATAAGTTCATAATGTTGTATTGCTGCTGGTTGATTGCTGTCATGAGGTAGTGCAGGATCATCGCTTCCTAATACTTGTCTATAATAATTTACTACCCATGATGGTCCAGATATGTATTGCGTTAACGCACCAATATCTGTATCATCTTGTGTCACACAAGATGTAATATGGTCCGGTATTTCTGTCTCCTCTGGACCAACCACCTCGTCAGGATTCGTATAACGAATGATTCCCATAAATTACCCCTCGCGCCTGAAAATCTCAGAATAAAACAACTGCACTGTCTTCATGACAAAATTACAATTAAGATTTTTTCTTCCATATGTCTTAATATTATAATACCCTCTTACCGGGGAATATCTCTTACCTTCTCTTTCTACTTCTTCGAAGAAGATAGATAATACATCTTCATTAGCAAGTAGTCTTGATTTTGCACCAGCATTCAATAAACAAAAATCATCTATAATGGATATAATTACTCGATACTCTCTACGTATATTTAGGTCTTTTTTGGCTTTTACATTTAAATCAGCATCTACCTCTAGTATGCTATCCTCTACAAAACGATTATTTTCATATAGAGAAATATGTAATAGGGATTCATATATCCTAGTAACATACTGATGTTCTCCATCTGCTAACCATTGCAATACCTTACTATGCATACTCAATGGAGAAATATCTCTAAGATTTAACAATGATCTTTTATCATCCTCGGTAATACCTACTAGTATACTAGCAGTAATAATAGTATTTGGTCTCTTATTATCTATTATGCGATCATCAAACCAAGGTATTTTAGGATATCTACGACTATTCATATCTATGTTTATTTGATGTTCTAACACATCCAATCCTGCCAAAAACCTATCTCTGTATACAATATCACTATCCGCATCATTTAGTAATGATTTGGGTACTACATACTTTGGCTCTAATGGTTGGTTGTGTACAATGATAGGATATTTTACATATATGGAAATCGGTCTCTGATATGTAAATTTATAACTAAAGCTGGTATTCCACTTACCATCGTCATATTCCTTTATTTCATTCTCCAACGCATCGATATCCCATCGACCAATTATCCTTCTTTGCACTTCCTTTGCAAACAATCCTTTATTTACTCCAGCAATATCTGAACCATAGATAAGTCTTCCATCGGATAAATAACGAAGATATTCAATAAAGTCTCGTCCATATCCTCCTTGGTTTTCTTCCAGAGTGTGTATATATTTTATAAAATGGTATAAGTGATTTGGTAATAAGTATTTATATTCTACATCGTGTAATGTAAAAGTCATACCTTGGGAAATCTTTGTTAGTATTTTATTCTTCCATATATTTATTTCATCTCTAGATGCTGTGGTAAGTGATAATTCTATGGTAACTTCAGTATCTACATATATAGGACGTGCATAAAAATCAATAGGAGGATCATAGGCTATCCTCCTGTGTTCATTCTGATACGACGCCATAACTTCTGTGCCTTCTAATGGCACTGTCTCAGAATAAGTAATATCCAGTTTCTTTACTTCTGGTTCATTATCTGTAGTATATTTTCCATATCCTTTAAATACAGTATCTCCTGTAGAGGATCGTATCCTAAGCTTGACATCATCTAGACCAGTTTGTATTAGAAACTCTCTAGTGATGTTTGTTACCACATTTCTACTGATTGTCTTTTCCAGACCAACCAGTGGTAAAACGACAGAAGTCATGGGAGTGATATACCGACCATTACAAGAATCAGTGAATTTTAAACTAGGGCAAAAAAAAAAAAGACTGTCGGGCCTTTCGACCCGACAGTCTCTTGGTTCAGCTGACTAGAAAGTCAAACTTTACTCTTCCGACTTGCCTTTGTTATCGGAGTTGCCTTTGTCATTAGACTCGTCTTTCGCCCCTTCCTTGACGACCTTGAGAGTCTTCTTGGCAAAACCACCGAGTTTGGCAGCGATCTGAGTATTGTATACATAGGTCGAGCCTGCTATTTTCGAAAAAGCAGACATTAGTTTTTGACCAGTTCTCAGTTTTTCAGTATCATCCTTGTTATCTGCTTTATCCGCCATTTTCCCAATAACGATGCCTGTGTCACGAAGTTTCTTTTCAGCAGTAAGGAACTTCTTATCAGTGGCTTTAAGAGCGGTGATAGCGTCATCAATCATCGAGATCGCTTCTTTCGCCTGAGGATATATGATGGTAGAAATCTTGTCAGGTACTTCTACCTTTATCTTCGAAGGCATCGAAGCATCATCTTCATCGGCTTTTTCGGCATAAAGTACATAGCTCGGACCAAGCGCAATGATATAGCCATCGGCATCGAGACCATAATCGTTAGGATTAATACCCATCTTCGAACTAACTTCTCCCGATGCGCCTTCGATAAAATCGTTATACATCTGGTAAATACCGGGATTTCCAGAGGCTTTCGACGCATTGGATTTGGTGGCTTTCGAATATTCCTTCGAAAGATAGTCAGCGGCTCCTACGAGATGCACACCAATAAAGAGATTCGAGGCCATCGCAGCACGCAGACCCTTTTGCAAATTATCCGCCTTCAGTACTTTACCACTAGCACCGGCAACAGCGATAGTGCTAATGCTTTTAACAGCATCAGGATCCTCGAAAGTAAGATCTTCTTCCTTGACCTTCTTGCCGGATTTCTTGGCGAGTTCCTTACGAATAGCCTTCAGATTGGCAATCTGTTTCTTGGTGGTGGTGCGCAGCTTCTTAAAGAGGTCGCTGATCCACGCGATGATCTTGCGAATAGCCTCTTTAATGGCGGCATAAACCATCCGAGCCTTTTCCTTTACGGTATCCGTAACGGCTTCCATATGAGCACGGGTATCCGACTCGATATCTTCGATGTTCAAAACACTAACATCGCCAGGGATGGACAGTGTTTCGGAAAGCATCTCGACACTCATCTGAATCGAGGCAACGAACTCCGGATGGATCTCATCAGCTTCGGAGACCTTTTCGATCAGACCGGAAATACCTTCCAGGCTATCAATAGCCTTTTGGGCGGTAACGATTTCGTCAGACAGTTGAGACAGTTCGTTATACTGTTCGAGGGCTTCAACGTCAACAGAAACGTCAACATCCTCAACAGCAACAACCTCGTCATCAATGTCGGCGTATGTAGTTGTTTGATCAAACAAAAGTGACATAGTAAACTCCAAGTTTATAAACCAATTGCTTACCAAGCGTTTCCTGCATGAAAACACCTGGAACTGAAACAGCAGCGACAGAGTCGCACTCTTCAAATAATAGTCAGAACTTTGAAACAAAAAGCTGACTATCAGGCACGATAATTTCTAATATCAATGCCAACAAATCCACATCTTTAATATTAACAGTAAACGTACTATATTCTGGTCTGGTAATTAATATATTCTTTATTTGTTCTTCGAAACAAACTTCCTTTTCATTCGCTACTTTTGTTCTTATACTTCCAGCCGAAAGTCTCAATAGGTTACTATATTTCAATAGGTCTTTATACGCACACCTATTGATTATTTCATGTAAGTCTATAAGAAAGTTAGCTTGTATAGTACCTACACCAGTAGTTAAATTGTTTTTGATAAATCGATTAAAACAACCATTAGTAAGTTGTTTGGTGATAGAAACTGCATTTTCCAACCATTCGACTGTGTACCTATCTTCTACAGATAACAACTCACGAACAGGTTGACTATCGTAGTAGGATTCTCCATAGTTGATAATCTCCATCTCCTTTGGATAATTGCCGAGTGATCGAGTTTCCTTCACCTCCACTATTGGACTATCGCTAACTATAAATCCAGATAGTGTTCTAATCTTTGACATTTTCTTCCATCTTTGCTATCTTATATTCGTATTTCTCAGATTGTTCTTTATAGAACTTTAATTGTTTTTCAATAGCTGGACTTGGTTCTTCGCTTTCCAAATACATAATCTTAAGATCCATGCTATGTTTTCTTGTCTTCAACCAGTTATAATAGGCTGCTTTCAATTCAGCATACATCATTCCTAAGCGATAAAAAGGAGATCCTATAAATCCATGTGTGTTGGTTTGAGACAGTACGGGATACTTTCCAGAAATATCCAAATCCAAAAGATTTTTATCTTTTATATCTACTACAACAGCAGGGACCTTTCGTATTTGTTTCAAGAAGTCTTTTGTAAGTAATTTATAAGCATTCATAAGTCGTATGTATACAAAAAGGTTACTTTGTATATAGTTTTGTGCTGGCTTAGTAATCTTAGTACTATGCATGAATTTCTGAATAAGTGCACTATCCAAAATATAATCCAGCAGTGTAATTGTATACCGAGTTATAAAAATAATATGTTCCGTAGATCGAAGAATGGTCGCTTGACGAACATCCAGACTATCTTTCGAAACTTTTTCTGGAAATTCTTCAGAAATCACGCTACTGATGATCGGGATAATTTTACTAACAGAAATAAGATCGTCAGTAATGTTATCCAATACACCAGTAAGTGATTTATTTTTCAGGTTCTTACTAACGCGACCAAAAGTCGTTACTACTTTTTGTACTTCTTTGGTATTGAAATAGATTTTGTTGGTAGAAACACTATTCTTTATATTTTTCAAGGCGGGAAGCAATACTTCCAAAATCGCCTTATCTGCCGTATTCAGATCTTCTAAAATCGAATCTCGATCAATACCGGTTTTGGTGAAGGATTTCAAAAAGTCAAAAATAGACATCTCAGAACACAGCTCCGTTTTGATTTGAAAATGACTTAAGTATGGACATCAGATCCTTGCTCTCAGATGTCTTATTAGATACGTCGATTAATGAATCAAAAGAAGTGGTAGAGTAACTATCCATATCTCGAATATAAAAGGTAGCACGCTCCCACTGTGTATCCATTACTACCAACATAGTGATGTAGTTTTTATTAAATAACTTATCCCTGTTTCTCTTTTTCTCTAGTGACCCGCCTATAGCCCGCTCTATTCGTTTCAGATCAGTATCAGAAATAATAGCCATGTTATAAAAAGCACCATATCCTTTCAAACCAGTCTTGGCATAGCGAGCCATAGCATGGTTTACCTTTCCACTAACTTCTGAATAAAGACCAGTATTGTCTTTCATTAGAAGCTTTTGGTGCTCTTTTATAAGATCTCTATTGAATATGAAATCTTTAAAAAACGTAATGTTGCCAGCACGAAGGTCATCTATTCTGGTCAATAACGCGTGACGCATTTTGGTGACACCCAAAATACCGTCGAGTACATCAGGAGGTGTAAATGCTGGGTTAATTCGTATAAGAATGGGGATACTGACCTTTGTCTTGCTTTTCTTCTCTCGTACTTTCAACTGAATAACTTTGGCAGTGGCAATCTTCCGAGAAATATCTGCATTTACCTCTACCATTCTTTTGTCTGATTTTGCTTCCAAGCTAATATCCGTAGACTCTCCGGTCTCGGAAAGAATATTCAGCTCTTCTAATACAATTGGACCGATCTTTGTAGTATCGACACGATCTATGGAGCCAAGTTCTCTTAATGTCTTTGTGGTACGAACATCCAACACATCGGATATCATCAAAAAGGCTTGAACATAGTACATGCTAAAGGTATTTAATAGAATTGTATTTACATCTTTTAAATATTCATTACCAGTAAGAGTACTTGATATAATACATCTAGGATCTACCAATAGAGGTTGTATTGATTTTGTTATACTTTTTATACCTCCAACAGGTAGTTCCATATCTGTGGAATCGTATTCTAATAATTTCTCTATATCTTTTTCATCGTTATCGATGCCTACCAAACTCGTTATAAATCTATACACAGCCGGAAGTGTGCTAAAATCCATCGAATAGCCCCTAGGGTTTTTGAAAATCACGTGATAAATCAATAAGGCTAAGCTATATGGCAACAGACAGTTTTATTCCAATTTCTTTGGAAGATTTTTACAGCACCACACCATTGGGCGCTGTGGATAGAGCAGTTACCAAAACCGTATACGGAATCAATCATAGACAGACAGATCCTCACCTACCACCAAATAGGGATTCGGTAGGTCTGTTGTTTATGACTAGACCTCAGCTTAACCTAGATTCAAATAATATTCGTGCAGCTAGACGCTTATATAAATTACTAAGCGATAATCCTCTTAGTATAGAGCGTTTTGTCAGGGTTACTTTGGACCCGAGATTACAGACCAATGCTTTCGATAGAGAGCCATTACGATGTCCGTTAGTAGATCCACATCAGGCATTTATTCCATTAGTAACCAACACAGCAAAAGGAGCTTCTGGATGGCCAGATCTGACGGTAGATACATATACTAGTCCTGCTGGGAATTATAAAGAACAATATTCACAAGTAGATGGTATATCGGACATATATGAAGCTTGGAGTCTGGATATTACTTTTAAAAACACAGGAATGAATATACTACTATACATGTTTTACATATGGAATATCTATCAAAGTCTTGTATTCGAAGGAAAGCTTTTGCCTTACCCAGACTATCTATCGTATAATACAATAGACTATATGACCAGAGTCTACAGAATAACACTCGATAGTTATAAAAATCGAGTAACAATGATATCTTCTACTGGTGTGTCTTTTCCAACCACAGCACCAATAGGTGGGTTCTTTGACTACAATAAAGACAGACCATATAACGAACAAATAAAAGAAATTACAATACGTTTTCAATCTCTAGGTGCTCGTTACATGGATGATATATTGTTATATGAATTTAACAAGGCTGTCCAAATCTTTAATCCATATATGTCAGATAAACAAAGAGGAGACAACATGGTGAAGTTAACTGGTGATTGGAAGACAGTTTTCAACAACAAAGGATATCCACGAATCGATTATGATACTCTAGAACTAGAGTGGTGGGTATTTAAAGAGGATTTTGAACGGAAGAAGCGTCTGCTTGGAGATTTCCTGTGACTGAATTTACTACTACTGGAGTTTCTTCTACGGAACTCAAAGAGAAATTAGATATTTACAAAAACGACCCGACAGCCATACAAACGACAGTAATAAAACTTCTTGAAAAATCAATGAATGGGGAGTTGGAGATCGTTGATCCTACCAACCCATTTGTATTCCTCTTAGAGTCCTCTAGTGTTACTGCTTCTACAATAATGGATGCTTATATAAAACATCTTAGATTACAGTATCCAAGGCTTATAGGAAACATGGAAGATTTATACCATCATTTATCCGATATCGATTATCTTGGTAGATTTGCAGTACCAGCCGAAACTACAATATCATTTATGATATTTAAGAATGATATTAGAACAAAAGGATATTACGATGCCGATGAAAACAGTTATAGTTTTATAATTCCAAGGAATACAATTTGTACAGCAAACGGATTTGACTTCCTGATTATCCATCCAATCATAGTAAAAGAGTACGACAACGGAAGTATTATCATCTTAAGGGATCTTTCTGTAGAAAATCCACTGGAAATATCTACAAAAGCCGTAGTGCCTTACGTGGTACAAACTATATCTAAAGCAGAACAATGGATACATTTCGATATTCCTGTAAAACAACTTACTATAAATAGTCATCAATTTTCTGTAATGAATAGTTCAATATTCAAGGAAACAATACGATTACAAGATCAATTTGTATATGCAGAAGCCTATATAGCAAACACTACAACAGGATGGGATAAGATTATTACTACACACAGTGATATGGTGTTTGATCAAAATAAACCTACTGTCTTATTGAAGTTGTTGGAAGATTCATTAGAAATCAATATACCACCAATTTACTTACTGAATGGAAGCATTAGCAATAACCTTAGAATTGATGTCTATACCACAAAAGGTAGAATAAGTAGCGAACTCTCTCAACTTACTATCAGTGATTGGAGTCGTCGCACTGTAGTCGTCGACGAAAATAGAGATAGTAACCAACAAACGAGTATCTTTAATACAATTACCCACGCTATGTATTCTCCAGGACGAGTAGATGGTGGAAGAAACATACTTGGCTATAAGGAATTACGAGAACGGCTATTCAAAAATGTATTAGGTCCTATACAGAAACCAATCACTACCAATGATGTAGAAGAACTCCTGGATAGAGATGGATATTCTATTATAAAGGCAGAAGATGTAGTCAATACTCGTACCTATATGGCTATAAAGGAATTGCCAAAACCAGAAATCAGCGGTATACGTATTGCTGCTATACCAACCATTGGAACACTACATATCGATATCGAAAGGATCGAAGATACCTCCAGACTATTGAATCATCAAACAAACCGTTATACATTGTTAAATAATACAATAATAAAAGAAAATAATGGCGTGTTATCCATTATGACCGATACAGAATATACAAACATCATATCCAAACCAGAAGCCAAACGCGTAGAAGTATTGAATAGAGAGAAGTTGTGGTATAGTCCGTTTTACTATGTACTGGATTATAACGACAATGAATTCTCTACCAGGGTTTATAGTTTGGATCAACCTGTAGTAAAATATGTAAACTGGGTCAACAGGAATCCAATAGAAGCCATTGTAAGTACTGATAAGTGGGAAATTAGTAAGGTACCGTCTGGTTACCTGCTGAGAATAACTACGATTAGCGATGATCGATATAAAGCACTTCCTGCAAATACAAGACATGTTCAAGCTGTAATATTTTTAGAGAACAGTACCAAAGTATATTTAAATGGAAGTCTCATAGGTACTACTCCGGATAACGAATACATATTTGAATTCCTCATGACGACAAACCACGATATCGATAGCGATGGAAATATCTATCTAACCAATCTTACAAGGAATAGTGTAAGTAATATAAAGACTGGCGTACCTCTCGATGTAAACATATCTATATTTTATATTACAGATAGTAATACAGTTACACACGACTATAGTGAAATGGATAATAGGATAGGTGCGGATATTCTCCCTACCAATAGTATTGCTTTAACAGAAGAAGAGTTCGTAATAAAGCTGGGATACAATTTAGAAAATCTCTGGAACAGAGGACGTATGTATTGGAGAGAACAAGTATATAAAAAATATCCAGCAGATGTCGTCGCTACCTATCCAAGGGATATATACGAACGTGATCCAGATACTGGTGCTCCATTTGTAATAGAAACAGATAACAATGGCGATTGTACTGGTGTGGTCAGATTAAACATATTACATTATAAAGGAGATCCAATACTGGATGCATTAGGAAATCCAATTATACTCCATAAGAAAGGAGATGCTATTATAGATAGTAATGGAGATCCTGTATTGGACATGTCCAAAGGAATTGCATACGAAATAGATATGTTCCTAATCGAAGGTGTATATCACTTTGCAAACGCTGAAAACTATGACATATATAGAGAAGAAATAGAACGCGTATTAAGAGACCGTGTGATGACAGACATGGAAAAATTCAACAATGTCATGTTGGATCACACTACATTGAAATATGGAGCAAATAAAACATATGGATATACTTCAGTTATCATAGATGGTAATGCAAAACAAACAAACACAAGAAAAAAAGTAACAACAATACTACGGTTTACGGATACATTCTTGTTAAACGATGGTGTACGGGAGAAGATCTCTGAAAAAGTTTCTGACATTATTGATAGTAATTTTAGATCTACTATTATTAATCTGGATAATATCCGTAGTGAAATAAACGATATTGGAGATATGATAAAGGGTATAAATCTCTATATAGATGGAGAGTCCGTAAATGGTATTATAGAGATCACAAAAGACGGAGAGAGACTGGCGATAAATCGTGTGCCTACCATATCTGAAGATGGTAAGATCGCTGTTACAACAGCAGTAGACATTCAGTTTTCTTAAACGTAAATCAACCCGCCGCTGTCCGAGAATGGACAGCGGCGGGAGTATTTTTTTCTAAACGATTTTCGAATACTTCTCATAGGCGTCTTCAAGAAAGAGGACAATATGTTTCTTAATAAGACGCACATTTGTGAGAGTTCTCGTAATATCCTTAACAATAGAGGACATTGCAGAATTTGAATAAGATTCAGGATCATCAAGTATCTTAAGTTGTTTTGCCACAGTATCGTGAACTGTTTCAATAAAGGCGCGTAGTTTGCCCATACGAATAATGTCTATAACCTCTTGTTCTATCAGATATCCTTCTGTAGATATGATATCTCCGATATCATTAACTACATAATTTCCTTTAGAAATCTCCATCAGTAACCCGACGAGAAACTGTATTGATACGTCTGGATCTTTTAGTAATTTATTATCAGTATTAGTATCTACAAATGAAAATCTATAAACCCCGGCAGCTCTTTCAAAAACATCGCCAGCGTTATAGGTTTTTTCTTGTAACCAGATATCAATTTCTGGAGAATTCACCAAAGTAGTTAACTTTGCTATTCCATCCAGAATAGTAAAGAAACTCGGTTTATCATTGATCTCCTTAACAATTTGTTCTGCACATTTATCAATAACAGATATTATCTCGTCTGTATTCTTACTAATATAAGAATCCATATAACGTATAATCTCTGGATAGTAATGTTGTGTTACACCTGTTTCTGGATACAGATTTTTATTTATCTGTAAACCAATATTTTCTAATTGAATTGCCAGAGTACGTGATACTCCTCTTTGTGCAATCAGTTGGTTTTTAAGACTATGTGCTCTAGCGATATCATCTTCTAATTTGGATAAGGTATCGAGATGTTCTTCCATCATTTTTTCGCCGGTTCAAGCTTCTCCAAGCCCTTTACAAAAGAACGATACATTTCCTTAACCTTATCATAATTCTCGTTTAGCATTTTCTCTTCGTCCTCTGAGAATATAGTATCGCCTTTGAATAAACCAATC
>Ga0256914_1002198_pt1 | contig 16534 bp, 16 predicted proteins | sample HulkmetaG_FD_191571 | JGI IMG/M metagenome (GOLD analysis project Ga0256914, IMG submission 191571) | Hydrothermal chimney microbial communities from Main Endeavour vent field at the Juan de Fuca Ridge, Pacific Ocean - Hulk | ecosystem: Environmental > Aquatic > Marine > Hydrothermal vents ... | reverse complement strand
GGCTCGACCGGCTGCTGGTGGCGCGCGGGCTGTGCGCGACGCGGGCGCGGGCGGCGGACGCGATCCGGCGTGGGACCGTGACCGTCGGGGGCGAGCGGGTCGCGAAACCGGGCCAGCGCGTCTCCGCCGACGCGGACATCCGGATCGAGGATCCCGCCGCGGGATACGTCTCCCGTGCGGCGCTGAAACTGCTCGCGGCGCTGGAAGCCTTTCCGATGGACGTCGGAGGGCGCGTCTGCGTGGACATCGGCGCCAGCACGGGCGGTTTCACGCAGGTCCTCCTCGAACGCGGCGCGGCACGGGTTTTCGCGGTCGACGTCGGGCACGGACAGCTGGACCCCTCCCTGCGGAAGGATCCACGGGTCGTCCGCCTGGAGGGGGTCAACGCGCGGAACCTGACGGAAGCGCAGGTTCCCGAGCCGCCGGACGTGATCGTCTCCGACGTCTCCTTCATCTCCCTGACGCTCGCCCTGCCCCCCGTGCTGGCGCTCGCGCGCCCGGGGGCGCAGCTGCGCGCGCTGGTGAAACCCCAGTTCGAGGCCGGACCGGAACACGTCGGCAAGGGGGGGATCGTGCGGGACGAACGGGTCCACCGGCGGGTCCTGGACCGGATCCGGAAATGGCTGGAAGACGAAGGCTGGAAGGTCGCGGGCATCATCCCCTCGCCCGTGACCGGTGGCGATGGAAACCGGGAATTTCTCGTGGCCGCCGTCAAGAGGGAGGAGCGGCCGCCGGTCCACCGGACGCGGGCGACCGGGATTCATTGATCCAGATCAAATCTTCCGCGATGTGGAAGTCCTGCCATTGCCGGAGGGATGGGCAGCCTCTACCTTGGAGGCATGGGGATTCCCGCCCTTTCCGAGGGGCGCTTCCATCTTTTTCCGCAATTCACGACAAAATCAGGAGACCGCCAAGATGGCCTACGAATTCAAGCTGCCGGATCTGCCATACGCGTACGACGCGCTGGCTCCGCACATGTCCGCGGAGACGCTGGAGTTCCACCACGACAAGCACCACGCGGCCTACGTCACCAACGCCAACAAGCTGCTGGCCGGTTCCGGGCTGGAGGACAAGGACGAGATTACGATCATCCGCGAGTCCTTCGGTTCCAATCCCGGCCTGTTCAACAACGCCGCGCAGGTGTTCAACCACACCTTCTTCTTCGACGGCATGAAGCCCGGCGGCGGCGGAGACAAGCTGCCCGGCAAGCTGGCGGAAATGATCGACCGCGATCTCGGCGGTTTCGCCAGGTTCCGCGAGGACTTCATCAACGCCGGCGTGACGCAGTTCGGTTCCGGCTGGGCCTGGCTGGCCCTGAAGGACGGCAAGCTGGAGATCATGAAGACGCCGAACGCGGAAAATCCATTCGTGCACGGCGCCACGCCGATCCTGGCCTGCGACGTCTGGGAGCACGCCTACTACATCGACTACCGCAATCTCCGTCCGAAGTTCCTCGAGGTCTGGCTCGACAACCTCGTGAACTGGGAATTCGCCGAGGCCAACCTCGAAGCGGCCCTCTGAGCGCCGGACGGTCGCGCAATACGACGACGCACGGGCGCGGGCGGCTCCGGCCGTCCGTGCCCGTTGCTTTCGACGGGGTGCATCGTTCCCGGACGCATCCGGGCGGCGGGGGCTTTCAGCCGCTGCGGCCCGCCGCCCCTTCCAACAATGCCACCACCGCGTCGCGGCCACGTCTGCGCGCCACGTCCAGGGGTGTCAGGCCGTTGTGATCCACGGCCGAGGCATCGGCTCCCGCATCCAGAAGGAGCTTGACGATCTCCGGCTTTCCGCCTCCGGCCGCCCAGTGCAGGGCCGTGCCGCCGTTGCGGTCGCGGGCATCGGCGGATGCGCCCTTCTCGAGAAAGGCGCGGACGATGACCGCCCTGCCCTTCTTGACCGCCTCGATGAGGTCGCGGTCGAGCTGTCCGGGCTTGCCTGTGTCCCAGCCGGAAACGCCGGAAATGACCAGCTCCCCGTCCATCACCTCCTGCAGCATCGGCTGGTAGTTCTTGGCCAGCGTGTCCACGACCTGCGCCCCGTCGCCGTATTCCAGCGCCGTGGCTTCCGCGGCCTCGGCCAGATCGAGGCCAAGGATCATGCGGCCATTGGGGGAGATGACGTAGAAGCGGTGTCCGGCCATGGCGGGCTCCATGCATTCATGCGGCGATACGGAACAAAGGCGCGGAGGGGACATGCGCCTTCCGCGCCTTTAGCATTTCGGATCCGTCCGGACCAGACGTCTTGCCGTTCGCCGGAACGTCAGCCCCTGCGGCGCGGATGGATCCGTATCTCCACCCGCCGGTTCTGGGCGCGGCCCGCAGGCGTGGCGTTGGACGCCACGGGCGCCCTCTCGCCCATGCCGATGGCCTCCAGACGCTCGGGATTGACGCCCTGCGCCTGCAGATACTGCACCACCGCCATGGCGCGCCGCTCCGAAAGGCGCTGGTTGTATTCCGCCGAACCGGTGGAATCGGTGTGGCCGGTCACGGTCACGTCGGTCTCCGGGAAGCCCTTCAGCACCACGGCCACGGCGTTGAGCGTGCGGTAGAACTGGGGCCGGATGTCCGCCTTGTCCACGGCGAAGGTGATGTCGCTGGGCATGACCAGGCGGATGTCGTCCCCGTCACGCACGATGCGCACGCCGGTGCCCGCGAGCTTCTTGCGCAGGATGTCCTCCTGCCTGTCCATGTAGGCGCCGACTCCGAGTCCCGCGATGCCGCCGATGGCCGCGCCGATGGCCGCGCCCTTGCCCGCGTCGCCGGCGATGGCCCCGCCGATGGCCCCCGCCGCGGCACCGGCCGCCGCGCCGCCAAGGCCTCCGAGCAGCGTGTTGGAGACCTTCTCCTCGCCCGTGTAGGGATCCGTCGTGCAGCCGGCCAGAAGGGCGGCGCCGAACATCACCGTCAGGGTCTTCCTCATGAGCCTGTCCTCGCGAATCATCCGTTCCCACTCTTTCCGCATACGTCTCGCCACCCAATGCGGCGGGATTGTGTCGTTCCGGGACAGGATACGGGGCAAGGTTTCACAAAGGGTTAACAGATCGTTAGCGCACGCCGCAGTCCCGGAAACGCAACGGCCCCTCCGGGAGGGAGGGGCCGCGCATCCGATGCGGGAAAAACGGTCTCACGACTTCAGGGAGGCGTAGTACTCCTGCAGGATCTTCACCACCTCGGGACGCGAGAACTCCGGCGGAATGGGCTCGCCGGCGGCCAGACGGCGGCGCTGCTCGGTGCCGGAGATGGTGACGCGCTCGCTCTTGTCGTGCGGGCAGGTCTTGGCCGTGGCCATGCCGTCGCACTTCCTGCAGTAGAAGGTGATGTCCACCTTGAACGGCTTGGTGATGAGCGCGCCCTCCCACAGCTCGTCGAAGATGTCCTGGGCGTCGAACGGGCCGTAGTAGTCGCCCACGCCGGCATGGTCGCGGCCGACGATGAGATGCGAGCAGCCGAAGTTCTGACGGATGACGGCATGCAGCAGGGCCTCGCGCGGGCCGGCATAGCGCATCTCGATGGGATAGCCGGCCTGGATCACGGTGCCGGGCACGAAATAGTTGTCGATCATCGCCTGGATGGCCTTGGTGCGCACCTCGGCGGGGATGTCGCCGGGCTTCAGCTTGCCGAGCACCTGATGGATGAACACGCCGTCGAGCGTCTCCACGGCCAGCTTGGCCAGGAACTCGTGGGAGCGGTGCATCGGGTTGCGGGTCTGGAAGGCGGCGACCTGCGACCAGCCGCGCTTGAGGAACTCGGCGCGGGATTCGGCGGGACGCATGAAGAGCTCACCATACTTCTCGGCGTACTCGCCCTCGGAGAGGGCGCGCACCTTGCCGGCCAGGTTCACCGGCCCCTGGTTCATCACGGACTGCACGCCGGGATGCTCCATGTCGGTGGTGCGGAAGACGTGCTGGCACTCGAATTCCTTGTCGATGGTGTACTTCTCGCTCACCTCCATGACGGCCATGATCTCGCCGTTCTCCGGATTGACGAGCGCGACCTCCTCGCCCTCGCTGATGGAGTCGGCGACATCCTGCTCCACCGGGCAGGTGATCGGAATCGGCCAGAACAGGCCGTTGGACATCTTCATGTCCTGGCACACGCCCTTCCAGTCGTCGTAGCCCATGAAGCCCTCGAGCGGCGTGTAGGCACCCATGGCGAACATGGAGACGTCGGAGACCTCGCGCGAGCGCAGCGGCACCTGCTTCAGGGTCTTCGCATGCTCCAGAACGGCGGCGCGCTCGGCTTCCGGCAGAAGCAGCGGCATGACCTCGTCGGAACCATGGGGCGGAACAAGTTTCGACATGACAGTCTTTCTCCCTCTTCAAGTAGGACCGTTTCCCGGAAAGGCGTCCCCCGCGGAAGGGGCGGCCTCCCCGCTCCCTCGAAATTCCGGACTGGCTTTACCATTGTGCGGGGAAAATCGCCAGTCCGTTCCATAAAAAAATACGCATAAATGAATATGTGCCCCTTTTCCAAAGAGAAAGAGCGCGGTATATGGAAGCAGCGTCCGCAAAGGCTGGGGACAAGAGCCGCGGACCGAAGCCGGAGGGGTCACGTCCGTTTTCCGATCAGGTCATGCATGGATCTGGCGCAGGGGCACCCCGGCGGCGGATTTCGCGTGCGCGTGTGGCATTTTGCGCCCTTCTCGCGCGGCCTTCGCTTCGGAATAGAAGAAGCGGACGTTGAGAACCGGACGACGTAAACAAACTGACTTGAAAGCAAGAGGGACCATGGCACAGGACGGACCGCACAGCCAGACGATCGCCGTCATAGGCGGCGGCATCGCAGGCGTCACCGCCGCGCTGGAAGCCGCCGAGACCGGCTATGACGTCATCCTGATCGAGAAGGAGCCGGCCCTGGGCGGCCGCGTTACCCGCCTCAATCGGTATTTCCCCAAGTTCTGCCACCCGACGTGCGGACTTGAGATCAACTATCAGCGCATCAAGAAGAATCCGCGGCTGAAGGTGCTGACCATGCATGAAGTGGTCGCGGTGGAGGGCGAAAAGGGGAACTACGTCATCAGGGCGAAGAAGCTGCCCCGCTACGTCAACGAGAAATGCACCGCCTGCGGCGAGTGCGGCAAGGTCTGCGAGACCGAGATCGACGATCCCTACAACTACGGCCTGGGCAAGGTGAAGGCCGCGCGCCTGCCGCACGAGCACGCCTTCCCGATGCGCTACGTGATCGACGCGGCGGTGAAGGGCACCGACGACGAGGGCCGCATCTCCGAGGCCTGCAAGTACGGGGCGGTGGACTTCTCCGAGGAGGAGGAGGAGGTCGAGCTGAACGCCGGCGCCATCATCTGGGCCACCGGCTGGCGGCCCTACGACGCCTCGAAGCTCGAGACCTACAGCTACACGCACTCCGCGGACATCATCAACAACGTGGAGATGGAGCGGCTGGCCAACCACGACGGCCCCACCGGCGGCAAGGTGGTGCGCCCCTCCAACGGGGAGCCGGCCAAGAAGGTGGCCCTCATCCAGTGCGCCGGTTCGCGCGACGTGAACCACCTGCCCTACTGCTCCATGATCTGCTGCCTGGCTTCCCTGAAGCATGCGGCCTACGTGCTGGAGCAGTACGAGGACGCGGAAGTGCACATGTACTACATAGACATCCGCGCCCACGACAAGATGCAGACCTTCTACGAGCGCATCAAGGTCGATCCGCGCATCAAGTTCATCAAGTCCAAGCCGGCCGAGATCCACGTCGGCGAGGACGGCCGTCCGATCGTGAAGGGCGAGCGGACCATCGACCGCGAACTCTACGAGGAGCCCTACGACCTGGTGGTGCTGGCCACGGGCATGGAGCCCGAGGCGAAGGGCATCTCCGCCTCCGGTGACGTGGTGATGGACGAAGACGGCTTCGTGCTCGCGGTCGAGAGCGAGGACGGCGGTCAGTTCTCCTGCGGCGTGGCGGCCGGGCCCTTCGACGTGGCGCTGTCCACGACCTCGGGCACGGCGGCGGCATTGAAGGCAATTCAGGCAGTGGGGGCCAGGTAAGGACAATGGCTGACAACAAGATTGGCATCTATCTCTGTGAGGGCTGCGGCATCGCCGACGCCATCAACATGGACGAGCTGGAGCAGACCGTCGCCAACGAGTTCGGCGTCGTCACCTGCAAGCGCCATGCGGCCTTCTGCTCCGACGAGGGACGCGCGGTCATCGAGAAGGACGTGAAGGACGGCGAGGCCAACAAGGTGGTGGTCGCCGCCTGCTCGCACCGCGTCATGACCGACCGCTTCAACTTCGAGGGCGCCGTGACGGTGCGCGCCAACCTGCGCGAACAGGTCGCCTGGACGCAGCCGGCGGGCGAGGAGGACACCCAGATGTTCGCCGCCGACAACGTGCGGATGGGCATCGCGCAGGCCCGCAACTCGGAGAACCCGGAAGGGCACGAGAACGTCGTGAAATCCGAGAAGCTGCTGGTGGTGGGCGGCGGCATCGCCGGCCTGACGGCGGCCCTGGACGCGGCGAAGACGGGCCGCGAGGTCACCCTCGTGGAGAAGACCGACCAGCTGGGCGGCTGGACGCGCAAGTGGAGCAAGCTCATTCCCTCGCGTCCGCCCTACCGCGGTCTGGTGGACAACAACATCGAGGACGTCATCAAGGCGGTCGAGGAGAACGACAGGATCACCGTTCTGACCAACGCCCTCGTGACGAAGACCTCCGGCGAGCCGGGCGAGTTCAGCGTGACCATCAGCCATGGCGGCTCGGACACCGAGGACGTCTTCGGCGCCATCGTCGTGGCCACCGGCTGGCGCATGCCCGACGACATGACGCCCTACGAGAAGTACGGCCTCGGCAAGATCGACGGCGTGATGAGCGGCGTGGATTTCGAGGAGGTCCTGAAGAACGGCGTCGAGAAGGACGGCAAGAAGCTGGAGACCATCGCCATCGTCATCCCCTGCGAGAGCGAGCAGATGCCCTACACCTCCGGTGTGGCGGACCGCATCGCCATCAAGCAGGCGATCCAGGTGATGGACGCCAACCCCTCCGCCATGGTCTACGTCCTGCATGACAACCTCCGGGCCCACGGTCAGGCGGAGGAGCTCTACCGCGAGGCGCAGGACAAGGGCGTGGTCTTCATGAAGGCCATGGTGAAGTCGGCGGAGGCCGGCCCGACGCTGACCACGGACGACCTGCTGCTCGGCCAGGAGGTCAAGCTGACGGGTCTGGACGCCGTGGTGGTGATGACCGGCATGATGCCGAACTCCACCAACCCCGACCTGCCGAAGGCTGACAAGGGCAACGAGTTCCTGTGCGACGACGTGAACCCGCGCGTGCCGATCACCGTCAACGGCGAGGAGGCCGGAGACGGCGACGCGGCCAAGGCGGAAGCCTCCGGCGACGAGGAGGGCGCGGGCGTCGCTCCGGCGGACTGCGATCCGGAGAACCCGCCGCTGCCGGGCGGCCCGCTGCTGAACCTGCAGTACCGCCAGGGCCCGCACATTCCGATCCTCTACAACGGGTTCATCGACTCGCACTACATCTGCTTCCCGTACGAGACGCGCCGCACGGGCATCTACGTCTGCGGCGCGGTCCGCAAGCCGATGACCACCACGGAGGCGAAGGAGGACGCCGCGGGCGCGGTCCTGAAGGGCGTCCAGGCCATCAACCTGGTGAAGGAGAGCCGCGCGACGCATCCGCGCACGGGCGATCTCTCCTACCCGAACTTCGGCCTGGACATCTGCACCAAGTGCCGCCGCTGCACGGTGGAGTGCCCGTTCGGCGCCATCGACGAGAACGAGGAGGGCTATCCGCAGCTCAACCCGTCGCGCTGCCGCCGCTGCGGCACGTGCATGGGCGCCTGCCCGGTGCGCACCATCTCGTTCAAGAACTACTCGCCGAACATGATCACCGAAATGATCGAGGCCGTGGAGCAGCCGGATCCGTTCGACGAAAAACCGCGCATCATGGTTTTCGCCTGTGAGAACGATGCCTATCCGGCGCTTGACATGGCGGGCATCAACAGGCGCGAAATCAACAAGTACATGCGCTTCATCCCGGTGCGCTGCCTCGGTTCGGTGACGCTCGTCTGGGTGTCCAACGCGCTGGAGAAGGGCTTCGACGGCGTGATGCTGATGGGCTGCAAGTCGGGCGACGACTACCAGTGCCACTTCGTGAAGGGTTCCGCCATCGCGAAGGAACGCATCGGCAAGGTCGAGGAGACGCTGAAGAACCTCATGCTGGAGCCCGAGCGCGTCAGCTTCGAGGAGGTCTCCATCGCAGATTCGAAGCGTGTCGTCGAGCTCCTCGACAAGTTCGGCGAAGAGATCGAAGGCATCGGCCTCAATCCGTTCAAGGGGTTCTGAGATCATGACAGCTGCCATACCGCAACCGTCCCGCACCTACGACCTGTCGTTCGCCCGCTGGGTGCGCGAGAACGTCAAGGGCGGCGACAAGATGAACCTGTGCATGCAGTGCGGCGTGTGCGCCGGCTCCTGTCCGATCGGCAACGAGATGGACAACGGGCCGCGCAAGACCTTCATGATGGTGCGCGCCGGCATGAAGGAGGAGGTCCTCTCCTCCTCCACCCTGTGGAACTGCACCTCCTGCTACCGCTGCTACGTGCGCTGCCCGCGCGGCATTCCGGTCACCTCCATCATCCAGGGACTGGCCGCCGTGGCCGCCAAGGAGGGCTACGCGCCCAAGCAGAAGGTGGAGAACTACTACTTCTCGAAGGCCTTCTGGTGGTCCGCGGAGAAGTTCGGCAAGACCGACGAGCGTCTCGTCACGATGAAGTACTTCTTCTCCTTCGGCCTTTCGGAGGGCATCAAGAAGGCGCTCGACAACCTCAAGGTCGCGCTCGGCATGATCAAGGCCGGACGCATGCACATCGGCCTGCCGCACACCATCAAGAACAAGAGCCAGCTCAAGGCCATCGTGGCCAAGGCCAAGGAACTCGAGCAGAAGGGGTAAGACATGAGCGAGAAGATGAAGTTCACCTATTACCCGGGCTGCAGCTCCGAGGCCACCGGCCGGCATCTGGACGAGTCCACCAGGGCCGTCTTTCCCGAGCTGGGGATCGAGGTGCAGGACATCGAGGACTGGAACTGCTGCGGCGCCTCCATCGGCCACATCGGCGGCGGTCCGCTGCCGCAGCTGGCGCTGAACGCCCGCAACCTGGCCAACGCCAAGAAGAACGGCAACGAGCACGTCTTCACCTCCTGCGCCGCGTGCTATCTCAACACCCACGGGTCCAACCTGACCATCCGTGACGACGAGAAGAAGCGCGAACTGGCCAACGAGGCGCTGAAGGCCGGCGGCATGGACGGCTACGAGGGCGACCTGAAGGTGCACCACGCCATGGAGGTGCTGGTCAACTTCGTCGGCATGGACAAGATCGCCGAGCGCGCCACCAACAAGCTCGAGGGCCTGAAGGTGGCCGGATGGGTGGGCTGCCAGACGGTCCGGCCCTTCGCCGAGACCGACGATGGCGGCAACTACGACACCTACGAGGAGCCGCACTTCCTGGACGACATCACCAAGGCCTGCGGCGCCGAGGCGGTGGACTACGAGCCGAAGACCAACTGCTGCGGCGGTTCCGTGGCGGTGATGAAGCCGGAGAAGACGCTGCATCTGATGAAGCTGCTTCTCGAGGAGGCCGAAAAGGCCGGCGCGGACGTGATCTCCACGCCCTGCCCGCTGTGCCAGACCAACCTCGAGATGTATCAGGAGGCCATCAACAAGAAGTACGGAACCAACTTCAACATTCCGGTGGTCTTCCCCCAGCAGCTGATGGCGGTCGCCTTCGGCATGGATCCGCAGAAGGACGCGGCACTGCACCGCAATACCATCCGCGCCGAAAAACTGGAGAAGATGGCCAAGAAATAGGCCGTCTCCCCATGGAACAGAAAAGCCCGCCCGCAGTCGTCTGCGCGGCGGGCTTTCCATTTGCCATCATGTTTTGTCAAGGTTACCATTGCCTTCCGGGGAAAATCCGGCATATATTGCAATTCGTGAATATATCCGGCCGAAATCGACGCGGCACCGGTGCGTGGAACCGGGCCGGATGGAAGGAAAGGCGGCACAAGGGGGGAGCCGCCCGCCCCGGAATTCCGAAAAAGCACAAACAACGGGAAAGAAAAAAGAGGGAGCCTTGGGATGAAAGTCACCGAATTTCTGGAGAACCACCAGCATAAAATCGTTTCCTGCCGCCGCGCCGACACGCTTCAGGCCGCGGCTTCCCTGCTCTATTCGAACCGCATCGGCGCCATGCCGGTGGTGGACAGCGCGGGCAAGCTGGTGGGCATCCTCTCCGAGCGTGACATCGTCTCGGCCCTGTCCCAGCGTCCGCACGAAATCCTGAAGCTGCGCGTGCGGGACGTGATGTCCTCCCCGGCGGTCACCACCCAGTGCGAGGCGGACATGGACGAAGCCATGCGGCTGATGATGAGTCACAAATTCCGCCATCTGCCGGTGGTGGACGCGGAAGGCCGGCTGCGCGGCATGCTCTCCATCCGCGACTGCCTGGCCATGCAGCTGCGCGACAAGGAACTGGAAGCCAACGTGCTGCGCGACAGCTTCATCGCCGCCCGCTTCTCCTGAGAACGACGGCGGAAGCTTCCGTCATCACATGCATGACCGGTTCTCCGCGGAACGTCCGGCGGTCGGGGCTGCCGCATGCGCGTTCCGCGGCATCGGGTCCGTCCGCTTCCGGGACGACGGCTCCCGGCTTCGCAGGGCATGATCTTCCACGCCGGGACGTCCGGATCAATCCTCCGGCTCGAGCAGCCTGTGGATATGGACGATGAAATAGCGCATCTCGGCATCGTCGATGGTGGCGCGGGCCTTCTCCTCCCATGCCTTGTGGGCCTCCGCATAGCTGGGATAGATCCCGACGATGTCCAGATCCGACGGATCCTGGAACTCCACTCCCTGAACGTCCTTCAGGCGTCCGCCGAAAACCAGATGCAGATACTGCTTCGATTCGTAGACATGATCGGTCATTGCCTGCGTTCCCCTCGCGGATGATGCCGGTGCCGCCCATGGCCCCGGTAGTCCCTCAAGTATTCCATGATCTGCGCATGGAGCGCCGGATTGGCGGCCACCACGCCGAACGGCCGCGTCTCCCGGCGATTGTAGACGATCGTTTCTCCATGCGCATCCGTGACGATCCCTCCGGCCTCGCGCACGATGAGGTCGCCGGCGGCCACGTCCCAGTCGCACTTGCACCCCGGCGCGAGCATTCCATCAGCCTCGGCCGAGGCGACGTGCGCCAGCCGCAGCGCCAGGGACGGCAGCTTCGTGACCGTCACCTCGGGCCAGGGCCTGCCCCACATGCGCCTGTCGTATATGGAGCGGGGACCGATGATGCGCGCGCCTTCCAGCGTGCGGGCATCTCCGACCCGGATCGACCGCCCGTCGAGCGTCGCCCCACGCCCCGCCATGGCCGCCCACGTCCGGCCGCGCGCCGGCGCGTGGATGATTCCGATCACGGGCCGGCCGTCCTCCACGAGGGCCAGGGAAACGCACCAGTCGGGATCGCCGCGCAGAAATCCGCTGGTGCCGTCCACGGGATCCAGCACCCACACGCGCCGGCGGGAAAGACGCTCCTCGCCGTCCGCGGTCTCCTCGGAAAGCCAGCCGTATTCCGGCCGGGCCGCGCGGAGCATGTCCCGCAGCGCCCCGTCCACCGCCAGGTCCGCTTCGGACACCGGACTGCGGTCGGCCTTCCTGTGCCATTCCGGGTGATGCCCGAAATATCCCATGGCGATGCGGCCCGCCTCGAGGACGGCTTCCATGGCCAGCCGGAAATCCGCGTCATCTCCCGGCAATGGTCATGCCCTCCACCAGCAGGGTGGGCGCGCTGTGGCCGCTGCGGAATTCCAGATCGTCAGCCGGCGTTACATGCAGGAACATGTCGCGCAGATTGCCCGCGATGGTCACCTCGCTGACGGGGTGGACGATCTCGCCGTTCTCGATCCAGAATCCGGAAGCGCCGCGCGAGTAGTCGCCGGTCACCTCGTTGACCCCCATGCCGATGAGCTCCGTCACCAGCAGTCCGCGCTTCACCGAGCCCATGAGATCCCGGGGCGAGGCCGAGCCCGCGGCGATGTGGAAATTGGTGGCCGCCGGAGCCGGGGGCGACGCCAGACGGCGCGAGGCGCGCGCGTTGCTCTTCAGACCGAGCTGCCGGGCGGATGCCAGATCCAGAATCCATGCCCGGAGAATTCCGTCGGAGACGACCTCGAGCCTTTCCGGAAGCAGCCCCTCGCCGTCGAACGGTTTGGAGGCCGGTCCACGGAGCATGTGGGGATCGTCCATGACATGGACGCCCTCCGGGAGGATGCGGCTGTCCATGCAGTCCTTGAGGAAGCTGGCGCCGCGGGCGATGCTGCGCCCGTTGACGGCCGAGGCCAGATGCCCGGCCAGGGAACCGGCGATGCGCCGTTCGAAGATGACGGGGGCGCCGGTCATGGATTCCGGCTTGCGGGGGTTCAGCCTGCGCACGGTGCGCTCCCCCGCCTCGCGCCCCACCTCCTCCGGATCCTTCAGATCCGAAAGATGGGACTTCATGTCGTATTCGTAGTCGCGCTGCATCTCCGTCCCCTCGCCGGCGATGACGGCCGCGGAGACGCCGTATCCGGTGCGGCCGTAGCCGCCGCAGAAACCGTTGCTGACGGCAAGGTAGACGAAACTGCGGGACGCGGAGGCACCGGCTCCGGCCGATTTCGTGACGCCCGGCACGGCCAGGGCCGCCGCTTCGCAGGCCAGCGCCATCTCCTCCAGCCGCTTCCCGTCGATGGAGAAATCGTCCATGAGATCGAGATCCGGCCAGTCGCGGGCGATCTCCTCGGGCTCCGCAGGCCCGGCATAGGGATCCTCCGGTGCCGCCTTCGCCATGGCCACGGCCCGCTCCGCCGCTTCGTCCATGTCGGCCCGGGCGGGATCCCCGAGGGAAACCACGGCCTGCCGCCTGCCGACCATGACCCGCAGGCCGAGGGAGGCGCCGTCGGAGCGCTCCAGATGTTCCAGCGCCCCTTCCCGCACCTCGATCTCCACGCTCTCGCCGCCGGTGATCAGGACATCCGCGGCATCGGCACCAGCGCGGCTGGCCGCCTTCATCGCACGGGCCGCCATGTGCTGGAATTCCTGCATCAGCTTTCCGGTGTCGGTCATGTCCGTGGGTATCCCGTCTTCGGTTTCAGAAAATCGCGTCCAGTACCGCCCCGGCGAAAATCAGCAGGCCGAAATCGCGGTTCGCACGGAACAGCCTGAGGCAGGTGGAAGGGTCGTGGATGTCCAGCAGGCGCAGCTGCCACAGCCCGTGCAGGGCCGCGGCGGCGACGCCCAGATAGTAGATCGGCCCGGCACCGGCCAGCCAGCCGGCCAGCGCGAACAGCCCGATGGCGAGGGTCAGGAACACCGCCAGCCACTGCGGCGTCCTTTCACCCAGCCGCAGGGCCGTGGACTTCACGCCGACCAGAAGGTCGTCCTCCCGGTCCTGATGGGCGTAGATGGTGTCGTAGGAGAGCGTCCAGAAGATCCCTCCCGCATACAGGGCGAGCGCCGGCCACTCCACCGCGCCACGCGCGGCCGCCCAGCCAAGAACGGCTCCCCAGTTGAAGGCGAGGCCCAGAAAGACCTGCGGCCAGTAGGTGTAGCGCTTCATATGGGGATAGACCAGCACCAGACCGAGGGAGGCGATGCCCAGAAGGATCGCCTCGCGGTTTAGCTGCAGAAGCACCACGAGTCCGACCAGCGCCAGCCCGCCCAGGAAGATCCATGCCTGCCGCAGACCGACCTGGCCGGACGGCAGAGGCCGGAAACGCGTGCGTTCCACGCGGGCGTCCAGATCCCGGTCCACGATGTCGTTGTACACGCAGCCGGCACCGCGCATGACCACCGCTCCGACGAGAAACAGCGCCAGCAGCTTCAGGTCCGGCATGCGCCGCCCCGAAGCCACGGCGGCCAGGGCGATGGCCCACCAGCCCGGCAGCAGAAGCAGCCACCAGCCGATGGGACGCTCCAGGCGCATCAGACGCGCATAGGGCCGCGCGCCCACGGGCAGCAGCCGCTCGCTCCAGTGATCGGGCAGCGCGTCCGCGACACGCATGTCCGCCTTGTTTTCCGGTTGTGCTTCAGGCCGTGTCATACTGCCGTTTCATTAGCGCGATTGCCTGCCCCGCGCAATTGCGTTGCGCGTCGCGGCGGGGCGCATTATGTCTGCCCCATGACCACGCTCGCACGCATTCCCCGGCTCCACGCGGAAGCCCGCCTCGGCTCCGGCGCCACGGTGGTGCCGGACCGGGGGCAATGCCACTACCTGCTGCATGTCATGCGGCTCGGCGAGGGCGGCCGCGCGCGGCTGTTCAACGGCCGGGACGGGGAATGGCTGTGCACCCTCACCCGCGCCGGCAAGCGCTGCGAGCTGACCTGCGACGAAAAGCTCGCCGATCCCGCGCCGCCCCCGGACATCGACTACGTGTTCGCGCCGCTGAAGCACGCGCGGCTGGACTACATGGCGCAGAAGGCCACGGAAATGGGGGTGCGCCGGCTGCGTCCGGTGTTCACCGACCACACGGTGCCGAAACGGGTCAACACCGCGCGGCTGCGGGCCAACGCCATAGAGGCGGCCGAACAGTGCAATCTCGTTTTCGTCCCCGAGGTTCTGGAACCGGTGCGGCTCGACCGCCTGCTGGAGGAATGGCCGCGGGAACGCCGGATCATCCACTGCGACGAATCCGCGGAGGTGGGGAACCCCGTGGAAGCGCTGCGGAACATTCCGGAGGGACCGCTCGCCGTGCTCATCGGACCGGAGGGCGGATTTTCGGATCGTGAAAGAGCGCTTCTGCGCGGGTTGCCGTTCGTGCACCGCATATCCCTCGGGCCGCGCATCATGCGGGCGGACACCGCGGCGGTGGCCGCGCTGGCCGTCGTGCAGTCGGTGCTCGGCGACTGGAAATGATGCGGGAAACCATATTGCGTCCTCCCCCGCGCGCAATTACAAGATGGCCTGACATGGACGTTGGGGGATCTCCGCCTTGGACAGCACGGACCTGATCAGCGGCCGGGAGCCGCTCGTCGCCTTTCTGGAAGCGGGATGCAAACCGCCCGAGGACTGGCGCATAGGCACAGAACACGAGAAGTTTCCCTTCCTCACGGACACCCTGGAACCCGTGCCATACGACGGTCCGCGCTCCATCCGCGCCCTGCTGGAGGGATTGCGCGAGCGGCACGGCTGGGAGCCGATCATGGAGGGCGGGCAGATCATCGGCCTGAAAGGCCGGATCGGCTCCATCACGCTGGAGCCGGGCGGGCAGTTCGAGCTATCCGGAGGGGCGGTGGCCAACCTCCACGAGACCTGCGAGGAGGTGCACGATCATCTCGCGCACGTCCGGCAGATCGGCGACCGTCTGGGAATAGGCTTCCTCGGCATGGGCTTCTCGCCCCTTTGGAGCCTGGAGGAAACTCCGACCATGCCGAAGGGGCGGTACCGCATCATGCGCGAATACATGAAACGCACCGGGCGTCTGGGCCGGGACATGATGTTCCGTTCGGCAACGGTCCAGGTCAATCTCGACTTCTCGTCCGAGTCGGACATGGTGCGGAAAATGCGCGTCTCCCTGGCTCTGCAGCCGGTGGTGACGGCGCTTTTCGCCAATTCGCCCTTCACCGAGGGGCGGCCGAACGGCTATCTCTCGTATCGTTCCGCGATCTGGCTGGACACCGACGCCGACCGCACGGGGATGCTGCCGTTCGCCTTCGAGGACGGTTTCGGATTCGAGCGCTACGTGGACTACGCCCTCGACGTGCCCATGTACTTCGTCCACCGCAACGGCGAATACATCGACGCGACGGGACAGTCGTTCCGGGATTTCATGGAAGGCCGACTGCCCGCCCTGCCCGGCGAGCTCCCGACCCTGAAGGACTGGGAGGACCACCTCTCGACGATCTTTCCCGAAGTGCGCCTGAAGCAGTTCCTGGAGATGCGCGGAGCCGATTCCGGGCCATGGCGGACGCTGTGCGCCCTGCCGGCCCTGTGGACCGGCCTGCTCTACGACTCCGGCGCGCTGGACGCCGCGTGGGATCTGGTCCGGGACTGGACGGCGGAGGACCGGCAGAAGCTGCGCGAGGACGTGCCGAAACTGGCGCTGAAGGCGGAAGTGCGCGGGCGCAGCGTGCGCGACATCGCCCGCGACTGCCTGGAGATCGCCCGCCGCACGCTGGATTCGCGCGACATCGTCGGCTGCAAGAATCTCAACGAGACCCGCTTCCTGGACGTTCTCGACGAGATCGTCGATGCGGGCCGCACCCACGCGGAGGAGCTTCTGGCGCTCTATCACGGGCGCTGGAACGGCGACGTCACCCACGTGTTCCGGGATTTCGCCTTCTAGCCACGGGGTGGTCCGGCGGCGGAACCGCTCAGCAGCGGAACGCCTGAATGCCCGTCTGGGCGCGTCCGAGAATCAGCGCATGCATGTCCTCGGTGCCCTCGTAGGTATTGACGGCCTCCAGGTTCACCATGTGACGCATCACCGGGAATTCGTCGGAAATGCCGTTGCCGCCCAGCATGTCGCGGGCATCGCGGGCGAT
>Ga0256914_1002197_pt1 | contig 16541 bp, 16 predicted proteins | sample HulkmetaG_FD_191571 | JGI IMG/M metagenome (GOLD analysis project Ga0256914, IMG submission 191571) | Hydrothermal chimney microbial communities from Main Endeavour vent field at the Juan de Fuca Ridge, Pacific Ocean - Hulk | ecosystem: Environmental > Aquatic > Marine > Hydrothermal vents ... | reverse complement strand
GTCATAAAATGATTGCCGCAAGCACAAGTAACACTACACTCTACATATTCAGGATGGATACCCTTTTTCATTTTTATTTCCTTATAAAATTTGATATTTTTCCTAATCCCGTAGGTAAAAAACGCAACAGACTCCCAAAAAAAGAGCCTGCTGCTATATAGGGGAGGGGAACTGAAATTATATCAAAATAAACTTTTAAAATCAAGCAAACATAAAAGCCAAAATTATACTTATAACTATAAGTACTATATCAAGTATATATTTTTTAACGGCAAATTTTCTAAAAACTTCCTGTGAGTTTACATCTCTTACTCTTGTCAGCTTAAAAAGCCTATGGTTTTTAAAAGCTCCTGCGATAACAATAATCGAAGTAAATATCATAAGATATACAGTATAACTGATGGCAAATTTAAAAACTGCCAATACAACCGAACCTGTAAATATAACGATACTTAGGCTAAGATAGTAAAGAGGAGAAAAGAGTTCGTATTTTTTTGTCATATCTATATAATCACTGCATCTTTTAACGACAAAAAGATTGACAAAAGCAAATATAAGTGTCAGAAAAACAAAGAATACATGTAAATTTATAGATATCGAAACAAGCTCATTCATAAAAATACCTTTTTTTTGAAATGATACTGTTTAATTGATAAATAAACAATTTTTTATAAAAACTAATAGTTAATTTTATAATACTTTAACCGATATAAGTATATAATAAATAAATTTCCAAAAAAAGGAGAGTAGATGAAAAGAAGTGGTTTTACAATGGTGGAGTTAATCTTCGTAATCGTAATTATAGGGATACTTGCGGCAACAGCGTTGCCAAAATTTAACAGCATAAGGGATAAAGCAAAGATAAACTCTGAGTTATCTGCTCTATCAGGCTTGGATGGAGCCATAACGGCAGTAAAGGAGTTTAGGAATGATGACTTCAATGATGACAATATAAGCTGGCATGACAGCGGTTTGGCAAATACTGAAGCTGTTGGAAGTACTCAAGCTACGGAATACGCTACTATAAACAGTGCAAAAAAGGTCTTAAAAAAGATAGCCAAGAAGACAGGAAGTCTTAAAATCGTTGGGCTGTTTAATTCCGACGGAGAAGATATAAATGCTTCTAGCGTTTCAACTCCGTACAAAAACAGTGTATTGCTTTTGACAGGTCCTGCATCGGATGCTAAAACAGGTATCAGACCCGATTCCAAGGCAGTAAACCAAGAAATACCAGGAAAACCGGACAGAAATGATGTGTGGGTGTTTAATCCAAACAGTTTTGATATAAATATAACAAGTAACGATACTGCTAATCTTAATTTATACGCAAGCCCTACTGTTGTTCCTGCTCAGACTATAACTCTTGTAGATATCAACGGAACCACAAAAACAGATGTCACCAAATTAAGTGCTGTCAGAAGCGATGCTTCTACTAGTGGTGGCACTGCCCAAGCTGCAACGGCTGTAAAATAGGTCTGTATGCGAAAATCAGCCTTTACAATGATAGAGCTTATCTTTGTCATTGTTATCATAGGTATACTTGCCAGTGTGGCGATACCAAAGTTTATGGGTGTTAAAGACAATGCCAAAAAAACCGCCGAGATAGCTACTATGTCGGCGGTTAGCACCGCACTTGACGGAGCTCACGGAGAGTGGAGTATCAACGAGGGAAATTTTATCTGGGGCAACAATCAAAACAGCAGTACTCACCCTTTAAATAAAGTAGGATACCCGACTGATTTATCAGCAAATTCTCAAACTTTTGGTGTTCTTTTAAAATCCGCTACAACTCAGGATAAATTCCAAAAAGTATATGAAAACAATAACAGTGACTATACTTTTACCGTATTTACAGGTCCTGCTTCAAATTCAAAAAATGGTGTCAACTATGATAACAATGCAAAAAATGCGGATATACCAGGTCGTCCTGATAAAAATGACTACTGGCTATATGCTTCTTACATAAACCCGAATAAAACCTGCAAAGAAAATTACAGTCACAAAATACTTCATTCAGGAGATATGCTTCTTATAGATATCAACGGTACCGCTACTACCAATTATAACAATATATCAATAACTTGTAACTAACCTTTAAAAAGACCGTCGTGCAGTGGTCTTTTTAAAGCTATATGTTTGTTATCTTGTGAATTATCCAAAGACCTACACCTAAAACTATGGTACTGAAAATTACAATTGCGATTGTTCCTGCTTGCATATCATCCATATCAGCCTCCCACGGCACCGGCTAAAGACCACATAGGCAAAAATATGCCAAGTCCCAAAAGCAGTATAAATCCGGCAATCCCGGCTATCAAAATCGGCTCTATCATGGTTGAAACATTATCTACAAGATTTTGAAATTTATTTTTATAGTATATTGAAACTTTATCAAGCATTTTGCCAAGGGATCCGCTTGTTTCCCCGGCTTCTATCATTTGGATAACAAGTCCTTCAAACTGGCCTGTTTCCATAAAACCGTTTGTTAGAGAGTTTCCTTCTTCTATACTTTGCGAAATTCCTTCAAGCTTCTCTTTGAGATACTTATTGTCAACTACGCTGATTGCCGTTTTCAATGCTTCTATGATAGGAAGTCCCGAAGATATGAGTTTATCAAATATATAAACAAATCTTCCCACCATTGAAAGATATATAACACTTCCTACTATATATACTTTTAGCATCATTTTATCTACCAATTTATGAAAATTATCATTTTTCTTATAAATTTTGTTTAATATAAAAAATATCATCACAGAGCCAAACAGTATATATAAAGCATAATTTTTTACAGCTTCTTCTATCCATATAAGAAGTCTGGTAGGAAATGGCAATTGTGTTTGAAATTCACTAAATATATCCATAAATTGAGGTATTACCAAAACAATAACAAGACTAAATGAGATAATCATGGCAACTATAACTAAAAGAGGATATCTGGTAGCTTTTTTAAGTTTTACCCGATTGTCATAAATTTCCTGTAAAAAATCAGCCAATTTGTTTATCGATTCCGAGAGCAAGCCTATCTTTTCACCAAGCTCTATCATAACAATAGAAAGTTTTCCTACTTCATCTTCATATCTTTTTAATGCATCAGATAGATTTGCACCTGATTCTATATCTTTGTAAATATTTTCAAAAATTTCTTTTACTCTTTTGCTCTCACAGGTTTTTATAACTGTTTTCAATGTACTGTTTATCGGAATACCCGCATCAAGCATTACTGTCATTTGTCTTAGTGTAGCTATATAATAAAGAGTAGGAATCTTTTTTTTAAAAAATTTTTCTTTTAGAAATTTTTTCAATTTTTTCAATTTTATATCAAAAGGTTCATCTATCTCTTCAATACTTACAAAAATTCCTTTCGGATTATCCTTAAACTCTTTTATAGCCTCTATCTTACTGTTTGTTTCAATAACAAACTCTTTCTCCTCGGACTTTCTTAAGTATTTGACTTTAAAATATGCCACAGATCAAAACCTTACCATTTTGTAACCCTAAGTACTTCATCAATCGTCGTGATACCATTGAGAGCTTTTTGGATGCCGTCAGATATCATCGGATGATAGCTACCTTCTTCTTCGGCAGTTTTTGCAATTTCATATCTATTCATTCCGATAGAAATCATATGAGAAATCGTTTCATTGACTCTTAAGATTTCATTTATCATGGTCCTTCCGCTATAACCTGAAAAAGAACACTTCTCACATCCTTCGCCTATGTAAAACCTGTAATCATCCGGAAGATATTTTTTTATCTTTTGAAGTATATTTTTTGCAGGTTTATACTCTTTTTTACAATAAGGACAAATTTTCCTGACAAGTCTTTGAGCCACAATACCTACAAGCGAATCAGATATAAGATAAGGTTCAAGATTCATTTGAACCATTCTGGTTATTGCACTCGGAGCATCATTGGTATGAAGAGTAGTAAAAACCAAATGCCCGGTCAATGATGCCTGAACCGCGATATTTAAAGTTTCTTCATCTCTTATTTCACCAACCATAATAATATCGGGATCCTGTCTCAAAATTGATCGCAAAGCATCAGCAAATCCGTAATCAATTTTTTCATTTATCTGTATCTGCTGTGCCAAAGGAAGTTGATACTCAATGGGGTCTTCTATGGTTATCATTTTATTTTCTATACTTTTTATTTCATTTAATGCCGCATACAGTGTAGTTGTTTTACCACTGCCGGTAGGTCCGGTAACAAGTATAATACCGTAGGGAGTTTTTAACAAATCTTCAAACAATTCAAGATTTTTCCCTTCAAGTCCTAGTTCATCTACTTTTAAAAGTATTTTTTGCTGATCAAGTATCCTCATAACAAGTGATTCACCAAACATAACCGGAGCGGTTGAAAGTCTAAAGTCATAGACTTTACCTTCAATATTCATAGAAAATCTACCATCTTGAGACTTTCTTTTTTCACTGATATCCAAATTTCCAAGTATCTTTATCCTTGAACTCAAAGCATTGTAAATATCAAGGTCAAAAACAAAACTCTCTATTAAAATTCCGTCAACTCTGCTTCTTACTATAACATCTTTGTCACTTGGTTCAATGTGAATATCACTGGCATTTTTTAAAATAGCATTTTTTATGATAACTTCTATAAGCTTCATAATAGAGCTTTGTTCATTATCCGCCCTGTATGCACCGCTGGATATGTCTTTCTTTACACTGTTTATAAGTGTTTTGGTTGTCTGTATAAGTTCAAGTCTATCGATTATATGATTGATCTCTTGTTTTAAAGCCATATATATTTTAACAGGTTTTGTAGGATTTACTCTTTCGATATGCTCTATGGCATCATAATCAAGAGAATCAATGACAGCTACATATATCTCATTTTCACTCTCTTTGAAAGGTACGGCATTGTAAGTTTTTAAAAGATTTAGCGGATATCTTGAAAGAAGCTCAAAGTCAACTTCCTGAGCATATAAATCAACCATATCAATCTTAAGTTGATCCGAAAGCAATCCTGCCAACTCTTTTTCACTTATAAATCCTTCATTTACAAATATTTCTCCAAGCTTATATCTGTAACCCTCCTCTTTTTGTAAATTTAAAGCTCTTTGCAAATCTTCTTTAGTAATATAACCTTTTTCTAATAGCAAATCTCCGAGTCTTACTTTTTTCTTTATCATATATTCAACCCTTTATCTATACCAATGCTTTTTTATAAAGATATCATTTTTATACTCTGCTATATATAATTTGGCAGGCTTGTCATGTGAAAGCCATAATATATACTTATATTCTCCATCATTTATATATAACTTTTTTATTTTTTTATCTACCCGTTTATAGTTCTTAAGTGTCAACTTCTCAAATACTCTTGAAAGGATATGTCCGGTTTTTGGCAAAACCAGTCCTGAAATATCAAGACCATCATTCATAAACTGATATATCAGTTTTTTTTGCAAAATCAAAGTAGCAAAATATGATGCATTTGCTCTGTCATTTTTTGTTTTATTTAATTTTTTAACTATAATACCGAGTGTATTTATATCATCTGCTTTTGCACAGGCATCTCCTACAACAGATACAAAAGAATTTTCAAGTTTATTTAAAACTTTTTTTCCTTCTTTGCAAGCTTTTTTATAATTTGACTGGCTGTAGTAGTGCAATATCTCCTTTTCGTTATAATTCCCGCCAAATAAAAAAGTAATTGACAACAACAGTAAAACAAACTTCATATTATTTTTGTCCTTTTTGATATCTTTTTAAAAGTTCATTTGCTCTTTTTGAATAAAAAATATTTAAAAAAGTTTTCAATGACTCAATCGCATCATCTTTTTCTCCAAGGGCATATTTTGATTTGGCATATATAATCCACGAATCATCTTTTGCAGAATCAAGCTTATTGGCATTTTTTGACCAGTAAATAGCTTTTTTATAATTTTTTTGCCAAAAATAATATTCTGCAAGTTTCAAAGCGGAAGAAAAATCCTTATTTATGCTGTAATTTTTCAAAAGAATTGTCTCTTTGTTCGCATCTTTGGCAATAATCCTAAAAGCAGGTTTTTGTGTCTCTTTTTTCTCAATTGTCTCTTTTTTGGAAGGTACAACAATTGGTTTTTGTACTGATTTATTTGATTTGGATTTTGCTTGTTTGGTTATTTTCCTCTGTGGTAAAATTTTGGGCAACTCTATGACAGGTTCTAATTTTAAAGTTGCTTTTTTACTGTTTTTTACTGTCTTCTTTTTATTTTTATTATCCAAAATTGTTTTCTTTACATTATTCAAAATTATTTTCTTTTTATTATTTAAAACTGTTTTCTTTGCATTTGGTACTTTATCTTGTTTAAGATATTTATTTCCCGCAAGATAAAACAATAGTACTACAAAAGTTGATAAAAATATAATATATATGACAAATTTGATAATTTTTCTGTTTTTTATCTTTTTACATCTTCTTTCCAAATCCTCAAATCTACTGTTTGTCATCAATCAATCCTATATCCAAGGCACTCATATCAAGCAGGCAATTATTTATTTTTTGATATTTTACAATACCTGTTTTTTTTGCATATGCAAGCAATCCCATAAGTGTATAAAGATATTTTTTTATCATTCTGAAATTACCTTTGGTATATTTTGCAATTGATTTTATATGAGTATTTTTAAATAATTGTGATATATCGCCATATCCGTTTAAAAGCAAAGTACTATCGATATATCGTTTGATTTCATCAACTCTTAGAGATTGGAGATAAACTATAACTTTTGTTCTTGATTTGAAGTGTTTTTTTTGAAGTATGGCCGAGCCCTCCTCTTTGTGCATCGACAAAACAAATTGAAATACTTTGGTATCACTTAGTATTCTTATAAGCTCAAACTGTTCATCATTTAAAAGCTGGGCTTCATCTAAAAATATAGTATGATTTGTATCTTTATATTTTTTTACTATCTCCTCTTTTAGAGCATTAAAGTTGACAGAGGGATCAAAAGGTATATTTTTAGCCTCATAAAGCATCTTTAAAAGGTCTCTTTTGTCAAAAAAAGGGTGGTCTATAAATATAGTCAAATGTTTCTGCTTTAACTGTTCATTTGTGAGTTTTAGTATATAGCTCTTCCCTTCTCCGGGATCGGCTATAACAAATATCAAAGGGGCATTCTTCTCTTTTATGGCTTCAAGGATTTTATTTTTTCCTACCTCCGCACTTATGCTATCAAAATAATATCTGGTATCTATAATATCCTTAAAAAGATTTTTTGCACCCTCAAAATCCCTCATTATTTCAATTCATCCCTAAATCTTTTATCTTGTTCATATTTTTTTATGGTCGGTGTAATGCTGTTGTTGACGATATGGGGAATTATCACAATGATAAGCTCGCTTTCTTGATCATTTTTAGCACTGCTTTTAAATGCATTTCCGATAATGGGAATACTTGAAAGCAGGGGCACGCTTGTATCGGTTACACCGTCTTTTTTACTGATAAGTCCGCCTATAAGAATCTTGGCATTATCTTTGACCATTACCAAAGACGAAAGTTGTTTTATTTTTATATCCGGGGCCAAAAAAGGCACTCCGTTTGCATCTACATGTCTGTCAGCTATATCACTTACTACCGGATTTATCTTTAAAATGATATAATTATCTTTTGTTACCTGCGGTATAATATCTAAAGTTACACCCACAAATGTCGAATCAGTCTCATAGTTAGGTGTTGTTGTTGTTCCACCGCTTGAAGTAGTGGTTGTGCTTCCGCTGTCATATCTGTAATTTACTTCGGTACCCACATTGATAACTGCCGGTTGGTTATTGAGTGTCATTATCTTTGGATTGGATACTATCTTGACATCACCTTGTGTTTTTAAAAAATCCAAAAGCCCGCTCATAGTGAAACTGTATCCTACAAGATAATCGGGTTTTTTCAGAGTATTTGTCAAAATACCTCCTGATCTTGATCTTAGGGCATTAGAACTTCCATTTAAACCAAGCTGAAACTTACTCCAGTCAATACCGGTAGTTCTGTTTTTGTTAAACTGGACTTCTATAATTTTTGCTTCTATAAGAATTTGCTTGTGCATTCTTTGACTTATGATTTTTAGATATTTTTCGACAGCATTTAATTCTTTTACCGTTCCTGTTACGGTAACGATACCGGCATCTTGATTGACAAGAGGCGGCATTGGGGTTTCACCATCTTCACTTTGCCTGTTGAGGATCGAATTTATCTCGTTTTGAATTTTACTCCAAAATTTAAACTCCGAAGTAAAATCCATCGTAGTAGAGTCGCTTCCGCTGTCACTGTTTCCGCTGCCGGTTTTTATCACTTTATTGGTTGAGCTTTTTCTGGTTGTAAAACTAACATAATCTATATAAAATGATTTGGTTTTTAAGTATGATATTTTTAAAATATTATTATCAAAAGCATAAAAAAGATTGTTATCACTCAAAAGCAGATGCAACAATTCATCTAAAGTATAATTTTTTACATTTAAATTTGATACGGGCTTGCTGACTTTCTCTTTTGCTTTGCTATCTTGATAAATAAGACTTATACCGCAACTGTCTGCTATATTGTCAAGGATATTTTTTATGGTTATTTGCGAAGATACGGAGTTTCCCACACTAAATGAGAAAAGTTTATTTTCACATGCTGCCTGAGACAAAGTTGCAAACAAGCTTATAAATATGATCAATCTTATTATTTTCATTTATGTTTCTCCACAATATTTAAAATTTTTTTGTTTTGTACAATATTTACAACTACTTTTTTGTTTTTATTTTTCAAAACAATATAATCAGGATATATTTTGATTATTTTCATACCATAGACAATATCATCTTTTTTGTACCAGCGATGATTGATAAATGCTTTATTGTTAAGTACCGTTATGAGTCTGAGTTTTATTTTTTTTCTTATGATGATATTTTTTTCTTTTTTAAGAACAAGCTTTTCTGCCTTATAAAAAGGATCATACGGAACTTTTATCTCTTTAAAATCATAATTTTTGCTCTCTTTGAGTAAAGTAATTTTAGAATTTATCTCTTTTAGAGAAAATGCCCGTACTCCCATAACAAATACAAACACAATTATAACATATCTCATATTCCAATCCCGTATGTGTTAAATACCAACAAAGTTTTTACTTTGCCATCTATCAAATCAAATTTAACGGTTTCAAACTTTAAAAGTACAGGCAGACTTTCTATGTAACTTAGGTACTTGAGTATATTTGTAAAACTGCCTATAGCCTCTATCTGTATATGTTTTTTCTTTTTTACAAGAGAAAAATCCTGTGTAGGCTTATCTATAGTACTATTTTTAACATACTTTATCTCTATATTGTATACAACAGATTTTTTAAGTATTTTATCAAGTGTGGATACCCACTCTTTTTTATCAAAAAAGGCAAATTTCAAAGAATAAAGTTTTGAAAGAACTAAAGTCGTCTGCTCTTTTAATTTTCTAAACTCTTCTTTTTTTTGAAACAGAATCTTTTTATTGTTAACAAGTGCTCTTTTTAGCCTAAAGGCCGTACTTCTTTGTATGTTTTTTTGCAAAGTACTTATCTCATCTTTTAAAAGATCATTTTTTGAGAGCATATCGGGTACGGTATTGTAGATAACTGATGCACCTGCAAAGACAATAATCATATACAGCATAACAAGTTGGCTTTTTGGCAGTTTTTCCAAATATTTGTCAAATTTTATATATAATTCTTTCATTTTTCTATCTCAATTTTACTGATATAGTAATTTTCATCTAATTTTATCTCTTTTGTAGAAACTTCTACAAATCCGCTTTCTATCAAATCTTTCATAAATTTTGCTATATCATCTCTTTTGTCATATCTGGCTATTATATCCAAAACTATATGATTATTTTTTTTCTGTTCAAATCCGCTTAAAGAAAGATGGTATTTTTTTAGATATTTATCAAGCAAAAGTACGGTTTTATAACTCTTTTTTTCTCTTGAAGTTAAAAGTATCAATTCATCTATACTTTTATCAAGATTGGATAATTTTTCTTTTTGGGAATTAATGGCATCTGTTATCTTTTTTATATCAAGTTTGCTTTGTACAATTTGTTGTTTTATATTTCTTGTTTTATTTTGCAATTTGTCATATCTTTTTTGTAAGATATCTTTTTGTTTTGATAATGAATTATTTTGAAAAAAAAGATAAGCAGGGCATGAACTAAAAGCCAAAATTAAAAATATTGTAAAAAGTATAAGACAGCCGGCTTTGGTTTTGTAAAAAGGCTTTCTTTTTTCAACAAAAGTTAAATTAAGACTATTATCTTTATCAATTTTTTTTTGCAGTATGTAAGAAGCCGTTATGTATTCTAAAAAATTGTGCTCATTTTTCTGTTTAAAGAGATTTAAGTCCCCAAGCTCGCTCTCTTCAAAGCCGATACTCTTTATAAATTCTCTCAATCCTCTGATTCTGCCATCAACTGTACTTAAAAATATCCTCTCTATTACATCAAAACCAAAAATGCTTCTATTGTGCATTGCGATATTGTTAATTTTGTAAAATATTTCGGAAAATATCGCATACAAAGCATCATACAAAACTTTTTCAGAATCATCATATCTTTTTGCATCCAAACCTTTTTTGCTCAATATCTCTCTTAGAGTTTGTACATTAAAAGGCTCTGAAATCGCTTTTGTAATATCTTTGGCTATCCCGCAAAGGGTATTTAAAGAGGAAGACGAGAGATATTTTCCATCTTTGTATATAGATAAAAATGCTTCATCTTCGCCAATATATATAAATATATCTTTTTTGGAAGATAAAATCTTATTTTTATAAAATGTCTCAAAAACAAGACCGGGAAGTGCCAAAAAGTCCAGTCTTTTTGTTTTTTCAAAAACAAAAGAAAGTTCTTCTTTCGAATTTTCGATATCAATGGCAAAAACTTCTATGATATATGATTCTTCATAATCAAGCTCTTTTTTGATATAGCTTATTTTGTATTTTCTATCAGTTTTAAGCCCCGCATCTTCATACAGTTTTAATTCTACCTGTATATCCAAATCCTCTTTGGATATACTTTTGTGAACTTTAAAACTATAAGTTATAACATCTTCATATCCGACTCTTGAACCTATAAAATAATTTTTTACAACCTTGGTTTGTTCAAAACTGTTTTTACCGGCTTTTGTGATAAATTTTGAAAATGGGTCTATATAAACTATTGCTTCTTTTTCAGACATTTTCACCTCTGTGTAATTTCTACTTTATTATAACATAACCTGATATAGGATATATTAAAATATCTTTTGACCTGTTATTTAGAGTCATTTTGATATCTATGATATTTCTAAGCAATTTTTGCTCCATAGTGTATGGTCTGCCGCTGCTATCAAAACAAAGTGTTTGATTTTGGTCATGTAAGCCTGTGGTATTGATCTGCAAACTCTTATCGAGAAAAAAATGTTTTGGTATATTTTTTCGCTCCTCCGTTATATCCAAATTTGCCTTGCCGTAAACTCTTCTTTGACCTGATATATTCAAATCAAGACAAGTTAAATCATACTTGCTTGAAGCATCCCGCTTTTTCCATAAGGTATCGCCAAACTTATAATGGTCATAATTTATAGCATTTGCTTGCCTGCTTTTTATCTCAAGAGAAAGATAGTTTGCATTATTGTTTAATTTTCTATCAGGGAAAAAGGATACGGCACTGCTAACAAGTATAGCCATAATGATTATAACCAACACAAGCTCAATCATAGTAAAGCCTCTGCGTGACAATTTAAAATCAAACATTAAACACTTTATATTACTTTTCATGGTCTTTGAAGTGTCCTTCTTATTATCCTAAGAGGTATAGTATTTTTAGGGTTGGTATCATTACTGTCAACCTCTATCTCAAGCATTGCCATTGCATGTGATTCTTCCGTGCTTATCTGATGGGTTAAATCAGAACAATAGAGTACATCATTTGAGCCACTTGTTAAATAATACCACTTTATATGCACTTTAGCTATAAATCTCTTATCGTTTGATGTGATATTTATATCTTTTAAGCATCTGTTTGTGCTGTTTCTTTTATATCCGCTTATAGCAAGCAGTGACAATTCAACCGCACTGTTTAAAAAAAGCTCCGCACTCTCTTTTTCATAAATATTTGTTGTTTTTATTATTGAGGATTTGGCATATCTTAATGCAAGAGAGATAACTCCCGCAACCAAAACTATAACAAAAAGAGCATATATAAGCCCGAAACCTTTTCTCAAAATATCACCTTTTGTTTTGATATGACAACACTATGTTTTTTATCACTTGATATAACTCTTTTAAGAGTCAAATTAAATTGTACATTATTATTGATTATATCTACTCTAAATCCTTCTGTTTGTGTTGATAGTACAGTAACATTGCCTTCTCTTGTTTCACCGTTAAGGATATTCGGGTCTGCACAAAATGTCTCTTTTTTCCACGGTCTATAATCATAAAACAAAAACATTGTAGAATTAAAATCACTCTTGCTTATACCACTTAGATCAAAGCCACAGTTGTTTTGGATAAGACTTTTGTTCAAATCCTCTCCTCTTGCTATCGCATATGCACTATCAACCAAATAATACTTTTCATATATTTCATTTGGATGAGATTTTAATTTTATCAAATTACCACTTGAGGAAGATTTTATCTTGTATATAAGTTTTGCATTTCCGCCATGCCATCCAAAAGAGTTGTTAAAATCACTATTTTCCACCAAAGAACCTCTGTCAAACGACCCCGAAAAGATAAGAGCAACAATATCATTGTCATATACATTTTGAGTTGTGTCAAACTTTTTTTGTATAGTATTTGCAATGGATGAGATATTGGTATCAGGAGATTTAAGAGTATCTGTTAGCGGATGTGAAGCATTCATATCCACAAAAGAGCTGTAATCTCTATGCAAAAAAGACTCTTTTGCCACACCTATCCACTCTAAGATATTGTAAGTTTTGTTTATATCATAAATCGACTGATATGTGGCGTCTAAGGAATTGTACCCTATGACCGATGAAGGCACTCTATCATAAAGCAAAGAAGCTACTTCGGAGCTGACTAACTGTGAAGTTTGAGAAAGTTCACTGATAGCTTTTGATTTTGCAGTTCTTAGATATATCTCTTTCAAGGCTATAAAAGTTCCGGTTGCAAGAATTCCCGCAATTACTATAACAATTATCATTTCTATAAGAGTAAAAGCTTTTTTCATATCCTTTACCAACTTTTCTTCTTGATTAGAATTTGTCCTATATTTGATGAAATATAGTAAAAATTTGAAATTTTCCTTCGAGGTCCTCTTTTTCCACTATACAATACATCCATTTTCAACATTTTCAAATTGGTTGTATGATTTGTTTCATTTGCTTCACTAAGATCTATAGTAACACTTCTGTTAGAATAGTTATACTTAAAAACAGTATTGTCATCTAAAGCATAAAAAACTCTGTTTGAAAGTATATAAAGAGTATCTCCATTTAATTTTGCACTTATATTTATATCATTAAAATCATCAAAATCATTGAAATAAACTATATCACTTTGTCCATCGCTTGATATCGTACTTGCACTAAGATTGTTTTCACAGTTTCTTGAACCGATAAAGCCTCCTATTCTGTAGTGAGAGGTTGTATTGCAGTCAAAAAGGGTATTTGTACTGTTGCTAAGCAGTATATCATTGTGTAAAGTATTGTTCTCATCCCATGGAAGTCTTGAAATCATAGCAGACAAAGATACACCGTTAAACAAAGCATCTTCTCTTATGGAAAAACTGTCACTTTTGTTAAAAGCAAATATAATTTTAGGAATAACAGTAAATACCAAAGCTATGATGACCATGGAAAAGATAAGTTCAATCAAAGTAAAACCTTCTCTTTTATACATTATTTATATACCTTTACTCCCACTTTTTTAATGGTTCTGTTTTGTTCGTGCCCTATATCCGAACCCTGAAAAACTCCACTTTTTACACTATTGGTAGTATTTTTTATCAGCTTGTACTCTATGCACGGATGAGTTGAACAATTGCTTGTATTGCTATCATTATAATCTTTATAGTCATTATACCATAACCATTTTGGTATCAAAAGATGAAGAACAGCCGTATCGTAACTCTCTTTTGAATTTGATATATCAAAATAAACTTTTGCATAATTCGCATCTGTTACATTGGATATTGTTATATTATTTTTATCCTGTGAAGAAAGAAGCAAATTTTGTTTTGGTTTGATAGCTATATATGAAGCTTTTGTTACATTACAGTCATATCTGTTTCGATACCAGTTCAAACTATCCTGAAAAAAACCGTTTATACTATCTTGACACCCGTTACAGTAAATATCTATATAAAATCCCACAGTACTGTTTTGCTCAGTTGTTTGAAAATCCTGAGTATAAATCTTTCCATAGTAAAATATACTTTTTTGACTGCTATTGATATTGCCTGTTGAGTTGGCATCATTTTGATATTTACTTATATCTGTTGTAGTTATATTGATATCTTTTAAACCTATTTTCACCGGATTTAGAGAATGATTATAATCTCTTTTAACATTAAAAGCATAAGAAGCATTTGCTTCACCGTTTACAAAAAAAGATTTTTTGAGTGCAATATAAATATTGTTTATATCTTGATAATAAATCCCATCTCCTTCTATCAAATCAGTATCAAGAGAGAGATTTGCATCGCTGTAGTTTGTATCATAACTAAATGAAATATTCATATCTTTTGCATAACATGTCGAATTAAAATCAACCAAAGCAGAATCTGAGTCTTTAGCAAATGCTTTTACAACAGTTTTCACGGTTACATTCATATCATGTACATTTGCATCATAAAGCCAACTTTTTCCGGTTGAGTTTTTGTAAATTACATTTGTGATATTTATATCATAAGGTTTTACCACTATCATAGCCGAGACAGATTCAATATATCGCTGTGTATCATTGGTATCATCAGTATCAATTTTGGCAAATTCACTTCCTTGCTTTTCCCTGATAGTTATATTGATATCTCCAAGATTGGAGTAAGTAGCATTTATATCATTTGCCAATCCGTTTTTAAAACCAAAGTTATCCACATTCAAACTGCCCTGAAAACACCCGGCTTTTGTTATATTTGATTCTATAACAAATGAACTGTCTTTCGTTTCGTTATAATCCGCAGCATTGTTATTATGTATGTCAAGAGCTTTAAATGATATGTTGAAATCTTCTCCTGCATATACTGGTGCCGAGCTGATACTTATCTTAAACTTATCTGGACGAATTGCAAAGTTATCAGATGAATTTGTTGAGTTATCTTCATTTGAAAGAGGACAGTTTTCATCAGCATCTTTTTTCCAACTCAGGTAAACTTTTGTATCTTTTACAGCTTTGTCTATTCTAAATGAAGCTGTTTTACTATGCTCGTTTTCAAAAAGCAGTTTAGTTTCGTTATTTTCAACTTTCGCACAAACTGTTCCGTTAAAATCTTGATAACCTGTTCTCTCCTCATCCAAGGAAGCGACGGTTAGATTAAAATCTTGATCTACTATTTTTGTAGAAATATTTCTATCATTTATATCTCTAAAAGTATCCCAAGCATCTATATAAAAGTTCACATCATCATAGGCCGAACAATCTTTTCCTGCGTCATTTATGGTCCAATCATCACTATCTATCATGTTAGCTCTTGCATCTTCACCTTTGCAGTAGTATATCCCGCTTGCTCCTAGTGTTACATCTGATTGTAAATCTTCTTGAGCATTCCAACCTATTAGGATATTGTCATAGTTTTGAGTGGATAGTGCTGAGTTGTCAAACATATTTGACATATTCGTCACATTAGAGACATCCCATGAACTTAAGTCTTGGTTAAAAGAGGAGGCAAAAGCAAACATTGATGTCATATTAGAAACATTTCCAACATCCCAAGAACTTATATCTTGGTTGAAAGAACTATTTTTATAAAACATATAGTTCATATATTCTACATTTGAAGTATCCCAGTTATTTAAATCTTGGTTAAAATTTGAAGCATAAGCAAACATATAGTTCATATATTCTACATTTGAAGTATCCCAGTTATTTAAATCTTGGTTAAAATTTGAAGCATAAGCAAACATATAGTTCATATATTTTACATTTCCAACATCCCAAGAACTTATATCTTGGTTAAAGGAAGATGCTCCATAAAACATATTTGACATATCGGTTACATTAGAAGTATCCCAAGAACTTAAATCTTGGTTAAAATTTGAAGCATAAGCAAACATATAGTTCATATATTTTACATTTGAAGTATCCCAGTTATTTAAATCTTGGTTAAAATTTGAAGCATAAGCAAACATATAGTTCATATATTTTACATTTGAAGTATCCCAGTTATTTAAATCTTGGTTAAAATTTGAAGCATAAGCAAACATATAGTTCATATATTTTACATTTGAAGTATCCCAGTTATTTAAATCTTGGTTAAAATTTGAAGCATAAGCAAACATATAGTTCATATATTTTACATTTGAAGTATCCCAGTTATTTAAATCTTGGTTAAAATTTGAAGCATAAGCAAACATATAGTTCATATATTT
>Ga0256914_1002196_pt1 | contig 16557 bp, 13 predicted proteins | sample HulkmetaG_FD_191571 | JGI IMG/M metagenome (GOLD analysis project Ga0256914, IMG submission 191571) | Hydrothermal chimney microbial communities from Main Endeavour vent field at the Juan de Fuca Ridge, Pacific Ocean - Hulk | ecosystem: Environmental > Aquatic > Marine > Hydrothermal vents ... | reverse complement strand
GCTCAAACTGCGTTCCGAGGTGGTGCGGGTGTTGCGCAATTTCCTCGACGACAACGGCTTCATGGACATCGAGACGCCGATGCTGACCCGGGCCACTCCCGAGGGAGCACGGGATTATCTGGTGCCCAGCCGAACCCATCCCGGCAGCTTTTTCGCTCTGCCGCAGTCGCCTCAACTGTTCAAGCAGCTGCTGATGATGTCGGGTCTGGAACGCTACTATCAGATCGTGCGTTGTTTTCGGGATGAAGATCTGCGTGCCGATCGCCAGCCGGAATTCACCCAACTGGATATCGAGACCTCCTTCATGGATGAAGAGCAGATCATGGCGATGATGGAGGGGATGATGCGTCAGCTGTTCCGTCGCGTGCTGGCGGTGGAGTTGCCCGATCCCTTCCCACGCATGACCTACGCCGAGGCGATGCAACGCTTCGGGTCCGACAAACCGGATCTGCGAATTCCCCTGGAATTGGTGGATGTGGCCGATCTGCTGGTGGATGTGGAGTTCAAGGTGTTTTCCGGTCCCGCCAACGATCCGGCCGGTCGGGTTGCCGCCTTGCGTCTGCCGAAAGGGGGCAGGCTGACCCGCAAGGAGATCGACGACTATACCAAGTTCGTGGGGATCTACGGTGCCAGAGGGTTGGCCTACATCAAGGTGAACGAGCCGGAGAAGGGACGCGAAGGGTTGCAATCCCCGATCCTGAAGTTCCTGCCCGACGCCGCCATCGACGGCATCCTGCGTCGTACCGGTGCCGCTGCCGGTGACCTGATCTTTTTTGGTGCCGACAAGGCATCGGTGGTCAACGAATCGCTGGGGGCGCTGCGGGTCAGGCTGGGACACGACGGCGGTCTGCTGGAGGAGGGGTGGCGGCCCTTGTGGGTGGTGGATTTTCCCATGTTCGAGTGGGACGACAAGGAGCGGCGCTGGTTTTCCCTGCATCATCCCTTCACCTCTCCCAAAGAGGAGCACATCGACTTGTTGGAGCGCGATCCGGCGGCTTGCCATTCCCGCGCTTACGACATGGTCCTGAACGGTACGGAACTGGGCGGGGGGTCCATGCGTATCTACCGGGCGGATGTCCAGGAGCGGGTCTTCCGGGCTCTGGGGATCGACGAGCAGGAGGCACGGGACAAATTCGGTTTTCTGCTGGAGGCGCTGAAATACGGCTGTCCACCCCACGGTGGCGTGGCTTTCGGACTGGATCGATTGGTGATGCTGATGGCCGGTGCGCCCTCCATTCGTGATGTGATGGCTTTCCCCAAGACCCAAAGCGCCGCCTGTCTGCTCACCCAGGCCCCTTCACCGGTGAGCGACACCCAGCTTCGCGAGTTGGGGATCCGGCTGCGCAGGCCGCCGGAGAAAGGAGGGAAGAACGATCCCTGAGCCTTCTGCATGACGCAGGCAAAGAAGGCGGCGTCACGCTGTCGTCTGGAGGCGGTGGTCTCCGGTGGCCAGACCGGCGTGGACCGGGCGGCACTGGATGTGGCGCTCGAACTCGGGATCCCCGCCGACGGGTGGTGTCCCAAAGGGCGGCGCGCCGAGGATGGTGCCATTCCTCCGTATTATCCACTGCGAGAGGCGGATTCCCCCGATTATGCCCAGCGTACCCGCCTCAACGTGCGGGACAGCGATGGAACGCTCATCCTTCACCGGGGAGCCTTGAGCGGTGGCACCGCCCTGACCCTCCGTTTCGCCCGGGAGCTGGACAAGCCGGTTCTCACGGTCGATCTGGACCGCCCGCCGGCGAGCGAGGCGGTACATGAGTGGTTGTGCCGACACCACATCCGCACGCTCAATGTGGCGGGGCCACGTGAAAGCGGCTCTCCGGGGATCCACCGGAAAGCCGCATGTTTCCTGAAGAAGCTGTTGGGGGATCAGCCGAAATAGTCCGGTTCGTTGCCCGGTTTCCACTTGATGTTGCAGCCGAGGCTGGGCTTCTGATCCTCGGGTATCGGTTCGCCGGCCAGCAAGGCATCCACCGCCGCCCGGAGATCCTTGCCGGTCACCGGTTCGTCGTTGCGCGGCCGGGCGTCGTCGAACTGGCCGCGGTAGACCAGCTTGCGATCGGCATCGTAGAGGAAGAAGTCCGGTGTACAGGCGGCCCGGTACGCCTTGGCCACCGACTGATCGGCATCGAAGAGATAGGGGAAGGTGTAGCCCACCTTCTTCACTTCCTCGACCATCTTTTCCGGGCTGTCGTCCGGGCGGTTCTCCACGTCGTTGGCGTTGATGCCCACCATCGCCAGCCCTTTCGGCTGATACTCTCTGGCGAATTCGGCAAGCGCCTCCCGGATGTGGATCACATAGGGGCAGTGGTTACACATGAAGACCACCAGCAGCGCCGGCGCCTCCTTGAAATCTTCCAACGTCCAATACTTGCCACTCGCCGGTTCCAGTAACCGGAAATCGGGCGCAGGGGTACCCAGTTCCTGCATGGTGGATGGGGTTCTTACCATAGACTGATCTCTCCTCAAGACTCTTTGATGACGATCAACGCCTCGTCGGGATTGACGTTGTCACCCTTGTTGACATTGATGCGCTCGATTGTACCGGATATCGGGGCCTGAATCTCGGTCTCCATCTTCATCGCTTCCGTGATCAGCACCGGATCGCCTGCTTCCACCCGATCACCTTCGTGGACCAGTACCTCGACGATGGTTCCGGGCATGGAGGTGGTGACGTCACCCGGTGCGGTGGCACGGGGCCGGCCGGATTCGCTTTGGTTCTCCCGCCCCCGTTCTTCCTCGGAAGAGGCATCCAATGTTTCCACCATGACCTCTTCCGGAATGCCGTCCACGGTGAGGAACAGGGGACGGCGGTGATCGGTACGGTGGCCCGCACCGGTCACCTTGATGTGATAGGTCTCCCCGTGCAGGGTGACGTTGAACTCGGTGGCTCGCGGCGTCCTCTCCTCGTCGGAGGAAGGGGGCTCCAGCGGTTCGGGTACCAGCGTACCGGCGGCGCGCTGCTCCAGGAACTCCCGGCCGATGTCGGGGAACATGGCGTAGGTGAGGACATCCTCCTCGGACCGGGCCAGGTCGCCGATCTCGGCACGCAACCTGTCCAGCTCGGGCGGGAGCAGATCGGCCGGGCGACACTCGATCACCTCCTCGTTGCCGATGGCCATCTGTCGCACCATCGGGTTGACCCGCCCGGGTGGTCTGCCATAGCGACCTTGCAGATAGTGTTTCACCTCGTTGGTGATGGTCTTGTAGCGTTCCCCGGTGATCACATTGAGTACCGCCTGGGTGCCGACGATTTGGGAGGTGGGCGTGACCAGTGGCGGATAGCCCAGATCTTCCCGCACCCTCGGGATCTCCGCCAGGACTTCGCTCATGCGCCCCAGCGCCCCCTGTTCGCGCAACTGGTTGGAAAGGTTGGAGATCATGCCACCCGGTACCTGGTTGACCTGTACCCGCGTGTCCAGGCCCGTGAATTCACTCTCGAATTGGTGGTATTTCTTGCGCACCTCACGGAAGTAGAAGCCGATCTCCTGCAGCAGCTCCAGATCCAGACCGGTGTCGTAGGGAGTGCCGCGAAAGGCAGCCACCATGGATTCGGTGGCAGGATGGCTGGTGCCTCCGGAAAAGCTGGAAATGGCGGTGTCGATTCCGGCGGCCCCGCTCTCCACCCCCTTGAAGTGGCAGATGGCGGCCAGCCCGGCCGTATCGTGGGAATGGATCCAGACCGGAATTTCCAGCGCCTTCTTCAGTGCCCCCACCAGTTCCACCGCTGCGGTAGGAGTGAGCAGGCCGGCCATGTCCTTGATGGCCACGCTGTGGCATCCCATCGCCTCCAGTTCCCGGCCCAGCTTCACGAAGGCGGCGAGATCGTGCACCGGGCTGGTGGTGTAGCAGATGGCCCCCTGGGCGTGTTTGTCCGCTTCTCGTACCGCTTCCACGGCGGTACGCAGATTGCGCGGGTCGTTGAGGGCATCGAAGATGCGGAACACCGCCACGCCGTTCTCCGCCGCCCGCCGCACGAACGCCTGCACCACGTCGTCGGCGTAGTGGCGGTAACCGAGCAGGTTTTGACCCCGCAACAGCATCTGGATTGGGGTGTTGGGCAACGCCTCGTGCAGCTTGCGCAAGCGCTCCCAGGGATCCTCCTTCAGGAAGCGGACACAGGCATCGAAGGTGGCTCCACCCCACGCCTCGAGGGACCAGTAACCCACTCGATCCAGTTTGGGACAGATGGGCAGCATGTCCTCGGTGCGCAGCCGGGTGGCGATCAGGGATTGATGGGCGTCACGCAGGATGGTATCGGTGATATACGGCATGATTCGTTTCCTGTTCTCAGACGGCACCGGCCGCCACCAGTGCGGCGGCCATGGCGGTGGCGATCTCCCGGTCGGGGCGCCGGACGGAATAGTCGATCAGCTCGGGATGGGCTTCTACGAAGCCGGTGTCGAACCGCCCGCTGCGGAACTCCGGCGAGCGGAGGATCTCCAGGTGGTAGGGAATGGTGGTTTTGACCCCGTACACCCCGATGTCGTGCAGGGCGCGTACCGCCCGGTTGAGCAGCTGTTCCCAGTCCAGTGCCCAGACGGTGAGCTTGGCGCACATGGAGTCGTAGTAGGGTGGAATCTGGTAGCCGGTGTAGATGGCGCTGTCGGTGCGCACCCCCGGGCCTCCCGGGGCGAAGTAACGGGTGATGCGTCCGAAACTGGGCAGAAAGTCGTTCTTGGGGTCTTCGGCGTTGATGCGAAACTCCATGGCGTAACCACGCCGCCGGATCGCCTCCTGCCGATAGCGCAGCGGCAGCCCCGCGGCGATACGGATCTGTTCCTGGACGATGTCGATGCCGGTGATGACCTCCGTGACGGTGTGTTCCACCTGCAAGCGGGTGTTCATCTCCATGAAGTAGAAGTTGTCCCGCTCATCCATCAGGAACTCCACCGTGCCGGCATTGCGGTAACCGACGGTGGCCGCGGCCCGCACCGCCAACTCCCCGATGTACTTGCGTTGCGAGTCGTCGAGTTGTGGTGAGGGAGCAATCTCGATCAATTTCTGATGGCGACGCTGGATGGAGCAGTCCCGCTCGAACAGGTGGGTCACCTGGCCATGGCTGTCGGCCAGGATCTGTACCTCGATGTGGCGTGGGTTGTCGATGCACTTTTCCAGGAACAGCTCCGCCCTGCCGAACGCCTTGGTGGCCTCGGAGATGACCCGATCGTAGTTGCGCCGCAGCTCCGCCGCGTTCTCGCAGCGCCGGATGCCGCGTCCTCCACCACCGGAAGTGGCCTTGAGCATCACCGGATAGCCGACCTGGGCGGCGATCTCCAGCGCGTGTTCCACGCTTTCCAGATTGCCCTCGCTGCCCGGGGTGACCGGGATGCCCGCCCGAATCATGGCGCGGCGCGCCTCGATTTTGTCACCCATGCGACGGATCACCGTCTCGTCGGGGCCGATGAAGGCGATGCCGCGCCGTCGGCAGGCACGGGCCAGTTCCGGGCTTTCGGAAAGGAATCCATATCCGGGATGCAGTGCATCGCAGCCGGCGGCGATGGCCAGATTCACCAGGCGGTGGGCGTTGAGGTAGCCTGCCACACTCTCCGGCCCCAGGCTGTAGGCCTCGTCCGCCTTCTTTACATGCAGGGCATAGCGATCCGGTTCGGCATAGACCGCCACCGACTTGATGCCCATCTCGGCACAGGCCCTGACGATGCGAACGGCAATCTCGCCGCGGTTGGCGATGAGGATCTTTTTGAACATCGTGTTTGGAAAAATATTAGTTTTACCGAATATTCCCGGCTCCCGGCAATATCGCAATCAAGAGGTGTCGGTGTCAAGTAGTGTTTTTGGGGGTTTGTCATTACAATTGAATAACTATGATTGTCTATGATCTCATTTGTGGGCAGGGCCACGAGTTCGAGGGATGGTTCGACGATGCTTCCGATTACGAGAGGCAGCTTCACGATGGGGTTCTCGAATGTCCCGTCTGTGGGATTAGCGAGGTTCGCAGGGTTCCCAGCGCCAGCCATCTCCGCCTGAAAGGTTCCACTGCGTCAGAGGAGCGCCGCCGTCAGCAAGTATTGCTTGAACGGTTCCAGGAGCATGTTGAGCGCCACTACGAGGACGTCGGCGATCGCTTTGCTGAGGAGGCGCGCAAGATGCACTACGGAGAGCGCGAACAGCGTAACATCCGGGGGGCAGCCAGCTGGTCGGAATTTCAGGAGCTGCACCAGGAAGGGATCCCGGCACTTCCTCTCCCGATCCGGCGCGTTTCCAAGGACAAGCTCAATTGAGCACACCGGCTCTCGCTCCATCCTCCATCTGTTTTCTGTTGACTTCCATGTCGTTTGCCGGCGCGGAGATCCAAGTGCTCAATCTGGCCACCGAATTTCGGCGCAGAGGGTGGGAGGTCAGGGTGGTCTCGATGCTTCCCCCGGAAGATCTCGTGGATCGTCTCCGGGCGGCAGATATCGAATACCATACGCTCGGGATGCGTCGCGGGGTTCCCGACCCCCGAATGGTGTTCCGGTTGGCTGCCTTGCTGCGGCGATGGCAGCCCCGGGTGCTGCATTGTCACATGGTCCATGCCAACCTGCTGGGACGCTTGGTGCGTCTGCTGGCGCCGGTTCCCGTGCTGGTTTCGACCGCTCACAGTATCAATGAAGGAGGGCGACTGCGGGAATTGTTCTATCGTGTGACCGATCCCTTGACCGATGTCACCACTCACATCAGCGAGGTGGCGGCGGAGCACTATGTAAAAGTGGGCGCCGTCCCGCCCGGCCGCATTCGCTTCATTCCAAACGGATTGGACTTGGGCGATTTTCGCCCGGACCCGGAAGGGCGCCGGGTGATGCGCCGACAGCTTCAGCTGCAAGACGGTTTCATCTGGCTGGCGGTTGGGCGATTCGACGAGGCCAAGGACTACCCCACCATGCTACGGGCCTTTGCGCGGGCTGTGAATGGGCGGAAGGTTGTATTGTTGTTGGTGGGAGGAGATGGACTTGAGGAGCGTATGACTCCGCTGGTGAAAGAGCTTGGGATCGACCGACGGGTGCGTTTTTTGGGAACACGGGATGATGTCCAGATGCTGATGAAAGCAGCGGATGCCTATCTGATGTCATCGGCTTGGGAGGGGATGCCGATGGTGCTGCTGGAGGCGGCCGCCAGTGGCCTGCCCATTGTAAGCACCGATGTGGGCGGGATTGGAGAGGTGGTCCAGGATGGAGTCAACGGTTTTCTAGTGGAGGCGAGAGAGCCGGATCGATTGGCCGGGGCCATCGGTCGTCTAATGGAACTTTCCGCCGACGAGAGGGAGAGAATGGGCAGGGAAGGACGTCGGCTGGTGGAAGGTCGCTTTGGTCTATCGGCGGTGGTGGACCAGTGGGAGGCACTCTACGCGGAACTTGGTGAACAGAAAAGGAAGTGAGCGCTATCCGAAGTTCAAGGAAGTTTGCGTCGTTGAGTTTTTGCTGCGAAACGATCGAATACGATTAGCTCTCCGGCTTGATTCACGGTGTGAATGCCCATCTCTTTCAACTGGGGGCGGGGCAAGATGCGCTGCACCTCTGTCTCTTCGTATCGTTCCGTATCGAGACGCTTTATCTCGTTGATGGAGAGTGCGTAGCCATAGCAGACCGAGCAATCCTGGGCGGGACGGTAAAGCCGACCACTCTGTTCGAACAACCAGCCCCCCGGCCTTGCCGAACGGACATCTGAGCGGATAGGGCTGCATGGGTGGGGGATCCAGGGACCAAAGGGGTTGTCGGCGTAGAAAAGTGAAACCTCGTCCCACGCCTCACCGTTGTTTACTGCCAGGCTGACAAACATCCACCACTTTCCGTCTCGTTGCAGTAACGTGGCATCGACTGCCTTGATACCTTCCATCAATACCTTGTGCAGTTCCCACTTGTCGGGAAAGGAGGTGCAACGATAGACCTCAATGGTGTTGTTTTGCATGGTCTCAGGCAGCATGTAGAGTTCCCCCTCCCACTCAAACAGAAAGGGATAGGAGAGGTGGTAATCCTTTTCCAGGACGGTGATTGGTTCGCTCCAGCTGCCATCCCGTTTTACCTCCATTACCCGCAACAGTCCCTTCTCGTCCGAGAACATCAGCTCTTCGAAGAAGATGTAGTATTTTCCTTCATGTTGCCAAGGGAAGGGATCGGCCCAGAACCCACCTTCCGGAGAAGGAATAACATGAAGGCCACCGAGATCGAGGCGATCACCACCGAAGCGGAATGCAATGTCCCAGCGTGCTTCCATATCTATCTTGCGTTTGTAGACCTCTTTCAGGAAACCGCCAACCAACCGTGAAAAAGCCCATGTCATCCGCAGATTCCCTGGCACTCCTTGCCCTTTTGGGGTAGCAAGTGTTCTCTCAGGAACAGGACAGAGCTCTGGCTCCAAGGCTGGCTCTCCGAAATGGTGTAGCTGTTCCAGTTTGCGGATGGCAAACTGGGCGGTTTTAAGATAGATATGATTTCTAATCACGGCGGGAGATATGTTGTCCCCCGGAGCTACCGAGGTGTAGATGAGCCGCTCTTCGGATTCTTCATCTGCGCAGATATAGAGACCCGAAGGAATGGTCGGAATCCCCTCTACCACTTCCCAGAAAGCAGGGGGTTGATGGCCGCCGAACTGAAAGGCCCATAGACCATAACGGGCAAGGCGGGGAACCATTCCCCATTGCCTTTTTTCTCCAAGGAAAAGGAGTACATCCAGCTGATGGGCCTGGATCCCGGCAGAATCCCTTGCAGAAAGACTCATCCCCTTTTCGTTACGCAGGAGCTGAATTTCGTGTAGAGGCCAGTTGTTTATCTGAGGACGAATATCGCTGCGTTCCAGTACATCTGGACTTTCCAGAAATTTATTCTTGTCAAAACGACAAAAGGCACGATAGAGAAACCGGTTCCAGCCCTGTTCCGCAGGGTTTTCAGGAAATTGCTCTTGCGCAGAGGGATCAATGAACAGAGCCGTGATTTCGACAGCTGGTGAAACTTTCAGACGGGAGATGACATCATGTGCCCAGCGGGGCAGATAGATGGTATCTATCAGAATGCCCACCCGTAATGGTGGGAGCGCGCGGCTTTTTATCTCTGTTTGCATATTTGGCTGGCGACGATAGAATTGCATCCTGCGCAATCCGATCGACTCCCCCCTCTCCAGCTTGATTTGGTTGCCAGATCCATAAAATACCCTATTCTTTCCCCGGCAAACAATACCCGGGATAAAAGTTGTGTTCTTTATTCAAGAGTTTTTGACGTGGGGACTGTTCTGAAACGTCTGATTGTCGGGAGGCGGTGGTGCAAAGAGTTTTTGGTGAAGGGGGCGCGCTGGTTGTCTCTCTGGATTTCGAGTTGCGCTGGGGAGATCTCGAAAAATTTGGCGAACAAGGGTATCGGAAAAATCTGCTGGGTGTTCGGCAGGCTGTCCCGCGGCTCCTAGAGAAATTTTCTGAATATGGGATCCATGTCACTTGGGCGACGGTGGGGTTTCTATTTTTTTCCGGACGGGATGAATTGATGGCTCACCTGCCGGAGGTCCTCCCGGCCTATGTGCAAGAGGGTCTTTCTCCTTACCCCTGCATCGCTGACACTGGGAATAGCGAAGATGAGGATCCGCTGCATTATGCACCTTCCCTCATCGAACGGATTGCAAGAACTCCGGGGCAAGAGATAGCAACCCATACCTTCTCCCACTACTATTGTCTGGAGGATGGACAGACCGCTGCAGCGTTCCGTGCCGATCTTCAAGCAGCGAAACGGATTGCTGCCAAGCGGGGGATTGAGCTGCGTAGCTTGGTGTTTCCTCGTAACCAGTTCAACGAGGAATATCTCTCCATCTGTGCCGAAGAGGGGATCATAGCCTATCGTGGAAACCAGCAGAGCTGGATGTACAAGGCATCCACTACCAATGGGGAACCCCGTTACAAACGGTTGGCCCGCCTGGTTGATGTCTATTGTGATCTCTCGGGTCACAATGGTCACGAAATGGATGTGCTTGGGGAACGGCTCCCTTTCAATATTCCGGCGAGCCGTTTGTTGCGGCCGGTCTCTTCGTCACCAATGGTGCTGGAGCCGTTACGTTTGCGACGTATCAAGCGAGAGATGTGTTATGCCGCACAAAAAGGACTGCTCTACCATTTGTGGTGGCACCCGCATAATTTCGGGATCGATCTGGATGCGAATGTCGGTTTTCTGCAACATATACTTGCCTACTATCGGATACTCGAGGAACGATATGGAATGGAGTCCCTGACCATGGTGGAGCTTGCCGAGCGACAGCAGGAAGTATTGTCCCTGTGAGAAGGGAAGAGAGTCATCCATGGGATGTTTCCCCCCGGGAAGCCATTGCCATCCAGCAGCGCCTTCGGGGGCGAGTGCGCCTGGAGGATTGTCCGGGAGAGGTGAAGCACGTTGCTGGGATTGATGTTGGGTTCGAACAACAAAACCGGGTGACCCGTGCTGCGGTGGCTGTGTTGTGTTTCCCGGATTTGGAGCTGGAGGAATATGCTGTTGCCCGTCAGCCCACCCGGTTTCCTTATGTCCCCGGCTTACTCTCCTTCCGCGAGGTGCCGGCGGTGCTTGACGCGCTGGGCCGTCTCAGGGCGATGCCTGATTTACTGCTTTGTGATGGACAGGGGATTGCCCATCCTCGTCGCTTCGGGATCGCATGTCACCTCGGGGTTTTGAGTGGTATTCCTTCCATCGGAGTGGCAAAGAGTCGTCTGGTGGGACATCATGAGTCAGTTCCTGACGTGAAGGGGGCATGGGTCCCTTTGGAGGACAAGGGTGATGTCATCGGGGCAGTGTTGCGTAGCCGCAAGGGAGTAAAGCCCATCTACGTTTCTCCCGGCCACTGTGTGACCCTTCCCACTGCGGTTGAGTATGTGATGGCTTGCGTGACTCGTTATCGGTTACCGGAGACCACCCGTTGGGCACATCGGTTGGCCTCTGGTACTTGAAAGCGGATCAGAGAGTTAGTTATCATTCCGGGAAAAACATAATATAGTGTTCTCTTCCCCATATTAGGTAATCATAATATGAGAAAAGTAAAAAAGGCCGTATTCCCGGTTGCTGGCCTGGGTACCCGTTTCTTGCCAGCCACCAAGGCAAACCCGAAGGAGATGCTGCCCGTCGTTGATAAACCGCTCATCCAGTATGCGGTGGAAGAAGCGATTGCTGCAGGGATCGAAGAGCTCATTTTCGTCACCAGCAGCAGCAAGCGGGCGATCGAGGACCATTTCGACAAGAACTATGAATTGGAGTCGAAGCTGGAACTGGATGGCAAGTATGATCTGCTGAAAACGGTGCAGGATATCGTCCCAAAGGGGGTGGTCTGTCTCTACGTCCGCCAGCCGGAAGCCTTGGGGCTGGGGCATGCCGTACTGTGCGCCAAGCCGTTGGTGGGTCATGAACCGTTTGCAGTCATCCTGGCTGATGACCTGATCAAGAGTGAAGGGGCAGGTTGTCTCAGCGAGATGGTCAAGGCCTTTTCTTACCATGGGGGGAGCATCTTGGGGGTTGAGGAGATTCCGCCTTCCGAGTCGGAAAAATACGGTATCGTGTCGACTACTTCGCTTGACGATCGCATCAGCCGCGTGGATGCCATCGTGGAGAAGCCGAAACCCGCCGATGCACCGTCCAGTCTGGCTGTGGTGGGGCGTTACATTCTTTCTCCCGCCCTGTTTCCGCTGTTGGAACGTGTGGAGAAGGGGGCGGGTGGCGAGATCCAACTCACTGATGCCATTGCCGAGCTGCTGAACCATGAGCAGGTACTTTCCTATCGGTTCACTGGTGAGCGTTACGACTGTGGCAGCAAACTGGGCTATTTGCAGGCCACGGTGGAGTTCGCGCTCGAACATCCAGAGCTGAGAGGCCCTTTCCGTGAGTATCTGCGCACGGTAGCGGGCTGTGAGGTCCCGGTGGCGTCGGTAGGATAGCGCCTCGGGTTTCACCGAGTCCAGCGTCAGGCGCGGCTCAACGCTCCTCTTTCCAGCTGCCTAGTATCTCCATGCAGAATGCTCGCAAGGCCTCTGCTCGCTCGGGGGAATCTGCTTCGTTGTAGCAGCGGAGCTCTGGGGCATTGCCTGAAGGCCGTAGATGGACTACTTCACCGTTATCAAAGGTGATCCTCAATCCATCGGTGGTGTCGATGCTGGCTACCTCTCCAAGATGATCCCCAAAAACGGTCTGGATTCTCTGGCGGGCAATCTTCTCATCCGTCGGGTTGAGCCACTCCAGCTTGGCGTGGCTTCGTGCGGTAGGGAAAGCTCTGATACGATCGCTGGTAGTAAAGCGATGCGGTAGATCTTTCAGCAACTGGCTGATGGTGCACCCTTTTTCCCTGGCCAGTTCCAGGATCGCCAAGATCACGAGAGTGGCATCGCGGGTTGGCAGTGCCGAAAGTCGTCTGCCGTCACGCTCAATGTCGGAAGCGGTAAGGAAGCCACCGTTGGCTTCGTAGCCAACAACCGGTTGTTTCCCCTCGGAGACGGCCTCATTCATGGCGGTGATTACATAGGGGGAGCCGATTTGCGTGCGGATCACCTGAGGAAACCATTCGCAGAGCTCCACTGCAGTGTTACTGCTCACCGGTGTCACGACGGTATGGGCGTGGAGATAGCGGGCACAAAGGATTCCCGCCACGTCACCGCGCAGCCATTCGCCGTGTTCGTCACTAATCAGAGGGCGATCTCCATCTCCGTCGGCGGAGACGATGCAATCAAGGGATTGTTGAGAGGCCCACTCTCGCGCCAGTTTGACATCCTCGGGACGGATCGCCTCGGTATCCACCGGGATAAACCGATCAGAGCGTCCCAGTCGTACTACCTCTGCCCCTAGCTCTGACAGGATGCGATGGAGCGTATCCCGCAACACGGTGGAATGTTCGTAGAGGCCGATTCTGCGCCCCGAGAGGCAGTTCGGGGGAAAGAATGCCAAGTATCGCCGGATGTACTCTTCCTCCGCCTCTCTTTGTACAGGGGGAAGTGGTTCCGGGGTTGCAAGGAACCCTTCCGGAGTGAAACGTTCATCCGGTAGTTCTACTTGCTGTATCCGGATCTGAGCTTCATCCTCCTTGAGGATCTCGCCCTCCGCATGGTTGAACTTGATCCCGTTGCGGTCGTCCGGGATGTGGCTGCCGGTAACCATCAAGGTTGGGATATGTTTCATCAGGCCGTAATGGGCAATGGCTGGAGAGGCAATGCGCCCCGTGTGAACGAGTGGATGGCGACGATCCCGGATAGCGGCGGCGCAAGCTGTCAGAATTCTTTCGGTACTGGGGCGCAGATCGCCGCTGATGGCAACTGGCGTATCACGGCTTGTTCCTCGGACCTGCTCCAGATGCTGCAGAAACGCCATGGCGTAGGCATAGCAGATCTCGTCGGTCATTCGTTCTACCAGCCCTCGGGCTCCACTGGTGCCGAAGCCGACATCGCTGGTTTCCATCAGTTGCGCAATGGATAGCAGTTTCATCTTCCCCCCTTGCCACACGCAATACAAAAAGAGGTTGTGCGATTATCGCACAACCTCTTTGGTATGGCTCCCCCGACTGGACTCGAACCAGTGACAGACGGATTAACAGTCCGTTGCTCTACCAACTGAGCTACGGGGGAATGGCAGGGCGCGTATGATAAACCATCGGGTCGAAAAGGGTCAACCGCAGGTGGTGGTCGTTTTGCGGACCCGGCCGGTGGGGCCGACCACGAGGGAGCGGCCTCGTCCACCACCCGCGCTGCAGATGGTGAATGTGCCGGTTGCCAAGCCTGTGGAAGTTCCGTCTCCCTTGTATGAAAGGTTGCCCCGTGAGAAGGTGAGGGTGGTACCTCCCCGAAGTGGGCCATGGACCCGGAGCAGGTTTCCTGCTGCATCAGTTATTATCCAGCCTTTGTGCCAGGCGTCCTTGTCGTTACTGCATGTGGCCTGATCGTTGCTCTGACAGATGGTGACGCGGGCGCCCCGCTTGATGGCTTCGCTGCGGGTGTAGCTGAGATCTCCGAGCAAGGTATTGGTCTGGGCAATAAGTCGGTTGTCACGCAACACGTTACTGATCGCTGGGCCTGCGGCGGAAACGACGATAATGAAAACCGCCAAGGTGATCACCAGCTCAATCAGGGTGATACCCGCTTGTCTGGCTGGCAGGATTGTGTTCCAGCTTGTAGCCATGGTTCTACCTCGAACAAGGTGTCCGTGAAAGGAGTGGAGTTGCTGCAATCTTTCCCCATAGTATCGGCATGCGGGGGATACAGGTTTAGCTGGGTGCTGTCTGGCCCGGGCAAATGTTCGGGAGAAGGATCACTGCTGGCTCAACAATTGGTTCAGGCGCTCCATCGCCTGTTGCAGTTGCTCGATGCTGGTAGCGAATGAGAGTCGTACATGGCCGGGGGCGCCGAAGGCAGAACCGGGAATCACAGCGATGCCGGCTTTTTCCAGGAGATAGTCGGAGAACTGGATGTCATCTTCCACCAGGGGGAGTTCTGCTATGGCCTCTTCCACATTTGGAAAGGCATAAAAGGCACCCTGTGACGGAAGACAGCGAATACCGTGAATGTGGTTCAGAGCCTCCACCAGGTAGTCATGGCGTTCCTTGAAGGCTCTTACCATCCTTGTGACGCATGCTTGATCACCTTCGAGCGCTGCTCGAGCTGCCACCTGGGAAACGGAAGTCGGGTTCGAGGTGCTTTGGGACTGGATTTTCTTCATCGCGGCGATCAACGGTGCCGGGCCCCCAGCGTAGCCGATGCGCCAGCCGGTCATGGAATAGGCCTTGGAAACGCCGTTGAGGACGATGGTACGCGGATAGAGGTCCGGGCAAGCGTTGACAATATTGACAAATGGCTCTCCGGTCCAGCGGATATGCTCGTACATGTCATCACTTGCGATGAGAAGATGCGGATGGGAGGTCAGTACCCTGCCCAGTGCCGCCAACTCTTCCCGGCTATAGGCCACACCGGTAGGGTTGGAAGGGCTGTTGAGTACCAGCAACCGAGTGCGTGAGGTAATTGCCGCCTCCAGCTGTTCCGGCGTGATCTTGAATCCCTGTTCAATTCCTGCCTCGATGAATACCGGTTTACCACCAGCCAACAATACCATGTCGGGGTAGGAGACCCAGTAGGGAGCGGGAATGACCACCTCATCACCAGGGTTGAGCAATGCCTGAGCCAGATTGTAAAAGCTTTGCTTGCCGCCACAGGAGACCAGGATCTGCTCAGGAGTATATTCCAGACCATTGTCATGGCGAAATTTGTGACTGATGGCCTGTTTCAATTCGGGAATGCCATCGACGGCGGTGTATTTGGTGAAGCCGTCACGGATGGCCCGGATGGCCGCTTCTTTTATGTGATCCGGTGTGTCAAAATCCGGTTCACCGGCGCCCAACCCGATGATCTCCTTTCCGGCAGCCTTCAGCGCCTTGGCGCGTGCGGTGATAGCGAGTGTAGCTGAGGGTTTGACCGCCTTGACGCGATCCGAGAGTTGTATGTCCAAGCCGAACTCCTGTGACGCGGATGCCCAATATCCAGATGAATTGGTGTAATATACTCGAAGAGAGCGTCCTGCAGAATCCCCATGTCACGACCCTTCCAACTGAATGCCCCCTTTGAGCCGGCCGGTGACCAACCGGAGGCGATCCAGCAGCTAGCAGACGGTCTCCGTGCAGGATTGGCCGGGCAGACACTGCTGGGAGTGACGGGCAGCGGCAAGACCTTCACCATTGCCAGCGTTATCCAGCAGCTGCAGCGCCCCACCATTGTCCTGGCACACAACAAGACCCTTGCGGCACAGCTTTATGGTGAATTCAAGGCGTTTTTCCCACACAATGCAGTGGAGTATTTCGTCTCCTACTACGACTATTATCAACCGGAGGCTTACGTGCCGGCTACCGACACCTTCATCGAGAAGGATGCCTCCATCAACGAGCACATCGAGCAGATGCGCCTCTCTGCCACCAAGGCGATCCTGGAGCGGCGCGATACGGTCATTGTGGCAACTGTCTCCGCCATCTATGGATTGGGGGACCCGCAGTCCTATCTAAGCATGATGCTCCATCTGTCGCGTGGGGAGTTAGTGGACCAGCGCCGGATCTTGCGTCGCTTGGCGGAGCTGCAATACACCCGCAACGACATGGAGTTGCGCCGTGCCACCTACCGGGTACGGGGTGAGATCATCGATATCTTTCCTGCGGAGTCGGAACGAGAGGCGATACGTATCGAGCTTTTCGATGAAGAGGTGGAATCCCTTTCCTGGTTCGATCCCCTCACCGGTGAGGTACTGCGCAAGGTGCCGCGCATCACTATTTACCCCAAGACTCACTACGTGACACCGCGCCAGACCATCCTGGATGCCATCGAACAGATTAAACAAGAACTCAAGGAACGCCTTGATGAGCTTTACGCCCAAAACAAATTGGTGGAAGCACAGCGGCTTGAGCAGCGCACCCGGTTCGATATCGAGATGATGCTGGAGCTTGGTTACTGCTCCGGTATCGAAAACTATTCCCGTTATCTTTCCGGTCGTCGTGCCGGGGAGCCACCACCCACCCTGATGGAATATCTGCCGGCAGATGCATTAATGATCGTGGATGAAAGCCATGTGACCATTCCCCAAG
>Ga0256914_1002195_pt1 | contig 16557 bp, 14 predicted proteins | sample HulkmetaG_FD_191571 | JGI IMG/M metagenome (GOLD analysis project Ga0256914, IMG submission 191571) | Hydrothermal chimney microbial communities from Main Endeavour vent field at the Juan de Fuca Ridge, Pacific Ocean - Hulk | ecosystem: Environmental > Aquatic > Marine > Hydrothermal vents ... | reverse complement strand
AGGGATATGGCATGAAAAAAAACAGAATAGAAACTATCATGATTCTCTCCACTCTAATATTTTTACTAATAGGATGTAAAACGACGAAAGAGGATATTAATAATATAACGCTCTTAGATGATAATGAGTCTGTTATCTATGATAACGAGGGGCAATATGACCTTAGTCAATATATTTTGCCCTCTCAAAATCAGAGAAACATCTATCAAGTCTCTAAGTATGAGTATAATATTGAGAGCAAAACATCCTCTCAAAATCCATTGGTTGTTATTGATAATGAGTATGTCGATTATATTATCGAAGATGGCATCACCAAAATTGGATATAATACAGAATATCAGGTTAATGATATTGCCCTCTATAGAAAAGAGTTTGTTGATGATAACTATGATGAACGCTATTACGCTCGATACCTAGATATGGGGGAGTATTATTATATTTTTGAAAACATAGATATCGACTCTACCTACACCCAGAGTGGACTCAATAAATGCTTACTTAAAGAACATATAGACTCCACCTTGGTTATGAATAAAAAATATACAGATATTTTGCATCTCTCTTGTCAAGGGAAATTTAAAGAGGAGGTAATAGGAGAGTTTTTTGAAATTAAAGAGTTTATTGTTGACTACTACTTCGCAAAAGACATTGGTCAAGTTCAACTTACCTCAATAAAGTGTACAGATAGTAAATTTAATCAAACAGCTTATCATAGCTGTATAGAGACAGATAGAAAGCTTAAAGAGAATAGCCCACTCTAAATTATAAATAAAGGATTAATTATGAAAAAAAATATATTAGTGATAGTAAGTGTTTCAATATTTTTATTAACAGGATGTGGAAGTGATAATGATAGCGATAAAAAAGAGAAAAAAACCTTTAGTGACCTAAGTAAAATAAGCCTAAGTTTTAATCACTCCTCACGATTAGAACAGAATCAAAATAGTAGAGTGACCAACAATAAAATGTCACATATTCTTTATCAAAAAAATAGGTTAAAAAATATCTCAACACACAATAAAATGGAAGAGTATGGATGTGATATAAGTGGTAGCTTTGGCATAGAAATAAAAGAAAACCTTATATTTATAGATTATAAAGATTGTATAGAACTTGATAAAGAGACAGGATTAAATACTTATACAAGAGGAGAAGTTTCCCTTAAAACCTTAAATGATACTGATTCTAAAGTAATTATGAAAAATTATTTTTCCTCCCCTAATACCAATGAAAATTATTATTTGGAAGGAGATACCACCCCTTATTATACAGGTTGGTCAACCGATTATTTTGAGATGGAATCTTCCAAAGCAGATGGTATAGAAATTGTTAAACTACATGGTTCGACAAAAGACTATATCAAAGATAAACCGCTAGAGGAGAATACCTATAGTAATGTTATCATGAAAAAGAATATAGAGAAGCAGAGTTGGTATTTTGAAGGTTCTATCACCTTTAAAGTTTCATGTTACAATAAAACATATACTTTCAAAACAAAAAATGATGTTTGGCTCGTAGAGAATAGTGAAAACCCAGATTATTACACCAAAGGTGCTATTGATGTTAACAATATTAGATACAGTTATAATGGAACCAAAGTAACACTCTCCACACAAGAGGAAGAGGAGACCTTTGAACAGCAAGTATTAGCAGAGAAACTTGAAGAGTATATTGAAAATGAGATAAGCAAATGTTCTGCTTATCAATAGAAAACATTTAACCCACAAGGAGGATTAAATGGGAATGGGTTATTTTTTAAAATGTAACTCCATTGCCTCCTCCTCTTCAAGCTTACATCTATCACACTCTAATAATCCACCTTTATACGTGAAATTATTTCCACACTCATTACATCGCTTGATGTTAAACGTTGCCAAAACCCTTTGGGTCGGTTCAAATAGCTCTTTTATCTCAAATCCTGCTTGGAGATGAATGGCGTTGGGTTCACAGACATCATGACAGAGGTGACACTTAACACACATCATCGCATCAAAATTTATCGCAGAGAATCGCTTGTCAGAACTCAACGCTCCTGTGGGACAGATACGATAACAGATTTGACAATTGGTACAGCTCTCATCCACAAATTTTTGAGAGGTAAATGAGATATCTTCGGTTGCCAAAACATCATAACTTGGTGGCTTGTCCAAACGCTTTAAGACTGAAAATAGAAGCTTACGCTTATCGGGTATCTTTTTATCTTTTATCTTGGCAATCACATCACTGTCAAGCTCAAACGCTTTTAGCTCATCAGCATCCACCACCTCATCAAAACTCTGTTTGCTCTTTACAGCTGTTTTGAGAGAGAGAAAAGAGCGTCTGTCACTTATCTCTTGCTCCTCTTCATTTACCTCTATCTCAACCGATTTTATCTCTATCTGCTTATCAGAGATACTCTCTAAGATAAAATTAGCCTCTTCTATATTGGCGTTTATCTGTAGCGTAAGCTTATCGCTATCACCACCACATCGACACCCCTCCACATCCATACTCAAGACCTCATCAGAGGCTAATGCCAATGCGATAAGATGCTCAACCGATAAAACACTAAGACAAGGAAGTTCACTTTTACAGGAGAGATGACTATTTTGTGACTCTAAAAACTCAAAAAAGAAGTTGATAGAGGAGAAGTCATTTAGAGAAAAAGACTCTGTAGGACAGACCCCAACACACCCTCCACAGTTAATACAAGCAGAGGGGGTAAATGCAGGGATATTATCCACTATCTCAATGGTAGAGACAGGACAGACATCAACACATTTTGTACACTCTGAAAACTTGCTTGTTGCCCGTACACATGAGCCAACATCAAACTCTAACTTCATTAAGAGCATAGACCTGAGGAACAAGTTCCAATAGTAATATTAAGTTTTTTATTGACATACTCAAAATCACTTAATAAGAACTCCATTGCCAACTCTGCACCATCATGATAGAGTGGTGTTCGAGACTCTTTTTTCATATTAATCAGATACATCGGTGCCCACTTAAGGAGATGGTCTTCAAGGAAACCTTTTTGGATATAAAATAGCTCCTCTAACCCCTCATTATCATCTGCCTCTATCGCTTTCTCCATCGCCACACATAGCATATACATAAACTCTAACTCCACCCCAATATGGTCAGGACTTACTACTCTGGCTTTATCAAGTTCTACTCTGAAATCCAATGCGTTATAGAGTTCAACCACAGGATTGTCTCCCCCACTCTCTATCATCTGGTCATCTCGTGTATAGAAGCTCTCATACGGCACAAGGTGAAGCAGAAACAAGTTGGTGTAATCCACATCCAAGTATCTCTCTTTTAAAATACTAAAACCAAACTCTTTTCGTTTATCCCAATTTTTATAGTTGGGGAAAAGAGATAAAAGCGACTCATTTGACTCTATTGATTTGAGAAAATCAGCATCAACCTCAATCATCATTAGTCTTGATATAACGGCATATAGTGTAATTCTATTGCCTAACTCTTCTGCTGTTACTCTTATATCTGTATTCATATTATCCCTTTATTAAAAAAATATATTTTACTATATTAAATATATATTCTCTTTAAATATAAGATATACTTAACCTTTATCAGCTGTTACGTTACTATCCATTAACTCAATAAGCTCCCTATACTCCGTTGAGTTTTTATCTTTTGAGAGTTCAGTATATATATTTAGTACTTTTTTAAACTTTCTATTTGCACTATAGGAGTCAATTTTCAGATAAAATTTCCCATACATCAACCATATTTTTGCCTGTTGCTCTTTTTTAGGATACTCTTTTAACATCGTATCAAAAAAATCTTTGGCTTTTAGATATCTCTTTTTTTCAACCAAGAGTGAGACATAGGATATCGCCGTACTCAAACGCTTCTGAAGCTTCAAAGATTTTAGATAATACGCAATACCACCTTTTATATCTCCGTTTAAAATAGCCAAATATCCCAGATAAAAATAACTGGTTGCCTCTGTAGATTTTTTTATCTTTTTATCAAGGGGTTTAAGCAGTTTTAACGCCTCTGCTATCTGCTCTTTTGCCTCTTTTACTTTTAAGGTAGAGACAGAAATCCATGCCAAAGAGTTATGCACCTTTGCCATTGGAGAGCGATAGAGTTTCTCGCCCTCCTCTTTGGAAAGCTGTTTCATTAGAGTAAGACTTTTTAGATAATATTTTTTTGCACTTTTAAGTTTTCCAAGAGAGCCATAGGTTTTGGCTAGACTATTAAAGGTCTGAGAGAGCAATAGACTATACTCTTTTGGTTCAGTTTCTACTAACTTCAAATAGATATTCATCGCCTCCTCCCTATATTTTAAAGACTCTTTAAAATCCTCTCTCTCATCATGATAAAAGTTTGCCAACATATTGAGTGACCAAGCCACATTTTTTTGAAATTTTTTAGCATTTTTTTTGCTTAACTTTCGATAGATACTCAATACCTTTAGATAGACCTTTTCAGCTTCCTCAAGCTCCTTCGTTGAGAGCTTTGGTTTATCAAAATCACTATGAATATGAGCCAGTTTTGTTAAGTTATATGCCACACCTCCACTATATTTTTCAGGATTTTTTTTTGCCAACTTTTGGCTTAATTTCAGTGATTTTGTATAAGAGATTTCTGCTTGTTTTGACTCATTATTTTCAAGATATAAATCACCCATAGTGTTATAAGCCACGGCTAAATCCTCTTTTTTAGCCGATTTATCAGACTTTAGCACTCTGTCATACCCATCTATCATCTGTGAGCTATTGACATCTTTAACAAAGCCCATAGCATAGCTATTTAGCTCTTTAACACTGATATCAAACTCCTTTTCACTCATATTTTCATCTTTTTTCAGGACAAACTCTATGCCACCTTTTCCTTTGAAACTCTCAACTAAATCCTTACTGCTATATTTGGCTTTTTCCTCATCTGACACCATAGCAGACATAATCGCCACACCCATCTCCATTCCTTGGGTTATCTTCTCTTGTAGTGGGTCTTTTTCATCAATAAAATTCTCTTTTAATGCCTTTAATGTTTTTACATCTACCTCTACTTTTTTGACATTTTTAGTGGCATTATCATCTCCTTCTTCTTTTGTAGGAATAGGTTCAGAAAAAAGAGCTTCTGAGGCTTTGATAAAGTACTCTTTATTATCATACGCAAAAAAACCCATACCCATAAGTATTGATAAAATAGCCATCATGATTAAAAATAGCTTCATGTACTTTTTCTCTTTCTCTTTTTTTATTTTTGCTAAAAATAGAATATTAGGAATAGATTTGAAATCATATAATAGATGTTTCCCTTTCTCTAACATCTCCTCATCTTTATGATACATAATAATAACTGTTTTTTTTACTGAAAGCTTCGCTGTAAAATAGAATCCAAAATACTCTTTGGCATTCAACTCTTTTATCATGTCCCATATAATCTTATTGGTCTCAATGGCCACACCATGAATATCAGACCCATATTGCTTCCCTCCCCCTTTGTTAACATCGGTACTATCATAGGTATTCTCTTGCTTATTCCACAACTTCTATCCTTTAAAATATATTAATTTTTTAGTATAATATAAAGTTAAACTTAAACTAATAATCTTCTTTATGATATAATAAATCAAAAAATGATAAAAACAGCCATAAAAACACTTACCCTTATCCTGCTTCCTGCTTTTACCAATGCCCAATGGTCAGACTCTTTGAGTAATGCCTATGAGCATTCTAAAGAGAAAAGCCAAGAGCTTTATCACTCTGCCAAACAGAGACTCGAACCCAAACAGTTAACCCCAAAAGAGCTAAAAGAGCAACGATTTAGCCAATTATGGGAAGAGGTCTTTGAGGAGTACAAAGAGGGAGCTTCTCTTCTGAAAAACTCTCAAAATGCCCCAAATTCAGCATGGTTTGAAAAAGATAAACTTGACTATCAAGGTGATTTGGACAACGTTTTAAATAATATTATTAGCATATTAACAGAGGATGACCTACTCTCCTATAAAAATGAGATTGATTATAAAAAGAATGAGATTCATGAATTAAAATCTAATATTATTAACTACCGAGAAAAGATAATAGCAGCCCCTAAAGAGAGCATGATATACACCACCAAATCAAAGTATCAAGAGAAGATAAAAGATGCAAAAGATGGCATAAATATTTTTCAAAATGATATTGAGACAATTAAAAAACGACTGGAAAAGAGATTTTTTAATAATGGCATAAAGCTATCTATGGCACAAATTGATGTTCTTTTGACCCGTGTAGATGGGGATGATATTATTCAGATGACGGTTGTAATGGATGTCCTAAATAAGATTACGGAGCAGATACTTAAACTGATGCAAGATAGCAATGAGGAGTTGACTCAGGCAAAAAAATACTATGGAATGCATCTTATCTCTTGGCAAGTGGTATTGCATATTCAACAGAAATATATCAACAAGGTCAACAATAATTTTGTACCACAAATCGAGCATATTATCGCCCAAACCGATAGAATGATAAAAGAGACAAGTAGACTCTATGAGGGTGAACATGATAGCCAAAAACGCTCTATTTATCAGAAAAATATGAATATCCAACAAGAGACCAAGCAAGTTGCACAGAGCTATAAAGAGCAGTTAATAGGGGCAAAAAATGAGATGAAAAAGGCACAACAACTCTCTATCTCCAACCTAAGATTGGCTAAAAATACCTATCATACGGTATCTTTGAGCAGTGAACTCTACTCTGTAATATCCCAAAGCCAAACACTCTTTAGTAAAATTGCCAAAATACAGATGCCCACAATTATTCCTTTTCAAAATATAAAAATTAAAAAGAAGTATCAGGAGATTACAGGAGAGCTATTACGTTCAACAAAATAGATTTGATTAATAGAACTAATATATAGTTATGCTATACTATATATAATTAAAAGTTAATATAATAATAAGGAAAAATTATGAAAATCCTACTTATCGCCACATTGCTACTGCTCTCTTTATCTGCTGAGAACAATACAACCCACCAAAAGACCCCAAAAACTGACCAAAACAGTACAAAAATAGAAACTAAAGCTTCCAAACAGCTCAAAAAGCAGATGCAAAGAGAGGCAAAGTTTGCCAAAGAACAACGCTTTTATCAGGGTAAAGATTATGACCTATCTTACGCTGAGGTTGACCCAAACTCGCTTGATGATATCCCACTAATTGAACCTGATTATGATTTTGATATGGATGATGTTTATGATTAATTTTAAGTTTGTTTTTAAGTTTAATTTTAAGTTTGTTTCTAAGTTTGTTTAAAGTATAATTTAACATAAAAAATTATAAAAACATGAAAGAGAGCCATTATGACCGATATTACCCAAGTAGAAACCGTTAATACTGAATTGATTCAAGAGTCAGAGAATGAACCACAAGATATGTTTTCAACCTACATCACCACAAGCAGTAAGCTCAGAAAAAAGATGATAGATATCTATGCAGAGCGAATTGAGCATCAAAAAGAGATACTAGAAAAAAAGGTAGAGCTTGACAAAGATATTGTCCATAAAAACCTCTATAATGAGTATCTTGACAAAATCACTACCATTGAAAAAGAGGCCGTAGACCGACTTAATAAACTCTCAATCGAGCGGGAAGAGGAACTTGCTAATGACAAAGATGAACTCTATACCTATTTTGACAATGCACGAAAAAAATTGGAAAAATGGAAAGAGACCAACCCTAAGCGTTATGAGACTGAGATGGCATATCTCGATAAAAATGAGAGAGAAAAGATAGATACCATAGAGGAGAATGCCCTACAGCTCTTTGAGCAGAGTCAAAAAATGTTCGATGAGACCGTAGAGATATTTTATAACAATGACAAAGAGATAAATAGGCTATAAAAACTTCTTTGGGCTATCAAGCATAAACATCGCTTTTAGTGTATGGTGAACCGTATGTTTCAACTCCCAAAATGAGACATACGCAAGAAGTAAAAAAATACCAAGTAGCTCTATCATATAGATATTTATAATCCCTGCCAGTGAGATATCCACTATCTTACTAACCAAAAAACCCGAGATAAAAACAAGTAAAAAAGTTCTAATAACATCAAAAATGATATCATCAGCCCCATCATGAGGGTCAGTGTACTCTATCGCCTCAGAGGAGGTGGTTGCAGCTCCTGAGAAGTAGATAAATGCTCCAAGAATCATTCCAAAAGCTCCAAGCATATAACCTTTTAAATCATATCCCAATACCCCATAACCTGTTGCAATAAACACGAGTGAAATTAGCAATCCAAATATCAGTTTCATTTTAATATCCTTAATATATTTTAAGATATTATAACATTTTTAATTAAAAGAGAGAAGAAAAAGTATGAGCCTTAACGCTCATACTTTGGTGAAAGATTAGTCGTTAATCTTAACGCTATAAGCTTTATGAGAAAGAGGCACAGCTGGTCTCTTAATATGTTTTGGTCGTCTAAGTGTATCAGAACTGTTTAGAGGACGAGTAAGCTCATCTCTCCACGCTTGATATACTTTCATGTTATTGTCGTAATTTACCCAAATATCACCAATTTGGTCATCTTGTCCTGCAAGTTCAATACTTACTTTTTGATGCCATGCGTGGTTACCTGCAATTGGATCTGGATGACTTGGAGCAACGGCATTTTGCCATGAACCACTTAGTCCATCCCACCAGATATTATCAAGGTCTTTGTTGTACTCTTTGAACTGCCAAGTATCTTGACGTTCCATCATACCTGCATCGAGACCCTGTTTTGGTTTAAGTGTTCCCACTTTTCCATCCATTGTCATCTCATAGAGAGGTGCTCCAAGACCCATCACACCTAGTTTATGCTCAAACCCAGGGATGGTTACAGCATTTTTAAGCTTCCATCGTCCTGCGTGGTGTGAGTTTGCCAATACCCCTGGCATGGTCGCTTCAGTTGGAACAGCCATAGCGATAAAGTAACCAGACTCCAATCCTGAAACAGTGTCCGTAATGGTAACTTTAATCGCGTCACCCTGCTTGATGTTCATTCGGTGTGCATCTTCTGTATTAATCCACACAGGGTTATGGTTTTGAGAAATCTCCATAAGGTGTTTTGAGTTTACTGAACGTGTGTGAATGTTGTACGGCAATCTAAACACGGTATTAAGTGCGAACTCGTTCTCTTTTTCCATAAAGTCGTGGTGTACTTGGGTGACAATATGCACCATTGTCTTACGCTCTTCTTTTGTTTTTGGGTAGATAGGAATCGCATACTCTGGCCATTTCCAATCTGCAAACCATTGAGAGAAAAACTCAGCTTTTCCACTTAGTGTATGGAAACCTTTTTTAAGTTCACCCTCAACCTCTACACCAATTGTTCCATGCTTTTCGCCCTTATGACCTTTTCGTGTCAATGTACCAAACGCATCTTGCTCAATCTCATCCTCTTTGTAGTGGTGACCATGAGCATGATAGACACCATCCTCTTTTTTAAGCTCACGCTCTTGAGGTTTATAGATGTTATCCTCTTCTAACCAAGTACCATCAGCTCTCATCATCTCATAGTTTGGATACTTAGAGTCAGGGAATCTCTTTTTCGATGCGGCTTTAAGATTTGGTAATTTATCAAACGCTGCTTGATACCACTCAGAAATTGTTACGGCTCTGGTTGGGTCAACTTTTGAAGCCCAATATTTTCTAACACCAAGCTCACCATCAGGGTCAACGTGATGGGTCATGATATTTGCCCAGAACTCAACCTCTTCCCACACTTCACCAAGACCTGCTGCCATGTGTGCCTCTAGTGTCCCTCGGGTTGGGTCTTTTGGCTTCCATCCCATCTTCTCTAGTGCCACACGCAATGCTGGTTGTCTAAATGATAACCAACGTGAAGGCTGTGTCGCCTCTGAGTGCTGGTCATGTCTCTCACCTGCTAGTCCCACTGGCAAGATAAAGTCACAATACCAGTTGGTCTCTGACCATGTTGGCGATAGGTTAAACGAGAGACCAATTTTATCTTCTCTTTTAAGTGCCTCTATCCATCTAAATCCGTCTGGATTAATCCAAACAGGATTGTACATACGGGGAATCCAAACATCTAGCTTTGAAGGAACTTGAAGCCCTTTTGCATTCCACTTGTCTCTCCACTCATCATCAAGAAGAAGGTGAGGCATAATATGACTCATCTCATAGGAGCTAAGTGGGTACTCAGGTGGCCAAGCAATCTCATTCCAAACGTCTACTTTTGGAGGTCGCTCACCAGCTACTGCTGCCTTATCACCCTTACCATTTACAGAGATAACGTGCCAGTGGTGCATACCCACTCCACCTTTGTCTCCTGCCATCGCGCCACGAAGTCCAAGTGCCAAAAATGCTGAACGTGCAATCATCCAACCACCACGGTGTGCAATTGGTCCAGCTCTCCAAATGTAGGTAGCAACTCTTGCACCTGCATCGATAAACATATCATAAAGTTTCTCTACAATTCTAGCCTCAATACGACACTCTTTGGTTACAAAATCAAGTGTGTATCCTGAATACATTTCAGAAATCATTGCAATGAAATCTTCATAAGTATCACCTTGTGGCACAGATTTAATATAATTTTTCTCAACCAATAGAGCCAAATACTCTTTATTTGCCATCATTTCAGCCCAGTTGAACCAGTTTTTAACAAACTTATGGTCTACTAAGTCTTCTCCATTGATGTCTTTTTCACTTAAAACACGATTTGCAAGATAGAGATAGAGGGCTGTCTCTGTCCCTGGCCAACATGGAACCCATAGGTCAGCCATACCAGCAGAGTTAGACATACGAGGGTCAAGAACAACCATCTTTGCCCCTCTTTTTCTTGCATCAGCAATTCTACCTGCTGCTTGTTGGAAGTAGTGACCTGCATCAGCTGCGTGTGATGATTGAAGGAAAATCAGATTGGCATTTGCCCAGTCTGGTGAGTTTCTATCATCATTAAACCACTGAATTGTACCCTGTCTCGCACCTGCTGAACAGATGTTGGTATGAGAATCATATCCATCACAACCCATAGAGTGAGGAACACGGTGACCAAAACCATTTTCATTTGGTCGTCCAACGTGATACATAATAGATTTTCTTGAAATCTCATCACCACGCTGAAGTGTCTCTCTCATCTTCTTACCGATGTACTTCATTGAGTCATCCCAAGTGGTTCTAATCCACTTACCTTCACCCCTTTTTGTTCCTGGAGAACGCATCAATGGGAAAGGGATTCTATCTGGGTCATACATCTGTGATTGGGTCGCATACCCTTTGGCACAGTTTCTACCACGGCTACCTGCATGAAGTGGGTTACCCATGTATTTTCTAACTTTAAGGTCTTTTGGATTTTGAGTCTCTTTATAGAGTCCAATATCTACCCATGCAGTAAGTCCACAAGAGGCTTCACAGTTGGAACATGAAGTTGGAACAAGCATATATTCAGTAAGTTTAATCCCATCTGGATTCTCTTTACTTTTAATACCTCTTCGTGCAACACCACCACGTTTCCAATCATCTCCATCAAGCTCAAAGTGACTGTCCCAATTTTCAGGATCAGGGTATCTCTCTAAATTTACAGGAGCAGTGACAGTCTCACCCTCCTCTGCAAACACAGGAGTATCAACAATTGTTGAAAATACCCCTTTGGCAACAGTAGCACCTGCTACTGTATAAGCTGTTCCTTTGAGGAACGTTCGTCTGCTCTCGAAAAAAGAGCTTTTTGTTTCATTCATTTTCTTAACCATATATTCCTCCTTAACTTAACGGTATCATCTGTGGAATTTCAAGCCACGTACTTTTTGCAAGATAGAGACCAATTAGTGTCGTAATCGCTGCAAATTTCATCAATATTCGGTTGTCCTCTTTTAGAGAACCCATCGCAATGAAGAAAGGAATAATATATCCCAACACCATGGCTGTCCAAAACTGAAGATTATAAGAACCACCAGAGTGAATATATGCTAAAGTCGCTTCAATCTCTGCTGCTTTATAAGAGAAGAAATACTCTCCCATATACATTAAAAATGAAAAGAAGACAGAGAGTGCCAATACCATTGCCAAATCTCTTTTTGCCTCTGCTGACCATTTTCCTGCAATCAAGATAAGAGATGCAGAACCAACCATAAAGGCTGCCATTAACATCTGAATCAACTCAGCAGGTGCTGCCCATAACTCTCTTGCACTTGATTGTGCCATAATAATTGCTGTATACATCGTAACAGGCAATGCTAAAAATACTACAAATGGGAAAAGTGTCTCATACATACCACTCATTTTTCTAACTGCCTTAGCCATACCACTGTGTCTCATCACATCAGGGTGAGCATCAAGGAAACCAATTGCTGTCATCAATGTAATCAACCCTGTAAAGAGTGATGCCATCCATGCACCAACAGTAATCGCTGAAGTCCAGTGTGGGTGTAAAAAGATATTCACCATTCTAAGTGGTTGGTGTAAATCAACAAGTGTAAAGAGTAAAAATACATTTAGTGCAATAAAAGAGATAAGTGGCATCAACCATCTAAGATTAGGCATCTCCTCTTTTTTGTGTCTATAGAGTAAAAAAGCACCAACAAGGATAACACCTGTACCGATACTTTTTGCCCACATATTTAGTGTAATCATCCAACCCCAAATAATTCCAGGGAGTGCTACATCAAGAGTAACAACTGCTTTGGTTGCTTCTATAACTGTACCGTGATCCATTAGTGGTGTCCTCCTTCTTTTTTATGTGACCCATCTGCGTCACCATTTGGCATGTCTAAAAAACTCTCATTTTTAAGGTGGTCATTGTGTGTACCAAAAATTGGTCCTGTAAATCTATCCAAGATAGAGTGGTGAGGGTCACCCATATGGTCAAGGTGAGTTATATTATTAAAGAGTCCATATCCTTCAATTCGTTCATGTGCCAATGGATTAAGAGTATTGTTTCCACCACCAACATAGTAGTGTTTAGGATTGGTATGCTTTTCAGGTTTTCTTACCTGAATGTCACCTTGATGCTCCATAATATAACGCGAAATATGAGAAGTCTCATCATCAACATCACCAAAGATGTTTGCTTCAACAGGACACGCAACCACACACGCAGGCATCAATCCACCCTCAATTCTATGTGCACAATAGGTACATTTATCAGCAGTATTAGTCTCAGGGTCCATGTAGATAGCCCCATAAGGACACGCCATCATACACCCTGCACAACCGATACATCGCTCGTTATCAATATTGACAATACCATTATCCAAATAGTGTAATGCCGATACAGGACAGATACGCTCACATGGAGCATTCTCACAGTGATTACATCGCAGCGGTGTAAAATTCCTTGATGTATCAGGGAATGTCCCCACATCTATATATTTTACACGTAAACGCCACGAACTTAATGGCACTTCATTTTCAACTTTACAGGCAATCTCACACCCTTTGCAACCCATGCAAAGATTTAAATCGACTAAAAAACCTAACTTCATGCTTCCTCCTATTTATTTTGATAATAATTATTATCACGAATGATAACTTTTTCTAATAAAGAAGATAGTAGCATTATCTATTGATTAATTTGATTAAAAATCATTAGATTAAATAAATAAACAGTGAAACTATCACCTTTTTTCTCACTTTATAATTGCTCAAATTATATTGATAATTAGCATAGATATTTTTAGTAAAAAATATTGATTGAAATTTATAAAAAATTAAAAGAGAATATTGAACCCTCATGCTCTTGACTCTGAATTTGAAGTGTTATGTTATGTAGCTTTAGTATCTGCTTGACAATTGCCAATCCTAAACCCATAGAGTTGTCCCAACTATGCTCTTCGGTACGAAAAAATTTCTTGGTTACTTTTTCTATGTTCTCTTCAGATATTCCTATACCTCTATCAACAATACTTACTTGACTACTCTCTACCCTGACCTCGACCAACTCATCAGAGTATTTCAGTCCATTCTCTATAAGATTTTTTAGAACTATCTCAATTAATGCTTTGTCTGCTTTGACTATCAACACCTCATCAGAGACAATTATCTTACGTTTCTTATATTTTTCCTCTAAATTCATCGCTACATCTTTAATAAGCAATCCGATATCAAACTTGCTAAGTTGAAGCTTCTGCTCCCCACTCTCAAAACGATTCCATAGAAGCAAACGGCTTAGTAACTCCTCTATTTTTTCACCATTATTATAGATTTTATTGAGAAATTTTTTTTGTAACACAGGAGGAATTTTATCATCATCATTCAATGTCTGAGCATAGCCCATAATGGCAGCAATAGGATTACGAAACTCATGAGCAATGGCAGATAACATATCAGAGCGTTGTCTATTTTTTAGCTTTATCTTTGCTGTATATTTACGCTTTTTACTGTCACGCTTTTTTATCTTTCGTACAAGGTGTACCAATCGCATATTAATATTTGCAAACTCCTTTGTTAAGTAGCTTGTCTTTTCATTTGTTTGATCGATGCCATCTATCCCAAAAAGATACTTTTCTAACAGTTTAAGCTCCTTTTTTATCTCCAAGACCATACTATAGACAAAATAGAACATAATCAAAAGAGACAAGATAAAAAAGCTCACATGGAAATAATGAGTTTGGTACTTCACAGGGATAAGTATCAAACTCAAACTATATAAAAGTACTTCAAAAATAACAATTGTTACCAATTTGGCTCGAATATAAGCACTTAGTGAAGGTTTCTTATACAATTCCTATCTACCTTATACTACACTCTCTTTTAAGCTCTGTTCATACTCTTTAATCTGTGTTTTCATTATCTTAATTTGTCGAGCATAACCATCAAGCTCCTCTTGAATCTCACCCTCTTCCCAATCATCACTAACCCACTCAAGCTCATCTTTTCGTGTACGATATTTCGCTAGGAGTTGATTAATCTCTTCTTTTGTCTTCTCTACACTAAACTCAACTGCATTCTCTTGCCCATAGGCTTCTTCATTGGTTTTCATTGTCCACTCCTTAATATTTAGTTTTTTTGGAATCTTTCCATTATCTTAACAAAAATATTATAAAGCGTCTCCACTTCTTTTATGGTTGTTCTCTCGTTTAATCCATGTATCCTGTCATTAATGACACCAAACTCTACAATTTCTATTCCATAAGGAGCGATATGTCGCCCATCACTTGTCCCTCCAGCCGTTGAAAGCTTGGTGGTAACCCCTGTTACCTCTTGTATCACATCTCTTAACTCATTAACAATATAGGAGTCACGATTGGTGACAAAAGGGTAAGACCCCTGCTCTAATCGTAACTCATACTCTAACCCAGTAAACTTTTCATCTATAAATGATTGAAGGCTCTCTTGTGTCGTATTGGTAGAGTTTCGGACATTAAACATCATCTTTAGCGTGTTTGGAGTCACATTGGTCACCTCCATTCCAGCACGAATATCTGTAATTACCAACTTACTAGGAGCAAAATCATCATCCCCATTATCAAGGTCATACCCTGCTATCTGTGGCAATATGTCAGCTATATCATGAATAGGGTTTATCGCTTTTTCAGGATACGCTGCATGTCCCTGTTTTCCTTTTAGTGTCAAAAAACCATTAATAGAGCCTCTACGTCCTATCTTAATCGCATCCCCAAATACCTCCTCACACGTAGGCTCTGCCAAAATACAGTAATCAGGAAGTAGATTTATCTCTTTAAGATATTTTAAAACTATCTGTGTTCCATAAGTACCATCCCCCTCCTCATCCGAGGTCAACAGCAAGGATAGTCTCCCTAAAAAGTCATCCTCCATATCTCTCACAGCTTGAACAAAAGCAGCCACACCTGATTTCATATCCTGAGTGCCACGAGCATAGATATACCCATCTTTTATCATGGGAACAAAAGGATTGGTATCCCACCCCTCACCCGCAGGAACCACATCAAGATGACCTGCAAAACAGAGGTGTTTACCCTCACTAAATTTTTTGGTCAAAAAAAGATTTTTAACCCCACCCTCATTAATCCATGTCGCTTCAAAATCTGCTAAATAGTTCTCTATATAAGTAAGCGTACCCCCATCATCAGGCGTAATCGACTCAGCAGAGAGTATTTTTAAGAAGAAATCTGTAACATCTAATCTTTTTTCCATAACAATATACCTCTTTCATTATAATATAACAGAACAATAGCAAATAAATACTTGGGGGAAATTAATATCAAAAGGTTTTAAGCCCTATCTTAAAAAATAGAGTCAAAAGAGGTTAGCAGGGAATATCCCTAGGTAACCTCAAAGAGATATATTTACACCAAAATAGACGCTAAGCTGCCCTTAGAAGAATGAATTAGTTAAAAATGTAGTTTTTTTCCATAAAAATGAAATTTATAGGCATATAGCACCAAAAATATAAATCTGTTAGAGACTTTTTATTTTGGACTTTCCTGTTAAAATGCCTATTTTTAGGTATTTATATACCCACGGAAGATGTAGGAGAGCCTCAAAAAAGTGCTTTGTTACTGATGTTACGCAAACCAAAAAAGAGCTATAATACGGAACTATGAAAAAAGAATACCTAGAATTATACACAGACTACTTAATGGCATCATTCGGACAAACAACAGCAACAGGATTGTCAGCAATAT
>Ga0256914_1002194_pt1 | contig 16571 bp, 15 predicted proteins | sample HulkmetaG_FD_191571 | JGI IMG/M metagenome (GOLD analysis project Ga0256914, IMG submission 191571) | Hydrothermal chimney microbial communities from Main Endeavour vent field at the Juan de Fuca Ridge, Pacific Ocean - Hulk | ecosystem: Environmental > Aquatic > Marine > Hydrothermal vents ... | reverse complement strand
ATTATTATTGGTACATTTGTTATTGTTTTGACATCATCAATCTACCCTGCAAGAAAAGCATCCTCCACCGACCCATTGACCGTGCTTAGAAACGAGTAGAAGTTTATATCTATTTAATAATTTAAATAGATATGATAGAGAGGAGAGACCCCATGAACCACAAAGCTTTTGCCAAAAAAATGAGCCACTACAGCATCCTCTATGTCGAAGATGACCCAAATGTACGGAAACAGATACGAGAGTTTCTCCTTCGTTACTCTCCAAGGGTCTACTCTTGTGAAAGTAGCGAAGAGGGGCTTGAACTCTATCAAAGACATAAGCCTGACATTCTTCTGCTTGATATAAATCTGCCAAATATGAATGGTATTGATTTTGCTACAAAGATTCGTAAATATGACAAAGAGACACGGATTATTATCTCTACAGCATATACCAATCCTGAATTTACCATCCGAGCTGTGGAGTTGGAGCTTTGTCGATATTTGGTGAAGCCTGTTACCAATGAGGAGCTACTCTCTGCTTTTGAAAAAGCCCTAAATGAGTTAAAAAAGAAGAGCCATTTTGAGCTTGGGAAGGGCTATGTTTATGATAAAAAAACAACCTCTATTATATATGAAAACAGCACCGTTTTACTTCGTAAAAAAGAGTCAGAGATATTGGAGTTTTTTATAGAACATGAGGGGGAGGTACTTCGTTATGATATGCTTGAAACTGAGATTTGGAGCAGTGGGGTGATGACAAGGGATGCGATTCGTAGCCAAATACGCAATATTCGTAAAAAAATGGTGGTTCCATGTCTCAAAAATATCACTGGGATGGGTTATAGATTTGAGGCACAAAGATGAGTCTCAAAGAGATAGCCAGTTATCAAAACTTTTTTATCGACTACAAAGCGTCACTCAAGGATGTAACAGCGACCATGAATTGTAATGGTAACGGCTCTGTAGTACTGATAAAAGAGGGGTTTCCCCTTGCTATGTTGACACAGAGTGATATTATCAATGCCTTGGGACAACAAGGTAATTTATCTGATAATATCTATGAGTATGCTACACAAGAGATTATATCTGCCAATGAAAACAGTCCAATAGAGTTTGCAATTAAACTCTTCTCCAAACATAATATTAGACGAATTATACTGATTAACCAAGAGCAACAATTTTGTGGGGTGGTACTTCAAGAGAGACTTTTTGACTACTTAGGAGAGGATATTGACAAGTTTAATATGAAACAAGAGGTAGAGAAGCGACTTGAAAAAGAGTACTTTTTGATGCAACAGTCCAAACTCGCCACCATGGGAGAGATGATAGGTCATATCGCCCATCAGTGGAGACAACCTTTGGCAGAACTAGGTGGGGTTTTTATGAACCTAGACGCTGCATATGAGTTTGATGAATTGGACAGAAAATATCTAAAAGAGAAGGTAAAAAATGGAAATGAGCTTATAAAATATATGTCCAATACCATTGATGATTTTCGTAATTTTTTTGTTCCAAACCGAGATAAAGAGCTTTTTAAACTCTCTAACTATATTCAGAGTGCTGTTAATATCATCGAAGCGACTCTAACCTATTATCATATTAAACTAGAGATTGTAACTACCCCAAAGCCTGTCTACATTTTGGGATATCCTAGTGAGTTTTCACAAGTCATCCTCAACCTGCTAAACAATGCAAAAGATGTACTTGTGGAGCGAGAGATAGGGCATCCCACCATAAAAATAGAGACAAAGCGTATCGGGAAAGAGGTCATTGTATCAGTTTTGGATAATGCAGGTGGCGTAGATGAGAAGATTATCAGGGAAATTTTTGATATCTATTTTAGCACCAAGATAAACAAAGGGGGAACAGGACTGGGTCTCTATATGTCAAAGCTGATTATAGAGACCAAGCTTAAAGGGAAAATCTCTGTTTGCAATACCAAAGAGGGAGCAAAATTTTCGATTATGCTAAACGAATAATCCCATTCTCAATCGTTATCTCTCCACAAAGCTCTGCCTCATAAACCCGTGAATCAAATTTGGCAACGGCTTCATCAAGGGTTGGTGAGGTTTGACAAAAATAGAAAAACTCATCTTTCTCTATCCCCTCATCTTGTGGAATAACTCCATAACGATTGGCAAACGCCTCTATGTTATAAATGGGCTTTGCCAACCCTTGTTCTAACAGTTCATTGGTTCCCCTACTCTCATTAAGACGATGGGGCAAGACATATATCTCTTTTCCCATCGCCAAAGCAAACTCCACCGAACGCATCGAACCACTCTTTAAATCTGCTTCGGTGACGATAAGAATATCACCCAAAGCAACCACCACCTCATTACGCACCACAAAACTCCAAGGGGTAGCTCTGAAAGTCGGAGCATATTGACTCAGCATCAACCCCTCCTTCTCTATCCCCTCAATAAGTTGACGATTGACAGCAGGGTAACGAATATCTAAGCTGTTGGCAACCACAGCAATGGTATTTGCCGACCCCGCCCCGATATGTGCCAGTGCATCAACCCCCATCGCCACACCTGATACCACACAGACCCCTCTACTCACTAACGCTTTGGCTAGATTTAGCGTAAAATCTTTGGTGTAACCCGAAGGTCGTCTTGTCCCTACAATAGACACTTTTGGTCGTTTTAAAAGCTCCAAACTTCCAATAGAGTATAACTCTTTTGGATATTTTTTCATCCTCTCTAGTTCAGGAATATGCTCTTCTATTTTTCTCATAGAAAAAGCGTCCAGTAGTTGAGTGCCACAGTAAAGGTAATTGCTATCCCAAAGAGATTTAGCCATATGCCACGCCGTATCATCTGTGTGGTTTTAACATGACCTGTAGACATAGCAATGGCATTTGGTGCTGTAGCAATGGGCAACATAAATGCATAACTCGCCGAAATTGCCACAATGAGCATAAAGAGCATCGGGTCAAGCCCACTCTGGATAGCAAAAGGATAGATGATGGGTATCATAATAGAGGTGAGTGCCGTATTACTTGTAAGCTCTGTAGCAAACACCACCCCTACCCCAATGATTAGCATCAGTGCCATAGGAGGGAGATAGTTAAAGCTCACCAAGATATTGGCAATCTCCGTGGCAAGTCCTGTCTTTTGAAACGCCATCGCAATGGAGAACCCTGCCCCAAAAAGAAAGATAATCGCAAAAGGAATTTTGGCAAAATCCTCTTTCCACTCCAAAAGGTCAACTTTGGGTAAAAAGAGAAAAAGACCAAAAGCCAGAAGTGTCAATTTCTCGTTGATATGCACATCAAACAAGTACATCAAGATAGGGTTAGAGGCTAAAATTATCGCCAAAGAGGAGAGTATCCATACCAGTTTTCTCTGGTCACGTGTCAAAGGCTTTTTAGTCATGTCTATTTCAACCAACTCAAAATCCTCTTTTTTAAGCCCATAGAGCAAAATTTCCGCCGCAGCTATCATCATAATAATCGCCAAAGGTAACATCATCGCTGTCCACGTAGCAAAAGGTATCATCTCTAGCCCATTTGTTTCGATAAAATCCATCAAAATCAAATTGGGTGGTGTTCCTACAGGAGTAATAATCCCTCCAATAAGCGACGCATACGCCACCCCCAAAAGCAGACGAAACTTATAGTCAGAATTGTCTGTCAAAAACGCAGCGATCGGGATAATAAGGAGTGCAGTGGTGGTATCGGACAAGATAGAACTAAGCACTCCTGCTGTTAACATAAGCGAATACAAAACCCCTCTGGGTGTATTGGGAAAGATGGAGAGTAACTTGGTGGCTAATCGTTTATGAAGTTGTGATTTTTCAGTGGCAATTGCCAAAAGAAACCCACCCACAAAGAGAAAAATGGTCGTCTTAGAATAGTTGGTTACCACATCCTTTGATTCTACTAATCCAAACATAGGAAAAAGCAAAATAGGAAGCATCGACACCACCCCCATATGCAACCCGTTGTTTGTCCACAGTGTTACCAAAAAGGCGATAACCCCCACCAGTCGTGCTTGAACATCTGAAAATGTTATCAAGGCTAATAGATAAAACAAAATACCAATAGCCACAGCATAGATAATTAACCTATAGCTCTCCATAAAACTGTTTAATTTTAAATTTTTTAATTGATTCATAATCTCTCCATTTTGAGTTATATATTTAACAAAAATTATATCTGAACTACCCTGTCATAAATGATGGAGCTTCCTAGAAACTCCAAACTAATATTCGGATATTAAGAGGCGTTAATAGTAATCCCTACCACAATTTAATTTTCTTCATATTCATATTATATCTTAAAAATCAATAAAATTTAATAATAATTTTTCCACTTTTATTTTATAAAGAGTCTCTTTTTAAGTTAATCCTTTTATACTTTCAGCTTTTAGCTATTAAACTTGAAGGGAAAAGAATAATGAGATACTTTTACAGTTCTATTATTATTACAATTATTGGTCTAGGATTAGGCTTCTATATAGGGCAGTGGGAAGCTCTATATATCGTGACACTTTTAGCAATATTAGAGGTATCACTCTCCTTTGACAATGCGGTTGTCAACGCAAAAGTCTTAGAGACAATGGAGGAGAAATGGCAAGATAGATTTATCACATGGGGGATGCCAATTGCTGTTTTTGGGATGCGTTTTATTTTTCCTATTGCTATTGTTGCCATATCAAGTGGTACAGGAGTTTTTCAAACATTTCAGATTGCACTCAATGAGCCTGAAAAATATCATGCCACACTCGTCTCTGTAGAGCATCTTATCTACGCTTTTGGTGGTGCTTTTTTACTGATGGTCTTTTTGGACTTCATCTTTGATGAAGAGCATGACCACTACTGGATAGAGTCATTTGAAAACAGCTTTATCATCAATAAACTCAAACAACTCCATACCATTCAACTTGTTATATCTCTAGCAGTGGGTCTTACCCTTACCAATTTAACCAGTGACTATGAAATAGCACTGGCATACTTTACAGGGGTTATTCTCTATGAGATTATTGCCTCTGCCGATGATTTTCTAAATACCGATGGTGTACGAAGTGGAATTATGGGACTACTCTACCTAGAGGTGCTAGATGCTTCATTTAGTTTTGACGGTGTTATCGGTGCATTTGCATTGAGTTCAGATATCTTTATCATTATGATTGGTCTAGGAATTGGGGCGATGTTTGTTAGGTCTTTAACGCTATTTATGTTAAGAAAAGGTACGCTTAATCAATATAGATATTTAGAGCATGGAGCACACTATGCTATCTTGGTACTTGCAATTATCATGATTATGAAAGTTTTTGATTCACATATTATTCCAGAAGTAGTTGTGGGAACAGTGGGTATTGGGATTATTGGAGTTTCTGCTATTTCTTCGATTTTGGCGAATAGACGGGAGAAAAATAAGTAAGTAAAAGGTAACAACACTCATCATCTATATAACGATGAGTGCAAAAAAGAAAAAAGACTAGTTTGTATCTTGGTCTACAATTTTATTGGCACTAATCCAAGGCATCATCTCTCTAAGTTGGTTTCCTGTTTTAGTAATAAGAAGCTCTTGGTCATTTGCTCTTTCAGCGTTCATTCTAGGGTATCCTGATTGACCTTCTAGGATGAAATCTTTTGCAAATCTACCGTCTTGAATCTCTGTAAGAATATCTTTCATTGCTTGTTTTGATTCAGCATTGATAACTCTTTTACCTGAAACATAATCACCGTACTCTGCTGTATTTGAGATAGAGTATCTCATGTCTGCGATTCCACCCTCAAACATAAGGTCAACGATAAGCTTAAGCTCATGTAAACACTCAAAGTATGCAAGTTCAGGAGCGTAACCAGCTTCTGTTAATGTCTCAAATCCTGCTTGTACTAGAGCTGATGCACCACCACAAAGAACTGCTTGTTCTCCAAAAAGGTCAGTCTCTGTCTCATCTTTGAACGTTGTTTCAATGATTGCTGTACGTCCACCACCAATAGCCGATGCGTATGAAAGAGCCAACTCTTTGGTTGTTCCACTTGGGTTTTGACCAACAGCGATAAGGTCAGGGATTCCACCACCTCTTACAAACTCACTTCTTACCGTATGACCTGGTGCTTTTGGAGCAATCATGGTGACATTGATATCTTTTCTTGGGTTTACTCTTCCATAGTGGATGTTAAAACCATGTCCAAAGGCGATAGTAGCACCCTCTTTTAAGTTTGGCTCAATCTCAGCTTCATAAATCTCTTTTTGATTCTCATCTGGAAGTAAAATCATAATAACATCAGCTTTTGCAGACGCTTCTGCTACGGTAAGTGTCTCAAAACCTTTCGCTTCAGCTTTTGCCCATGAAGAACCATTTTTTCTAAGACCTACAACAACATTTACACCTGAATCTCTTAGATTTTCTGCGTGTGCGTGTCCTTGAGAACCGAAACCAATCATGGCTACTGTTTTTGATTTGATGATATTGATATCACAATCTTTGTCATAATATACGTTTAAACTTGACATTATTTATCCTTGGAGTTAAAAAAATTTCGCGATTATAGCGTAACATTACTTATGATAATTAGGTTATTGATGTATAATATAGTTTAACCTTTAAAAACAATAAGAGGAGTAACCAATGATAGAACTTTTAACACAAAATCTGCTTTGGTGGCATTGGATTATCTTGGGTCTAGGACTGTTGACCATTGAGATTTTTACAGCTACTTTTATGATGCTAGGACTGGGGCTATCGGCTATTATTGTGGGAATAATAGATGTTGTTTACCCTCTCTCTTTAGAAATAGAGCTTATCTTATGGATGATACTTTCACTGCTCTCTATTGCTATCTGGTTTCAATATATGAGAGACAAGACAAAAGAGAATTCAGGGCAATCAAACTACTCCTTGGAGACGTTGGGAGTAGTTGAAGAGGATATTATTATCAATGGCAAAGGTATTGTTCGTTTTGATATGCCCGTTTTGGGAAACAGCACGTGGATGGCTACAGCAAAAGAGAATTTGGATAAAAATACCCGTATTCGTATTGTCATGGTCAAAGGGCAACTTATCGAAGTTGCTTCACTATAAATTAAAAAATATAAATATTAAAGGATTTTAAAATGGAAAGTTTAAATATACTCGTGGTATTGCTTATCGCCATGCTTGTCACCCTCTACAAAGGGATTAAAATTGTCCCACAAGGCGAAGAGTGGGTCATCGAAAAATTAGGAAAGTTCTCACGAACACTGAACCCTGGGCTTAACCTCATCATCCCCTATGTGGACTCAGTGCGTCAGCGTATCTCTACCCGTGATATTATTATGGATATCCCCCAACAGGAGGTTATCACCAAAGACAATGCTGTCATTAGAACCAATGCCATCGCCTTTGTGCGTGTCACCAATCCCAAAGATGCCCTCTATGGTGTTGAGGATTTTCAACTCGCCATTGCCAGTCTTATTATGACCACATTACGTTCTATTATCGGTGAGATGAAGCTAGACGAAGCACTTAGTAACCGTGAGATGATAAAAGCCCGACTCAAAGAGAGCATCATTGATGATGTTGCCGATTGGGGGGTTACTGTAAAATCCGTAGAGATTCAAGACATCAACCCAAGTGGCTCCATGCAAGACTCGATGGAGCGTCAAGCAGCAGCAGAGCGTGAGAGACGGGCGATTGAGACCACAGCAGAGGGGAATAAAAACGCTGCTATTTTAGAAGCACAAGGAAAGCTAGAGGCCTCAAAACTCGAAGCACAAGCACAAGTAGCACTGGCTAATGCCTCTGCCAAAGCGATGCAGATGATTGCACAAGCAACTGATGGCAATGAACTTCCTGCGATGTTCTTACTCGGAGACCGATATATCAATACCCTAGAGAAAATGACCCAATCACCAAACGCCAAATTTGTGGTTTATCCTGCTGATATACAATCAGCTATTAAAGGAATGCTTGGAGGTGTATTAAAATAAGCCTTTGAGTATAAACCTCCATAAAAGAGAACTATGCTACAATAACGCAAATATAAAAATTTGCGTTAAAGTAGAAAATATGGCAAAAAAATTAATAGAAGTCCCACCCACAGAGTTTGGCTTCTCCTCTAAAAACATAGACAAGATACATGACTTTTTGGGACAAAATCAACAGTACAATGAACTCATGAGCTACTTTAATAAATATCAAGATGTTGATAAAAAAGGTCGCTATCTCTATTGGGATGAGTTTCGTTGGCGTGTGGACAAAGAGGATAACCCCCAAATGGCATGGTGGTCAACCAAGATGATGCGTCTCTTTAAACTCAAAGATATTGACCTCTACGACAAAGAGGACAACCATTTTAACTTCTGTATCCCCGACTCACTTCAAGCCAAACTTTACAAGATAGTAAACTTCTCACGTCAAGGGATAGTGCCACACAACTCACTCAAACAAAACTTCCTCATCTCCTCACTTATTATGGAAGAGGCGATTAGTAGCTCACAACTCGAAGGAGCATCGGTCACACGCCGAATCGCCAAAGATATGCTCTCTCACAACAGAAAACCAAAAAGTGAAGATGAGCATATGATTCTCAACAACTATCTGCTAATGAAAGAGATAAAGATAGTAAAAAATGAAGAGCTAACCATCGACATGATGCTCTCCTTTCACAAGATAGCCACCCAAAACACCACTGAAAATGGCGTAATCCCTGGCAAGTTTCGAGAGGACAACGAGATATTTATCAGCAGTGGAAGAGATGGCGAAGTAGTACACCAACCCCCATGCCACACCCAAATCCCTGCCCGTTTGGCTCAAATCTGTATCTTTGCCAACGAACAACACGATGGAGAGAGTGGAAGTGTCTTTATCGACCCCATTGTAAAGGCGATTATCCTACACTTCATGATAGGCTACGAGCATCCCTTTAGTGACGGCAATGGACGAACAGCACGGGCGATATTCTACTGGTACATGCTCAAAAATGGATTTGAGTATTTTGAATACATCTCTATCTCCAAGTTTCTAAAAGACGCACCTAAAAAGTATGGGATGAGTTATCTACATAGTGAAATAGATGACAATGACCTCACCTATTTTATATACTATCAAGTCGAAGTTATCCTAAGAGCCGTGGATGAGTTGCTAGGCTACCTACAAGCCAAAAGCCGAGAGTTTGAGGAGATAGCCACCCTACTCAATGGCTCAAAGATAGGTGAAAAGCTTAATTTTGTACAAAAAGATATGGTCAAAAAAGCACTTAAGACCCCTGGGAGAATTTTTACGGCAAAAGAGATTTCTGTGGATTATGATGTCTCAGCAAATTCAGCACGAAAGTATCTAAATGAGTTGGTGAAGTATAAGATTTTGATAAGTTCTAAGAGTGGTAAAACGGTGGTTTATATTGCTCATTCTGGGATTAAGATGGTATTATTAGAGGATAGATAAAGGACGAAGATGGATGCACTGGTTAAGATACAAAAGGGAATTAATTTTGACAAAGATAAAGATTTTAATAAAAATGGTGATGTGGTCTATTATTTTACTAAAATAGTAGTACAACAAGATGACTACTTCTATTATTCTAAACGAATTAGACAAATTGAAAAAGACGATATTTTATATTTTACTTTTGAAGGTAATATATTGGTTGTAGCCCAGTATACAGGGGGTTTTAAAGAGATTGAAGATAGAAGTTTTGATTATGGATATCAAATTAAAAATATTAAAATTTTAGAAAAACCTATAAATATCAACTATAAAATTTTCAATACACGCTCTTTAGCTTATGTAAAAAATGATGAGCAGAGAGAAGAGTTAAATAGAATTTTTTATCATATAGACAGTATAGAAAATATAGTTATTAAATCACTAGAAGTAGAAAATTTTACACTGTTTAAAAAAGATAAATTTAATTTTTCAAAAGGTATAAACGTATTTATTGGAAAAAATAGTACAGGTAAAAGTCATAGTTTAAAACTACTCTACTCTATACTTACAACAAATAATAGTGAAGGTAGATTTAATGAGTTTATTGTTCATGAGCTAAAAGAGATATTTAGACCAACAGATAAGGCAATCAATAAATTAATATCATTTGGAGAACAAAAAAGCTCTATAAAAATAGATTTATCAGCCTATAATATAGATTTTAATTTTACAAAAAGCTCTAAATATGAAGTGAATATAGAAGATATTCCCCCAAAATTTTATAAAAAAGAGGTAATTTTCATTCCTGCAAAGGAGATACTGTCTCATTTTAAAGGATTTATTGCAACTTATAACAAAAGAGAGATAGCATTTGATAAAACTACTAATGATTTAGCCCTTGAACTTGACTTACCTCTACTAAAAAACCAAAGTTTGATTGAAGAAAAGAATAGAGAATTAGAAGAGATACTTGAAGGAGAAATTATTCAACTCAATGGTGAATTTTATCTTAGAAGATTCAAAGATAAAGAGTTGGTTGTAAGCTCTATGATGGCTGAAGGTTTACGAAAGATAGGGACGATATCTTATCTACTAAAAAATGGTGCATTAAACAAGGATACTATTCTATTTTGGGATGAACCAGAAGCCAATTTAAACCCAAAATTAATTAAAAATATAGTTGATTTATTAATCTTCTTAGAGAGTTTAGGTATACAGATTTTTATCGCAACTCATAACTATTTTATGATTAAATATTTTGATATACGAAAAAAAGAGAAAAAGAGTATAGAACTAAAATTCATATCTCTTTTTAAAAAAGATGGTCAAGTAGATAGTGAAACAGCTACAGATATATATGATATAGAACACAATGCAATTATTGATGAGATGGAAAATATCTATTTAGAGGGTTCAAAACTATTTCATAAAGGCAAAGAATGACCGTTAAAGAGAGTGGAGCAGAGTTTGATTTTCAAATAGAAGCATTTAACTATGATAGCACTGAAAAAATAGAAAAAAAATTCACCTCTTTTTATCCTAAAATTAGTCAATGTAGTAGTGCTATTGATTTTCTTGCTAAAAATGATAAAAATATATATTTTATAGAGGTAAAAGATAAGAGAAAAATTCCATCAGGTAGAGCTGATTGGAATGAGATGTTTAAAGAGTTATGCAAAAATATCATTGATACATACGGTGTAATTCATTTGGTTAACCCTATAGAGATTGAGAAAATTATGGATTCTAAAAAATTTGAAGAGTTTCAGACTATAATCCAAGATATTGGCTCTTTGGATAAGAAGTTTATTCTATTTATTACAGGAGATTTAGAGAGGGATGAGCTAACACTTATTCATGAAATTTTACTAAAGAAGTTAAAAAAATCTTTGCAACTTTTTTCCGTTGATATTCTTGTTGAAACTGTAGATAGACATAATAGTGATATATATAAGGTAACAGATGCAACGTCTTGACAAATACCTAGTCCAAAACAACCACTTCGAGAGCCGAAACAGAGCGATAGATGCTATAAAAAGAGGCAAAGTCTTTGTAGATGGCAAACAAGCTAAACCCTCTACTAAATGTGATGAGAACTCAAATATAGATATAGATAGTGAGAAGTTTTATGTAAGCCGTGCTTCCAAAAAATTAGAGCTATTTTTAGAAGAGTATCCTATGAATTTAAGAGATAAAATGGCTTTGGATATTGGCTCATCTACAGGGGGGTTTGTGCAAATACTACTTGAAAATGAGGTAGAGTCGGTAACTGCTGTGGATGTAGGGTCAAATCAGCTTCATCACTCTCTACGAGAGAATCCAAAAGTAGAGATTTTTGAAGAGATGGATATACGAGAGTTTCAGAGCCAAGAGCCTTTTGAGGTGGTTACTTGTGATGTTTCGTTTATCTCTATACTCAAAATTATAGAGGATATTGACCGTCTAAGTTGTGGTGATATGATTTTACTTTTTAAACCACAATTTGAGGTGGGACTGGGGGTAAAACGAGATAGCCGTGGGGTAGTGGTTGATGAGAAAGCGATAGAGGAGGCGATAGAGAATTTTGAGCTTAAAACAAGTGAATTGGGGTGGGAATTATGCTATAGTACGCTTTCAAAATTGGCAGGTAAATCTGGTAATATAGAATATGTGTATCACTTTAGGAAACCATCTTAGGAAACAATGAAACTAAACAACAATATCAAATCAATCGCAATTGGCTCATTTGACGGTATTCATTTGGGGCATCAAGCACTTATAGAACAGGCTGAGGCTGTTGTCATTATAGAGCGTAACCGTTCAATTATGACTGCGGGGTATAGACGGGTGGAGCATATCAATAAACCCTGCTTTTTTTACCATTTAGACAAAGTGATGTCTCTCTCAGCCAAAGAGTTTGTCAAAAAGTTATCAGAGGATTTTCCAAAACTTGAAACCATTGTAGTAGGCTATGACTTTGGGTTCGGCTATAAAAAAGAGGGTGATACTTCCCTTCTACAAAAGCTGTTTTTAGGAAAAGTTATTATTGTAGCAGAAGTAAAACACAAAAAGGTATCTGTACACTCTCGCTCCATTAAAGAGTTTATTAAAAATGGAGAGATACGATTGGCAAATGAGTTACTTAATCGTAACTACAAGATAAAAGGAGAAGTTATTAGGGGTCAAGGGCTTGGGAAAAAAGAGCTTGTACCTACACTTAACCTAAAAGTATTAAACTATCTACTTCCTAAAGAGGGGGTTTATGCTACTAAAACTCTTGTTAATAAGATTTGGCTTCCTAGTGTGAGTTTTTTTGGTCATCGTGTCACTACAGATGGGTTATTTTCTGTGGAAACACATATTTTAGAGAAAGATATTGGCGTAATTAGAGGAAAGATAGAAATAGAGATAGAATTTATCGCGTTTATTCGTGAAAATCAGAAGTTTGAGGGGCTTGATGTACTGAGAAATGCCATAGAAAAAGATATAAAAAAAGCCAAAGAGTTTAATCTTTAGCTTTATCTTAAGTGACAGACCAATGCTTGTTCTACCAAGACATCGGAGATGGTATCTCGACTGTTAATAATATGTTTAACATTTAAATTACGAATAATCTCCTCTTCTGAGCTGTTTTTAACCTTGACCACTGAGTTAATATAGCCATCAAATGAATCTAAGTTTTCACAGATAAGCCGTAGCTGATGCTCATTTTCAATGGCAACAATAATGGCAGAGGAGTCTTTGATACAGAAATGTTCCAAGACCCCTTTTTGGGCGGCATTGGCAAAAAATATCGACTCTTCACCAGAAGCTATCCCTTTGTCAACTACTTTTACATCATGTTCCAAAATTAGATAGAGTATATTTTTCTCTTTAAGCTTATTGGCTAAGAGCTTTCCTAACGGACCATATCCACAGATAATCACATGATTTTTGTACCCTGTTGACTGTATTGCTCTTTCACGAAGGGTGGTTGGCTCTTTAAAGAGTATATTGGCCAAATATTTGAGATTATTCAGGATAAATGGGGTCAATACCATAGAGAGAACCACCGTCATAATCATCACTTGGTTAATATCAGATGAAATGAGCTTGTTGCTGTATGCCAAGGCAAAAATAGCCAAAGCAAACTCTCCTACCTGCATCAAGGTCAAAGAGCTTTTAATGGCTGTTCTTTTTATGGTAAAAAACTGTATTACCACAAAAATAACCAACGCTTTGATAAGCATAATAAGTAGCAAAAGTCCTAAAATAACAAACCCGTACTCTACTACAATATTTAAATCAATCTGCATACCGATGGTGACAAAGAAGACACCCAAAAGGATATCTCTAAAAGGGACAAGGTCAGCCTCTATACGATAACGGTATTTGGTTTCAGCAATGGTCATACCTGCTAAAAATGCCCCTAAAGTATAAGAGAATCCAAAAGAGTCAGCAATGACCGATGCCCCTATCACAATAAGCATTACAGATACCAAAAATATCTCTTCGGAATCTGATGAGGTTACCCAGTCAAAGAATCGCTCAATAAAATATTTACCCGCAACAAAGAGAATAAAAAATACCAATACTGCGTGAAATAGTGTATGAAGTAGAAGTTCAGAGATGGAGCTGTCATGAGAGGTAAAGATAGAAATCATCAAAAGCATTGGAATTACAGCTAGGTCTTGAAAAATCAAAACCCCCACGGCGATACGTCCATAACCTGAGTGTGTTTCATCTTTTTCGGTTAAGACCTTAATAACAATGGCGGTAGAGGAGAGGGAAAGAGCAAAACCGATCACAATGGCACTCTTTATCTCCATTCCGAAAAATGAGTTTGCCAAAACGGTAAATATAATTCCTGAGACAATGACCTGCAATGCCCCATAGACAAAAACCTCTTTTTTCATCGCTTTCATATGTCCAATAGAAAACTCCAATCCTATGGTAAACATTAAAAAAACAATTCCAAACTCAGCAAGATGTGCCAACGTCTCTTGTGAATGCTCTCCAAAACTAAATATCTGCATGGTCACTAGACCTGTTAAGATATAGCCGATAACCGTAGGAATATCAAACTTTTTCAAAAAAACATTAATCACCGTAGAGATGGCGATAGTTACTATAAATATCAATAAAATACTGTGCATATATCTTTAGCCCCTCTTATTTTATAACCGCTCTAAATCCCATACGGTACTCTTTTCCTGAATCCATACGCTTAAAATGATACTCAATATAGTTAACATCACCATCCTCATTTGAACTCAAAGTATCTCCAAAACTACTAGAGTATGAGATAATACATCTGTTATCACAAGTAGCCGACCCTCGGACATACTCTGTTCCCATAGGAATAGGGTTTCTTATAACAATATCTTTTTTAATATCTAAACTATCATTTATTGCAATATTGATATAGACAACTTTTGAACCAGACTTTACCTCTCTTACAGGAATATTTCTATGATTTACCTCTTGAAAAACTAGACTTTTGAGTCTGATATTTGTTGTGTTACTGAAACGTTGTTCTACTTTTTCTTTTACAACAGGAACAACCTCTTCTTCTAGCAGAGGCATCGTTTCATTTGTCGCCATATTCTCTTTAATTCTCTCGTTTATATGCTGATTAAACTTCTCGTCATAGTTGGGAACAGGACCCCCCATCCCAAATAATACCGTTGTCGATACAGAACCTATTAAAAATATCTCTCGTAACATTATCTCTCCTCCTTAAAGTTTTACTCCCACTCAATCGTTGCAGGTGGCTTTGAGCTGATATCATATACTACTCTATTTATACCATCTATCTCATTAATAATTCTTCTACTCATTCCTTCAAGTACCTCATGTGGAATATGTGCAAAGGTTGCCGTCATTCCATCAACAGATTCTACCATTCTTATACAGACAGTGTTGTCATAGGTACGATTATCACCCATAACACCTACAGACTGCACATTTAAAAGTACGGTAAACGCTTGCCAAACTTTATCATAATAGCCTGTGGCTTTAAGCTCCTCTTGCATAATAGCATCTGACTCACGAATCAGGTGAAGCCCCTCCTGTGTCACTGCCCCCATGGTTCGAATGGCAAGACCAGGTCCAGGAAAGGGGTGACGACCTATCATCTCTTTTGGAAGCCCAAGCTCTAGCCCCAATTTACGAACCTCATCTTTAAAAATCTCTCGAAGAGGTTCAACCAGCTCAAATGTCATCCAATCAGGAAGCCCTCCTACATTATGGTGTGATTTGATGGTTTTAGAAGGACCTTTGACCGAAACCGATTCAATCACATCCGTATAAAGTGTCCCTTGTGCCAAAAAGGCAACATCGGTATGCTTTTTAGCCTCTATATCAAACACCTCAATAAACTTCTCTCCAATCACTTTACGTTTGGTTTCAGGGTCACTTACTCCCTCCAAGGCTTTCATAAACTCTACTTTGGCATCAACCGTAATAAGTGGTATCTCCAAAAGCTTAAACATATTTTGAACATCTTCTACCTCATTTTTACGAAGCAACCCTTGGTCTACAAACACACAGATGAGTTGCTCTTTTGGTAACGCTTCATTGAGCATCGCCGCAACCACAGAGGAGTCAACACCACCACTTACACCACAGAGAACTTTTTTGTTCCCCACTTGCTCTTTGATTGCATTGATTTTTTCTTTTGCAAATCCACCCATGTTCCACGTACTATCACATCCACAGATATATTTGGCAAAGTTTTTAAGTAGCTTTGTCCCCTCTACGCTATGATGAACCTCTGGGTGGAATTGACACGCATAGATTTTCATCTCCTCATTTCCAATGGCTGCAAATGGAGAGTTTTCTGATGTTCCAATAACCTCAAAATTTTCAGGAATTCTTTCTGCTCTGTCTCCATGACTCATCCATACAGTCTCATTGTTGGTCATGCCTTTAAACAGTGGTGACTCTTTGAGTGTTAGTTTTGCCTTTCCATATTCATGATGGTCAGCAGCTACCACCTCTCCACCATAACGTTGTGTAATCAACTGCATACCGTAACAGATTCCAAGAATAGGAAGCCCCAAAGACCAAAGTTCTTCACTTGGTTTATAAGCATCTTCTGCATAGACAGAAGCAGGACCTCCTGAGAGGATAATCCCTTGTGGTTTACGGGCTTTGATGTTGGCTATATTTTCTCTGTAAGGCACTACTTCACAGTAAACCCCTGACTCTCTTAATTTTCTTGCAATGAGTTGTGTGTATTGTGAACCGAAGTCGAGGACTAGAA
>Ga0256914_1002193_pt1 | contig 16573 bp, 13 predicted proteins | sample HulkmetaG_FD_191571 | JGI IMG/M metagenome (GOLD analysis project Ga0256914, IMG submission 191571) | Hydrothermal chimney microbial communities from Main Endeavour vent field at the Juan de Fuca Ridge, Pacific Ocean - Hulk | ecosystem: Environmental > Aquatic > Marine > Hydrothermal vents ... | reverse complement strand
TCCCTTTATGCCAATGACTGTCCTTCGGGCCTGCCAGGCATGGTGTTTGAAAGCCCTTAATTCCTTTGCCGCAAGTTTTGAATCTTTCAGGTAGTTGCCACTCCATTTGAATTTGAGGACATAGCGATGTAACCTTTCAGGCGGGTATCCTAATTTTTCATGTATGCTTTGCTGCAGCTTGAGGTACTGCTTGCATATATCTTCGTAGGCGGATAAAGCCTTTTTCCAGTAAAGACCCTTGACCTCCTTCTGCCTCTGAAGGCTCCCTCTCTTCTCCTTTACCCTTTCTGCCTCTTCTCGGGCCTTTCTGGAGACTGTTTCAGCAAGTCTGAAACCAAGGGCCTTTCCGCGGAGGGATTCAATCCTGTCCTGAATCTGATCCATACGATCAACAGGCTCCCTTTCCGCCATGGATATCAGAAGATGTTTTTCCTCAGCCATGGTCACGATATGCGGTACCATGACATTCCTGATGATGAAATCCCTCCTTTTTTCAAGCTTGCTCCTCAGGTATCTCAAAAGCCGACACCAGTTCTGGCTGCTGCCTTCACACACATCCTTTATCCTCAGGGACAAGCCGGAAAATTCTATTTGGGGGATCCAGCCTGAATGGGCCTTTATGGCATTTAGCTGATATTTGACAGCGTCTTTCAACTGTTGGCTCACAGGATCACTGGCAATGAAATACTTATCCAGTATCTCATTCGACACCCTGGAAAGGTCTTCGATCCGGTAGGAAAGCCTGTCCTCGAAGCCGGATACGGGTACATATACGGCCTTTGTGTGGAAGAAGAAGTCAGGAAGCTCTGACTTGCTCACGGTCAGTTTCTTGTTTACTGGAACATCCGGCAGTTTCAGATAAAGGAAACGTCCCTGCTCATCAAATCGTCCTGCGTACACCAGGATTTCCACAAGGCCCTCGAAATTTGAGCTTACCCTGAATGTGCTATTGAGGTCTATGGCAAGAACCAGCATGTCCCCGGCAAGCACCAACGGCCAGAGCGGGGAGAAATAGAGGACCTCTTTTACGAAGAGCAGTGCTGTCTCACCTGAGATCCCGTTCGAAAGGAATTTTTTAATGCTTATGCCTCCGGGCAGGAACTCGATAAGATCAAAGGCCAGACTGGCCAGGTCACCATTGTACGCCTTGTACATCTTGTAGATGAGATAGCTGCCGCCGCCGGCGGCAAGCACTGCAAGAAACATTTTCTTCGTGGCCGGGGAATCCTTTAACAGCTTTTGGACCAGCTCTTCCCCTTTTTCCTTTTCAAGGATCTTGAGGACCGCATACTCGGTCTCGCTGTTCGCCCTCTTGAGCGTCTTTTTCAAAAGGGCCTTTGTCTGCTGGCGGTTCTTTGACCCGGCAAGCCTTAGCAGTCCCTCCAGGACCTCCTCTCTGGTGTAGCCCTTGTCCACGAGACGGTTCAGCTCCTCCAGCAGATCCATTCCTTCTATTTCAGCGGTATAGAGCAGCCTATAGACATCGTGTCCATGTTCGGTGAGAAAACGGGTTGATTTCTTGACCCTGTTGAGCAACCTTGTTTTGTCCAGTCCTACGCTCTTGAAAACATCATCGTCGAGGAGTGCAAAACTCGTTTCCAGCTCAACCAGGATCTTTTGGACTTCCGGGTTGGTTCTAAGAAGTCTGACACCGCTTTTTCTTGCCCTGGCTATTATCTTTTGCCCTTTGAAAGGGATTTCCTTGAAGGCAAGTTCTATGTTCTGTTTTCTGAGTCTTAACAGCCACTGCTCCTGTTCCTTCGTCAATTTGCCCGCCTGCTTCAGGCTTTTCAGATATGAGATCTCTTTTTCTATCTGAAGTGTGTCCATGTTGGCCAAATTTCGCAGTGCGCCGGATTCACCAAGGGCAATCCTCTCCCTAAGTACGTACTTGACCTTCTCTGCGTCTGAAAGGTTCTGCCAGCCGCTGTGGGCCTTTACTATCTGTCTTTCGCAGCTTCCCACCATGGAAATCGCGCCATACCTTTTTACTGCCTCCTGGATGGCCTTTTCGTCCAGTATCTCACCAAGTATCCTGGCCTTTTCGTCTTTTACGAATTCTCTCAGGGGCTTTGCAAAGTCTACCAGTTGGCCGTTTTCGGCCTTTGCGATGACTGCACCCTTGACGAGCATCTCTTTCTTTATGTTGCTGAGTGCAGCCTCTCCCACAAACTTTTCAGACTCCAGGAGATCCAGGAGGCGTATGTCAATGGCCCTGATATCTTTTAACTGCAATATGTCAAAACCGTTTATCTTCAGCCTGATGAGGCCTGACTGTTCCAGGAGCCTGTTGAAATAGTTTGCAGCCTGCATTGCCTTTCTGCCCACGAAGGTGATGTCGTCGTCGGAAAAAAGCAGCCTGTATCCCTGGTGTCCTTGCCTCACATTGGCCAGTTCGAGATATCTGATCCCTGACGAACCTGTTCTAATGACAACCTTGATGTCCGATCCGTACTGTTTGTAGACCTCGTGCAGTATCCGGTTCACCCTAGAAAAACGCGCCCTGTCCAGGGTATCCAGGATCCCGGCCGTGAATGCAGAGGGGTCCCTTCCAAGTTTTCTGGCAACCTGGTGGATTTTTTCAATGAACATGTCTTCATAGGACTTCTTAGATATATCCAGGTGTTTGAATATGAATTCTACTGCCTGACTGGTCTCTGCATGGCCTTTGGCAGTGGCCAGCATCTCAATGCCGGTCGTCAGGGGATCTTCGGCAAAAGCATGGCCGGATGTCACAAAGCCCAGAAGGCAAAAAGTGAGTGTAACAAACAGGTTGCGCATTCAGTTGTTTTCTTCTACGGCCTTGAAGATTTCATTCAGTATCCACCAGTAGAATGACACTGGTTCTTCAGGCATCCAGCTTTCTTTTTTCATGCCCCAATCAAGGAGATACATGTCCATGGATGGACTTTCCAGGGCAACTATTCCAATGGGAGCCACTTCTTTGGCCAGATAAGCCGTGATGGAGTCCTCCTTATTTCTCAAAACAAACTTTGTGAGAGTTGCTAATTTGCCTCTAAATCTTCCGATCCTGGTGTCCTGGGGCATTGCCAGCTCGATTGAGGTAAATTTTGTAACCTTATTGTTGCCTTTTTCTATAAAGCTTTCAGGTACCCAGAAGGGCTGGTAACCCTCTACCCATACGGCAACCTTCAAGATCCGTCCGGGCCCATCCTTATCCCTTTCCACCAGGAGTCTTGTTACCACTTCAGGTTTTCCCATAAGTCTTACTTTAAGCTCCATCCAGACACACCCTTGGATATAGGCGCATGACTCGTTGTTTCTTATTGCAATGTCCATATACGAATAGGTGAAATTTGTCTTATCAAATATGACATAAGACGACCAGGAACCGTTTATGTAATTAAAGTGGCCGCTTGGAATAGGTATTTTAAGCTGGCTTTCCGCCTGATTAGCAAGTGCTTTCAGGGGAAGTATACAATCTAACAGTAGAGCTAGTATGACCCATTTTTTAACTGGATGAAAATAGCTTTTCAATTTCCCTCTTTATTTCTTGTACCTGGGCAGGTGCCCTGGTACAAGGCAGCCTGTTGTGGCGTAGTCTGGAAGCCTCCGACAGGGTAGCAGCTATCTGTTCTGTTATCTTAATGAGCCTTGGAGTTATCCCCCCTTTTTTTGTTATAATTACAAGTCCATATAGTTTGGTGTTATGGGGAACCAAGAAAAATTTGGCTTCAATGTTCTTATGTTTTTTGGGATAAAGAGTTGCTGTCATTGCCCTCAAAGATCCAAGGGTCTGGTTAGTGCTAGCTTTTACATAAAAATTTTTTGAAAAGTTTTTACAAAATCTCTCAAATATCTTTTTGCGACATATTTTATTATCGCATTGTAATGTTTCGTTCATTATTCTAATATTGGGATATAGTGGGGAGGATTTTTTAAAGAAGTTGACATCTCCGTCATCAGCTATGGCTATTGTCCAATCCCTATTCAGGGTAAATATTTTTTCCTCGTTGCCAACGAGTGTTATAAAACAGTGATGATTTTTTGTAGCTGATTTGATGTTAGCATCTTGATTGCTTTCATATGGAAGTTGAGAGATAAGCCAAGCAATATATGAGCCCTTGTCATCGTCAGGCTCCAGCCGGTAGCTTTCCTTGAATTTTTCCAAGGCCTCCTTTATTTTGCCCTGGCTATAGAGTTCCTGTCCTTGTTGCCAAAACAGCTCCGCCTTTTTATGAGGCGATTTTTGGGCCGTCTCTTTGGCTAAGGACCAAAAAGGGTGGAATAAATGGCAAGATATAATAGCCAGGATAAGTATAATCTGAATTCTAGTCATGCTATTATTTTCAATGTGCAGATCCTTATTGATTAAATTTTTTAGCAGGAAAAGACGGTACAGGCAAGGCCCTCGTAACACAAGATTTTCCTAACAATGGTAATATTTTCAAGTCCTTTATCCCTACTCACATATTGCCTGGTTTCATGTTTTTTATTTGACAGATTCTTCTCATTCGTTATTAAAATTGATTAGGTATTCCGTTAAAGAATTTTTGGGATCTCTGGATCTTATGAAGTTCTAGAGTTGGTGTTTTTTAAGTTAAGGTATTCATTAAATGAATGTTCATCCAATAACGCTTCGGTTCCGTGGAATAGAGCAAGATCTAGAAGAGGAGTTCCAAAAGTACTTTTTTATCCATTCCCTTCCTGTTTTTCGTTGGGGTTTTGCCTTTGGCATATTGCTTTATTCAATCTTTGGTGTATTAGACGCCATGTTTATGCCAGAAGTTAAAGAGCAGCTATGGCAGATCCGGTTTATGTTAGTTATCCCTGTATTGGCAGCAGGAATAGCATTTTCTTTTAATAGAAACTTTCCAAAATATTGGCAGGCAACCATTGCTCTTCTCATTTCAGTCTCTGCCTTTGGAATTTTTTGGATGGTTGTTATCGGTACCGAGCCAAACAAGTACCACTATTTTATGGGAAACATGCTGGTAATCTTTTTTGGCTTAACTCTAATTAGGGCTAGGTTTGTGTGGGCTATTGCAACGCATCTTTTTGTGTTAACAATGTTTGGAGTCACCATTATCTTTTTAACCAATTGTCCCTTGTCTGTGGCGTTGTCTTATTGGTTCTCTTTGGTCGGTGCTTTTTTGATTGGAGCAGTTGCCAATTACAGTATGGAATATTTTGCAAGAAGAAACTTTTATTTGATGCGCAGTTTGGAAAAAAAAGAGAGCAGGTTGAGAAAGGCAAATCAACTTTTGAAAAGTCAATTTGAAGAGCTTAAAAATGCAAAGAAGGAGATTAAAAAACTCACTGGCTTTATTCCAATATGTGCAAATTGTAAAAAGGTAAGGGATGACAAAGGATATTGGAATCAGATAGAAAGTTATATTTCAGAACATTCTGAGGCCAGATTTAGTCATGCTCTTTGCCCGGAGTGCTTGGACAAGCTATATGGCAACGAGGAGTGGTTTAAAAAACGAGGTGACGGGCTAGAAAGGAAAAAGTCAAATAGGTAAGTCCCTTTCTTATTGTTGCAGGTCTTTATCTATGGATATTTGACCTTAACTATTTTCCCTTCAAAGGTATAGAATATGCATTCTTTTCCCGCCTCCATTTCTAATAGATGGGATGGCAAAAGCCGGGCCTTGCCATAACCGCCTGGCAGGTCAGCTACGAAGTTTGGCATGCACATGCCTCCAGTATCTCCCCACATCCGTTTCATTATCCCAATTCCCTTGGAAAGCGGAACCCAGAAGTGTCTGGTTCCCATGACTTGGTCACATTGAAAAAGATAGTAAGGCCGTACCATTACAGACTGGAGCTTGCAAAACAGGCTATGAAGCGTCTCGAAGTTATCATTAACCCCTTTTAGGAGAACTGTCTGATTTGAGACGGGAATACCTGCAAGTTGAATCTTATCAATAGCCCTTGATGCCTCAGGGGTTATCTCCCTTGGATGGTTAAAGTGGGTGTTGAGCCACAGGGGCCTGCATGCTTTTAGCAAACTGCAGACTTCCTCATTGATGCGCATGGGAAGTACTACAGGAACCCTAGTGCCTATGCGTATTACCTGGATGGTGGCTAAAGAGCGAAGAAAGAAAAGAAGCCTTTTCAGGCTTGAGAGTGGAAGCATTAGCGGATCTCCCCCTGATATAAGCACCTCTCTTATCCTAGGGTTTGCGGTTAAATATTCTTTTATTAATTCGAGCGTCTTGTTGCCAAGAGAGATGTGCTCTCGTCTTTTCCATGTTCTTTTTCTATTACAGTGTCTGCAGTAACTGGCGCATATACCGGAGGCAAGTATAACTATGCGGTCTTTGTATCGGTGAATCAGTCCAGGAATGGGGCTGTAAAGACGTTCTTTTAAAGGGTCTGGGTCGAAAAATTCGTGACTAGGTTTACGCTCCTCTTCTAAAGATGGTATTATTTGACGTCCAATGGGGTCTGCATGCAGGTTTGTATCTTGGATTAGGTTGAGATAGTATGGAGTTGAGGCCCATTTGTACTGCCTTATTACGCCATCTAAATGGGAAAGGTCTTTTTTGAAAAGGGCACCGAGCTTTTTAAGTCCTTCGGTACCCCTTAGACGGTTTTTAAACTGCCAACGCCAGTCGTTCCATGTACAGTCATTAGCATCTGGCCACAGGATCTTTTTCAGGTTCACTTACCTGGATGATATACTAGCCTCAAAGGGATTGTTAAGAAGAATAGTCTGGTCTCTGTCTGGGCCAACAGAAACAATCACAACAGGAGTCCCGGACATCTCTTCTATAGTCTTTATATAGTCCCTTGCATTTTTGGGCAGGTCTTCAAAGGATTTTATGCCTGTTACATCCTCGCTCCATCCAGCAACTTCCCTGTAAAGCGGCTGTATGCGTTCCACCTTGCGAATGTTTGAAGGCATGTACTCAAAGACCTCGTTATCTACTTGATACTGTTTGCATATCTTTAGCGGGTCTATCCCGCTCATAACATCAAGTTTTGTTATGGCAAGACCATTCAGGCCATTTAGCCGTACAGCATCGCTTAACACTACACCGTCTAGCCAACCGCAGCGTCTTTTTCTGCCTGTTGTGGCCCCAAACTCAGCCCCTTTTCTCTGTATGAGGTCTCCTGTTTCATCAAATAGCTCGGTGGGGAAAGGTCCTCCTCCAACCCTTGTAGTATAGGCCTTGCAGATTCCTACTACGTAATCGATCTTACTTGGCCCTATACCTGCTCCGCAACATGCTCCTCCTGCAACAGTGTTGGAAGAGGTTACAAAAGGGTAAGTGCCATGGTCTATGTCAAGCTGTGTCCCTTGAGCACCTTCAAACAGGATATTTCCTCCACTGCTCCTTACTTTGTCTATTAGCACAGAAACATTATCGATATAAGGCTCAAGCCTTTCGGCAAATACCATATATTCTTCAAAAATAGAGTTGGCATCAAGGCCATCTGCATTAAGAAGCTTTGTAAGGAGAAAATTTTTTTCAGCCACATTTGCCTCTAGTTTTTCTCTGAACAGTTCAGGGTCTAAAAGATCTCCAACCTTTATGCCATTCCTTACAATCTTGTCTTCATAACATGGCCCGATTCCCCTACCTGTTGTTCCAATTTTTTTCCCCTCGCTTTTTGCAGCTTCTCTGGCATGATCCAGAGCTTTATGATAAGGCATAATGAGATGGGTATTGAAACTGATTTTAAATCTGTCAGGACTGACTGGGCGGCCTTTTTTGGCGAGTCCGTTAAGTTCCTCTATAAGAACCGAGGGGTCAAGTACCACTCCGTTACCAATAGCACATTTTTTGTCTTCATAAAGAATCCCAGATGGGATGAGATGAAATATGTATTTTTCACCATCAACAACCAAGGTGTGTCCGGCGTTGTTGCCACCTTGAAATCTGACTATCAGATCTGCATACTCGGTAAGCAGATCCACAATCTTTCCCTTTCCTTCGTCACCCCATTGGGTGCCAACCACAACTACTGTAGCCATTGCTGTCACTCCCTCTTTACTTTTCCAACGGGGCAGGATACTTAACCAGCATGGAAAAGTCAAATAACGTGTCAAAGGATAACCAAAGTGAAGGGGTCAATTAATACGAGTAGCATAAAAAACGGCAGAGAAACACCTGATAGAGAGACTATATATGTTGTGGACGGCAGTTCATATCTTTATAGGGCCTATTTTTCTACCCATAGGGAGTTTACCAGTTCCACTGGTTTGCCTACACGTGCAATATATGTGATTACAAACATGATGCTTAAGATTCTTAGGGAAAAAGATCCTAAATACATTCTTGTAGCCTGGGATGCAAAAGGTCCCACATTCAGGCATGAGCTATACGATAGTTATAAGGCAAACCGTCCTTCAATGCCAGATGATCTTTCTGTTCAAGTGCCATATGTGAGAAAGGTAATAGACGCCTTGGGGATTCCGCAAATCGAAATTACAGGATTTGAGGCAGACGATATCATGGCTGCAGTTGCCAAAAAGTTAGGAGAGCAACAAGGACACAGGGTTGTTCTTGTTACTGGAGATAAGGATATGCGTCAGTTGGTATCAGAAAACGTTGTTCTGTGGGATCCAATGAAGGATGTTGTTACCGATCTTGCCGCCTTTAGAGAGGAATACGGAATCGAGCCCCGTCAATATGCAGACGTCCAGGCCCTTTCAGGAGATCCGTCAGATAACATCCCAGGTGTACCAGGTATTGGTCCTAAAACGGCCTTGAAACTCGTTAGGGAGTTTGGGTCTATTGAAAATCTCATTGAAAGTTTGGACACTTTAAAAAAGGGAAAACTTAAAGAGCGATTGCTGGAGCACAAGGACAGGCTTTTACTGTGGAAAAAGTTGGCAAGTCTGGATGATGGCCTTCCCTATGAGCTTACCCTTGATTCTTTGAAAAGGCGGCCAAGAGACGACAGAAGGCTGCTGGAGCTTTTTAAGGAGCTTGATTTCGAAAGTCTTATTCCACTTGTTTCTAGTGGTAAGGCGTTAAGCAATAAGGGTTACAAGCTGATACAGGATAAAAAAAAACTTGAGCAGTGGATCAACTCGAATAGGTCTAGCCATTGCCTTGTTATTGACACAGAGACCACTAGCCAAGATCCCATGGAGGCCCGTCTGGTTGGGGTCAGCCTCTGTTTCAATCCCGAAGAGGCCGTGTATGTGCCAGTTGGACACAAGGCCCAAGCCCTACAGATGGATCTTGAATCTCTAAAGGATGTTCTTGGTCCAGTCCTTGCCAATGGTTCTGTTAAAAAGATTGGACAAAATATCAAATACGATTTTATTGTCTTGGAACGTCATGGTCTTCCAATAAAAGGGATAGGAGGTGACACCATGATAGCCTCTTATCTCCTTGATCCAACCAAAAGGCGCCACAACCTCGATGAGATTGCTAGGGACGTGCTTGGTCACAAAATGATATCTTACAAGGAGATCACAAAGGAGCTTCAAAGAGGTATGGATTTTTCCTTTGTGCCTATTGAAAGGGCGGTTGAATATGCGTGTGAGGATGTGCATGTTACAGCCCTCGTAAAAGATAGATTTCACAAGGACTTAAGGGATAAAGGATTGTGGGAGCTTTATTCTAAGGTAGAAATACCGTTAATAAAGGTCCTTGCCTCTATGGAGATGTCAGGCATCCTAGTCGATACAAAGGGTCTAATCAGGCTAGGGGCAGAGTTTTCCAAGAGGCTGGATGTTCTGAGAAACAAGGTTTACGAGCTTGCCGGATGCACATTTAACATCAATTCAACAAAGCAACTTGCAGAGATACTTTTTGAAAAACTTGGCCTGCCCCAATTGAAAAAGACCAAGAAAAAGACAGGGTATTCTACAGACGTAGAGGTGTTGAAATCCCTTTCAAAGGTTCATCCTCTTCCTGAGGTCTTGCTTGAGTACAGGAATCTGTCAAAGCTGAAGTCCACTTATATTGATGGGCTCGAAAGAGAAATAAATCCTGTAACAGGGCGGATACATACCTCTTTCAACCAGACTGTGACTGCTACTGGCAGGCTTTCATCAAGTGATCCCAATCTTCAGAATATTCCCATTCGTACAGAAGAGGGCAGGAAAATCAGGGCCCTTTTTGTTGCCGGACCGGGTAAGCTTTTGGTTGCAGCCGATTATTCGCAGATCGATCTTAGGGTGCTTGCTCACTATTCAAAGGATGCAAATCTCATAAAGGCCTTTAGAGATGGAGAAGATATTCATAGGCGCACTGCTTCTTTGATATTTCAGATAGAACCCCAGTTTGTAACTTCAGAGATGAGGCGGGTGGCAAAGACGGTCAATTTTGGCATCATATATGGCATGAGCGCCTTTGGCCTTGCCAAAGAACTTGGAATATCACGCAAAGAGGCAAGCGAGTTTATAACTGCCTATTTTGAAAGACATCCTGGCGTGAAAAGGTATATGGAGAGGATAGTGGACAGGTGCAGAAGGGATGGCTATGTAGAGACTATACTCGGGAGGAAGAGGTATATAAAAGACATCAAGGCCAAAAGCCGTAACATCAGGCAGTTTGCTGAAAGAACAGCTATCAATACACCAATACAAGGAAGCGCAGCAGATATCATTAAACTTGCCATGTTGAAGGTGCATGACTGCTTTAGAGAAGAGAGTCTAGATGCAAGGTTGCTTTTGCAAGTGCATGACGAACTGGTCGTGGAATGTATGGAGTCTGAGGCCAGAGAGGTGGCTGATCGTTTGAAGCGGATCATGGAAAACGTGGTTGATCTGGCTGTGCCTCTTGAAGTATCTGTAGGTATTGGCGAGAACTGGGATGAAGTTAAGTAGAGAAAAAAACGGCTCTAAAGCGAGATAGTTTTTTGTGGTTCAGTTAGCCATCCAACCGTTAGATTTTTATTGTGGAACCATCAAAAGGAAAAACGGTGTGGCCACTGTTACATTTCATATAACCCTGAGTTGTGGATGCCCAGTTTGTGCAGGAGGCCGTTTTGATCCAAAAAGATTCAAGGTGAGGGCTTGCCTTTTTAAACAGGGTGCTCTTATAGGTAGGTTTAAATGTGACCATACTGGACAGGCCAGCCAGTTTATTTGTTGTTTCCCAGATATAGTTTCAGGCAGATATTATCTGGAGATAGAAGGCCTTGATCCTGAAACAGGGGCTGCTGGACGCTTTGGTATGTCGGTTGAGATAACGTAGCAGATTCGTTTTTTTTGGGGCGTAAGGAAAGAAAAGATGTATGGCTACCTTAAAGAAGATGTTGTGTTAAAAAACAATTTTCGAAATATCATCACAGACATCGCTGAGGTTGTTTTTCTTATGGGTGTCTTGTCAGGATTCTCAATTAAGCATCCGCATGAATTAAGCATGTGATTTCCTTGCAGCCTTTGGCTTCTGTTATTATAACTTGATACCTAAGTGAACTCAGTTAGTTTTGGCAAATTTTAAGTAGAGGGAGGATGCGAATATGACCAAGATAAAGAGGGCGATAATTAGTGTGACAGACAAGAGCGGGGTCCAGGAGTTCGCAAAGGCCCTTGAAGAGATGGGGGTTGAGATTGTCTCTACAGGTGGGACTGCAAAGGTTATAAGGGAGGCAGGAGTTAAGGTAAAGGATGTATCCGAGTTGACGGGTTTCCCTGAGATGATGAATGGCAGGGTAAAGACGTTGCATCCAAAGGTTCATGGCGGGATACTGGCAATTAGGGATAACCCGGACCATATGGCTCAAATGAAGGACAACGGTATCCCAGAAATAGATCTTGTGGCAGTAAACCTTTACGCATTTGAAAAAACAGTTGCCAAGGAAGGGGTAACCTTAGCAGAGGCCATAGAAAATATTGATATTGGAGGTCCGACCCTTTTACGTTCTTCAGCAAAGAATTTTAGATATGTTACCGTAGTGGTTGATCCCGCTGATTATGATAAAGTTATAAAGGAAATGAGAGAGAATCAGGGATCTACCACCATTAAAACCAGGTTTGAGCTGGCTAAGAAGGTTTTTGCCACGACTAGTGCCTATGACACAGCCATAACCAACTACCTAAACACCATAAATATTGATTCTGAGCCCTATCTTCAGTAGCAAATAAAGGGGCCGCTGAATGCGGCTCCTGTATCTCTTGCGTCTTTGGTTGTTTTTTATGATATGCGTTTCTGTCTTTGGAAAAGGAGAAAAACAAGTAAGTTCTTTGCTTAAAGAGGTCCATGGCCTTTGTGACTTGGTGGAGTTGCGTTTGGATCTTATGGAAGAACTTGATGATCATATATTGAAACAAATTATTGCTCAGGCAGATCTTCCTGTAATAGTTACCAACAGGGCCTCGTGGGAGGGAGGAAGGTTTCAGGGAAGCGAGCAAGAGCGAATAGCCTTTTTAGAAAAGGCCTTGGAATATGGAGCAAATTTTATAGACATCGAATTTGCAACAGAAGAAGGTCCCAGAAAAAGGCTTATTCAGACTGCCCATAATAAGGGCGCCAAAGTTATCCTTTCACATCATGATTTTGAGAAAACCCCTCCCAGTGATGAATTATCGACGCTTTTTGATAACATGGTTTTGCAGGATCCAAGCGTTAACATTATAAAAATAGTTACTTACGCTTCTAACAGGTTGGATTTCTTAAGACTTGCTGCCCTATATCCCAAAGCCAAGAAAGCCGGAAGGCAATTAATAGCCTTTTGTATGGGTAGGCAAGGCTGCTACAGTAGAATTTATTGTGTGCACCTTGGCTCTTTTTTGACCTTTGCTTCTATAGAGGCAAGTTTGTCTTCCGCTCCAGGACAGATCCCTGTACGGATGATGAAAGATATTTTGTCCAGGATAGAGGCTGTTTGTTAGATAGATGGTTTAGTCATGGATGTTCTATTAACCAACGACGACGGTATCCATGCTGCTGGGTTATGCGCTCTTTACGAGGCCTTTCGTTCAGGTGGCTTTAACGTAACTGTAGCAGCCCCGAACAGTGAAAGAAGCGCTGTTGGGCATGCCATCACCCTGTCCGATCCAATAAAAATCAAACACGTATTTATGGCTGGCGAACCTTTCGGCTGGGCCATTAATGGGACACCTGCAGACTGCGTTAAACTGGCAGTTAACAGCCTTTTAAAGAGCCGTCCCCACATGGTTGTTTCGGGCATAAATAGAGGCTCTAATACAGGTATAAATATACTTTATTCAGGCACAGTATCTGCTGCTACAGAGGCAGCAATTTTGGGTATACCTTCTATGGCTGTGTCTGTAGATAGCTTTTTGGATCACGATTATTGTTACGCAGCCTTTTTTGCCGTGGAGCTGGTTAAGAAATTCCTAAATCAGGAAAAAGATTGTCTGTCATTAAATGTGAATATTCCTGCACTTCCTGCGAATCTGATTAAAGGTGTTAAGATAATAAGGCAGTGTACAAATCCATTTAAGGAGAGATTTGAAAAGAGACTAGATCCAAGAGGCAATATTTATTATTGGCAGTGTTCATCAGATATAGATTTGAGTAAGTCTCAAGATACAGATATTTATTGGCTCAAGCAGGGCTTCATTACCATTACACCTATTAAGTTTGATTTGACTGATTATCAATGTCTGGAAAAGATTCATAATATTTTTCATGATATTTCATGTTAATTCTTAAGTTAGTGTCTATCCTTTAGCTTGACAGTAACGTCAAGCTAATATAATCTAAAATAAATGTTGCTATGCGGAGGTAAAAATGGCGAGAAAGAGAAGTAGACCCTATACCAAAGAAGATGTGGAATTTGTTCATGAAAATTATGCCGAGATGACTGCTAGCGAAATTGCTGAAAAACTTGGAATTAGCAAGTTTCAGGTATCAAAGATCGTTAGCGAGTTAAGAAAACATATTGATCTTCCAAAGAAGACAGCCAAACGACCTAATCCCATTATAGAATATCTTAAGTCTAAAGGTCTTCCTATAAAGGACGAAAATGCTAAAGCAACCAAAAAGACTACAGGTAGGGGAAGAAAGAAAAAATCATAAAATACAAGATAGAAATAAAGAAGTTTTAAAGACAAACAACAATAACGTTGTTTGTCTTTTTTGTTTTAATTAAAAAAGTAATAAGTTATAATATAAAAAGTACAAAAAGTACAAAAGTTAGCGAATAGCTTATGATATGAAAGTTACAGACTATAGTTTTGGAAGAATAGTAGTAGATGGTAAACTGTATACTGGAGATATAAAAATTATAAAAGGCAAGGTGATACCAAACTGGTGGCGTAAAGAGGGACATCTTCTTCAACTTGACGATATCAAAGATATTCTTGACGCCTCCCCTAAGATACTAGTAGTTGGTACAGGTTCTGCAGGAGTTATGCGGATTCACCCGCATGTAGAAAGATACCTTCGTGACCTCGGGATCGATCTTGAGGCTGCTAGGTCATCTAAAGCCGTGAAGCTTTTTAATGATCTTTTGGATAAAATGGGTCCTGAACAGGTAAGTCTTGCCATCCATCTTACATGTTAAGGTTTCCGCCTGCTTTTATCATCGCAGGAACCAAAAGCGGCTCTGGAAAGACAACCATTGCCCTCGGGTTGATGGCAGCCTTTACTCGCCGTGGATTTAAGGTAGCTCCATTTAAGACAGGTCCTGATTTCATAGATCCAGGCTTTCATACCCTCATTTGTAACAGGCCTAGCAATAATCTGGATGGCTGGATGATGCCAGAATCAGCCCTAATAGACGTATTCCTGGCTGGTTCAAAGAATTGCGATATCGCCATAATTGAAGGCGCCATGGGGCTTTTTGACGGTTCTCCAGGAGATCCTGAAAAGGGTTCTGCTGCTCACGTTGCAAAGGTGCTAGGCTTGCCTGTGTTGCTTGTGGCAGATGGAAGGAGTATTGGAAGAAGCATATGTGCAATGGTAAAGGGATATGTTGAGTATGATAAAGAAGTCAGGGTTGCTGGCGTTATAGCAAATATGGCAGGCAGCAGGCGTCACAAAAAAATATTGCAAGGGGCCTTGGAAGAGCTGCAAGTACCTTTTGTGGCAACAGTTGGAAGGAATCCCGAAATCGAGCTTCCATCCAGGCATCTTGGCCTAGTCACTGCACAGGAATATAAAGGCTGGAACCGGTTGGTTGACAAGTTATGCTATTTGATAGAGAAAGAGATGGATCTGGATCAGCTCCTAAGGGTTATGTCTTTGTCTAGCTCGCGTTCTTCCTCATTGCTGTGTAGGCCCAGTGATGTCTCCTTCAACTCATATTCTGTTTCTAAAGCCTCCAATGTCAAGATTGCAGTAGCCAGAGATAAATCCTTTTGCTTTTATTATCAAAGAAACCTGGATATTCTAAGGGATCTTGGAGCCATGCTTTGTTTTTTTTCTCCAGTTTCAGGAGATCCCCTCCCTGAGGGGGTTTGTGGTGTGTATCTTGGTGGTGGCTATCCAGAGCTTTATGCCAAGGAACTTGCCGATAATCAGTGTTTTTGCAAAAGGCTTAGAGAAGAGATAGAGGGTGGTATTCCTGTGTTGGCAGAATGTGGCGGTTTTATGTTCCTTGGCAAGGGACTTTGTGCAAAGGACGGTTTTTTTGAATGGTGTGGGCTTTTCGAGACTTGTTTTTCAATGGCTGATAGGTTCCAGGCCTTGGGCTATAGACAGGTACAGATGGACAGTTCCTGTGTGCTCGGAGGCAAAGGGACCAAATTTAAAGGCCACGAATTTAGATATTCCCGTCCGCTTTCGGAAATTCTTCCCAAATGGCCCTATCTCAGGATTTACGATGCCTCTGGTAGCACTGCGGAAGTGCCATATTTTGTATACAAGAATGTTTTTGCCAGTTATATTCATATCCATTTTGATAGCAACCCGCTTGTAGCTGAAAATTTTTTGCAAAGGTGCAGGGAATACCTGTCTCGTGGTTTATCAAATAAAAAGGCTAATTAAGTCACTTGTAGTTCAGTGGGTTAGTCTGGCAATTTCCAGGCCTCGGCTGATATTGCTTGTTGGGCTGGTTTTCACCTTGGTCTCTGCCATATATTCTGTAAGGAATCTTGGGGTTATTACCGATACCTCGGTGATGCTTTCTAAGGATCTTGATTATCTAAAGGTATATCGTCACTTTAAAAGAGATTTTCCTCATTCCTATAACCAAATAGTCATTGTAATCGAAGGGCTTACGCCAGATCTTGCCATTGATGCCCGGGACAGATTGGCTGCTGCTCTCAGGGAGATGCCCCAAATGTTCCCGTGGGTCTATCTGCCAGGAGACGATACCTTTTTCAAAAAGAATGGTCTCCTTTTCCTTTCTATCGGTGAACTTGAAGAGTTAGCCGACAGACTTGCCTCTGCCCAGCCTATACTTGCAAGCCTTATAGAACGGACGGATGTTGCCAGTTTCTTTAATATTCTTGCAAGTGCCTTGATAGAGTTTAGAAAGGGGCAGCATTTTAGTTTAAAAACAATTTTTAAGGAACTTGACAGTACCTTTAGGGCTGTTGAGCAAGGTACATTTTACCAGATGTCTTGGGTAAGGCTTATGGCTGGTAAAGAGAAGCAGAGCTTGAGACAACTGATACTTGTTCAGCCAGATGTAAGCTATGAATCTCTTCTGCCAGGCAGAGAGGCCATAAAGACCATTAAGAATGTAGCTCAAAAATTGAGATTAGAGCCTACAAGGGGTGTTA
>Ga0256914_1002192_pt1 | contig 16578 bp, 14 predicted proteins | sample HulkmetaG_FD_191571 | JGI IMG/M metagenome (GOLD analysis project Ga0256914, IMG submission 191571) | Hydrothermal chimney microbial communities from Main Endeavour vent field at the Juan de Fuca Ridge, Pacific Ocean - Hulk | ecosystem: Environmental > Aquatic > Marine > Hydrothermal vents ... | reverse complement strand
CGTATAGGCCTCTTTTAAAGAAATCCTTACCTCTATCTCCTGATCCCTTCCCCTTCTACTACGGCCAGACGAACGGCCATAACCGCCAAATACATCTCCGAAACCAAATCCTCTCAACAAATCGTCTAATCCGAAATCCCCAAATATATCCTCTAAATCCTGATAATGTGAAAAATTAGACCAGTTAAATCCGCCCTCTCCAAAAGACTGCTTCATTGCTTCATATCCATACTGGTCATATAATTTGCGTTTTTTCTCATCGCTCAAGACCTCATAGGCCTCTGATATCTCCTTAAACTTTTCTTCAGCGGCTTTTTTGTCTTCCGGATTTCTATCCGGATGAAATTGCATAGCCAGTTTCCTGTAAGCAGCCTTTATCTGCTCAGGCGTTGCGTTTCTGTCTACTCCCAATATTCTGTAATAATCCTTGTTTTCTGCCATACACAAAACTCCTTAATATAATTGTGCAGGCGCAGGGAAAACTGCGCCTGCTATTTATGCAATGCCCGCAAAGAGATTACTCTTCCTTAAACTCAGCATCTATCACATCGTCTCCCTTTTCAGAGTCATTGCTGCCTGTCTCTTCCGCAGTTGCGCCGGTTTGAGGCTCTGCGGAGGCATCAGAAGAGGCTGACTCAGCTTGAGCCTTTTTATACATCTCCTCAGCTAACTTGTGAGAGGCCTGCATAAGCGTATCCATCTTTTGTTTTATTTCATCTATGGAACCGCCTTTTATGGCATTCTTGAGTTCAAGCAGATGCCCTTCCACCTTTGCCTTTTCTTCAGCACTGATCTTATCTCCGACATCTTTCAATGCCTTCTCTGTAGTATAAACGAGCTGATCAGCCTGATTTTTTAACTCAACTTCCTCTTTGCGCTTTCTGTCAGCCTCTGCAAACTGATCAGCTTCCTTGACCATACGGTCAATATCCTCCTTGGAGAGTTTATTCGGCGCAGTAATCCTAATGGACTGCTCCTTGCCTGTTGCCACGTCTTTGGCAGAGACATGAACAATGCCATCGGAATCTATGTCAAACGTAACCTCTATCTTGGGGACCCCCCGCGGAGCAGGCGGAATACCAACCAGATCAAACCTGCCAAGTTCCACATTGTCATTGGCCATAGGCCTTTCTCCCTGCAGAACCCTAATGGTTACCGCGCTTTGATTATCCTCAGCGGTAGTAAATATCTGGCTCTTTTTAGTAGGTATAGTGGTATTGCGCTCTATTATCTTCGTAAAAACTCCTCCCATAGTTTCTATACCCAAAGATAGGGGTGTTACATCCAAAAGCAAGACGTCTTTTACCTCTCCTTTTAAAACAGCTGCCTGTATGCTCGCGCCCATAGCAACACATTCCATAGGATCTATTCCGCGTTCTATCTTTTTACCGACGTAATCCTCGACTACCTTCTGCACAATAGGCATACGTGTAGGCCCGCCAACCATGATAATCTTGTCGATGCCGTCTATCCCAAGGCCTGCATCCTTAACAGCACGCTCGATAGGGGCCTTACACCTATCAACGATAGGAGACACCAATTCCTCTAATTTGGCCCTGTTAATCGTCATCGTCAGGTGCTTTGGCCCGGATGCGTCTGCTGTAATAAACGGCAGATTGATATCTGTTTCAAGCGTTGAAGAGAGCTCTATCTTTGCCTTCTCTGCGGCCTCAACAATCCTCTGCCACGCCATCTTATCCTGCTTTAAATCAACACCTTCCTTTTTCTTAAACTCGGCAACAATATAATCTGCCAAAACGATGTCCATATCCGTACCGCCAAGCTGCGTATCTCCACTCGTAGAAAGGACCTCAAAAACACCATTGGACATCTCCATTATAGTAACGTCCAACGTGCCTCCGCCCAAATCAAAGACGAGAATTTTTAAATTCTTGTCAAGTTTATCCAATCCAAACGCAAGACATGCAGCCGTAGGTTCGTTTATAATCCTTAGGACCTTTAGGCCGGCTATCTCGCCCGCGTCTTTAGTGGCCTGTCTTTGGTTGTCATTGAAATAAGCGGGAACTGTTATCACCGCCTCTGTAACAGGTTCTCCAAGATAGGCCTCTGCGTCCTTTTTGATTTTCTGCAAGATGAATGCAGAGATCTGTTGAGGAGTATATTCTTTGCCATAGATATTAAATTTATGGTCCGTCCCCATATACCTCTTTGCACGAGTTATAGTCCCTTCCGGATTGATTGCCGCCTGACGCCTTGCAGGCTCTCCAACCAATAATTGTCCATCCTTGGTAAAAGCCACGTAGGAAGGAAAAGCCTTCCCTCCACCTACAGTTGTCCCCTCTGCGGAAGGAATGATTTTGGGTTGTCCTCCTTCCATAATTGCTGCTGCAGAATTAGATGTACCTAAGTCAATTCCTATTGCCTTTGCCATAACACAACACCTCCTTAAAAATTATCCTCAAAGTTTATTTTTCACCTGCTTCTTCCTCAGAAGCTGCCACACTAACCTTTACACGAACCGGCCTTAAGACCTTATCGTGCATCTTATATCCCTTTTGAAGAACTTCCAAAACAGTAAACGGCTCAGCATCTTCAGTCTCCTCCTGCAACATGGCTTCGTGCAACTCCGGGTCAAATTTTCTCCCATGAGCATCTATTTCTTCAACGCCATAGCGTTTTAAAAGAGATTGAAGATCCTTTCCAATCATATCCAAACCTTTTACCAGACTCTCTATGTCCTGCGTTTCAACTGCCGCGGAACGCGCCCGTTCAAAGTCATCCACCACTGAAAGCAAATCCTTAAGCACGTTATATTGCGCAAATCTTATAAACTCTTCCTTTTCTCTCTCAAGGCGTTTACGCGCATTTTCATAATCCGCTTTTATGCGCGCGGCAAGTTCCTGCCACTCCTTTCTCTCATCACGAGCCTTTAACAATTCCTCATATTCCTCGCGAGATATAGAAACAGATTCATTATCTTTTTTCATAACAACTTCATCCTCTCTCTTGTCTTCTTTCATAGGGCTATTCTTTTGCATATACCCTCCACCTCCTCAGATAACCTTTCCAGAAGACTCAGGTTGCGGCCATAATCCATTCTCATAGGCCCTATAATGCCTATCCTTATTTCCTTGCCATCGCCAACGTCACAGGCAGAGATAATCAAGGAACACTCTGAAACTTCCGGCCTTCCAATCTCATTGCCCACGAAAACATTTACGCGGTCTTTTATATCCCGCCATAAAATCTCGTGTACGGATTGCTCATCCTCCAAAAAAGTAAATATCTCTCTGAGCTTGTCTATATCCTGAAGTTCCGAATAATCAATCAGATAGTTTCTTCCATGCAGATACACGTCTCTATGCCCCCAAAATGCGCTCATCCCGGTTTGATGCATCAACTCTGAAACTGAATCGGCAATATGTTTAATCAATCCATCTAATGAGGCCGTCCGGGAAGCAAAGTTCGGCAGATCAGATTCCAAATCCTCATGCGCCCTTTCCATAAGAAAATCCAAATAATACCTATAAGCCTTGGCAGTAGGAATCCGCCCAGCAGACGTATGTGGCTGAGCCAGAAATCCTTCGTCAATAAATTCAGCCATAATATTCCTTATAGTCGCAGAGGAACATTTCATGCCCCGTTCCACCAAAGCCATCGAGGAAACAGGCGCACCTGTTTCAAAATAGGCCTCGACAATCATTGCCAAAACCTCGTCTTTTTTAACCTTTGCTTCCCTAGGACTCATCTATTACCTCCTTGCTCCCTTCTTGTGGATAAACTTATCTCTGTATTTATCCACTTGCCTGACAAGGCTATTTATTGCGGCATTCATCGCAACATCCGCAGCCTTACTCTTGCGTCTGGCATACAAACTCTTAGAAGGCAGATACAAGGCAATACCAACGATATATTCGTTTTTATGCGGATTTTTCTCAACTGTTATATGAAAATAAACCTTTTTATCCGCCAAACGGCCAAGGTGTTTCTTTATAACAACATCTCTCTCCTTTTCAAATATATCCTTGAGCCTGTTTTCCCAATCAGATTCTATGTCCTTAAAATGAAACGCCATTTGAAACATATTCGCCTCCTTATTGTTTTTCAACGCTAAACTCTATTTCCTTGTCAGGGCCAAGCGTCGCCTTTACGAGATCTCCTCCTTTTATCTTTCCCTCTAAAATGAGCAAAGCCAGTTTGTCGGACAACAATCTCTGCACTGCGCGTTTCAGCGGCCTTGCCCCATAATTAACATCATATCCAACTTCGGCAATATACCGTTTAACGTCCTCGTCTATTACCAAAGTTATCTTCCTATCAGACAACCTCTTTTGCAGATAAGCAAACTGGATTTCGGCTATCTTAACGATATCTTCCGTCGAAAGTTTATTAAATATCACTATCTCGTCTATTCTGTTTAAGAACTCAGGCTTAAAACGAGACCGTAATTGCCGATGTATATTCTCTTTCACCTTATCCAAAGGCATATCTTCATTAAAATACTCACTGCCTATATTAGACGTCATAATGATAACCGTGTTTTTGAAATTGACTATATGGCCTTGTCCATCTGTCAAACGGCCTTCATCCATTATCTGCAAAAGCACATTAAACACGTCAGGATGCGCCTTTTCAATTTCATCAAACAATACAACAGAATACGGCCTTCTGCGAACCTGTTCTGTAAGCTGGCCGCCCTCGTCGTATCCAACATAACCGGGAGGCGCTCCTATAAGCCGCGAGACGCTATGTTTTTCCATATACTCTGACATATCTATCCTTATCATATCTTTCTCGTCGTTAAACAAAAAGTCTGCCAAAGACCGGGCAAGCTCCGTCTTTCCAACACCTGTCGGACCTATAAACAAGAAAGAGCCTATCGGCCTGTTTGGATCAGATATGCCGGCACGCGCCCGCCTAATAGCAGATGATATAAGGGCAACGGCCTCGTCTTGGCCTATAATGCGCTGTTTAAGGCGCTCTTCCATATGCACCAATTTCTCTGCTTCTCCTTCCATCAAACGGGAAACAGGAATGCCCGTCCACTTTGCAACAATAGCAGCTATGTCCTCATCATCAACCTCTTCTTTGAGCAGGAGTTTTCCACTCTCTTTCATCTCCTCTAATCTCTTGTTTTGCTGTTGCATTTTCTCTTCAAGAGCAGGGATCTTCCCATACCTAATCTCAGCGGCCTTTTCAAGCTCCCCGCGTCTTTGCGCCAAGGCCTCTTCATTGCGCAAGACGTCTATTTCTTCCTTTATCTTTCGAATTTCCATAATAATGGCCTTTTCCGCCTGCCATTTTGCAGTCAACTGGGCGGAACGCTCTTTCAACTGGGCCAATTCCTTTTCTATATTCTGCAAACGCTCCTTTGATGCCGCATCCGTTTCCTTTTTCAAGGCCTGTTTTTCTATTTCAAGCTGCAAGATCCTGCGTTCCAGCTCATCAATCTCTTGAGGACGGCTGTCTATTTCTATACGCAGTTTAGAAGCCGCCTCATCAATCAAATCTATTGCCTTATCAGGCAAAAACCTGCCGGATATATACCTATGAGAAAGCACAGCCGCGGCAATCAAAGCAGAATCCTTTATCCGAACTCCGTGATGCACCTCATATCTTTCTTTCAATCCCCTTAAGATCGCAATAGTATCTTCAACTGAAGGCTCCTTTACCAGTACCTGTTGAAACCGCCTTTCAAGAGCGGCATCCTTTTCTATATACTTTCTATATTCATCCAAAGTAGTAGCGCCTATACAACGCAAAGTTCCTCTTGCTAAAGCCGGCTTCAACATATTGGCGGCATCTATAGCGCCATCGGCCTTCCCTGCGCCAACAAGGGTATGTATTTCATCAATAAAAAGTATAATTTGGCCTTCCTTGGATTCTATCTCCTTTAATACCGCCTTTAATCTGTCCTCGAATTCACCTCTGTATTTTGCGCCAGCCAATAATGAACCTATATCAAGTGCGATTAACCGCTTATTTTTAAGCCCCTCTGGCACATCTCCTGAAACAATCCTGCGGGCAATACCTTCCACAATTGCCGTCTTACCAACACCGGGTTCTCCTATCAATACCGGATTATTCTTTGTCCTTCTGGATAAGACCTGTATCACACGCCTTATCTCCTCATCACGGCCTATAACAGGATCCAATTTGCCTGCCCTTGCCAATGCAGTCAGGTCCCTGCCATATTTTGATAAAGCATCAAACTTATCTTCAGGATTCTGGTCGGATACGTTCTGCCCGCCACGCAAATCCATCAATGCCTTTAAAAAGGCATCTTTGTTTAGTCCATACTTTGCAAATGCATTTACAAGCCCGCTTGAAACAGGCAAATTAAGCAAAGACAAAAACAAATGTTCTGTGCTTATATAAGAATCCTTTAATTGAGCCGCTTGTTTTTCACAATCCGCAAGCACGGTATTAAGTTCACCGGACATATAAACATTGCCGCCGGTACCTTGAACCTGCGGCCTTTTCTCAAGCAGGGCATCAACATCAGCAACAACAGGTTTCACAGAAATCCCCATCTTAGAAAGCACAGCAGGCACGATCCCCTCTTCCTGAGTAAGCAGGGCAAGAGCAAGATGCTCCACACCCAATTCCTGATGGCCTTTGGATTGGGCCTGCTGCAAAGCAGATTGAATAGCCTCTTGGGCCTTTATAGTAAATTTATCCATATTAAGCATTGCTATCATCCTCCTTTATCTCTAAAATTACCTTTATGCCTTCAAGGTTAACCCCTCTTTCCTGCATAAGGTAACGCACGTATTCCAGTTTCTTTATATCTTTAAAACAATACACCCTCCTGCCATTAGAACCATTGCTCCTCTTTGCGCATACAATCCCTTCTCTATCCAATGCCCTTAACGTCCACTGGGGCAGACCAACCATACTGCTAACCACACTAATCACATACACCGGTGCGTCGGGATCTATCTGCTCCAACACAGGATATCGCTTTCTTCGCATATCACCTCACCTCAAAATAGCACTCTCAAACTCTTTCTGCTAATATTTTACTCAAAAACACCTGCCTGTCAAGCAAAAAATTCAAAAAGTTAATTATTTTTGTTAACTTTTTTGATGAATATAGTCAAATAAATTGATTAATTGCCGTCCTCCGCCGCCAGATGAGCCACCGTACTGCATGAGAACAAATTCACGTACAACAAAATATATTTGGCAAGGCTAATTATCCATGGATAGAGAGAACGCGAAATAAACGCATCGGCCATCCTTTATAATTATAAATAAAGCCCTCCACCTTTATCTCTTAACCACCTGTCCATTTCCCTGTAATTGGGATAAATAGACTCGAGTCTCTTCCAAAATAACTTGGAATGACTTTTATATCTCAGATGGGCTATCTCATGCGCTATAACATAATCTATAACATCAAGCGGGGCCATCACTAATCTCCACACCAGACTAATTACGCTTTTTGAAGAGCACGAACCCCACAATGTTTTTGCATTGCTAATTCGGAAAAAGAATCTAGCGTTAAATTTTATCATGTAATATCTGCATCTGAAATAAAAAAGCTCTCTCGCCTGTTCTATATACCATTTCTTCACGCAGTCATACAGTTCATCACATCTTATTTTCGGCAGAATAAAACCCTTATCATTGGACAGATACACCCCTTTGGACATTGAGTTAAACACCAGAGGATAGTCTCTTCCCAAAAAGGGCAATGCCTCTCTTTGACAAAATGGCGGGCGGGACCTAATCCTGTTTAATACCTCTTTTCTCTTTTTCTCTATCCAAAGTCTGTTCCTTAAAACAAGCTCTTCAATATATCCTTTTTTAGTCTTATATGGGGCCCTAATCACCAAGTCCCCATTGTCCTTGATTTCCATGCCTATTGTCCTTCGTTTTGAATATATAACTGTATAATTCAAAACATCTCCTTAAATGCAAGGGCATCCAGAGCGCCGTCTCCGTGATAATCATTATTAAAAAAGGCAAAACACGTTCTCGGATTAGAATCCATTACGGCCTGTTTCCACTTACGCAAAATAGCTTTAGGATAACGCCCCTTATAAATCTCTTTTAATCCATGGAATCTCACATATACAACAGGGCACAGAGAAACAATTGGCGCCTTTGGCATTTTCCCCGCAGGCCCGTCATACCAGCACAATATAGAGTTATATTCCTGCAGCATCTTATAAACCTCATCGTCAAACCACATTTCATTTCTAAATTCAAAGACATTATAGATATCACTATTTGTTAAATTTCCGGACATTAACTCCAAAAACGACCTTAAAACGCTTAAGTCCTTTTTGAAAGATGGCGGCAATTGCCACAAAATGCACTTAATTTTTCTGTCCAATTTTAAAACAGGGTCTAAAAACCGATTTATAGAGTCAGTATCGACCTTAAGCCTTTTGATGTGGGTTATATACCGCGGCCCCTTAAACGAAAAACAAAAATTTTCAGGGCTGTGCAGGTCCAAAAAACGAATTAATTTATCAGAAGGGGCCCTGTAAAACGTATAATTTATCTCTATTGCAGTAAACTTTTGACAATAATAATCAAAAAACTCGCGCGGCTTTAGAAAATCAGGATAGAATACACCGAGCCAATCCTTATAAGCATACCCGCTTGTTCCAATACATACATTCATCTGATCTAAAAACGGCTTCCAAAACCAATGACAATACGGGACTCATCGTCATCTTCACCAATGGAATTGGCAAAATCCAGACGCAAATCCGCGCTTGATGCCAATGCGCCGAAATTAAGGCCTACCCTAAATCCGATACCAATATCCTTCTTCCACCTGTTTTCTGACATGGAATCCTGCCACACCTTGCCAACGTCAAAAAACACGCCTGTTTTTATGTGTGAAACAGATACATATCCGTTTTGCCTCGCAAGACTATCATCCGCTTCATAAATATTTTTGAAGGCCTGCACTGAAAACAAGGCCAGATTCCCTCCCCTTATTGCCTTTCTGCGATATGCCCGCAATCCATTGCTGCCTCCCGCAAAAAACATGGGTTTGTTATCCGCATCAGATAGGCCCAAACCAACGCGCGCAGAGAAATCAAGATCCCTATACTTAAACCCGTATATGGATTCGCAATACAGTCTATTGAATGAAAAATCCGCCCCTAGTTTATCAAATCCTGATTCATAGTACGCCCTTATAAGAAAGTCCTCTGCCACAGACCGCTGGATACCAAACCCAACATAGAACAGATCTTGGACATCGTAATAAACACTTGAAACCACCTTATCGAACATACCATCTATCTGGGAAAACCATTCTCTGTTTTTCGCCATATATAACTCAAAGAAATCGTCTGTTTTTCCGAGCCTAAAACTGGGAGCCTGCAAAGGCAGAGAAAAAGACAATCTTATCTCCTCACTGTTTTCGTCATACTCGGAATAATCATCCCTATAGGCATATTCCAAGGCCATTTCCCACAAAGTCTCGTCAATCCCGTGCAATCTAAAAGATGAGGTTATAGACCTCTCATCCTGCGCAGTATCTATATACCCTCCTAATGCAAGATCATATACAAAAGGATAGTGCAAATTAAACCGCACCCCGGGGCCAAATTCTGAAAGATTAAATCCCACGTCAGCAGTCAATCTCTTTTGTGTATTAAAGATATCCATTGAATAAAAAGGCAGGTTCAACGGTTTTAGCTTAAAATCGACATTATCATAAACAGGATACACATTGTTTGCCTCGTCCGTTTCTAAGACTTCATCATCCGGGTCTATAACAATCTTATCGGCATGCAAGACATCTCCGCTTTTCACATCTGTCATAAGCCACTGCCTGTTTAAACGATATCGCACCTTTACCCGTTCAAGTGTCTCTGATCTTTCCAATATTCGAAATCCGTTTCTTGTCTTCTTGGCATAAAAATCAATTCCTTTATCCCTCAACACTGAGGCAAATCTATCACTGGCATCAAGTTTCATGTTATCCAAATGCCGGGAGAAAACATCTTCTAATGCGTTAACATCTGCTATTGCAAATCTATATCTTTTAAAGTAGTCTTTAAAGATAGACATCGTCGCCTTTTTGCCTATGCTGTGTTCCATCGTCTCGAATAAGGCCTCACCTTTTCCATATGCAAACGCAAAAATCATATCGGGTTCATTCATCTTATTGGCCTGCATCAAAACAGGAAGATCTATTCCCCGCCTTGCAAGATATCTATACCTTACTGTTGTCCCGTTGAGAAAGGTAAAATTCGGCATAAACAAATCCAATGGCCATGGCCAAGTCAGGACATTGCAGTTGTGTCCATACTTCTCTTCAAGATATTTTTGCACAAAATAGGAGTTTACGGCCTCATCAACAAACGGCTCTGCATATTCGTCGGAACCCACCTGATTAAACCAAAACTGATGGCCAAATTCATGCACTGCCAAAAACTCCTGATATCTCTTGGCAACATTCGGTATAAAAAGGACCCTGCGGTCAAGCATAACGACGTTTGAGGTCTCATTGCCTCCATAACCTAAATAAACAGGCACAACGGATATTTGCCCATACGGATACTCAAACCCATACCCCTTATAAAACATCAGCTCATCCTCTATAAACTTTGATATATTCATCACGGCATCAAAAGGGGCAGAAGGCAGATAATAGACCTTAATATCTATACCATCAACGTTCTTGGTATAGACACGGTATTTTTTGCTGAAAAAGAAAGAAAAATCCCTTAAGGGTTTATCGGAAGATATCTTGTATAAAACACTGCCGCGCCTTTTTTCAGATGCAACGGCCTGTCCGCTAGCCGCCAGCACAAAGGACTCTGGGAGCTCAATCGCCACGTCGTACAATGCCGATTGGCTTACATAAGGCTGATACAATAAGTAATCGGGATAATCAAGCCACTTTCCGTCTTTCATTACGTCTAAAATCGGATATGCCCTGTAAATACTATAGACACCGTTGTTTCTTCCAAATCGGCCTATTCGCTTGGGCACATAAAATTCAAAATCTATATCCAGCACAATACTTCCTGACAAAGGCGCATCCGGATAAATGACCAGCAGCGTGCGATCCTTGCCTTTTAAGGAAAATTGCGCCCTGCGGCCATTTACAGATACAAAATTGACGCCTGCCTTGTTTTCGTCAAAACCGTCAGGAAACGGAGTATCTATATTAAAATACCCGCCGTACTTTTCATATGCATCTTTTTCCTCATCAGACCATTTATGCGCCGGGTAAAAATGTAAATGAATCTCAGACAAAGGCGCTTCACAATTAAAGGAAATCGTTTCTTTTGCCGTTATGAAGTGCCCTGTATTAGAAAAAGAAAATTTTATATCGTATTTGAGATTATCAAAACTATCGTATGCATAGGCGTTCGAACAGCAAAACAGAACAACACATAAGAGTAAAAAAACACAAAACGAATGTATAAATACGTTTTTCACACAAGATCCCATAAAAACGCCCTTTCTGAAAACCATTCTATACCCTTTTTTACGATTTTTCTATCATTGAATCATGGAACGCAAAAAATCCGCTGCCTTTTCAATGGCCTTCTTTCTGTGGCTAATCGCGTTTTTCTGACGGCTGTCCATCTGCGCAAACGAAATATCAAAGCCCTTTGGCACGAATATAGGGTCATATCCAAATCCCTTTTCGCCTTTCATCTCATGCGAAATAGCGCCTTCCACCTCTCCTCTAAAAAGCCCCAACGCCCCCTCAGCAGAGGCTATACATATAACTGATACGAATTTAGCGCTCCTCTCATCAATGCCTTCCAGATCCGACAACAGCTTCGTATTATTCTTGTAATCATTCTTATCTTCCCCGGCATATCTGGCAGAATAAACACCCGGCCTTCCACCTAGTGCATTTACACATAACCCGGAATCGTCCGCCAACGTCAACATATCGGACAAATCAGCTATCTCAACGGCCTTTTTCATAGCATTGCCGGCAAACGTGCCTGCATCCTCAACAACGTCAACCTCAATACCTGCCTCTTTTAAAGATACCACGGAAAACTCTCTGCCAAGTATTTCTTTCAGCTCCTTTAATTTTTTCTTATTATTACTCGCTATGAGTATGGTTGAACTTGCCACTTTTTGCCTCCTTAATATAAGCGCCTATACCGCACACGTAAGCGCAGGCAGTCTCTACTCTCAACACATTATCGCCCAATGAAGCGGCCTGCGCGTTAAACCTCAACATATAGTCTATCTCGCTATCGGTAAAATCGCCTTCCGGGCCAACAAAAAAGGCCATTTTTTCACTTGGTTTTGACGCCTTTAATGCGTCTATAACGTGCATCTTGTTTTTAAATTTCAAGGCAAACACATATATGTCAAAACCATTATCTATCAAAAAATCCACTGCATCGGAAACACTTTTTGCAGGATATATCCTTGGCAAAAAAGGCGCCCCGCACTGCTTTAAGGTTTCTTTGCATATCTTATCCCAACGTCTATAACGCTTTTCGTCAACAGCCCTTACAATAGACCTGTCTGCAACAAGTGGCAAGATCCCGTCTATACCAAATTCTGCTGTTTTTTCCACAATTACATCAAACTTTTTACTCGGAACTAATGATGCGCAGATCACGATTTCAGGTGCCTTTCTCTGTTGTTCCAAGACGCTGTTTATCAACAAAACCGCATTTTTATCATCTATCTTTTCTATATAACAGCTCCACGTCTTGCCCTGTGTGTTTAACACTTCACAGGCCTCTCCTTGTCTTGCGCGCAATACGCGCAAGTGCCTTAAGGACTCTGATTCACGAATAACAATCCGTCCCTCTTCTATCTTATCTAAATCAGAGAGTATTACTCGTATCATGCCAGCCAACAATCCTTCCGCTCAAAACCTGCCTGCCCCCAACTAACAGCGCCCCTGGACTAGTTATGCCTTCTATTCTGCCCTTAATCAGCTCGCCGTTATGCCCTGTAATCTCCACGAGACACCCCTTTCCAAATAACCTGCTATTATAAAAATCAACGGCCTTGTTTGTGTTCGGCAAATCAACAATGGCCTTTAATATACTGTAAAACAATCTATCAGGTGTTATTTCAATTCCAAGTTCAGCCAGAGAAACAGCAGGCTGGCCAACATCACTGACATTATTATTAACGTTTACCCCAACGCCGATTATCGCATCTTTATCAACTATCTCTATAATAATGCCTGCCAGTTTCTTTTCTAAAAAAAATATATCGTTTGGCCACTTGAGCAGGACTCTGTCCTGTAAAATCTCCTCTATTGCCTTTGCCACTGCGCAGGCAACCCTTATGGACAACCCTTCTATCTTTACATCCGGCACATACACAGAAAAATATAATCCGCCTGCGCCAGATACCCACCTATCCCCGCGCCTGCCATATCCATTAGTCTGTTCTCTTGCAATACACGCAATTATCTGTTTCTGTTGTTGAGACCCTATTATACGTTTTAGAAATAACTGCGTGGAATCTGTTTTTTCAACAGAAAGCACGAGCATATCAGACCTGTTTTTCCTTCCACAGGTTGTTTGCGATCTCTCTTTCGCTTGAATCCTTTACATATATACACATAGCAGGCAGTCCCATCCTACTCAAGTCATCCAAAAAATCCTTTCCTTTCACAATCAAGGCAGTTGCAAAGGCATCCGCCACTGCGCATGACTTTGCCACTACTGATGCGCTTATTATTCCGGAGGGCAAAGCACTGCCGTTCGGTTCAACAATATGCATACCCCGTTCGTACATACCTGATGTCGCAACCGATTCGTTTTTCAGATAAATATGCGTTATCGCCTTTGTCCTGTGCTTGGGATCGCGAATGCCGACCAACAGGTTTCTGCCTTCTTGAGAATAGGTCTTCACCTCTCCGCCTGCATTTATCCACACATATGGAAATCCCAATTCAACGGCCTTTTCAACTGCCTTATCCACTATAAAGCCCTTTGCTATACCAGATAGGTCCAATACCTGGCCCTCTGCCAAGACTATTTTCTGTCTCGTGATGTGAGTCCTGCCGATAGGCAGCTTATTGACGTATCCCGGATCAAAGGCGCCATTGCTCTTGCTCCATGCGTCTTTAGACATAGTCAACACCTCATAAAGCACATCAAAACACTCATCCCCGGCATCAATCTTGCCTTCTTTATTTAGTTTATTTAGGCAAGAATCCTTATTATAATAATCAAGCATATTGGAGAGCCGTTGCATATAGACCAAGATCTGCGAAACGTTCTTTTGTTTTATCCCCGGATAAGAGATAGTAACTACCGTATCCATTATTATTACCTTATCCATTGAGGGACGATACATCCTAGAGTGCCACATAGTAAACAGCACTAGAGCAAAGACAAAGATAGTAAAAAGGACCCTTGCAAATTGGTTATTCATTTCTACTCCTATCTGCGTTTTAGAAATTCCTCAAGATCTGTTAAATCCATACAGTTTATCACGTCTTTTGCCTCTATCCAGCCTCTCCTTGCCGTATGCACACCAAAAAGCACTTGTTTTAACTGCGCGCTACTATGACTATCCGTATCTATAGCTATCTTTAAACCCGCCTTCACTGCGCGCCTTGCATCCTCTGCGTTCAGATCTAAACGTTTGGGGGAGGAGTTTATCTCCATTGCAACGTTATAATCAATTGCGGCCCTAAATACCTCGTCTAAATCCACGTCATATGCATCGCGCACATTTAAGAGCCTGCCCTTTGGATGCGCCAGTATATTGATATGCCCTGTTTTTATCGCCTTTAAAATGCGCTTTGTCATCTCGCTTTTCGTCATCTTAAAGGCCGTGTGAACCGCGCCTATAACCACGTCTAAATAAGGGATTAAGTCCTCTTCCACATCCAAAGACCCGTCAGGCAGGATATCAGCCTCTATACCCGTAAATACACGAAACGGCTTTAACTTTTCATTTACACGCCTTACCTCATCTATCTGCTGCAAAAGCCGCTTTCTATCCAAACCATTTGCAACCTTTAACGAAGCGGAATGGTCTGTTATAGCAATATAAGAGTATCCCAAGTTAATACCGGCGTGCGCCATTTCCTCTATTGAATTGACCCCGTCGCTATAAAAGGTATGCATGTGCAAATCACCCTTTATATCCTCCATATCAATAAATGTTGGCAAGGCATTTTTCAATGCAAGATTTATTTCATCCAGCCCTTCCCTTATTTCAGGCGCAATAAACTGCATTGATAATTTATCGTAGATCTCCTCTTCTGTTTTAGAGGCTATCACCTTGCCGTCTGCGTCAAACAAACCATATTCATTCAACTTCCAGTTTTTCTCCTGACAAAGCTGTCTTAGTTTTATATTGTGTTCCTTTGACCCGGTAAAATATAAAAGCGCGCTTCCAAACTCATTCTCAGGAAACACGCGAACGTCAATCTGTATGCCGTTGGCTATAAAAGAGGCCTTTTTATCGCCTATCCCAAGCACAGCCTCATTTAAGGGAAAATCCCTACAGGCCTGCATTACCTCCTTGCCAGACCTTGCAACGACCAATATGTCTATATCATGCACCGTCTCTTTAAATCTGCGAACAGAACCTGCCACCTCAATTTTCTTTATTCTTTTACCCAATGCTTCTCGCAAATAATCCTTAAAGGCCATGGCCACTTCAATCGCTTCCCCCAACAGATGCCTTGTTGAAGACTGCCTGTAAAACTCAATCGACCGCAATATATTCTCCTGCGTCTTTTTGCCAAATCCCGGCAATTCACTCAACCGGCCCGACTTAGCCGCTTTCTCCAGCTTATCTATGGAATCAATTTTCAACGTCTCATAAAGCGCCTTGACCTTTTTCGGGCCAATGCCCTGCAACTTCAATATCTCTATTAACCCGGCAGGGACCTTCGCTTTTAACTGCTCATATGCGTCAATAGTGCCTGTTTCATAAATCTGTTTTATCTTATCTGCCAGATCCTTGCCAATACCTTCTATGCTGGTCAACGTATCTGAACAGAGGAAGTCAGCCAAGTCCTCTTGCATAGATTCTATCCTGCGCGCAGCGTTTTCATAAGCGCGGACTCTGAAAGAATTGGCGCCTGTTATCTCCAACAACTGCGCTGTTTTGGAAAATATGTCTGCAACCTTTTGATTAAGCCTCACCCAAACACCCCTTTTGCGCAGTTAAAATCTGCGATATCCCGTTTTCAGCAAGATCCAACAGCTCGTCTAACTGTTGTCTTGAAAATTCGCCTTCTTCAGCCGTGCCCTGCACCTCAATAAGCCCTGCGCCATTGCGCATCACGACATTCATATCCACCTGCGCCCTGCTATCCTCAGAATAATCCAAATCCAATAAATACTGTCCGTCAACCATACCGACACTTATAGCGCTTATATAAGAATGGACAATATCCCTTAGTCCAAGTTCATCCTGCATACGTTTACAACACAATATCAGCGCAATCATAGCGCTGTTGATACCCGCTGTGCGGGTCCCGCCATCGGCCTGCAAAACGTCCACATCTATGTGGATAGTATATCCTGCAAAAGCGTTCAAATTGACCCCTGCCCTAAGTGACCTGCCTATAAGGCGTTGTATCTCCTGCGTCCTTCCGCTTTTAGACGAACGTTCACGCGAAACCCTTGTATGAGAAGAACCCGGCAGCATCCTATATTCAGCGGTCAG
>Ga0256914_1002191_pt1 | contig 16580 bp, 12 predicted proteins | sample HulkmetaG_FD_191571 | JGI IMG/M metagenome (GOLD analysis project Ga0256914, IMG submission 191571) | Hydrothermal chimney microbial communities from Main Endeavour vent field at the Juan de Fuca Ridge, Pacific Ocean - Hulk | ecosystem: Environmental > Aquatic > Marine > Hydrothermal vents ... | reverse complement strand
TACAACTAATCTCTCTCCTAAAATATTAAGCAAAGCTTGTAGTTGTTTTACTGCAAATTCATCTCTGCGACCCTCTTTAATAAAGGAGGTAATAAAATAGATACCAAGGTAGTTGTCTTCAATAGTGGAATCTTCTCTCTCTTGTTCCTCCATAGTAACTTTATCTATACATACCCCCAGAGCCTCTACTCCCAAAAGATTATTGGCTTCTCTATCAAGATTTCCAATCTGCTTAAAGAGTTTTAGCCAATAGGGTGCTTCTCCTTCTCTATTTATATCTAATGCAGAGAAAACATTAATAGCAAAACCACTCATATTTGGCATAAGAGGTAGATAGACAGAGAGTCCATGTGCATTGTCAAAATTATTGGTTTTATTTTCAATAATAAGCTCTTCTAAAGCTTTTAAAAGTTTCTCAGATGCCAACTTAATATCTTCATCATCTTCATAGTGTGTTTTTGTCAAAAGAACAAAATGTTTTAGATCACGATATATCTGCTCATTATTTTGATAGTCAAAAGTTTGTGCCCCATCTACAATAGGTAAAAATGCACTACGAATATTTGGCTCTTTTCGTAAAATTTCATATGCAAAACAATTCATAAGAGAAGCAACATTTTTTAACTTTTTGGTACGAACGGCAGAGAGTGTTACTTTTAACTCTGGTGAAGTTGCATAGGAGTCTATGAATGTACCAATTATCGCCTTTGAGACCTCTTCGTTACTTGCATTAGGATTCTCAACCAAAAAGTTAATAATGGCTTCATAGTCCCATCCATTACCAGGTTCAAGCTCTTCTGAACCTATCACTATTTCAGCATGGTCACGTAACTGATATGCCACTTCCAACATTCCCATAAGACAAGCATCAAAGCCAATAATATCAACTCTCTTATCTAAATCTACAAAAACCTCTTTTAACTCTAAATTATCAAGAAAATCTTTTGATTCATCATCAAAAAGAATAGATCTTGCCTCAGCAGTAGAGATTACTCTTGTAGGTTCTCCCCTCTCTACTTGATAAGCTTTCATAAGCCCTTCGATACGTTTTGTACGTAACTCTTGTGGGAAAAGAGAAGGTTGATTGCCTAATGTTGGATTTCTATTTACCAAACGCATGGTTGTAGCTGTTATATTATTATCATACCCGGGGAAAAGCTCATCTCGTGTGCCCCCTCCATGATTCCATAAAACCACAATATTTCTTTCTGCCTCATAGTTATCCATACCCCATTTCAAAAACTCTGTTAAAGTATTAGAATCACCCGTATTGGTCTCCCCTAGATGAATAGTTTGTTCTTTTCTACCATGACGAATAACATAACGCTTCGTCCCAGCATCTCTCGCCTCTTTTGATTGGTCTTGCTGTACCAAAATAGTCAACTCTTCACCTGTATTATTTACTGCCATCATCTCTGAGATATCATCTGATCCAAATCTATCTAAATCATTATCCCCTGCTATAAAAACCATTAAATTTGTTGTCATATCATATCCTTTTTGTTACATTAAATAGTCCAACTACTTATATTCTATAACAATCTTCTTAATTTAAATATTAAATAAAAATCGAATATATATTCCAAATTTAATATAAAGTTTTTTTTTATTTTTTTCTAATATCGCTACTTTGTCTCTTTTTGCAACGCCTCTTCCATCTCCAATACCTCCAGATAGCGTTCGCTTATCTCTTCATACTCTGCTTCTAGTTTTTTGAGCTCCTCAGCTACAGTGACCAAGCCACGCTCTTGGTAACAATCGGGATCGTAGAGGCAGGTGGTTATCTCCTCTATTTGAGCCTCTAATTTTTCGATGAGATCAGGGAGACGCTCTAGGTCTCGTTGGTCTTTGTAGCTTAGTTTGGTTGGCTTTTGGGTTGGGGTTGGTTTAGGGGGAGAGGTTTTCTCCTTTTTGACAGTTTTTTCGATCTCATAGAGTTCATTGATATTTTTTTCGATCTCTAGGTATTGGCTATACGCTTGGTAGGACTCCTCGATGATGCCTTGACCTTTGAAGATAAAGAGTTTGGAGGAGATTTTGTCGATGAAGTAACGATCATGGCTGACGAAAATCAATGCCCCAGGGAAGTTGAGTAGTTTCTCTTCAAGTATATTGATGGTTTGAATATCGAGATCATTGGTAGGCTCATCAAGGATAAGACAGTCTACCTTTTGGGTGAAGAGTAGGGCTAATGCGACACGGTTTTTCTCTCCACCACTAAGCATACCGATCTTTTTGGTTAGGTACTCCTCAGGGAAAAGAAAGGATTTCATATAGGCAAAAACATGCATATTTCGCCCCATGACATTGACGATGTCACCCCCATTGGGACAGAAGATATCTATGATATTTTTCTCATCATTGAGCATCTCTCGATGTTGGTCAAAGTAGCCAATTTTGAACTCCCCTCGCTCTATCTTGCCTTGGTTGGGTTGGATTCTGCCAAGCAGGAGTTTGAGGAGGGTTGATTTGCCTGAGCCATTGTGACCAACTACGGCAATTTTGTCACGTTGGAGGATACGGGTAGTAAAGCTTTTGATTAGATCTTTTCCTGCGATACTATAGTGAAGATCCTCAATATCAAAGAGCATCTTTTTTCGGCTTATTCCCTTCTCCTCTCCACGGTTGAAGCTCTTTTTTTCTCTCTCTAGCTCTATCTTCATTTTGCGAATGAGTGTGGGATCTTTTTTGGCTTTTTCTCGAAGCTCAAAGACCCTAGCTTTTCGCCCTTGATTTCTAGTGAGTCGGGCTTTGACCCCACGACGTAGCCACTCCTCTTCGCGTTTGAGAAGTCTTAGCAGTGTATCATGACTCTTTGCCAAGCTCTTCATTCGCTCCTCTTTAAGAACCAAGTATTGATCGTAACCTCCTACATAAGAGACAATATTCATGTTTTCGATCTCAACAATACGGGTGGCAATGGAGTTGATGAAGTGTCTATCATGAGAGATAATTAGTAGCGTAAACTTCTCTTTGATCAGAATCTCTTCAAGGAACTCTACCATATAGACATCGAGGTGGTTGGTAGGCTCATCAAGAAGCAGAAGATCAGGTTTTTTAAGAAGGAGTGAGGCAAGTGCCACACGGCGTTGCTCTCCTCCTGAGAGGGTATTGACATTGCGATACTCATACTCTTTGAGTTTGAACTCTTGGAGGATGCGTTCAATCTTGTCATCAAGGTTCCATGCGTTGTGGTGATCAAGATAGTTGGTGATTTTGGCATGCTCTTCGAGAAGTTGGTTATTCTCATAATCTTCGGCAATTAATATAGAGAGTTGATCATATCGCTCTTTGGCAGCTTTGAGATCGGTAAGCTCATTCTCTATTGCATCTCGAACATTGAGTCCCTCTTGGAAGTGTGGATTCTGATCAAGGGTATCAATAACAATACGCTTATCGATGATTCGTTTGCCCTCATCTGCTTCGATTTGACCTGAGATGATCTTGATTAGGGTTGATTTGCCACATCCATTTTGACCAACAATAGCGACACGTTCCCCCTCATTGAGTTGGAAATCCACCCCCTTAAGAAGCTGTTTGACGTCGTAATTTTTGGAGATATTAAAGAGACTAATCAGTGCCATAATGATCCTTGGAATAAAGTGTGCTATTTTAGCGTATTACCCTTTAGGCTCAAACCAAAGGGTTACATCGATCGAATAAAGGTAGCGTAGATCTCCTCTAGCTCATGATCCTCTTTCTCCATTAAATCTGTATCTCCTCTTTTGATGCTCTCCTCTAGGACGGCGATACGTTTAATAAGATAGTGAAATATCTCACGGTTGACATCAGGAAGCATATCGTGTCTGAGCTTTTTGCCATCTGTAGTACAGGAGAGAATACGAGCAGGAATCCCTACCGCAGTCGCTTGGGGGGGAACATCTTTGACCACGACAGAGTTGGCACCAATTTTACACCCCTCTCCAAGCGTGATATTGCCCAATACTTTAGCCCCTGCACCAATAACCACATTATTCTCTACAGTGGGGTGTCGTTTGCCATGGGAGAGAGAGACTCCTCCAAGCGTAACTTGTTGATAGATCAAAACATCATCCCCTATCTCTGCCGTCTCTCCAATAACCACCCCTACACCATGATCGATAAAGACCCGACACCCAATAGTTGCCGCGGGGTGGATATCAACTGTGGTGAGAAACTGTCCCATTGCCGAGATAAACCGAGGGACAAAACGCCACCCTCGACGGTAGAGACGATTGGCAATACGATAGAAAAAGAGTGCCCATAGTCCAGGATAGTTAAAGAGTAGCTCAAAACCTGAATGTAGAGCAGGGTCATTGCGTTTGACATTTAAAAAATCTTCTTTGATAGTATGAAATAGAGTCAATATGAATCCTCGTAATTGGCTTGTATGGTCTTAAGATAACTATTTTCACTTAAATAGAGATAAAGTTTGCCCAACAATTTGTCTTTTTGATGAGCATTGATTAGTGGTGACTCTTCGAGTTGGCGTTTGAGCTGTTTGGCGATCTTGTGGGTATCATAATCGATATCATCAAGAACATCCATAAGATTTTGAGATTCGATAATATTCTCTATTCGATAATCGCCTTGATCATCAAAGGTAATGGTCGCTTCAGTTGGGTGGGTAAAGAGATTGTGTCGCATCCCCAATACCTCTTGGTAGGCTCCTGTGAGAAAAAAAGCAAGAAAATACTCCTCTTGTGTCACATCGATATCGTGTAGGTAGAGTGGTCTCTCTCGATTGAATTCGATCTCACCATCACTATCGCAGGTGATATCCCAAATGGTAGCAGGATTGGTTGGTTTGATGTGAAGTTTGTCAATAGGCATAACAGGGAAGTGCTGTTTTAGCCCCCAAAAGTCAGCCAGTGATTGAAATGCTGAGAAGTTGACAAGATACCGCTCTTGGATCTTGTCTTGAAGTTTCTGTAGCTCATTGTTCTCTTCATCTTTGAGTAGGTAGATCGATTTCTTGACGATGAGATTGACCAGTATCTCTGTATTGGATCGATCCTCAAGATCGATATACCCTAGATCAAAAAGAGTAAGGAGGCTCTCCATATGATCGAGGCTATCATGGAGATACTCTCTTGCATTGGTACGATTGAGTGCCTTCCATAAGGCATAAAGCTCTTCGATAAGTGGAGGATTTTGCTCTTTGAGACGGAGGCTCTTTTCGTGATACTCTTGAGAGAAGAGTTCAAGTACAGGAGCGATCAACACCGCATGGCTTGATGCGATAAATCGTCCCGATTCAGTAAAGATATCAGGCTCTTGAATCCCTTTACTTTTGGCAATCTCTTTCATCAAAAAGATCACGTCATTGGCAAACTCTTTGAGTGAGTAGTTTCGCTCTATGCTATGGCTATGTTGTGCATACTCCACCGCAAGTCCTCCCCCAATATTGACCGTATTGAGTGCCACTGCACCACGTTTTTTGAGGTCAGCATAGATATTTCCTGCCTCACGCAGGGCCTTTTTGAGAGGGGCGATATCACTCATCTGTGATCCAATATGAAAGTGAATCATCCAGAAATACTCCATTAGATTGTGTGATTGGAGTAGCTCATAGGTCTCAAGTAGCTCTGTCGAGGTAAGACCAAACTTGGAGCTATATCCTCCACTCTTTGCCCAGAGACCCACCCCTGAGCTATGGAGACGTATGCGTACCCCAATCTTGGGGATGATAGGGGTAGGAGATTGATGATTAAACTCCTCATTAACCTCAATAATAGTCTCAAGTTCTCCAATTCCTTCGATGGTAATGGTGATGTTGTGTCCCATATTTGCAGCAATAAAACAGAGAGAGATCATCTCACGATCTTTGAATCCATTGACCGTGATAGGAGAGCCAATGGGGGTGTGGGTAATGGCAAGGATTAGCTCCGCCTTGCTACCCGCTTCGAGTCCATAGTGGTACTCAGCAGAGACGCTCATAAGGGCATTGATGAAGTTGGGAAACTGATTGACCTTAAGAGGGAAGACTGCCTGAAACTTTCCTTGGTAGTCAAACTCCTCTTTGGCACGACCAAAAGCACCATAGAGTCTATCTATCTGCTTTTTGATCAGATGTGGAAAACGCAATAGCAGTGGTCCTTTGTAGCCTTTGGCACGAATGGATTGGGTAATTTCGAGCAGTGAGGGTTGCCTCTTATAATTGACATTGACGCTATTTTTTTTGATTATAAAGTTATTATCTGCCCAGATATCGATACCATAGTTTGACGGCATGGCTTACTCCCCAAAAATATTGGGGATATTATAGCAAAAGAGAGGGTTTGATTAGTTTAGCTCTACCTCTTCTGTGGTGGGAAGATTTATTTTTAGTTGGCTAATACCTCTGCCCTGCTTCTCTATCATGATTTGGGTTCTTATCTGCTCTTTTAGTAGTGGGGTGTGAGAGACAATACCGATACTTTTCTCTTTGATTTTTAGTTTAGAGAGGGTCTGAAGTACCTCTTTGAGACTCTCCTCATCTAAGCTCTCAAACCCCTCATCCAAAAAGAGCGTATTGATCTCTAACTCTTGATCTTTGAGTGTTGTAAGTGCCAAAGAGAGTGCCAAACTTACAATAAAGCTCTCTCCACCTGAGAGGGTGGATATCTCTCTGCTTTGGTTGGAGAAGTAGCGATCTTTGATCTCTAGTGCCAAGGTATCATTCTCTTTGTTGGCTAAGAGGTAGCGGTTGTTTAGTTTGCGTAGATAGCTATTGGCTAGATCGATGAGCTGATTCATGGTTAGGCTCTGTATATAATATTGATATTTTCTTCCATCAGGAGAGCCAATGAGTTGATTTAGCTCTTCTAACTCCTCTACATACTCCTCTTGCTCTTTGAGTGATAGTTGCTCCTTTTGGTACTTTTTGAGATACTTGTCATCTTTTGTGATTCTATGCTCGATTACCCCTAGCTCTTGGTTGATCTGTGCTAGTTTGATCTCTAATTTATCTCGATCAGTCTCTAGTTGTTCAAGATTGAGAAGTTTAAGCTTCTGCTCTTTTTCTAACTTCTCCAAGAGATCAAAATAGCTCCTTTTTTTCTGTTTGAACTCCTCTTTGAGTTCTCTAAAGTGATCATATTGCTCCTGTTGCTCTTTGGACTTTTTTTGTAAGTCACTTAATACCTCATCGACCTTTTTATCCTCCAATATAGCAAAGCGTTTCTGTTGAAGTAACAAAATATCGCACTCCTGCATTGAGGCACGCTTTTTTAAGGAGAGCAGTGCCTCTTCGACATAACTTTTTTGGGCTTGATTTTGTATCTTCTCTCCTTCAAGAGGATGGATTGATTGTTGTATCTTTTTGAGTTCTGAAGAGATGCGTAGATAGTTCTCTCTTTGGTTGTTGAGCAGTGTAATTGAGTGGTTATCCAACTCTATATTATAGAGGCGTAGGGTCTTTATGAGATAGTAGCTTAACTCTTGGATTTTAAGTTTAAGCTCCTCTTGGCGTTGCTTTCGATGTTGATCTTTTTGCATCTGCAATCTTAGAGTAAGCAACGCTTCGGTTATCTCCTGTTTACGCTCTTTGACAAAATTCAACTCATCTCTTTGGTAGTAGAGACTCTGAAGCTCTTTTTGAATATTTTTTTGTTTTTCAACAAGTGAACCAAAATCCCCCTCAAGATGATGAAGGGTGACTGAGTTTTGACGATTCTTCTCTAACTCTTTGTCAAGTTGCTCTATTTTGGTATTTTTTTTGACAATCTCTTTCTCTTGTTGGTGTAGTTGATCTTGTAGCTCTTGGTGTCTTCTCTTTTGCTCATTAAGTAGTTTGGATGTTTTTGATGGTTCAATCTCCTCTTCAAAAAGGGGATGTTGCCTAGAACCACAGAGAGGACATGGCTCTCCTGCTTTGAGTTGAGATCGATCCTCTTTGTAGTTGAGAATCTTCTCCTCAATGGCTCTCTTCTCTTCGAGTTGTTCGATTAGTCCGTTGATATCGTTGATCTCTTTTTTAAGTTCGAGATTGATCTCTGTTAATCTGTTGATATCCTCTTTGAGAGAGGCTTGTTCTTTTAGGATCGCTTCTTTTTCTCTCTCTAGGGAGGCTCTCTCTTTGAGTTTTGTAATTTTATTCTCCAAGATTATATTTTGCTGTTCGATTTTCTCAAAATTTTTTGCTTTGATCTCTTTTTCCAAAGTGGCACTGCGTTGCTCTAGCTCCATCAACTCTTTGGCAAGTGGCTTGTCATCGAGTTGCTCCTCTTTTTGTGTGATCTGTTGCAACTCCTTTTGTAGGCGTAACCGTTCATTGAACTTGCTCAAAATAAGGGTATGGTTTTGTTGTAGGTGGGTGATATTAGAGAAACTACTTAGCTCTTTTTTGAGTAGGCTCTCTTTGATTCGTAGATGCGCAAGTTTCTCATCATTTTGTTGGATATTCTCTTGAATATTTTGCAACTCTTTTTCTACAGAGTGGATCTCATTTTGAATACTTTTGAGATTTTTTTGACTAAACTCTAGCTCATGATCAAGTAGCTTTGCCTCTTCAGCCTTCTTTTTCTCTCTGACTGAGAACTGTATAAAGTCGTGATACTCCTTTTCTTGAAACTGTTTGGAGACTAGTGTTTTTTGGAGTTTCTCTAGGGCATCTTTTTGCTTTTGTAGTTCAATGGTGGCACTATCAAAAGATCTCTTCTGATTGATACGATAGATCAATCCATTGAGATCATATTTTGACTGCTCCTTGGTAAGCTCTTTTGCTCTTCTTTCGAGTTCTTGACGCTCCTTTGGATCGAGTGGAGTGAGATGTCTCATCTCCTCTCTTCTTAGCGCTAACTCTCTTCTGGCTTGGGTTGCTTTTTGGTAAACCTTTTGGGAGATATCGGCATAGAGTTTAGTAGGGTTGATCTGCTCTAGTAGCTCAAGTCGCTCTGTTGTGGAGGCATAGAGAAATCTATAGAAGAGTCCTTGTGGCAAGACAATAGTATGACTAAAGGCATTGAAGTCTAAACCAATAAGCTCTTCTATTCTCTTTGAGACCTCTTCTTCTCCTTGAGCGATAAGTTGATCCTTTTGAAAAAGATATCTCTCTATATGGGTGGTTTGATGCTTTTGGGTAATCTCTGTTCTGCATCGATAGGTCTGTTGATGTTGCATAAACTCCACCTCACAAAAAGCATCCTCATGACCGCTAGTAATACACTGTGCTATCTCCTCTCCCAATCGATGGCTCTTGGCATAGAGTGCTAGGGTGATGATATCTAGTAGGGTACTTTTGCCAGATCCTGTTTTGCCAACAATAGCAAATATGCTATCTTTGAAGTGTTCTTCTCTCAAATCAACGCTACTCTCCCCCTTTAGAGAGTTAATATTTTTGCTTTTGATTGTTAATATTCTCATTTTATCTCTTTTAGAATTTGATCATAAAGTTTTTTGAGTTTTGTCTGTTTTATCTGCTCTTTCTCTCTAATCAATTGGATAAAAATCTCTCTGCTTTTCTCTTTTTTGTGCTTTATATTATGTTTGTTCATATCTCTATATAACTTTTTTGTGGGATTTTATCCTACTTTTTGTTAAATAAAAAGGTGCTTTGTGGAGTAAGCAATAGATTTTAACTTTTCATTAGATACATTTGCTATAATAATCCAAATTTAAGCCTTAGGGAGAAGAGATATGAATATTTTTGACGATGATGATGCATTTGTAGGAACACCAAAGAGTAACTATTTTGCTATTGCTAGGAGTGCCAATCAAAATATTGTTGAGATGGAGTTGGATAAGATGTTTAGACGTTTTGCTGTAGCAGAGAAGATTCTTGAAGAGAGAGGGCTTGAAGAGGAGCATGAGCAGTTGATGCGATCAATGGTTATGGACAAAGAGTTAGATGATCGAACCAATAGCATCTATATAGAGCTTGTAGGTAACATTGTTACTCAGTGTGAATAGAGTTTTGAAGATAAGGATGCAGAAGTGATAGAGGCGGTTGAGAGAAAAATAGAGCAGTATATTGCTCAGCTTGATGATGCTTATGTATCTTCACTTTATCAAAAATTACCCCATGGAAAACGGCTTAGAACCAAACTGATTCTCAAAATTGCAGGTAATAATCTACGGGTTATCAAGACAGCTGCAACAGTAGAGATGATTCATGCTGCTAGTCTGCTTCATGATGATGTAATCGATGATGCTACTACCCGAAGAGGTAAGATATCTATTAATGCTAGTGAAGGTAACAAACGGGCTATTATGATGGGGGATATTCTCTACTCCAAAGCTTTTTTTGAGTTGATTAGTATTGCTCCTGAGGTGGCAAAAGTGATCTCAAATGCCGTTGTTCAGCTCAGCTTGGGTGAGTTGGCAGATGTAGAACTCTCCATACGCTTTCATACCAATCGTGATGCCTATCTTAAGATGTTGTACCAAAAGACCGCCTCTTTGATGGAGGCATCTGCTGAAGCGGCGGCTATTTTGGTGGGTAAACCTCGTGAAGCCTATCGTACCTATGGTCGCCATTTGGGTATTGCTTTTCAGATGATTGATGATATCTTGGATATTACCTCTGATTCTCAAACATTGGGCAAACCTGCTCTGCATGATTTTCAAGAGGGGAAAGTAACCTTACCCTATATGTATCTCTATGAGGTTTTAGAGACAGAGGATCGAGAGTATCTTACCTCTTTGCACCGTAAACACCTAAGCAGTGATGAAGCAGCATGGATCAAAACAGCCATGGCAAAGCATCATATCATCGAAAAGGCTTATGGTGAGGCAAAGGGACTAATTCATGAGGCGATTGCTCTCATGGAGGCACAAGGGGAGCATGATCTCTCCCATATCGCCAAAGCAATGATCGAAAGAGAGTTTTAGATGTCCTATCAAGTTGTATCTTTTAATCACAAAAATTGTGAGCAGATTGATCGAGAGAAATTAGCCTTCCCCTCTGAGCAAGAGATCAAAGAGATGCTAGATAAGCTAACTGATTTTGAGTTTATCGATGAGGCATATATCGTCTCTACTTGTAATCGGGTAGAGATTGTGGTGGCTACTAGAGATGCTTTTTCTAGTTATCATGCTATTTTGGGGCTATTGAGTATCAAGTCTGGATTGAGTTTCTATGAACTCAAATCGATAGGAGGACGCTATGATGATGCGGAGGCGATCTTTCATATCTTTTCGGTGGTCTCCTCTTTGGAGTCATTGGTTATTGGAGAGTCTCAGATTACAGGTCAAGTCAAAGATGCCTATCGTCTCTCTTTTCATAACAACACTGCCAATCGTAAACTCAATCGGGTCATCTCCTATGCCGTCAAGTGTGCTGCGGAGGTTCGTAATGTTACCAATATCTCTAGGCATCCTCTCTCTATCGCCTCAGTAGCTGTAAGCCAAGCCCATAAGATCTATGGTGATAATATCTCTGGGATGGTAGCTGTCATTATTGGAACAGGTGAGATGGGGATGATTGCAGCTAAGAACCTTTTGCGTTTGGATTGTGATGTGTTACTCCTTGGACGAGACAAAAAGAGGCTAGAGCAGAAGGCAAAAGAGTTAGGAGAGAATGTTTGGGTAGATACGATGGATAACCTCCATAAATACCTCAACCGATATCGTCTGCTCTTTTCTGCAACCTCATCAAGTGAGACGATTATCAAGCCATCAATGATAGAGAGTGATAATCTCGATCGTGTTTGGTTTGATATGGCAATCCCTCGTGATATTGATGATATGGGATTAACCAAACTTCAACTCTTTCGGATAGATGATCTCAAAAGCATCTCCAAGGAGAACTATGCACTCAAGCAGGAACAGGCAAATCGAGCTATTGAGATTGTCGAGAGGTATCGGGATGAGTTCTATCGTTGGTTGCGTGCTTTATCGATTGAACCTGTAATCAAAGAGATGAGGCTACAGGCAAAAGAGGCAATAGCAAGAGAGTTAGATAGAGCGATCCAAAAAAAGTTTGTACCTGCTAAGTATCGAGAGAATATGCAGAAGATGGCAGAGCAGATGTTTAACCGTTTTTTGCATGATCCCACAAAAAATTTACGTCACTGCTCTTCACAAGTAGGTTCTACAAAACGTGTGGATGCGATCAAAGATATTTTTAATATTGTCAATAATGAACAGAATATTACAAAATATAAAAGTGAACACCATATCAAAGATTATAACTAAAACAAAAAAGGTAAAAAGATATGCGTATAGATAAGTGGTTAGCTTCGGTGAATCTCATCAAGCGAAGAACCATCGCCTCGGATATGGTCAAGAGTGGGGTGGTCTTTGTCAATGGGCTTAAAGCCAAAGCGAGTAAAAATGTTGCAATAGGAGATACCATTAGGATTGAGTATCTCAAAGGGGCAAAAGAGTATGAAGTGCTACAGATCCCAACAACCAAAACCATCCCAAAGAGCAAAAAAGAAGAGTATGTCAAAGAGATCTAAAGCATCTCTCAAATATAGGAGAATAGTGTGAAAATCAAAGAAGAGTTTGAAAAGTTATTTGGTAATGCGCTTGAGCCCAAAGAGGCGAGAGCATTTCTTGTTGGGCTTTATGAAAAAGGGGAGTCTTATGAGGATATTGCTACTGCGGCATCGGTGATGCGAGAACACTCGATCAAACTGCCCATATCAGAAGCATTACAATCTCAAGCGATTGATGTGGTAGGTACAGGGGGAGATAAGAGTGGAAGCTTCAATATCTCTACAACAGTCTCTTTGTTGTTATCCTCCTTGGGTTCTGTGGTTGCCAAACATGGCAATCGTAGCATCACCTCCAACTCAGGCTCAGCTGATGTTTTGGAGGCGTTGGGTATCAATCTTGATCTTACGCCAACGCAACAGATTTCGATGTTGGAGGAGACGGGATTCTGTTTTATCTTTGCGATGAATCATCATCCTGCAATGAAACATATTATGCCAATACGCAAATCGATTGAGCATCGAACGATTTTTAATATCCTAGGTCCACTAAGCAGTCCAGCAGGAGCCAAAAAGTATCTCTTGGGAGTCTTTAGCCCTGAGTATATTGAACGCATGGCAAAAGCACTGCTTGAGCTAAAGGCGAGTAGGGCTTTTGTGGTGAGTAGTAATGATGGGATGGATGAGATTAGTTTGGCATCTACTACAGAGTTTGCTTATCTTGATGGTGGGATTCTCTCTTATGGTACGATTGATCCTCAATCCTTTGGTTTCCAAAAGGCAACAAAAGAGGAGATCATGGGAGGAGATGCTATCCAAAATGCTCAAATCACACGAGATATTTTCGCAGGTGTGGCAACCAAAGCTCAGAGAGATATTGTCCTTATCAATGCAGGTTTTGCTCTCTTTGCAGATGGCAAAACACGAGACATTCAAGAGGCATTTGAGATGGTTCGAGAGGCTTTGGCAAGTGGACGAGCTGCTGCACATCTGCAAAAAATTGCAAAACTCTCCAATGCACTCTAAAGAGTAAGCGAGGCGTTATGAGAGAGATTATCGTATCAGAAGAGGATCTGGATAGAGTGGTTGGTTATCTTGAAGAGAGTATTCCAAAAGATGCCATTGTTTTTTTGTCAGGAGATCTCGCCTCAGGCAAGACAACCTTAGCTCAAGCCATCGCCAAATCCAGAGGAGTAACCGAAGCAATCACCTCTCCTACCTTCTCTCTACAGCAGTGTTATGAGAAGGATCTTTATCATTATGATCTCTACCGTATTGAGCCAAAAGCTTTTATGGAGCTTGGGTTGTTTGAGGAGTTTGACAAAGCGGGATGGCACTTGGTTGAGTGGGGGGATGAATCGCTTAAATCATTCTTGATCTCGGCAGGGTATGATCTCTATATTGTAACGATTACTCCTTTTGAAGATCGACGAAAATATAGCATAAAAAAGGGTAAATAGTGCAACACACACTTGAGGCAAAACATCTCTCTAAAACCATCAAAAAAACAAAAATCATCCATGATGTCTCTGTTCGGGTTGCTTCTCGTGAGATTGTGGGTCTGCTTGGACCCAATGGCGCAGGGAAGAGTACCTCATTTTATATGATTTGTGGTATTACGGATGCCACAAGTGGTAATGTCTATCTTGATGGAGAGGATATCACTGGTTTCTCATTGAGTCGACGTGCAAAGTTGGGGATTGGTTATCTGCCTCAGGAGTCTAGTATCTTCAAGGATCTAACTGTCGAAGAGAACCTTATGATGGCAGCTCAAGCGATGAGGCTTGATTCTAATTTGGCAAAGGAGAGAATAGAGGATCTTCTAAATCTTTTTAATATTGAGCCGATTCGTAAACGTTATGGTGTGCAACTTAGTGGAGGAGAGAGAAGACGGGTAGAGATCGCTCGGGCATTGGTGGCTCAACCAAAATTTCTACTTCTTGATGAACCCTTTGCAGGGGTTGATCCTATCTCGGTTGAGGATATTCAGCAGATTATCAAACAGCTCATTGATCTGGATATGGGGGTACTTATTACCGATCATAATGTACGAGAGACTTTGGGAATTTGTGATCGAGCCTATGTTATGCGAAGTGGAGAGATGCTTGCTATTGGAACAAGTGAAGAGATCATGCAAGATGAGAATGTACGGAAGTATTATCTTGGAGAGAATTTTCATTTTTAGTTGTATGTCTCTATTAAATAGGATAATTTTACTCTTTTTATGATATGATCACTCTATGAAAATAGAGACAATTATTGCCAAGAATCAAGACAAAACCATTCTCTTTTTAGGAAGAGTCCCCCATTTTACTCCTCAAGAGCTACAAAATTTTTTGAGTGATCAGGGGATGAAATATGCCAAAAGATATAGAGAAGAGGAGGATATTGCTCTTTTGGTACTTAGCAGTATGATGACCCCACTAGAGGAGCAGATATCTTATAATCTTTATAATCTTGGTATTCCTGATATTACCCTAAGTGAGTTTGAATCCTATTATGCTCAGCATATTAAACCAAATACTCTATTGATGTCACTCAAACTCTCTAACGATCAAGCGAGATTGAGACGACTTCTTCAAAATGAAGCATTTAGTGATGAAGTTTATCTTAAGCTCTTTAGAATATTTGATTGGCAAGATGATGGGATTCATGAGAGTGATGCCAATCGTGATGTGACGATTACTTTTGTTAGGCGATTTTACTCCCCTGATGGGTTTCGTGACCCTGCAATGATCTACTCTCCTGCAACCGTGATGAATATTGCGCAAGAGAGTAGTGATCCTGAAGTGCTTGATGCAATTTTGACCATGCCAAACCATGAGATCAAAGTGAGTCGATATGAGATTAAGCGTCCCAAAAATCTACGAGAGAGAGTTGCTTTTAATGAGGCAGTATCCCAAAAGAGTATCAAACATTTGATGGGATATCACAATCCATCTATTGATTATTTCCTTGCTGCAAACAGTGCATTATCCCCTACTACACAAAGAGAACTCTATGGTCGTCTTGATCATGAGGGGAAGTTTATGTTGGCACATAACAGAAATCTTACGGATGATCTCTTTGAAGCGATGCTTGAAGAGGGAGATGAGATAATCAAGAGACTACTTCGATATCAGCCAATGAGTCTCTATCGTTTGGAGTTGGTTATGGATGAACCTCTGATTCTGTATCTTGGACAAAATAGAGAGATTGAAGATTTTGTGGATATCTTGCTAGAGCTAGATAACAGAGAGCTAGATTTTCAGCTTGCTACCAATGAGGCAGTAAAATTGGAGAGACTTGAGATGCTTTATTACAAATATGGTACCGATATTATCCCTCTATTAGTAACCAATCCAAACCTATCCAATAGACTTTTTGAAGAGTTTTATCACTATGGGGATATTGATACTACTCATGCCCTTGCTCTAAATAGATCAACCCCCAAGGAGATTCTCTCTGAGCTTTGTGAACGCAATGATCGAGAGCTTAATCGCCTACTTGCCTCCAACCCCTCAGTAGATATCAAGTACCTTAGAGCTTTTCAGCTTGATCCCTCTCTTGTACGGATATTAGCAGATAATGAAACTTATGGCAAAAGTGTACTGCAAGGGTTGGGATTATAGACTCTACTTACCTACTCTTCTTTTGTAACTCGCTCGACTCTATTTCTAAGATTCAGTTTAGGTTGTTCCCTAACCTTTTCTTTTAGGTCAACTATCTTCTCTTCTGCTCTTTTAATAATAACTGGTGTACGGTGAGATATCTCTGGTGTCTTAAAAATAGAAAGTTTTATCTGATCTTTAATATTTTCAACAAAACCTTTTGGTGCATACTTTGAGTACTTTTTAAGAATCTCATTTAGAACCTTTCTCTTTGTAACAAAATTATTCATTGAATGTATATTTTTTTCTAAAAGAAGTGTAATATCTGGAAGGTGATGAAATTTAGGTTTTAGTCTATTTGCATAGCTAAACAAACGCAGTGCATAGCTATACTCTTTATCCATTAATGCTTTAAATCCAGCTTTTTCATATTTTAGAGTTTTTGCTAAAATATGTTTTTTCTTTGCCTCTTCCTCCTGTCGTTTTTTTTCAGCCTCCTTCTGGGCTTCACGCAGACGTGCTTCTTTCTCTTTAGCAAGTCTATCTTTTTCATCTGCTACTCTTTTTCGTTCGGCTTCCTCCTTAGCTTTAATCTCTTGTTGACGTTTTATTTCTGCCTCTTTAGCCTCTTTTTCTTTGGCTAAAATTTCTG
>Ga0256914_1002189_pt1 | contig 16588 bp, 7 predicted proteins | sample HulkmetaG_FD_191571 | JGI IMG/M metagenome (GOLD analysis project Ga0256914, IMG submission 191571) | Hydrothermal chimney microbial communities from Main Endeavour vent field at the Juan de Fuca Ridge, Pacific Ocean - Hulk | ecosystem: Environmental > Aquatic > Marine > Hydrothermal vents ... | reverse complement strand
GCTGCCAGACTCAGAAAAAAAGCTTTTTTGATCATGATAAAAAAGATTGAGTTGAAACAAGGTGGACAAGATACGACAATTTCCCGGGAAAAGTGTCTTTCGACTGTTCATTGCAGTTTACATCACTTCCGTTATGTTCCCACGAACTTTCGAGAACGGACCATCTTTCTGCCTCAACGTATTTTCAGTTCGGTCCGGAGGCGGATGTCGGCGGATGAAGCGCCTATCATGAGCTGATAAGTACCCGTATCGGCAGCAAAAATCCGGCTGACGGGATGCCAGACGGCCAGTTCATCGATGGCCAGGGGGATGGTCACAGCCTTTTCCTCCCCCGCGGCCAGTTTGACTCGCCGGAATCCTTTGAGGGCCTTGACCGGTCCTTCCGTATCGGCGGGATTCCGCACATAGAGCTGTACCACTTCTTCACCGTCGCGTTCACCCTCGTTGCGGAGGGTCACCCGTACCTCGACCGTGTCGTGCAGTCCTGCCACAGGGGAAGAGAGTGTGACCTTCCGGTATCCGAAGGAGGTATAGCTGAGGCCATAGCCAAAAGGATAGAGCGGTTTGCCCTGGAAGAAGCGGTAGGTCCTTCCCTTCATGTAGTAGTCGGTGAAGGGCGGCAGGTCGTCGACGCTATTATAGAAGGTCACGGGGAGTCGTCCAGCGGGGTTGTAACGGCCAAAGAGGATGTCGGCCACGGCGTTGCCGCCTTCTTCTCCGGGATACCAGGCCATGAGGATGGCCGGGAGATGGGCCTCGGCCCAGTTGACGGCCAGGGCACTGCCGCCCGTAAGAACGAGGACGACGGGTCTCCCGGTGGCATGAAGAGCCTGGATGAGACGGCGGTAGGGTTGCGGCAGGGTGAGGCTGGTGCGGTCGCCGCCGCTGAATCCGTCGATATTCACCGGCATCTCTTCTCCCTCAAGACGAGGTGAGATGCCCGCCACGACGATCACCACATCGGCCCGGCGGGCCCGGGCCACAGCCTCACGGACAAGACTGTCTTTGTCGGCGGCGTTGGGCAGGATCCTATATTTCATGCGCACCCCGGCATAATCCTCCGCATCGGCATATTCCACCCGCAGCGGATAGCGTTGTCCTTTCTCAACACTCACTGTGAAACGCTGCATCTGGTTCACCTGGCAGGGATCCCAGTTGTCGACGACCTGCCTTCCGTTCCACCAGACACGGGCACGGTCGTCGCTGGTGATACCGAGCTCCACCTTGCCGGTGACCGGCGCAACGAACCAGCCGGTCCAGCGCACGGAAAAATGGTCGACGGGGATGTCGCCGGCAGGCGAACCCAAGCCCCAGTAGAGGCGCATCACGGTGTCGATGCGGGTCATCACCGGCGTTCCCGCCAGACTGTCATTGTCAAAATATTCACCTTTCAGTCCTTTCCCCTGTTCGCCAGGGCTGAGCAGATCTCCCCCGAGGATCTCCATGGCAGCAAAACGCTCGAGCGGCTCCACACCCGGTACATGGTCGACGACCGCTTTTCCTTCGAGGGCCCGGCGTATGCCTTCAAGGATGGTGACCGGACGGGAAGGTGTGCCGTGGTAGTTGGCCACCAGCACGTCGAGGTTGTCGGCATACGGTCCCGTGACCAGGACTTTTGTCAGTTTTTCAGGATCGAGGGGGAGGATGCCTTCGTTTTTGAGGAGGACCATGCTTTCGCGGGCCACCTGACGTGCCAGAGCCCTGTTCTCTTCGGTATCGTTGGCGGAAAGAGGGATACGCTGGTAGGGCACTCTCTCGGGGGGATCGAACATACCCAGCAAAAAGCGGGCTTTCATCAGTCTTTTCACGGCTACATCGATCTCCTCTTCCGTGATGAGTCCTTGTTTCACCGCCTCGGGGAGGGTGGAGTATTCACTTCCGCAGTCGAGGTCACACCCAGCTTTCACGGCCATGGCAGCTGCTTCGGGCAGGGAGGAGGCGTAGTGATGGGCGGAGAAGATGTCGCGTACCGCCCCGCAGTCGGAGACCACATAGCCACGGAACCCCAGCTGTTGGCGCAGGACCGTATCGAGCAGGTAAAAGCTGGCGTTGCAGGGTACACCTTTGTAGGCGCTGTAGGCTCCCATGACCGACCAGGCCCCTCCCTCACCGACAGTTGCCCGGAAAGCCGGGAGATAGGACTCATAGAAATCACGTTCACTGGTCACGGCGTTGAAGCTGTGCCGCAAGGGCTCCGGCCCGCTGTGGACCACAAAATGTTTGGGCGTGGCAATGACCTTGAAATAGTTGGGGTCATCGCCCTGCAATCCTCTGACGAAAGCCACGCCGATGCGGCTTTCCAGAAAAGGATCCTCGCCGTAGGTCTCTTGGCCCCGCCCCCACCGTGGATCACGGAAAAGGTTGACATTGGGCGACCAGAAGGTCAGTCCCTGGTAGATGCCGTGTTGTCCCCGGCGCAGCGCCTCGTGATGTTTGGCCCGTGCCTCGGTGGAGATGACATCGGCCTCCCGGCGGATTAGATCGGGATCCCACGTGGCAGCCATGGCGATGGCCTGAGGAAAGACCGTAGCCACACCTGCCCGCGCCACCCCGTGCAGACACTCATTCCACCAGTGATACTCCGGGACACCCAGACGCGGGATCGCCTGGGCATGGCTCATCATCTGTCCCACCTTCTCCTCAAGGGTCATGCGGCTCACAAGATCTTCCACACGCCGGTCAACAGGAAGGTCCGGATCCAGATAGGCCGGTTGTCTTTGCGTGTTGCACGAAAAGAAAAGCAAAAGAACGAGGGAGATAAAAGAAAGATTTTTCATGGGAATGAGTTTTTACAGAAAATAAAATAACTTTTTCCTTGGAATACCCGGAGCCCCTCACGGCCTCTCTCCGACCGTTGTCTCTCCCTCGAGTGTGATCTCATCCACGAAGATCCATGCCTTTCCCCCGGCCGAGGGGTGCCAGGAGGGCAGACGGCCTGTATTTTTCGCCACCACTTTCACATAACGGACCGTGTGAGGGGATGATCCGCAGGAGAATGTACGTATCAGAGTTCCGGGGACGTTTGCCGGGATGTCGTTGTTGTGATGGCAGAAGGGTTGCCAGTTCTTGCCATCACCTGAAACGAACACTTCAACCTTCGTGGGGAAAAGGATCCAGGAACGCTGCTGTTGCAGAAAGGTGATACGGACACTGTCCAGTCGGTACGTTTTTTTCATTTTCAGCACCGCCACGAAGTCTTTTTCTTCGAAACCCAGCCATCGGCCGTCATAAAAGTTTCCGGAGCCGCGAAAGCCGTCGACGAGTGATACCGGACCGCGTGCACGGTAACGGTTTCCGGGAGGGTTCTTGAGGCGGATGGACTCCACGGGCCCCTGATACACATACACTTTCTTGCTAAACACTTTCTGCCATCCCTTTTCCGTCCGCATACGTGCTTTCAGCAGGACGGTCGTATCCACGGTGAAAGGCCCCTGATAGAGGGTCGAGGTCGTATCTGGGTCCGAACCGTCGAGGGTGTAGTAGATCCTCCCGGTCCGGAAAAGGGGTTCGATGGTGATCTTTCTGGTGGGTGCGAAGAAGTTGCTGTCGGGACAGATGAAAAGATGATAGGGCACCTGCTGCAGATGTTCTTCCAGATGCCGGTAACGGGCCAGGATGGTATCGAGCCACCATTCTCTGTTCTCGCCGTGCCACAGACGGGCATATTCGTCCGCCAGGGAGCGCAGGCTGGCCACCAGCCCGGAGAGCTCGCGTTCGACACGGTCGCGGTCGAGCCTGCTTCGTTCCTCCGGATCATTGAGACGGTACTGCCATGTCCGTTTGCGGGCCAGGAAGAGGGTCCGCCGCGCCGCGAACGTAAGATAGTCCATCACAGGCGCATGGTATCGTACTGTCCCTTTTCTCTGCTCCAGGTAGCGCACCAGAGCGGCGCTTTCCTGTTCGAAGGCCAGGGCATCCCCCAGAAGCCGGTTGGAGGATGAAGAGGACCGGTCCTCTCCGAAAAGCGGCTGCCAGAAAGCGTGTTCGGTAAGGTTGCCCGCCGAAGGATGTTCTCTGAGACTGTCAAGGCGCAGCATGGCTACGGCCACACCTTTCTCTGTCCCGAAAAAGAGCGGATCCCACGAATCGACAAGATGACGGTAACGTTGTTCCATCACGCTGTCGGAGGCTGTGACGGGGTTCCAGGCACATTCAGCGCCCCAGCCCAGGGGAAGCCAGTTGAAGTTGAAGAAATTCTCCCCGCCGTCGTCCCAGGAGGTGTTGAGCATCCCCTGGCCGCCCATCTGGTACCCGTCGCGTACGAAATGAGAGATGTTCACCTCGGCCGTGGAGAGGGCGGGAAAGATCCTGCCCCAGCAGCTCACCCCCGGGCATACCCAAAAAGGCAGGGAGTCACGCACAAAAGGCTCTATCTGGCTGCGGAAAGAAGGAGCCGCATGATAGGCCCAGGGGAGCACGATGATGCTGTCGGGAAGCAGGGGGATGATCTCGGGATGGGCTATGGCGATGTCACCCCACATCATCGGGATCTTATGATATTTACGCAGGATCTTTGCCAGGCGGTTGATGTGGTAGGCATACACGCCTGCCAGTCCCATGGTGTCGACCATGGTGCGGGCCGGGCCGGTACCCAGCCCAAAGACCTCATCGCAGTTGATGATGAAATAACGACTGTCGTAGGCCCGGGCGATCTCTCCCAGGATATCCTCCAGGAGCCGGTAGCTTTCCTCGAAAGCCGGTGAAATGACGGCCGGCGTTTCAGCAAGATGACGATAGGCCGGCAGGGAGAGGATCTTGCCGAAATGTCCGAAGGCCTGGAAATTGCCGATCAGCTCCACATGGTATTTCCTGGCGAATCGCGACAGTTCGCGTATCTCGGCAGCGGTGAGACCGTCGGCGGGAGCAATGTCGGGATGGCTTTTCAGACGGAAGACATGCTCGGTATAAAGGGTGAAAGCGTTCATTTTCATGGCGGCCATGGTGCGGATCTCCTCCTTGAGGAAGCTGAGCGTGGGGATGGGCCCGCGGCTCACGTCATCCTGCCAGGCCCGCCAGCGCAGGGCGGGACGGTCGACAATGGTGAGGACCGGCACCATGTTCCCCTCGCTGTTGGCCCGCACCAGCTGGTTGAGCGTCATCACCCCGTAAAAGATGCCGGCATCGCTGTTGGCCAAAAGCAGGATACGTTCGGGCGTGATCTGCAGGACATATCCCTCCTCGCCGCATTGTTGCAGCTCATCCGTCAGTGAGGCGGTGAGCTTGTCGAAACGTTTGCTCCAGCCCCGGTACCCCATCAGGATGGCCGCTTTCTTCACATCCAGGTCATACTCCGGCTCGAAACCCAGTGTCCCTTTTACCTCGCGGATGAAGAGATTGGCAGGAAAAAGCAAGGTCGTATCATCAGCTGAAGTGATGAAGATCTTCTTTTCAGGGGTCAGAGCAAATGCCCCCTCACCCATGTTCAGCTGCCGGGGAGAAGGAACAAGATCAAGCGACTGTGCCCGCAACCATATCGGGATCAACCAAATAAGAAGAATTCCGAGAAAGAAAGATCTGCGGTAAAAAAATGAACGTGTCATATCGTCGTTTTTTGTCAACACCAAATTTAACCAAAAAGAAAGAAAACCTCATCATCCGGTCCTCATTGAAAGATCGGATGTCAATAGCTAGCCGGCAGGAAGATATTTACAGGATTTTGTCCAATTTCTACCCGTAAAAAGATCTTCCTTTTCAGGAAAGAAAAGTGACAATGGGTAATTTTCGCTGTTCAAAACCACGGACCATGAAACGTATTTTCTCTCATCTTTTATTATTCTCTTTTTTTGTCATCTCCACACTTCTTTCAGCTCAGGAGGGACCGGCAAAGAAGGTTTTCTGGAAAGAGGATTTTTCGGGAGGAAGGCTTCCTGAGGGATGGACAGTAAAAAGTCTGAGTGACAGTACGGTGTTGTGGCAATGTACTGACCAGCCTTATCCGGGCAGTCACCAGTATCCGCGTCAGGCGCCGCCCATCGCTTCTTCTAGCCGCGGCTATTTCATGCTTTTCAGTCCCGGCGTGAAGGTGGACACGAACATCAACAAATGGCGCAATGCGGGTGTTTATCCCGACGGTTATTTCATGACCTCTGCCATCGACTGCCGCAAGCTGAAGTCGGCCATCCTGCGTTTCGAACAGAAATTCGCCTACAACCCCTGGGGGCATGCCCCCGGAGCAGGGCTCTATGCGGGGGTGAGCAACGACGGGGAACACTGGAAATATTACCGTGTCAATAACGGAGTGAAGGGATGGAAGGATTCCCCCAACCCCATGGTGGTGGAACTGAACGTCTCCGACATGGTGGCCGGTCAGGAGAAGGTCTATCTCAAGTTCCTGTGGAGAGGCTATTTCGCTTTTTACTGGATGGTGGATGACATTGCCCTGCTGGAGGGTTACCGCCAGGACCTGGGGGTAAAGGCGCTGCTTTATCCTCATGCCCGCGATAACGTGTTCACAACACATGATACTGTACGTGTGCTGGTGAAGAACATGGGGTCGGAGCCTATCCGGCGTAATTTCAAGGTCATATTGAAGATGGATGATGCGATGCCCTCGACCGTGCTGGTGAAGGGGGAGGATCATCCTTTTGCTGCCAACAGCACCATGGAGGTGGCATTCCCGGGTGTGGACCTCTCTACCAGGGCTTCGTGGGATCTGACGGTCAGCACCGATCTTCCGGGCGATGAGGACACCACCAACAACACCGTCACCTATACGGTCTATTCGCGTCCCGTGCGGCTGGGCAGGATCGACGAGGTCGACCGCTGGGAGGACGGGTCGATCCTGTTCCGTAGCGGCAAGGCGGTGGTGGCGGTCCGTTTCCTCACCGATGATCTCTTCCGTTTGCGGCTGGCGCCGCTGGGTCGTTTTGACGACCCTACCCACGGCAAGATCGTGGTGTACATGCAGAAAGGGAAGACGGAGGTGGACCCCGTGGATCGCGGCAGTTATTATGTCATGCGCACGCGGCATCTGGAGCTGCGCGCCTACAAGGATCCCCTGCGTTTCGAGCTGTACGACAGCACGGGAGATCTCCTGTGGAAGGAGGCGAGGCCGATGGAGTACGGTGCCACCACACGGCAGCAGCTGGTACGTCAGCCGGAGGAATACTTCTACGGTGGGGGGATGCAGAACGGCTACTTCTCGCACCGCGACAGCACCATTCTCATCGAGATCGGCGGCGGGTGGGACGACGGCGGCCGGCCCAACCCCGCCCCCTTCTATATGAGCACGGCAGGTTACGGCGCCTTCCGCAATACCTTCGCCCCCGGCCGTTATTCTTTCCACGACACGCTGGACCTGAGCCACGAGGAGTTCCGTTTCGACTGTTATTATTTCTACGGCCCCGGGCTGAAGAAGATCCTCGACGAATATACCCAGGTGACGGGCAGGCCTTTCATGCCCCCGCGCTGGGCCCTGGAGATGGGCGACGCCAACTGCTACAACCGCAACGGCCATACCACGCCCGTGGTCATCGACTCGGTGGCCAGAAAATACCGCGAGCATGACATGCCGGGCGGGTGGATCCTCCCCAACGACGGCTACGGCTGCGGCTACACCGACCTGCCTTACACCGTGAAGGAGCTGCATAAGCTGGGCTTCTGGACGGGACTGTGGACCGAGAACGGTGTCGACCGCATCGCCTGGGAGGTGGGTACGGCCGGCACACGTCTCTGCAAGCTGGATGTGGCGTGGGTATACCGCGGCTACGAGTTCGCCCTCGATGCCTGCCGCACCGCCTACGAAGGTATCGAGAACAACTGCGACGGCCGCGGGTTCGTCTGGACCGTGATGGGGTGGTCGGGCACCCAGCGCTATGCCACCATCTGGTCGGGCGACCAGAAAGGCAACTGGGAATACATCCGTTTCCACATCCCCACGGTCATCGGCTCGGGTCTTTCCGGCTTCAACGCCGCCACGGGCGACGTGGACGGTATCTTCGGCGGCAGCCCGAAGACCTACGTGCGCGACCTGCAATGGAAATGCTTCACCCCGGTGTTGATGGGTATGTCGGGATGGTCGAAATACCTCAAACAGCCATACGTCTACGGCGAGCCTTACACCTCCATCAACCGCAAGTACCTGAAGCTGAAGATGCGTCTCACCCCCTACCTCTACACCTGCAGCCACATCGCCCATGCTACGGGTGTGCCAACGGTGCGGGGGATGGTGCTGGAGTTCCCCGACGACCCGGTGACATGGGGCAGGGCCACCCGGTACCAGTTCATGTCGGGCAAATGGCTGCTGGTAGCCCCCGTATACAAGGATGAGGAGAAAAGGGACAGCATCTACCTCCCGGCAGGGACATGGACCGACTACTGGACAGGGGAACGCTACGAAGGTCCCCGCTGGCTCAACGCCTACGAAGCACCGCTGGACCGTCTGCCGCTGCTGGTGCGCGAAGGTGCCATCATCCCTATGTACCCGGAGATGCTCTACGACGGCCAGAAACCCAAGGACCCTGTCACCCTCGACCTCTATCCCGCAGACCAAGAGAGCAGCTTCGACCTGTACGAAGATGACGGGCTGACCCGCGACTACCGGAAAAGCATCTTTGCCGAGACCCGCATCACCCTCCGGGGAGAAGGAAAAGAGGTGAAGGTGAAGGTAGCACCCGTACGGGGTGAGTACCGGGGGATGCCCGAAGCTCGTCACTATGTCCTGCAGATACACATGACCACACCACCTTCGAAAGTGCTCCTTAACGGGAAAAAACTGAAAAAACTGAAAGGAAGAAGCAAGTGGGAGAAAGCCGGCAGCGGATGGTATTACGATGCCGGCGACCGCGGCGGTATCCTTTATGTCAGCACCGGCCTGCAAGGTCTGGAGGAAGGCTTCTCGGTGGTCACAAAATGATCGCCTCACAGCGGGCAGCCGAAGGCCGAATGACGCCATGCAGTGGCTAATGACGGACGAAGTCCTAATGACAGGCCGTAGGGCGAATGACACCCGTAGGGTAAATGACGGCCGTCAGGCCAAATGACGCCCGAAGGGGCAAATGACAGCTCCGAAGGAGCAAGTGACCGTCTTATCTTTTCATTCTATCCCTACGGGATGTATGGGGTAATTTTTAATCCATCGTAACAGGCAATGAATTGCCTGCCTGTCATCGTTCCGTCCCTTCGGGACGTATCCGGGCATCGGCCTTCAAGCTTTGAGCTTCCAAAGTCCCGTAGGGACTTATTGACAATAGGCAGCCACTTCAGTGGCTGTGCATCAGGGCATCCCACAATCTCCATCGCCCCGGAGTGGCAGAATGACGCTCCGTCAGGAGCCAATGACGCCCCGCCAGGGGCCAATGACGGCCGTCAGGCGAATGACAGCCCGGAGGGCTTAATGACGGCCGTTAGGCCAAATGACGGATTGTGCGCCGGCATGTGTGTTCCCTACACCTAGCACCCAGTACCCAGCACCTAGCACCCAGTACCTTGCACCCGGCCACGGCGGATCGAAAGGGTCGGAAGGGTCGAAATGGCCGAAGAGGTGATATTGACAGGTGGGAGCCGGTTTTTGGGGATTGCTTCGGCGCTGCGCGCCTCGCAATGTCCGGGCTCAATTGATTTGTTGACGGCATGGGGGTTATGAACACACCCCCGGCCCCTCTCGAGAGGGGAGTCCCACACACAAGCTCAATGACAGGCCGTAGGCCGAATGACAGCCGGGAGGGCTTAATGACGGACGAAGTCAGAATGACAGGCCGTAGGCCGGATTTTTGAGAATGCTTCGTCGGAGCGGAGCTCCTCCTCGCAATGGCTCCTTCGGAGCCAATGACGCTTACAAGGTAGCATGCCAGACAATCCAGCCATAAAAGGCGAAACGGAAAAATCGTGTTGCGGCATACAGAAGGAACCTGCGGAAAGGTAGCCGTACCATCCCCGCGACCATACAGGTAGCCGAGAAGGGGACGGGGGTGAGTGCTGCGATGATCACCAGGAACAGACCATAGCGTTCCAGCAGCGGAACGACCCGGGCGGCACGCTGCTCCTTCAGATTGCGGAAAAAAGAGGTGCTGCCGAACCACCTGCCTGCAAGGTAGCCGATCACCCCAGCAATGTAAGAGATCACAGCCAGCAGAGAAACCTCCGGGACATAGGCAGAGAGTACACCGGAACCCCGCGCCCAGATCATGAACAACTCGGGAGGAAGGATGCCGAAAAAGATCTCGGAAAGGGAATAGATAAGATACAAAAGGAAAGGACGGTCATAGAACGGCTGCAGAACGGCATAATAATCAAACTCCATCCATTCGAGGAACAGAAAAAAGCCCAGGATAAGCCCCAGCCACAACCAGCCGCGCAAAAGGTTCTTCCAGAAAAAGCGGTTCCGTACCCGTTTCTGCTCATTCATCATCTCAAATATGAAATATTTCCGGGGAAAAAAGAGCGGCAACGACAAAGTTTTGTATTTTTCGTGATCACTAAAAAAAAGAAAGATGAATAGAGTTTGTACCACCGTACTGTTTTTCATGTTGTCCTTGTTGGTCCAGGGTCAGGAGGATTTTTTCCTGCAGGAGTGGCAACCACGAATCTTCGAAGTTCCGTCGGGGATTACCATGGCACCTGAAGGGGCCGGTGGTGACACGGCCGTAGTGGTCATTCATCCCTCCGACACGGTCAACAAGGTTTTGCCAACGATCTTTGGCAACAACCTTCCGGCCTGGCGGGGAGGTCTGCTCAACAATGCCACGGCCAGAGAGCATGTCCTTCATCTGAAGATCGGCACACTGCGTATCCCCGGGGGCAACTGGAGCAATACGTGGCTTTGGGACGGCATCAACCACTGGGACGGAACGAACCAGGACGGTTATAGCGGTACTTTCAAAGATTTTGATGAGAGCAAGAACTATCTGGATGTGATCACCAGCCTTCCCGTGAAACAATGGCCGCTGACCACCGATGAGCTGCTGTCCGTTTGTCGCGACTGGGGTGCCGAGCCCCAGATATGTGTCAATTATGCCCTGGCCCGTTACATTGACGCTTCCGACGCGGTACAGCAGGCAGCCCACTATGCTGCCGAATGGGTCAGGTACGTCAAACGGAAAGGCTACCAGGTGAAATACTGGGAGATCGGCAATGAACACTACGGTTCCTGGGAAGCAGGTTACGTGGTGGACGGAGATACGCTGACCGGCGCCAAATACGGTGCTGATGCAGCGGTGTTCATCGACTCGATGAAAGCCGCCGATCCCGACATCAAGGTAGGCATCACGGTATTCCCCGGCAAGGATTACTGGTCGTCACCCAACTTCACTCCGGAGGTATTGCAGGCCGCCGGTGACAAGGCCGACTTCCTCATCTCCCATGAATATTTCACGTGGGCACCCGACCCCAATAGCATCACATATGAACAACTTCTGAATGCACTTCCCAAGATACGTACTGATTACGAGACGCTTCAGGCCCTGGTAAGGGAATATACCAACAAGGAATCGATGCCGGTGGCTATGACGGAATATCATTATTTCGCGGGATTGAAGGAAACCGAAGGGGTGGCCATCCTCTTTTTCGCCAGAGCTTTGGGTGAGTACATCACTCACGGGTACGGTTTGGTGAACTACTGGGACATTGAGAACGGGTCAGGTTCCGACGACCATGGCATGCTCACCTACGACGAGGACAGCGTGGCCAACGACCAGCCTCACCCCAGCTTTTTCCCCTATTACCTTTACCAGAAGATGTTTGGCGATGTGCTGGTAGCCAGCAGCCACGATGATGTGTCCGATCTGTTCGTTTATTCCTCACTTTTCTCGAACGAATATGCTGGTGTGGTGGTCATCAACCAGAGCGGGGAACGAAGGACCGTGAAAATCGCACCGGACGACCGGCTTCTTGGTGACACCATTTACTGGTATGCACTCACCACCCCTGCCCTTTCCTCACGAAAGATCTACCTCAACGGGGAGACCGCCCCCCCGGGGGAATGGTACGGGCCAAGGGACTACGCTTCGATCGTACCCTATGCTCTGGAACGCACCGACACGTTTTTCACTGCGAACATTGAAGGTTACAGTGTGAATTTCTTCGTTTTCCAAAGGGAAGAAGTGATCACGGCAGTACCGCAACACAATTATGAAGAAGGTCTCACCATCGTGGTACGACCCAATCCCGCAAGGGGCGAAGCCCAGGTAATCTGTACCCTGCCCCGGGAGGAGGAGCTCTCACTTGCCTTGTTCGATCTGGGAGGACGATGTGTCAGAAGACTGTCTCCGGGGAGGACAACCGCCGGCAAGCATCTGTTCACGCTTCCAACGGGTTCCCTTCCTGCCGGTATGTATATCCTGCGTGCCTCCACCCCAGAAAAACAGATCATACGTAAAGTGTTCATCAGACCCTATTAAAAACAGGAAGCAATCCGGAAGAGACATAAAACCGATGTAGTGGACTGATCCTGCCACTTTTACGCCCGGCCGAAGAAAGAAGTCTCGGCCTTTCCGGACAGGAAGCAGGAAGGCTCTCTTACAGTGTTCCGGTCTGCCTTCTCCATTGTACCATAGATACACAACGGATGATCCGTTCATGCTGATCTTTACGGTCCGCTGTACAAGGTGGTTACGGTGGGACTATGCCAACCTCCGGAACGTATGGAAATGTCGTTCGGATGGACGGCTCCACACAGGGGACGGGACAGCCAGGGTATTCGCCAGCACAACCCGAGAAACGGGAAAATACATCCGGGAACATCAGCAACCTGTGCAAAAATGACCACCGCAAAATCAATCAAGATACACAAAACATATTCTTGCCTGATGATAAATCATTTAGAACATACAACATTTGCATCCGGATCCTCATAAGGTCAATATTTTTTAAAACAAAATCAAGAAAACACCAAAAAATTGAAAAAAAAGTGATAAATTTACAGGCACGAAGAATAGTTGTTTTTAATGTTCATTTTTAACTAAAATTTTTGTGTTATGAAAAGAATGAAGTTTTATGTAACAGGGCTGGCCCTTTTGGCAATGATCGGACTGGGGGCAGTCTCGTGCAGTGATGATGAGGAGACTCCGGCTCCCACGGTGGAGATCAGTTACAGTGTGGATGGTTATCAGGTTGCATTCACGGCGCTGGCCACCAATGCCGACACCTATGCATGGGATTTCGGTGACGGAGAGACCAGCACAGAACAGAACCCGGTGCATACCTATGCCATGTCGGGTAAGTATACGGTCAAGCTGACGGTCACCGGCAAAGGCGGTACTGCTGAAGCCACGACAGAGGTAACGATCGCCGCTTCCAAACTTGAGATGCTCACGGGCGGCAAAGCTGCAGGTGACGAAGGAAAAGCATGGCAGATCAGCCAGCAGGCCGGTGAAGGGGATGCCATCCTGAAAGCCGATAAAGATTTTACCGTAGAAGATCCTATCGTTTCGGGTACGCTGGGTCTGATCGGGATGTCCAGCGAATACGAAGACAAATTCATCTTCCACTTCGACGGCAAATACACCCACGATGCAGTGGATGACAGTGTGATCACCACCACGGTCTATGCTACCCTCATGCAACTGCCGTACCGGGTCTCGGGTCACGACGCCGTAGGAAAAACTCCTTTCACCCCCGGTAAGAAGGCCACCTTCACCCTCGAGGAAGGAGTCGACCTGACCCTGGCAGTGACCAGCGACGAGTATCCCGACAGCACCTGGACCGTTACCTGGAGCGGCGTGGATGTCTTCGAGATCAAGAATGGCGATGATACTGAAAATGAATTTTTCGGCGTTCTCGACTTCACCAGAAAGTATGTCCTCTTCGACATCGCTACGGACCACATGCAGGCAGGGATCTTCATCTCTGCTACGGGAGGCAAGAAAGCCAATTATCCTTCCCACGTTCTCCGCATGACTTTCATACCTGCTTCCGAGTAGGACAGATTTAACTACCAAGGAAAAAGCTGCGCAAATTTGCGCAGCTTTTTTTTATTACGCCGGCCCCAAAATCTCCTCCCGAACGTTCGATCATTTGAACGGACGGTCCTGTCATCTTTTTCCACTGCAATCCTGAGCTTCCCGGCCTGTTTGTTTTGCAGTTCCGCTATCCGGCAGGACGGCATCGTGCGGCTTTTCTTTTTCCTTCCATCCTTTTATCTTTGGAGAAACGGACACCATGAAAAAATGGTCCTTGTTTCTGCTCGTTCTGTTGTCCTTTGTTTCATGTCATCGCAGGGATGAGACGTCCGGCGGGACGATACTGCAGACATCCCTTTTCTCTCCTGTCCGGGAGCACACCCACGGTTCCACTGTGGTCATGTTACCTGACGGATCTTTGCTGGCTGCCTGGTTCCAGGGTCATGGAGAGCGGTGGGCTGATGATGTATGCATCATGGGGGCCCGGCTTCGGCGGGGGGATACGGTGTGGAGTGCTCCTTTCCCGATGGCGGATGTCCCCGGCTTCCCCGACATCAATCCGGTCCTTTTCCTCGATGGCAGGGAACGTCTCTGGCTGGTGTGGTACACGGTGCTGGCCAACCAGTGGAGCACTTCGCTGCCGAGGTACCGTCTCAGCAGCGATTATCTGGGCAAAGGATCTCCCCGTTGGGACTGGCAGGCAACCCTTTTTGTCAAACCCGGCGACAAAACGGAAAGGGGGATCCGGCCGGATGACCGTTTTGTGCGGTCGGTGGAAGAACAGACAGACCGCTACGGGAAAAGGATCGTGGACAGTCTGGGGAAGGATGTCCCCCTGTACCGGATGTGGCTGGCCTGGAAGGAAGATCTTCTCCGCAAGGCACGGGGTGAGGACTATCTGCGAAAGGGTTCCTATACGGATGCAGCGGGGCATCGCAAGGACACTTTATCGGGTTATCCGTTGACGCGCCGTCTGGGATGGCAGACGAAGAACAAGGCACTGGTAATGACGGACGGACGCATCATCCTGCCGCTTTATTCCGACGCACTCAATCTCTCGCTCATGGCCCTCACCGACGACGGAGGCGCACACTGGATGTTCTCTACACCGCTGGCCGGGCCCGGCAGTATACAGCCCACCCTGGCCCTTCGGCATGACGGCACACTCGTGGCGTACATGCGCGACAACGGCCCGCCCCCCCAACGGATCATGTACAGCATCTCCAGGGACAGGGGTATGCACTGGTCGCCGGTGGAGGAGACCGCACTGCCTAACCCCGGCGCCGGCATCGACATGGTGCCCCTGCACAACGGTCATTGGGTGCTGGCCTACAACGATACCGAAACGGGTCGTCACAGCCTGGCCGTCGCCTTATCCGTCGATGAAGGAGGTTCATGGCCGTGGAAGCGACATCTGGAATACGACACCACCGGAAAAGTCTCGGCATCTTATCCCGCCATCATCGAAGGGAACGACGGCATGATCCATATCACTTACAGCTACAGCCGGAAAGACAACACCGGATCCCCCCTCGAGACCATAAGGTACGCTAGGATCACCGAAGAGTGGATCCGAAAAGAACGGGCCAGATAATCTCCTTCACCCTTCAGCCGACCAGAGTGTTCCCCGATAGTTTTCGGGACGGGCCGGCGGCAGTATCCGTGATCCAACGGATCATGAAAAGCCGTGAATAGGTATTGCGGATTATTATCGTTAACTTGCGATCTATATCAGTCCCCCGTCCCGGCCCGTCGTATCGCCGGAGTGATCTCGCCAGACATTCCCCTCTTCGTTCATCCCGAAAAGGTCGTGCTCTTTCGAACATCCCGTCACAGAACGCTGGGCAGGATCTTTTGAACATCAAACAAGAAAGAGAATCATCATGAAAACGAACACGCTTCTTACCATTTTTCTCCTGTTCATGGCCCTCATGGCCTGTGACCGACATCCGGAGAGTACCGGCGACGGGGTCCACTCTGCGGAAGAACCGGATCTCACAGGGACCTTGTCCAAATACAAGACAGATGTACCCTCCAAGATCCTCACTCCCGACAAAGTGAACACCCGCATCGGAGAGCTGACCTTCTACGATGGCATGCCTACTTCCGTCACGCTGGAAAAAGTATACGACCATCTTGATTTCCTGAGGGGTGTGGAGGTCTTCCTCAACTTCATCCCTGCTGCCTCCGTGGAGGCACTCCGGTTGGGGATGGTATCGTTGGGTGCCGACAACTGCAACAAGATCGTTGTTTTCGAGGATCTGATGGATGCACGCTCCCTGTTTCTCACAGGCAATGCCAGCACGGTCTATGCTTCTGTTTTTGTGGATCTGCAGAAAGAAGGTCCCGTGGTGGTGGAGATACCGGCGGGGGCAGGTCCCGGCACGGTGAACGATGCTTTTTTCCGTTTTGTCGTGGACATGGGTGCTCCCGGCCCCGACCGGAAGAAAGGGGGGATGTACCTTCTGCTGCCGCCCGATTATGAAGGGTCCCTGAAACCCACCCCCAACACTTTCCGGGACAATCGTTCCGTACGGGTCAATGTGGGCGGGAGAATGCACGATGTATGGATCGCCCGGTCCCGTTCTTATGTCAACTGGATCATTTTGCGGGGTTTCCTGGAAGACGGCCGGCCCGAGGCAGCTGCAACGATGTGGAAAGAAGGGCTGAAGGTCTATCCGCTGGCGGATGCCGCCTCTCCGAAGCCCAATGTTTTCATCAATGCTTCGGGAAAAGCTTTCAACACCATCCAT
>Ga0256914_1002188_pt1 | contig 16590 bp, 14 predicted proteins | sample HulkmetaG_FD_191571 | JGI IMG/M metagenome (GOLD analysis project Ga0256914, IMG submission 191571) | Hydrothermal chimney microbial communities from Main Endeavour vent field at the Juan de Fuca Ridge, Pacific Ocean - Hulk | ecosystem: Environmental > Aquatic > Marine > Hydrothermal vents ... | reverse complement strand
AACGGTGACATAAAGTTGAGTAGGCTCTCTCTCCAGATTTTCTAGCCTCTCCGGGAGGGTACCATTCGTGACGATGAATGTGGTCATCCCCCGCTTGGAATATGCCTCCACAAGCCCCCCTATATACGGGTAAAGCGTAGGCTCTCCCGTCAGAGAGATAGCGGCATGCTTGGGTTCCTCCGCCTCATACACCCATTCCTTCCTGTACACCTTCACTCCCTTGTAACCCTGCACTATCATCCTCTGCAACCTGATGCTCTCCTCAACTATATCCTCCGGATCGTCCCACTTAGCACCCTCCTCAGGTACCTCCTTCCACCTAAACTCAGCAGGCACATCACTCACATTCAGCCTCCAGCAGTAGAGGCACTGTAGGTTGCAGAAGGATGCGGTAGGCGTCATTTGGAGGCATCTCCACGAGGGAATGCCATAGAATCTGTGCTTGTAGCAGGTTCTTCCCTCCATCAGAGCCTTTCTAAACCAGTAGCATGGTTTCATAGCCGAGTGATTCAGGATTATCTTGTACCCCTGCTTCTCCATGAGTTTCCTCACATGATCGGGTATCCTCACGAGACCGGTGGATAACATCTTTATCCATGCTGAGACCGTGTTCCCGATAAATAATGATTCGCCCGAGTATGGTGACCGAGCAGCTAAGGAAATCTCGACTCGAGCTGGAGAAACTGAATACTCTCAGGGAGAAGGCCATAGCACTCTCTAGAAACTGGCTCACTAGGTGTAGAGAGCTTATAACAAGGGCGAGGAGTTTGAAGGACCTAGATGAGGTTGAGAGGGAGTTAATAGACATCATAAATGAGATTAAGGATTTCCTCTCGGAGTGCAAGGAGGAGCTAGGGTATCTAGATCCAACCCTTAGGAACATAGTATCCGACCCCATGCAGGAGGCAGTGGAGGGAATAGTCCTGGCTAGATTGCTCGCTAGGAAGAGAGTCCCATCCCATGAGGAGCTGGGGGTGGGACCAAGGGAATATGTCTTGGGCATTGGAGATTCCGTTGGAGAGCTCAGGAGAGTGGCCTTACACCTCCTATTAGAAGGGAGGGTTGCGGAGGCTGAACGGTTAGCCGAAATGATGGAGGAAATATACGAGGGATTGAATCTCATGGTGCTACCCGACTCGTTAGTCCCCGTTAGGAGGAAAGCTGATCTAGCCCGGTCCCTAGTGGAGAAAACTCTCTCGGAGATTCTGATGCTCAAGTCATCGGGTGGTAGGGAATGAGCAGGGACTTCAAGGAACTTGATCCCTACACTTCACACCTGCTGCTGGCTGTAATCCTCTTAGGAGGATCAAAGAAGCCTGTCAGGGCTTCAGATTTGTGCGAATACCTCAACACCTCAAGGGCCACCATATCGAGGTGGATCTCTAGGGCTGAGGAACTGGGCTTCCTCAGATCTACCATGGCTAGGAGGGTCCAGTACGTGATGGCCACACAGAAGGCATTAGAACTCGTCAGAACTCTCTATGAGATGACTCAGGGCATAAGCTGGGACGAGGAGGTCCTGATGGCCGAAGTATTCTCCGGAATGAAGGAAGGAGCCTACTACATGTCCCGACCTGGCTACGTTATGGGATTCAAGGAAATCCTGGGCTATATACCCTTCCCAGGTACGTTGAACCTTAGAGTGAGGGGAGATGATGTCTCTAAGATAAGGGAATGGAGGAGGAGGGTAAGACCCAAAGTAGTGCCAGGATTCGTCGAGGCAGGCAGGACCTTCGGAGATGTCGAAGTATTACCAGTGGTCCTTAATGGGTTCGTGGAGGCTCACGCGATTTTCCCGCTTAGAAGACACTACGGCGATGATGTCTTGGAGATAATATACCCGGAAAGCCTGAGAATTAAGCTGAACATAAAAGACGGAGATATAGTGGCAGTCACTCTGAAGAAGTGGTAGTGGGCCGGGGGGGACTCGAACCCCCGACCTCCGCCGTGTGAGGGCGGCGTCATAGCCGCTAGACCACCGGCCCCTTGAGACCGACAGATCGCTCGATTTTAATCTTTATGTGGACCTCCCACCTGGATGGATATACCATCGGTTTTTTCAGGTAATTAAAATGATGATTAATGTGATATTAGAAACTTAATGAAAGTGACCTACGTTTTTTCATATCATTAGATGTTAACGACAAAGAGGTAAGGGTAGCTATTTTAATTAATAGAAGCCCATAGTAGGCAGCTGAAATGATTAACGGAATAAGGGAGCTAGAAAGAGATCTGAAACTCCTGCTAATCGCAAGTATACCTACTGGACTCTCTGGAGGGATGTTCTACGCCGTCTGGGGTTTGTATTTCGAAACAGAGGGTATAAATGTGAGTCTACTCGGCCTTTACAGCTTCATAGAAGGTTTACTGATGGCCGCAGTCTTCGTACCAGCCGGTATCATCACCGATAAGATGGGAAGGAAAAAACCAGTTCTTATAGGCTACCTGTTCTCCGCAGTGTCCTTGGCCATAGTATCGGTATGGGGGCTCAACCTTCCCTCGATCGTTGTGAGCGGCATATTAGGTGGGTGCAGCTCCCTTGCCCTCCCCGCGTTTCAAGCTTGGCTAGCTGATTTAGCCGGTAGCAGGATGGAAGAGGCTTCGAGCATCCAAATGTTCCTTTACAACGTTAGTTTCTCTGCCGGGAGCCTCATGGGGTGGGTTCCAGAGCTCATGGTCATGTCATCCCAAGACATGAGCTACTCTCAGGCCTATAGGACGATGATATTTCTATCTATGCTAGCGACGCTGATAGCTATTCCCTTCTTCTTGACCATCAAGGATAAGAAGATACCTTATCCGGAGGTCAGTCAATCGATCACTTTTAAGGAAGTTCTGAGACCCCTGAATGCTTCCATGATACGTAGACTTACCTTTCTCCTCATCCTCTCAAGCCTAGCAACTGGGTTCTTCTATCCACTCACCAGTTACTACTTGGGGGAGAAGTATGGAGTTGAATCCGGACCAGTCGGAACTGTGCTCTCCCTGATATACCTGATATCGTCATTCAGCTACTTAGTGGCCCCAGTATTCTCCAAACTCTTCGGCTTAGTGAGGTTCGTCGTACTCTCTCAGGGATTCGCCATACTAATGATGGCCTTGATCCCCCTCACCCACGACTTCTTGCTTGCCTCTACTCTGCTCATCCTCCAAGTGATGGGAACCTACGCACCATTTCCACTGATATGGGCACTTTTCATGGAATATTCACCCCCTAACGAGAGGGGAATGGTCAACTCTCTCTATAATCTATCGGTAGTCGGTCCCAGAGCAATTTCCTCTTTAGCGGGGGGAAATCTAATGAGCTTATCACTGGAATACCCGATATTCGCCTTCATCTTACTATACTCCATTTACAACGTGCTGTTTGCAATTCTTATAAGGAGGCCCCATTCCAAGAAGGGTTATCTAGCTGAAGTGGTCGAGGATATGGGGAATAAGGATGGATTTGAGGGACAAGATAGATGCAACACTACTGAAACATGACGCCCCCTTGACCGAGGTCGTGGAATTCGCGAAGAGGGCAGCGAGGGAAGGGGTAAGATCCGTCGTAGTTTATCCCTTTTACGCCAAGCATTTGGTGAAATTAGGCGTAGAGATACCGATATGCACAGTCGTCGGCTTTCCTCACGGTGCTCAACTTGGAGAGAGTAAAGAGAGGGAGGCACAGCTGGCTCAGGAAATGGGCATCTCTGAGATAGACTATGTGATAAGCATACCAGCTGTGAAGAATGGACTGTTCGATTATCTGAGGGAGGAGGCGGACCTCATAACGTCGGCTTTCTCCGGTACCGTCAAGGCGATCATCGAGATACCCATCCTCTCGGAAGACGAGCTTAAGGGTGTGCTGGAGGCGCTGGAATCCACAAGTGTGGAATACGTGAAGACATCCACGGGCCTGTACAGGCCTGTGACATCCGACGACGTCAAGAGGATAAAAGAGCTGACCAGCAAGAGAATAAAGGCTTCTGGCGGGATAAGAAGAAGAGAACAAGCCATTGAACTGGTGAAATCGGGGGCAGATGTACTGGGGACCAGCAGGCCCTTCGACATTCTATAGGTGGGACTAAGCCCCTATCACCCAGCGGGCAACGTAGCTCCTAGGGCACTGGACGGTACCCCTGTAATACGGGCAGAAGGAACAGGTTGGACTGTTACCCCAGCAATCGAACTCGTTGCTGTTAGCTATGTGACAACCATCCCAGAGGAGGCAGTCGTTACACGACGGGAAGTCGGCTATTTTCACTCTAGCCCTGAACGACACATACTCAGGGGACCACCATATCTCCCTGAGATTCCTCTCCCTAAGATCGCCGAACACAAGCTGCTTTACCTCAACCTCCTTCCCATCGATCCAAGCCCTGTAATCATGGAGAGTGAAGAGGCATGGGACGACCTTCCCATCGAAAGTTATGACGAACGCTCTCTCCTCAATAAAGGGGCATCTCCTCTCGGTTTTGTAGTAGAAGAAAGGCTCTATCACCCTGATGTGATGAAGCATAGAGAGGGTCCTGACCTTCTCCATGATCCTAGAGACATCATCGGGTTGCACCTTGTCATGTATCTGCTCGCGTGCTAGGGCCGGATGCGTAGCTATCAGATTGGACAGGAGCACACCTCTAGCTCCCACGTCCGCTGCCCATTCTATAAGATCAGGCAGTTTACTCACAGTACTCTTTAAGAGAACGGTGGATATCCATAGTTCAGCTCCATCCCTGTTAGCAAGTTCCCTAATTCCCTCCTCGACTATATGAAAGCTAGATCCCACCCTAATCCTTTTGTACATCTCTGGATCCGTGACATCGACGCTGACAAAGACCCATGTGAAATAACGGCTTATCACATCCGCCTTCCTTAAAAGGGTAGTTCCATTGGTAATCATCCCGAGATCGAAATTCTCCGCGGCCCTTCTAGCGAAATCCTCGAACTTGGGATGGATGGTGGGTTCCCCCCATCCGCTGAACCACACATCCTGCACATCCATACTGCCTAACTCCTCGAGCACCCGGTCAAACAACTCCTCGCTCATGAAACCTATCCTCTCGTTCCAACTCTGTCTATAACAGAACTTGCAGTTGAGATTACAGGATGTGGTAAGCTCTACATGCGCCTCCTTGGGAGGATCGGGATCTGGTAAGTAAAAGCCCCCATGTACTCTTACCTTGTCCAATGCTCCTCGACCGCCCCTCCATCAAACCCGTATTAAATGATTGCTATAACACCGCGTTTAAGAAAGGAAACATCAGCCAAGGAAGGTATCCGCAGCCCCCCTCGGGGACCTGCTCCATACCTTCGCGACCTCTTCTACCGGCAGGTCCAGTTGTCTGGCTACTAGCTCCATGGAAATTTCGGGGTTCGTCCTCTTTATATCATCCACAGCGTGAGCCAAGTAATCCTCATACGGGATAGCCTCTTCCCACAATCTCTCGAATCTTTCCTTGAAGATTTTGGCTAAACTCTCCGACTCCACCTTTATGCCGGTTCTAGTGGGCTGTTCCACGCCTATCTTTTCGGGAAAACCCATGACCACGATCCTGTCGTCCACCACCATGTGCCTTAGATCGTACACCACCAGCCCTCCATGGTACCTGACCTCAGCTCCAGCCTTAGAATACCTGTATCCCACGTAGAGCTTCTCCCTTCCCTTCGGCATCATGTATCTTATCCTCACACCCCTTGATACCGCTCCCTCTATCTCCTTAACGATTTTATCGAAGAAATCGGTAGAGTCCTTGGGTTTAGCACCAGTTACCGACCCGAATATCTCTTTTGAAGCCCCTCTCATGGCTTCCAATACCGCGTTGAAGTACTGTGTTCTGGTGAGCATCCTCGTGACCTCCATGAGATGCTCTACGAGCTTCTTCCTACCCTCGAGTTCGTGCCTGCTGAGGTAGAGCAGGATTATGGTGGCTATTAGAAGGGTGAGCTCCACTATCAGGAGGGCTAAGGCCACCAAGTCCTCCATATAAGATCCCTCATACCTCATCAGCACCGCTAGCTGGCGCCACTGTCATCACAGTAGCTGGTATCCCTAGCCCCTTATAAGCCCGCCTCACCCCTTCGGCGACTCGGTCGCACTCCTCGCAGAGGAACAGCATGCTGGGTCCCGCTCCACTGATGGACACGCCAAGAGCCCCGGATCTCATGGCAGCAGCCCTAACTTCCTTATACCCTGGAATGAATTTGGACCTGGACTCATCTACCAAAGAGTAGGACATTCCCTCACCAACTAGCCTCATGTCACCGGTAGCCAGTCCGAGCAGCAGTGAGGCGAGGTGAGAGTAGTGCCTGACCATCTCCCCGATATCCACCTTTTTGGGGACAAGTGATCTCATCTTCTCAGTCTTCCTCTCTGGGATAGGCGTCCAGGGAACGGATAAAACGAATCTCACATCCGGATCCAGTTTCACGACTCTTCTCCCTATTACAACCAATCCCCCAAACAGAGAAGGTGCGACGTTATCTGGGTGCGGAGAGCCTGATGCTTCTCTTTCACCCTCAGCAGCTGTCCTCACGAGGTCTTCATCCGATAATACCCCACCTAGCGCCAGATCTACTGCCCTAACAGCCGCCGCCGAAGACGCGCCACTGCTTCCCAAGCCCCTGCCCGGAGGTACTCCCTTCCAGAGCCTAATTTTAGCGGTTAAATTTTGCTCCGCAACCTTCAGGGCGGCTCTAGCGGCGGCAGCCGCGCTGTTCCTCCTCCCAAGGGGCACGGACTTCGCATAGGGGCCACTCACCTCGATGACCATGGCATCGGGCCCGCCATTTACCAGCTCCACCTCGACCAAATCGGAGAAAGCGTCAATTGCTATCCCCATTATATCGTAACCAGGTCCCAAGTTAGCACTAGTGCTCCACGCCCTGACCCTCATAGGGCTAGCCCCCTTATCTTCTCCACGGCCTCATCAACGCTGGAGGCCCTTATGGGCTCGGGGAATGGAAAAGCATCTGGATCCTTGAGGGCGTGACCTGTAGCCACCAAGACCACCTTATCATCGGGAGATATCTCCCTCTCCAGTAACCTCAAGTAACCCGCATAGGAGGCGGCTGAGGCCGGCTCCACCCCCACACCCATTTTCCCCAATGCCCTCTGGGCCTCTAGAATCTCCTCATCGGTCACTATCTCGACGGTCCCGCGACTCTCCTTGAGGGCCTTGAAGGCCTTCGGCCAGTTCACGGGCCTCCCTATTCTTATTGCAGTGGCCACCGTCTCCGGGCTATCAGTGAAGAGGGGCTCATTCAATCCATTCTTGAGGGCTCTAGCTATAGGAGAGGCACCCTCCGCCTGTACGCCCGCTAACTTGGGCGTCCTGTCGGTTAACCCGAATTCTTTCAGCTCACTAAATCCCTTCCATATTGCGGATACGTTTCCAGCGTTCCCTACGGGCAAGACTATCCAATCGGGTACACCTATCTCATCAGCAATCTCGAAGGCGAGGGTCTTCTGCCCCTCTAGCCTCCAAGGGTTAATGGAGTTGAGGGGATAAAGTCCGCTCTTCCTCCCAGATACCCTCATCACCACATCCAAGGCGGCGTCGAAGGGACCATCTATCTCCACAATGATCGCGCCGTGGAGCACCGCCTGAGCTAGCTTCCCCCTGGCTACCTTCCCTTTCGGCAGTACGACGAAGCTCCTCATACCCGCTCTGGAGGCGTACGCGGCGACCGAGGCCGAGGTGTTCCCTGTTGAGGCGCATATCACGCTCTTAACGCCGGCTTCCTTGGCGAGAGATACCGCCACCGTCATCCCCCTATCTTTGAAGGAGCCAGTCGGGTTACTTCCCTCGAACTTCACCCAGAGTCCCTCTCTAACTCCTATTAAGGGAGTTCCTCCCTCTCCCATGGAGACAGGCTTCACTCTAGGTAAGAGTTCCTTATACCTCCAAACCCCGAACTTCCTCGTCCTGAAAAGGGCCCAAGATAGTCCGAGAGGCCTTCTCCTGAAGACCGGTTCCAGCAGACCTCCGCACTGGGGACACACTATCGTCCATGGGTCGGCCCTATACGTCCTGCCACATTTGACACAGCGAAGCTCGTATTCCCCGAGCATCTTGGCTCCCTTCTACACACAGTTATAACTTCTCCCCTCGGTGGAAACTGGGTGGGTGTTTGGATCCGAGGGATGCTTACAGGAAGGTCCTTTCATCAATTGAGGAGCACCATAGATGGTTTAATTCATCTCTCCCCATGATAGCCAGCGAGAATGTTACCAGCCCAGCAGTAAGAAGGGCGATGACGAGCGATTTCGGTCACAGGTACGCTGAGGGATGGGTGGGGGAGAGGGTCTACGCCGGGACCAAGTACATCGACGATGTGGAATCTCTAGCGATGGAACTCATAAAGAAACTGTACGGGGTGAAATTCGCGGATGTACGTCCGATAAGCGGTGTGGTTGCTAATCTATCTGTATACACTGCCCTCACACAGCCTGGAGATGTCGTGATGGCGCTACCCATAACTAAAGGAGGGCACATAAGCATGGGACCTCTAAGGGGATCCAAGGGACAGTTCATAGGAGGCACGGCCGGAGCTGTCAGAGGGCTGGATGTGAAGTACATAGCCTTCGATGACGAGAACATGAATATAGACGTAGACAAGACCATCAGCAGAATGGAGAAGTATAAACCCAAGCTGATAATGATGGGAGGTAGCGTGATCCTCTTCCCTCAACCAGTGAGAGAGCTGGCAGAGGCAGCTAAATCTATGGGGGCTACGGTTAATTATGACGCCGCTCATGTCGCAGGATTAATTGCGGGAGGAAAGTTCCAACGTCCCCTGGAGGAAGGGGCTGATGTGATGACCTTCAGCACTCACAAGACATTCTTCGGCCCCCAACATGGTGCCGTGGTAACCAATGACGAGGAAAAGTTCGAGCTGATCAAATTAGCTAATTTTCCTGGTCTCTTAAGCAATCATCACTTACACGCAGTAGCTGCACTGGCGATAGCGGCTGCGGAGATGCTTGCTTTTGGTGAGGAGTATGCTGAGGCCGTTATTGCGAACGCGAAGGCCCTGGCCCAGGCACTGCACGACGAGGGATTTAAAGTGGTGGCGGAGCACTTGGGGTTCACCGAGAGCCATCAGGTCCTTCTAGATGTGGATGACCTAGGTGGAGGGTACAAATGCGAGAAATTACTCGAGGAGGCTAATATAATAGTGAACAGGAACCTCCTACCATGGGACATAAAGAGGGGGAGGAGCTTCAAGGATCCTGGAGGTCTGAGATTGGGGGTCTCTGAGCTGACTAGGCTAGGCATGGGACCCGATGATATGAGAAGAGTGGCGAGATTCTACAGGGAGGTTCTGATAGACAGAAAAGATCCCAAAGAGGTTGCCAGAGAGGTTTCAGAACTTAGAAAGGGATTCAGGAATGTGAAGTATGCATTCGAGGAGGGCCCGGCCTACGAGCACTGACCTGCGCCGTTTGATAGAAGACAGAACCAGAGGATCGCTGGAGATATTCGAGGAAGCACTGACCCTACTCGACAAATCGAGAGATCCATGTAGGGATGCTGAAATCCTTAGGAAAGCCCATCCGGAGATGACAGTCCTAGAATACTTGGAGATGGCAGCTTGCTCAGGATCCCTTCAAAGGTTAAGGGAGTTCTATGGCAGATCTAGGGAAGAACTGGCTTCCACATGCGCCAAGCTTCTGTCTGAGCTAGGAATAGATGTCATAGCGACCTTGAGCAGGAGTTCCGCTGTTATAAACTGCTTAAGGAGCTCTCCTGTAGGTGAAGTGGTAGTTGGGGAGTCCAGACCGGGGAGAGAAGGGCTGAAAACGGCGGAAATTCTTAGAGACGAGGGATTTAAGGTCACTCTAGTGGTGGATGCCCTCCTCCCATGGTATTCCAAGAGGAAGGGAGCTCTAGGCTTGGTAGGAGCAGATAGGGTCACCCCTTCCCACCTGATAAACAAGGCGGGCACCTTCCCATTAGCATCCCTGATCAAGACGATAGCAGTCCCCGGACTGCTAAAACTTCACAAGGGTGAGTACACTATCGAGGAGAGGGATCCTGAGGAGGTGGCCGTGTTGGAAGGAGTGGAAGTGGTTAACCTCTACTTCGACGAGACCCCCCTTGACTCCTTCCACAGGTTAGTGTTCGAGGGCCTCGTGTTAGAACCCGAGGAGATAGGGAAGGCCTTTCAAAAATTGGAGATGGTGCTGGGAATCAAAGCAAATGAAGGATCATCAAGAAGAATCCTATCACAGCGGAAATGATCCAAGCGACTATTGAGATGGCCGCAGCGGTGAGCCATCCTACCTTGAACCATGCCTTCAGCACCCAAATCCAGATCACTATGATAATGATCTTCTCCAAGATCCATAGAGGAAGAATGGCGAAGATGACCCCGAGCACGAAGTCTATCACCGACCAAACAAAGGCTAGAGCTAGGGCTGACAGAAATGGTTGCTCCTTCTTCTCAGGGAGCACTATTTTCTGAGCTAACCAGAGGACGATGGCGCTCACGACTAGGGTCACGAGGAACCTCACGAGCGAACCGAGAATACCGGTCATTGAAATCATATGGATCTGGGAACTCCCCCTAGGGAAGGCTAAAAAGGGAGATGGTTAGTTGGCCTCATTCCTAATGATCCTCTCTATCTCACTCTGGAACCTTCTCAAGGCAGCCATCTTATCCTCCATGAATATTAGGTCGCTCAGACCCTCCAACACTATGTTGTGGGCAAAGGGAGTGGGCACCTCAACAATCCCTATATCTACCACCCTTATCCTGCCGCTCTCTATGCCCCTTATTACCTCCTCAGCCCTCTCAACATCCATGTAATCCTCTAGGATTTCCCTGTATGCTTCCTTGAGCAGAGGAAACCCATCGATCCTCTCAACTATTTTTAGGAGACTTTGAGCGCTGATCTGCTGCTTGTTAACGCTGATCTCATATCCTTTGTAATTTCTGAGGATCATCAACCCTCTAGCAGCTACGTGCCTGAACCTCCTCCTGAGGAGTTCTGTCTTCGCTAGGGCTCTCTCCAGAACATCCCTCAGGTCCTCTCCTACCAAATCCTCTATCGTCGCAACGGGTTTAACTCCTCTTGGATATATTATCGCGAATCCAGTGTCCTTCACCGCTATTCCTAGGTTCCTCCTCACCCTCCTGCCTGCTATATAGGCCAGAGCCCTCGAGAGAGCATCGTTGGTCCTCCTACCATAGAGTGAGTGAGTCACTTGATGTATTCTGCCCTCCTCGTCGATGTAGTTCTCCACTAAGATGACCTCGTGAGACGGCATGTCTTCCAAGCTCACTCCAAGGGATTTCAGGTAGAGGTACTGCTGTCTCATGTAGTTATATATGGCCAAAGCTGCCATCCTATTCGCATTGCTCATCCCCATTATCATGCCTACTAACTCCCTCTTCGTAGCTCCTCCCTCAAGCAACCTGAAGAACTCGCCTCTGAATTTCCCTATCTCAAGCGCGAGCTCGTAGCTGAGGGGAAGCATCTCCGAGAACCATGCAGGTACTGTTGGCTTCTGGTCGAAGGCCGGCTTGACCTTCACCCTCAACCCCCTCGCCGATACAAACTCGTAGACCTTCCCGCCCAGAACGAACCTGTCTCCAGGCATGAGTCTCTCCAGGAAACTCTCTTCTAAGTTTCCTACGTATTTACCATCTGTAGTGTAAACTTTAGCCGAAACCTCGTCAGGTATGGTCCCTATGTTAGTCGCGTAAATCACCCTAGCGTACTTCCCCCTCCTCCCGAATACCCCCTCCTCCGGATCGTACCATATTTTCCCGTATACCTTCCTGCTTTCGAGCTGAGTGTACTCGCCGGCTAGATACCTGAGGACCGACTCAAAATCCTCCCAGCTCAGGTCTACGTAGGGATAAGCTGATCTCACGAGGTTGTAGGCATCCTCAACCCTCCACTTGCTCTCTACGGCCATTCCCACTATGTGCTGCGCCAGCACATCGAGGGGTCCTTTGGGTATGTGTACCCTATCCAGCCTGCCTGCTAGGGCCTCTCGGAGCATGACCGCAACCTCGACAGCGTCATCCCTGTCCACCACGACGAATCTACCCTTTGAGACTTCATGGAGACGGTGGCCGGCCCTACCGATCCTCTGGAGGGCTCTCGTCACGGATTTAGGGCTGCCTATCTGCACAACCAAGTCTATGTAGCCTATGTCAATGCCCAGCTCTAGGCTGGTGGAGCTCACTATCGCCTTCAGCTCTCCCTTCTTTAACCTCTCTTCAACTTCCCCCCTCACATCCCTAGAGAGGGAGCTGTGGTGTGCGGCTATTCTCTCATCTATGTCCTCAACACTGTCTTTCAGGACCTTCTTCAAATGGAAGACGACCCTCTCAGTTCCGCTTCTCGTGTTAGTGAATATGAGGGTAGTAGTGTGCTCCTTTACTAGTTTGGAGATGAGCTTGTACATTTCAGCGGAAACCTTCTCCGTTGGCGTGTTCACTAAATCGCTGACTGGTGATAACAGAGCTAGATCCAAGGCTTTCGCCCAGTTGGTCTCAACTATCAGGCAGTCCCTAGCCCTCCCGTTCTCATAGCCCACCAAGAACTTGGCAACCTCATCAAGAGGATTTATCGTGGCCGATAGACCTATCCTAATGAAGTCCCTGCCGACGAGCCACCTGAGCCTCTCTAGGGATAGGGAGAGATGTGTTCCCCTTTTGTTCTCCACTAAGCTGTGGATCTCATCTACTATGACCCACTTAACAGTTCTCAGCTTCTCTCTGAATTTAGGAGCAGTGAGGATGATACCCAGTGTCTCGGGAGTAGTTATGAGGATATGAGGTGGCTTCCTTAACTGCTTGGCCTTTTCGCTGGATGGGGTATCCCCAGTTCTTACCGCATGCCTTATCTCAGGTAGATTGGGAGAAAGCTCCCTTATTTCTCGAAGAGGAACCTCTAAGTTCCTGTATATGTCGTTGTTCAGCGCCCTGAGTGGAGATACGTATATCGCGTACACCGAGTCCCTGAGCTCCCCCCTCTCACCCATCTCCAAGAGTTCGCTTATTATGGATAAGAAGGCTGTCAGAGTCTTTCCTGTGCCCGTCGGGCTGGTGACTAGGACATTTCTTCCCTCATGGATCGGAACCACGGCGTATCTTTGAGGAGGACTTAAATCGACGAACTTGGAGTCAAACCAAAGGGCTACAGCCGGATGGAGCACCTCCAGCACTTCCGCCTTTGTGTACTCCCTGAGGGCCCTTGCTATCATGGATACCGCGCTTCATACAAGGAGGGTTTGATAACCTTGGTGGGGACCACTTCGAATCTCAAGCTAAGAAAGTAAGGATGTGAATCATTCGCTGTAGATTCCTAATATTTAAAGCGCAATAACACGAATGATCATCGCCAATAATCCACATTTCGGTAAAACTCTCGCCAGAGTGAATGTGACCCACCGTATTGTTTGAGCGGGTCTATAGTGAAGAGACATGAAAAAGATCTTTCTCGTTGCTGCTCTTCACCTTAATAGGCAGTCTGGGAGGCTCGCAATCATCACCCCCCTAATCTCCTATTACTATTACCCATCTCGGGCAGTGATTGATCTCCTCAGAGTACATGCCATTCACAGCCACTCCTCACTGCACTCAACGCGACCCACCCTCATCTTTCTGGCCGGTCAGACCTCCTCATCGCTTCTTAATATCTCGAAGGTACCATCAGGTCTGTGCAGGAAAAGAAGAGCGTTGGGAAAGATTTTTCTCACTTCCAACAGCGTTTCTAGGTCATCGTCGTGGTATTCGATCACCTCGCAACCCAATCCCTTCACCAAGGAGGGCTTCAGCTCCCTATCCACTTGGTAGTTATCGTTGGGTCTCATAACCAGCTCGTCGAAGGGGATACCGGCAGACATGAGCTGAAGGATGGTATCCCTCCTGAGCCACTCATACCTCCCTGTAATCAGGACCACCTTTAACCCCCTCATCTTCGCATCATGAACCATCTCTATAGCCCTGAATAGCGGTCTATCTAGCTTCAGGAGGTTAGGATCCATGAAATCTCTCCAGAACTCTTTCTGAAGTTCAAACGGCAGCTCTCTCGGTGATCTAACTCCAAATCGGCTTATGGCTACCTCAAACCTACTCCTAGCGTCGAATAACGTGTTATCTATATCGAACACCGCGCACCTCATTAGAGCACCCTAGCAGCCTTCTTCACGACGCCGAGGGGGCCTAGCTCCTCCACACCCACCTCCTCATCCACAATATAAACGATGAAACCATCAAGGTCCACCCTTCTCAGCAGGGGTGAAAGCAAACCAGTGCTCCCTACCTTGAGCAGATCAGTTCCGGGGGCTAAGGGGGAGATGGCAGGCAGAACTAGGATCTCGACTCCCATGTACTGCCCCTTGAGGAATACCTTGAATTTGTGCCCTCCGCCCAGATCATCCCTGAGGGATATAGCCGGATGCTCATGTCCCATCACTATTAAGTCCACTCCCTCTGGGATGGTCAGCAGCTCCTTGTGCCCGTGAAAATACATGACGTTATCGAGAATGAGGTAGGGATCCCTTATCTCGATCCCCTCCCTGAGGAGGATGGGGATCAAGTAATTGTCGTGGTTGCCCCTGATGACCTCGATCCTCACATCTTCATTCCTCAGCGTCCTTATCAGGTCTAAGACTTCCCTCCACTCCTGACTGAGTGCCCCTCCGAACTCATGCTTTATGTCACCGTTGAGAACCACCGTTTCGGGATCCTTCTCCCTTATGTACCTCAAGATCTCCCTCTTTATCCACGGATACTGCTCGTAAGGAAGCTCTATCCCCCTCTCCCTCAGAGCATCCTCGTATCCCAAGTGCAGGTCTGCCACTACCAGTGTACGGTTTATCACGGCGCCGTAGGGAAATACTTCAATGCCGTTGAGAATCACATGTCCTACCCTAAGTTCCCCCCTTAAAACCCCTTCAACGTCCGGAGGTCATCGCTCACTCGGTACCTTCTCGAAGTGTAGAGATCCAAGGATGAGGGTTAATGGATTTATATGAAGGGTTAAGGCTCATCGGAGGATCTCACCATGGAAAGTGTTAATTAAACGGGCGAGGATCTCTCAGATCGGACGGGGCCGTGAAACTGGCCTCCTCGAACGGAACAAGAGGTTGGTAAATTAGTGGTCCAACCTTGGTGACACGCGAAACATGGAGATCCCCACTTGGGCTTGGAACAGGACCTGAGTCAGGGCACTTTGTGGAAGGGGTTAATAGGAACGATATCCTTTATCCTTCGTTAGGAGGTATCTGTGGGAGGAGATCGAGCCATCTCACCCCTGAGAAAGGAGGTATGACCGATGTCACGGGACGCCATCCTAGAATACTTCCCCTACGAGCCGCGAAGATTTCAGATAGAAGCCATAACCTCCATAAGATCAGCAGTGGAGGAGGGCAGGAGGTTCTGCCTACACGCTCCAACAGGATTCGGTAAGACTCCGGTGGTCTTGGCAGCGCTGCTTCCGATAATAGAGGACATGGATGGGGCCATTATATGGGCCGTCAGGACCGGAAACGAGACTGATAGGCCAATCGAAGAGCTCAAACTAATTAGCAGGAGGAAACCGGTTTTCGGCCTCTCCTTCAGGGGTAAGAGGGACATGTGCCCTCTCGCTAGGGATCTGGGGGTCACCAGCTACGAGGGAGTTGGGACCCTTTGCAGAATGAGGAGGGACAAGTGCCCCTATCACAAGAACCTCAAGAGGTTGAAGGGCGAGGAACTGATCCCTCCTCCCAAACCTCTCACCTTCTCGGAAACCTTCGAACTAGCGAGAGGGATGGAGGTGTGCCCCTACTTCCTCCAGATAGCCTTCTTGGAGTATTCTCACGTCATCTCCCTCAGCTACAACTACATCCTCTCACCTCTAGGATGGGTCATAAGGCACAAGGTCCCGTTTAGGGAATCTATACTCGTCGTCGATGAGGCCCACAATATAGAGAGAGCTGCGATGGAGTTGAACAGTAAGGGCGTGACCTCGGTAACCGTTGAAAGGGCCCTGAGGGAGGTCGAGAGGTATGATCCAGAGGGCGAGACGGGGTTGGAGGATAAACTCTCTTCAACACTCAGCTTCATGTCTCAAATTGCGACCTCAGAGGACGGTGTATTTAGCTTGGATGCCCTCCTCGAGGAGACGGGTCTATGCCCAGATGATATAAAGGCCATGTATGCGATAGCCGAAGAGGTATACCGGGATCAGATGAGGAGGGGCAAGGAACCGCGCTCCTACCTCAACTCCATGGCCGAGTTCCTCATAGTAGCACTGGAGAAGAGCGGACAGGAGGGAGTAGCTTATCTCTACTCCAAGGAGAGGTCCGGGGTCAAACTAGAGGTATGGGATATGAGGACTAGGGAATCCTTGACCCCGGTGTGGGAGGATTTCTACAGTGTAGTCTTCATGTCAGGCACGCTAGAACCAATAGAAGCATTCGCCGAGACTGCAGGCGTAGAGTACTGCGCTAAGATGAGCATACCCTCGATGGCCGATCCCGAAAAAGTGAGGAGCCTCATAGTGAGCGGAGTGAGTACTAAAGGGGAGGAACTCTCGGCTGAGATGGTCAAGAGATACTTGAGAGTTGTAGATGTGTTCCTATCCCTGCCTGGAAACTTGGC
>Ga0256914_1002187_pt1 | contig 16594 bp, 11 predicted proteins | sample HulkmetaG_FD_191571 | JGI IMG/M metagenome (GOLD analysis project Ga0256914, IMG submission 191571) | Hydrothermal chimney microbial communities from Main Endeavour vent field at the Juan de Fuca Ridge, Pacific Ocean - Hulk | ecosystem: Environmental > Aquatic > Marine > Hydrothermal vents ... | reverse complement strand
TCAGCTACCCATTTTTCAGCGTTTTCATGTCTTTGTAGTACACCTGTAAGGTCTGGACCTGAACTTACTTTACCAATAACATGACAACCACCACAACCACCTTCTCCAAATGCTCTTTCACCAGCCTGAACAGCAGAAGATTGTTTTGTAGCAATTAGTCTAACAAGTGCATCTTTGGCTCTAATTCCAACATCAGCAGTTTTGACCATATATTGCCAAATCATGTTTTCAAATAGAATAGCTTTCTCATAATCACCAGCTTTTACTGCTTCATCTGATTTAGCTTTTTGCTCTGGAATTTTTCCATATTGGTCAAGTGCATCAGTTACAAGGTCTTTTACCACTTGATGTTTCTCATAATGATTCTCTTTTAAGAACTTAACAACAGATTGAATAACAGCATCAGTTGCAGTATTTGTTGCTACTGTTTTATCATATTCAGCTTTAAGTTCCTCTTTTGACATTGTTTTCATTTTGAGTTTTTGGGCTGAAACATATTTTTTGTTAGGGTCTTTTACCATAAGGTAACCCATCATCTCTAAATGCAATGCAGAACAGAACTCTGTACAGTAGTATGGGAATACACCCTCAATATCTGCTTTGAAATGAAGTTCAATAGTCTCACCTGGTTCTAATGAACCGTGAATATCAAAGTTATCAACTGTAAATCCGTGGGTCTCATCTTGGGCTCTCTCTAAGTTAGTAAGATAGATAGTTACATCATCACCTTTATTAACTGTAATTCTTTCAGGATTTATATGAGAACGAACCAAAGTAGCATAAACTTTGACTTTATTTCCATCTCTTACTATTTTCTCTTGACCTGCTAGAGTTTTACCAACATGTGGTTTACCTGTTTTGGTATTTGTACCCATTGTATATCGCACTTTTGGATGCAATTTACTTGCACGAATTGCTACAGCTTGGTGTGGTTCTCCTAGAGGAATTGGCATATCAACAAGTAAATCCATTTTTTTACCACGAATATCAATTAATTGATGATTTTGTGGGTGCAATGGTCCAACTGGGTCAAATCTATCAATAGCTAATTTATTCAAAGAGATAATATATTTTCCTTGTGGGTCAGCAGATTTACCTTCCATTCCACAAAGGTGTCCTACATTATAATGAACATTAACTTTATCAAGAACTTTTAGAGTTTTGTAGTTCCATTTTACAATTTGACTATCAACATATAATGATGTATAAATTTCACCATCAACATTTGAATATTGGTTATGTAAAGGCCCAAGACCCAATTCAACTTGACCATGAAGTGCTGATTTCATATCTAAAATAGGAATACCATAAGGGTCTTTTCCAGCATATTTTTTATCAGCTATAAGCTTTTTGATTTTGCTCCATTTATAGACAGAAGCATGAGTATCTAATTTACCACAAACTGTGATATATTCACCATCTGGAGATACATCAACACCGTGTGGAGATTTTGGCTCAGGGATTAAGAATAGACAATCATTTTTAACAGCTATATCTATAGGAACAATTCTCATTCCATTAACCACTTTTACATTTTTGTCATCTTTTGCAAGTTGTGCTAATTTTTTCCAGTTATATACATGTAAGAAGTCAGTATCATTTCTACTACAACCAGCCTCAAATGGAGGCATACCTACTTCGATACCACCTGTGTACATCTCTGAGTTAAATGAGTTAGTAAAACCCCAACCATCACTTGCATTTTTACCAGAATCTGATAAATCTTGCATATATGGAGGTAACTCTAAAGTAAATGATTTTTCAGGATGAATTCTCCCCTCTTTAGGGTCAAAATCCCATACTGTTACACCACCACGATAGGTCTCTTTGTACTCTTCTATTGGATGATAGTTGTTATCATAAGGTGCTGCATATTGACATGCCTCTAAGATATGTTTGGAATTTGGAGTAAAAAATGCTCCACCATGGTCAGATTTAAATATGGGATTGACTACAATCTGTTTAGTTTCAAAATCTTCCAAATCAATAACAGCAAGTCTAGGGTTTGCTTTGTCATTAATAACTAACCATTTACCATCATATTTACCATTAACTTCAGAGAGTGCTGGATGGTGAGTATCACCCCAATTTATCTCTCGACCACGGATATTACCTTCTCTAAGGACTTTTTTACTATCCTCATCATATCCATACCCTTGCCAAGGTTCAGGTGTAAATACAGCGATATATTTTAAAAGCCTCATGGTTGGAACACCATAAACAAGTATTTGTCCACTCTGTCCACCAGAACTAAATACAATAAATTCGTCTCTTCCACCCGTTGGTGTATAGGTTTTAGCTGCACGAATGATATCGTTTTCGGTTAAGCCTCGCTTTTTCATAATCTTTTGGAGTTCACCATCACCTGCTGTTGCTACAGATAGTGCTAGAGTTGTCCCCAAAAGAAGTGAAGTAAGCTTACTACTAAATGTTTTAGCCATACTATTTCTCCTTTTATTTTTGGGCAATAAAATACCCAATAGTGGTATAATAGTGTATTTATTGAAGTTATGCTTTGACTAAGGTCAAATTATAATTTTATTTTTTTATAAGAACAAGACTTGATATTGGTCAATCCGAAATAGTGATAAATCAGATAAAATTCATCTTATTTTAAAGAGGAAATTTAACATGCGTCTATTATTAATCTTATTAACACTATCCTTAGCACTTTTTGCTAATGATTCAAACACTTGTAAAAAATGTCATCCTATCATCTATAGTGAATTTCAGCAATCAATGCATAAAAAGTCAACTATAAGAGAGGATAAAGTTCATAATGCTGTTTGGAATAAACACCCTGATAAAGCAAAAGGTAACTATAAATGTGCAAAATGTCATACTCCAGAAGAGAAAAAAGCAGATACTAATCAAGGCGTTACTTGTATCTCTTGTCATACGATAAAAAGAATAGAGAAACATCCAAAAGTGAACAAAAATATCTATGAGACTAAGGATAAAACATTTTATTCTGCTCAAAAAGGGATGGAAAATAAAAAACTTGTTTTTGAGAAAAAGAGTTCATGGCTAGGATTAGTTGAAGAGACTATAGGTTCACCATATCATGATATAGATTATACTCACGAGAATTTCTATACAGGAGAGATGTGTATGGGCTGTCACTCTCATAAACAGAATGCTCATAAATTTAATGTATGTACAACAGATATGAAAGGTGCAAAAAATAAAAATAGTAACTGTATCACTTGTCATATGCCAAAAGTTAAAGGAAGTGCTACCACTATAAGAGAAAGTAAAACTCATGCTTTTCATGGTTTTGCAGGAATTAGAAATTCTCCTAAAAAATTAGCTAAATATATAGATATAAGTTATAAAAAACAAGATAATGGATTTGATATTATAATTCATAACAAAGCATCTCATAATCTTTTGACTCATCCATTAAGAGTTATACAACTAAAAACTAAACTAAAACGAAATGGAAAGATAAAAGAGTTAAAAACTAATACATTTATTAAAGTGATAGGAACAAATAATAAACCCTCTATGCCTTGGTTAGCTACACAAATTATCAAAGATAATATGATAAAAGCTAATGAAAAAAGAGTTATTTCATTTAATACAAAGTTACAAAAAGGTGATGAGATAGAGGCAATATTAGGTTACTATATAGTAAATCCTAAGGCTGTAAAGAAACTTGGGCTTGAAAATGAAAAAGAGTTAAGTGAATTTATTCCTTTAAAAGATGTTTATTTAAAATAAAATAGTTGAAAAAAACTGATATAATTTGATTATGAAAAAAAATATACTAATCCTACTAATGTTATCGACTATAATATTGGCTCAAAACAGTAATATTGAGTTCAATGATGATGAAGATGTAGCAACAATTGAGCCTGAAATTTTCTCTGCCAAATCGGAACGATACTCTTTTGCTCGTTCTAAAAGAATTTTGGCTACTAAAATATATCGTTTGCATCAAAAAACCTTTTATGCAGGGTGTGATTATGAAATACGAGGTAAAAAGTTGGTTCCCATAGCTGATACCTGTGGTTTTCATTATAGAAAAAATCCAAAAAGAGCTGATAGAATAGAGTGGGAACATATTGTTCCTGCTTGGTATTTTGGACATGTTTTTAAATGTTGGAAAAATGGTGGACGAAAAGAGTGCAGAGATACCAATGCCAAATTTAGACAGATGGAAGCTGATATGCATAATCTTGTGCCTTCTATTGGTGAAATAAATGGAGATAGAAGTAACTATCCTTATGGTAATATTCGTGGAGAAAAGAGAGTTTACGGCAAAGTTGATATGGAGATAGAGTCAAGTAAGAGAGTTGCCGAACCCAAAAAATCTATTTTGGGTGATATTGCTAGAACCTATTTTTATATGCATGATAGATACAATATGTATATTAGCCCTGAACAAGAAAAGATGTTGATAAAATGGAACAATCAAGACCCTGTAACTAGATGGGAAAAAAAGAAAAATCTTCTGGTTAAGGATATTCAAGGTGATGATAATGAATATATTAGTAATTATAGAAAAGTTACTGCTTTAAAATCTATCCAAACTAATAGTGAAGAGGCAGATAAAAATTTTGGAGATGTCAAAAACGAGCTTGAAAAGAGATACTCTTTTATCTTTGAACATCTCTCTAAACCTGTAGCTACTATTTTACTTTTGATTATGACTCTCTTTACTTTATACATAAGAAGGAGAAAAAAATAGATTTCCATCTCTATAATAATATTTTTTTGATAAAATTATATCAATTAATTTTAAGGAATATATATGGAACTATTTGGAACAGACGGAGTTAGAGGTTTAGCAGGTGGAAAACTTAACGCCTTTACTGTAATGAGATTAGCAATGGCAGCAGGTATTCACTTTCGCAAAAAAGCCAGAACCAATAAAATATTGGTAGGTAAAGATACTAGACGAAGTGGATATATGATAGAGAATGCTCTAGTATCAGGTCTAACAGCTGTAGGTTATAATGTAGTTCAAATAGGTCCTATGCCAACTCCTGCTATCGCTTTTTTGACTGAAAATATGAGATGTGATGCAGGGATTATGATTACTGCTTCTCACAATCCATATTATGATAATGGAATTAAATTTTTTAATAGTGAGGGAAATAAACTAAGTAAATTTGATGAACAAGATATAATAGATATATTTGAAGATATAGATAGAATAGAGGGTGCATTTTCTACAAAAGAAGATATTGGAAAATCCAAAAGAATAGATGATGTTGTTGGTCGATATATTGTATTAATAAAAAACTCGTTTCCACGAGAACTATCTCTAGTTGGTATAAAAATAGTTGTAGATTGTGCTAATGGAGCATCATACCTCGTTGCACCTACTATATTAGAAGAGTTAGGAGCAGAGGTCATATCTTTAAATGTAGAACCAGATGGATTTAATATTAATACAAATTGTGGTGCAATGTATCCTGCAGAGTTATCTAAAAAGGTAGTTGAAACCAATTCTGATATTGGAATTGCTCTTGATGGAGATGCAGATAGAATTGTGGTTGTAGATGAGAAAGGTGAAGTAATTGATGGAGATAAACTTATTGGAGCATTGGCTATATATCTAAAAAGAGAGGGCTTATTGGTTGAAAATAGAGTAGTAGCTACAGTTATGAGTAATCAAGGTCTTGAAGAGTATCTCAACTCTAATGATATTTCATTAGTTAGAAGTGATGTGGGAGATAAAAATGTATTAGAAGTTATGAAAAATATTGGTTCTAACTTTGGTGGAGAACAGAGTGGACATGTTATATTTTCTGATTTTGCAAAAACAGGTGATGGGATATTAAGTTCACTTCAAGTATTAGCATATATACTTTATAGTAAAAAGAAAGTAAGTGAAGCTTTTGATATATTTGAACTCTATCCACAAGCTCAAGATAATATTAAAATATCATTCAAAAAGCCAATAGATGAGATTGAGGGAGTAGAAGAGTTATTTAATGAGATTGAGGCAAAAGGAATGCGTCATTTAGTAAGATACTCTGGTACCGAAAATTTAATGAGAATACTTATTGAAGGCAAAGATAAAAAAGAGTTAAATATTATGATGAAAAAGAGTATTGATTTTTTTAAAAAGGCACTAATATAATGATACGGTATATAACTATATTTTTATTAGTAGCTATAGGTACTATAATTATTGACCAAAATATCAAAATGATTTTTGTAGATGGAGGTTATTATTTGCAAGGCTCATGTATAGATTTAGAACTGCATTATAATAAAGGTGTAGCCTTTTCTATGTTTGCATTTTTGGGGGATAATCTTAAATGGATACAGGTTGTTTTGGTTATGGGTATTATAAGTTTTGTATTTTATGAAGGTTATTTAGAAAAATATGCTTTTCCTATTGGGCTAATTATAGGTGGAGCAATTAGTAATTTATATGATAGATTTATCCATAAAGGAGTAGTTGATTATGTAGCATGGCATTGTGGATTTGATTTTGCTGTGTTTAATTATGCTGATGTTATGATAGATTTAGGTGTAGCTATTATTTTAATAATATCATTTTTGGATAGTCGTAAATAGGTATTACTAATAATTTATCCAAAATCAAACACTAAAAAACAATTAATAATACTTGATTAATATCAAAGATATATTCCTTTTAAATTTGTATAATATTCAAATTAAATTATTATACAGGGGTGTATCTATTATGAAATCAAAACTATTATCTATAATCCAAAAAAATTTTCCTTTAACGCCTAGACCATTTACAGTTATATCAGATGAGTTAAATAGTGATGAGGATACAATTATACAACTCTTGTTAGAAGAAAAAAAGAATAAAATTATTCGACAAATATCACCTATCTTTGATACTAAAAGATTAGGATATAGTTCCTTATTGGTCTCATTTAAAGTACTAAGAGAAGATATAGATAGTGCTGTAAGGGTGATTAACTCCCACCCTGGAGTATCTCATAATTATGAGAGGGAACATCCTTTTAATATATGGTTTACTCTAGCTATTCCACCTAATTCCAAACTAGGTCTTACACAAACTATTGAGATATTAGCAAAGGAAGCTAATGCGATAGATTTTATTATGTTACCTACACTTAAACTTTTCAAAATATCAGTTAAACTTGATACAACAGGAAAAGATACAAAAAAAGAGGCTGTAATAAAACCAAAATATAAACGAATAGAGTTAACACCTTTACACCATAGAGTTATAGCCCTATCTCAAAAAGATATACCAATAGTAAAAGAGCCTTTTAAAGAAATAGTAGAGAAATTAGATATAAGTTATGATAAATTTTTCTCTATATTAAACGAGCTAAAAGATGCAGGGGTTATGCGTAGATTTGCAGGAATATTAAACCATAGAAAAGCAGGATTTAATGCCAATGCAATGGTAGTATGGGATATAGATGAAGCAAAAGGTGATGAGATGGGAACAAAAGCTGCCATGTTTTCAGCAGTAAGCCATTGCTATTTGCGTCCTAAATATAATAATTGGCCTTATAATCTATTTACAATGGTACATGGTAAAACTACTGAAGAGACTAATAGTATTATCAAAGAGATAGCTTCAGAGATAGAACATTTTGCTAGACGACCTCTATACTCTACACGAGAATTTAAAAAAGTACGAATAGAGTATTTTTCACCTAAATTTGAAGCATGGGAAAATTCTAAATTGATAGAATAATTGGCATGTTTCATATACGGCTAAAAGTACTTTAAATGAAAAAAGCGTAAACTATTTATGAAACATACCAAATAGTGTAGTAGGAAAGTGTAGTAGGAATATGGAAATATAATTGAACTGACATAAGGGTTGTATTGAAATATTCAAAAAATATATAACTATGCTATAATTACCCTAAAAAAGGTTATCGAAATGAAAAAAATACCTTATGGTCTAAGTAATTTTAAACTTTTAAAAGAAGAGGACTATTTTTTCATAGATAAAACTAAATATATAGAAACTTTAGAAAACTACTCTAACAGATATTTAATGTTTTTGCGTCCAAGAGGGTTTGGAAAATCACTCTTTATTGCAATTTTGGAAGCCTATTATGATACCTATTTCAAAGATGAGTTTGAAGAGATATTCAAAGATACCTATATATTAAATAATAGAACCAAAGAGGCCAGTAGCTATATGGTTTTGAGATTTGATTTTAGTGCTGTAGATATTTTTAATGTCAATAGTAGTTTTATTGATTTATTGGATTTAAATATTTGTAGTTTTGTAGAGAAATACAACTTAGAGATAACATTTAAAGATGATAATCCTATATCTATGCTCAATAGAGTTTTTGATTATATAAAGAAAAAAAATCTAAATCTTTATATATTAATAGATGAATATGATAATTTCGCCAATAGACTATTTCTAAATAATAGAGAAGATTATCTAAATATCGTTACAAAAAAGACAGCTCCATTTAAACAGTTTTTTACCACTCTAAAAGCAGGAACAGCAGGAAATAATGGAGCAATAAAGAGAATGTTTATCACAGGTGTAACACCTATGACTATGTATGATGTTACAAGTGGGTTTAATATTGGTAAAAATATCTCGCTTGATAGTAGATTTCATAATATGGTAGGGTTAAACCAACAAGAACTAGAATATACTCTAAAAGAGTTTGAGATAGAGGATAAGGTAGAGAGAGGGTTATTAAAAGAGTGGTATAATAGTTATATCTTTAGTGAAGAGAGGAGTGAACCTATCTATAATACTGATATGATTTTATATTTTGTAGATAAATTTATAGCTCACTATAAACTTCCTAGAGAGATGATAGATATAAATGTACGAAGTGATTATAGCAGATTACGAAGCATAATATACACCAATAAAAAGTTAAATGGGAATTTTAGTACACTACAAACTCTAATAGGTGGAGAGTCTATTCAAATATCAAATTTAGTTCAAGATTTTAGTGCTTTGAATTTATACAAAGAGGATAATTTTAAATCATTTATGTTCTATTTAGGGCTTGTTAGTATCAAAGATAGAGATTTTGATTTAAATCTCAAAATCCCAAATGAAACAGTCAAAAGAATAGATATAGATTTTTTAGCAAGTGCATTGGAGTTAGAGAGAGTTTTTGAGATAAATATAAGCCAACTAGCAAGAGAGCTTAAAAAGTTTGCCTTGCAGGGTGATTTGGAAGTTTTTAGATATTTAGCTCAAATGATAAAAGAGAATACAGGGATACGAGATTATATCTATAAAGAACAGACAGTAAAAGCTATGTATTTAGCCTATCTTTCACTAACTCCATATTTTGTAATTAAAAGTGAAAATGAGATGAACAAAGGCTTTTGTGATATTTTTCTAAAACCTCTAAATCCTTATGTGGAGTATATAGGATTATTGGAGTTTAAATATATCAAAAGAGGCAAACGAAAACCATCAAAAAAGAAGATAAATAGTTTGGTAGAAGAGGCAAAAGAGGAGTTAGATAGATATGAGCAGGATGAGTTAGTACAGAACTATATAAAAGATGGGCTAAAACTCCAAAGAGTTGTAATTATCTTTTGGGGGTGGGAGATGATTTATTGTAAGGTTGGATAAAAATATTTTTCCAACCTCTCTTTCAGTAAAACTTTAAGTAAAGACCGATATAATAGCGTTTGTAAAAGATTATTTAACAATCCATTGTTAAGTATAAATTAGCTGGAAAAAAATTTGGAAAATCGCTATATTATGGGCTTTGCTCTGATATGCTATTTTATCAAATGCCTATTTTTTCAGCATTGAACCGACACAAGGGTTGTATTGAAATTCTATAATGTAATCTAGCTCATGAGCCAAGTAAAAATTGAACCGACACAAGGGTTGTATTGAAATATTACCCCATCATTATCTACGCTGTACCCTCTTTTATTGAACCGACACAAGGGTTGTATTGAAATGTTGTAACAAAAGCATAATTAGATGCTAATTTTATAATTGAACCGACACAAGGGTTGTATTGAAATATATCTGATACTTTTAGTCCTCTCATTGTTTTCCTTTATTGAACCGACACAAGGGTTGTATTGAAATTATACACCTTTGGCTTTTAGATAACCATCATATACTGATTGAACCGACACAAGGGTTGTATTGAAATATATATCTATATAAAAATCTAGTTGATATAAAATCAATTGAACCGACACAAGGGTTGTATTGAAATCAACTAGTAGCCCCAGATACTACCGTACCACTCGCAATTGAACCGACACAAGGGTTGTATTGAAATTGACCCTTAAATTTTCTAAAACCGATGACTTGGTTTATTGAACCGACACAAGGGCTTTCGTCCCGTTATATCTATTTCATGGACTAAAGTCCATACTCCGATGGGACTTTAAATTAAAAAAGCATAAACTACTTGTGAAACATGCCGAATAACTAATCTCTCATCTAAAGATATATTTGGTTATAATACTCAACAAATAAGTAAGAAAGTTAGATTTTATTATAATAATGAAGAACAGTATTCAAGACTACACAAGAGAAGAGTTATCTCAAAAAATCAAACCATCATTTCGAGCTAAACAGATATATTCATGGGTATATCATAAATATATAAGATCATTTGATGATATGAAAAACTTACCTCAATCACTCAAAGATAAACTAAAACAAAACTATAGAATAGATTTACTCAAAATAATAAAAGTAGAAGATAGTTCAGATGGAAGTAGAAAATATCTATTTGAACTAGATGATGGTAATACTATAGAAGCTGTACTCTTACTAATGAAAAAAGAGCAGTACCATAAAGATGGAACTATTAAACATCAAGCCAAATATACAGTATGTATCTCATGCCAAGTAGGATGTAAAGTCGGATGTGCATTTTGTTTAACTGCCAAAAGTGGGTTTATGCGAAATCTAACAACAGGAGAGATAGTAGAACAGATACGACTTATCAAAAAAGATAATAATATAGATGCTAACAGACGGCTAAATATAGTATATATGGGCATGGGTGAACCACTTGATAATTTGGATGCAGTCTCACACTCATCAAGAGTATTTTCAGACCCTGATGGCATGGCAATAGCTCCTCATAGACAAACTATATCAACTTCAGGGTTAAGTAGTAAAATAGTAAAACTAGGTAAAATGGACTTAGGAGTCAATCTTGCTATATCATTACATGCAGTAGATGATAAACTTAGAGTTAAGCTTATGCCTATTAATAAAGCATATAATATACAATCTATTATAGATGCAGTAAAAGAGTTCCCCATAAATCAACGAAAAAGAGTAATGTTTGAGTATTTAGTAATCAAGGACATAAATGATGACCTAAAATCAGCTAAGAAACTACTCTCTCTACTAGATGGTATCAAAGCCAAAGTTAATCTAATCTATTTTAATCCTTATGGTGGTACAGAGTTTAAACGACCCCAACCAAAAGATATGATAGCATTTCAGGACTATTTAACAAAGAGAGGTTTATTATGTACTATTAGAGAGTCCAAAGGACTTGATATATCAGCTGCTTGTGGACAACTTAGAGATAATGAAAAGGATAAATAGATGGCAATTTTAGATTGGGTAATGGTTGGATTTATAGTTATAGTCGTTATATTTAGTATTATAGGAGTATATAAAGTCTTAAAAGATTAAGGCTTTAAACTCCCTTTTTACTCTATTTCGCCTCTATATACTCATAAGTTGTAGTACTATGAGATGTATAAGTAATATCACCATCATAAGTGGTATAACTATCTATCTTAATTGGCATATCACTACTATTATATTGAATACTATTTTTTTTAGTAGAAGTTACTCTCGTTCCTTCTTTATATGGGTATGTATATATCTCTTCAATTATATTATTTTTCCCCGTCCACCAAAACCATATATAAGATTGTGTTTCAAAGACACTATTATAATAATATGGTGTTTTTTTATTATCAAATTTTCTATCCGATTCCCAAGTTACATCTTTATCTGTTATAGTTATATGTGTTGGGTTATCTCCTGTATAAGTTATTGTAAAATTAGTTGTAGTAACTGTTCCATTTTCATCATAATCTGTCTCTTTGATATTGGTAGGTTTATTATCACTCCACTCTATAACCTCCCATTTATATTCTAATCTTCCATCTTCATAATCAGATGATGAGACTATTTTATTATCTCTATAGGTAAAAGTAGTTCTACTTGTTGATCTTGTTGGCTCTGCATAACTATTACCAGTTTCATTACAGATATCTTCTATATATCGACCCTTACTATCATAACTACTTGAACATATCTCTTCATCTCTTGATGTCTCTCTTCCATTATATGTAGAGACTGTTAAATTCTTAGTTTTTATAACTCTATTATCCTTATATTCATAGGTTGTAGTAATAGTAGTATCGCTTTTTATATCTCCATAACTATTATCTTCATACTCTATCTCTTTTGAGACAAGTAACTTCTTACCATTACTAGTTGGTCTTTCAGTTGTTACAGGTGGTGTATAGGTCTCTTTAATACTAGAGGCTTTTTCTTCAGAAATGGCAACTCTATCATACATAGTTTCTAATCTATTATCTACACAGGTCATATTTGCTCCACAATTATTTAAATCTTGTGGTAGAGTGTTTTTTACTCCATTTGCTATTAATTCAGTTCCCATCTCTTGTAAATTTGCTAACATAGCATCTTGTGAAGTCATTCCTGTAGCTCTTAGAGTATTGATATTTGTCTCCAAAGCATATAATAGTTTTGCATAGAATTTATCTTGTGTTTGGGTGTTATTTAAATTTCTAACTGCCTCTATTTCACTATCTAAAAAATAACCTTTGTCAACCATTACAGCTAAGATAGATAACTCTTTTGTCTCATTTTGCTCATAAGTTTTAAATCCATTAAATGGAATTGTAAATTTCCCATCATCATAGGTTACTCTATTAGTATCTTGAAGTTCTAATAAAATTGGCTTTGTTGGGTCTCTAGTCTCTAAGAAATATTTACCATCTTCTGTTAAGGTAATCTTCTCCCAAATATCATTAAAAGTATCACCCTTTCTTAAGGTAACCTTTGTCTGTAGCTCTATATTTTCACAAATTCCATTTTTATTATCATCTTGACATATATTTACTACTATATCATAAGGAATTCCAACAACTTGTAAAATCTTTTGAAGTAACTCTTTTGCCTCTTTTGAAGAGCCTCCTCCACCACAGTTAACTATTGTTAATATTGAGATTATTGTTAATAACCATTTAAATCTTTTCATAACTATACTCCTTGTTAAACTAATTTTCACTTAATATAATATTATATCACAATTATAATTATAATTAGCTGAATTTAAAGAGGAATTTATAAAAAAATTTTAATCTAATAGATATTCTCTTGAAGAGGAATAAATCCATTATCATCAAGCTTATCAATCTCTCTTTTAGATCTATTTTCATCCATCTTTTTAAGATTTTCAGAATTAGATTTACTCTCTTTCTTAATTATCTTTTTTTCTACTATTTTTTTTGAAGCTTTTGGTTCAATCTCTTTATATTTATATGAATTACTTGTAGGAACTATAAGTTTATCCCCAATATAAATTTGAAGATTTTTTGCAATTTTATCTTGATTGGCTTTATAAATTCTATAATATTTACGGCTATCACCATAATATTTTTGAGCATATTTAGATAAACTCTCTCCACTTTGTACCTCAACAATAACAAAATCTTTTTCAATTTCTAATACTTTAATCTCTTTGCGTTTAGAATAAGATTGTATCTTATTAGTATCTTTTGGAATTGTAAGTTTACTTATACTTTTTTGAATTGTAGTAAATTTGGTATTTTTGACATAACTATCTTTCTCTTTTTTTAACTCTGCTAATTGTTTTAATATATCACTTAATTGAGCCTTAATTATATCTATATCTTTATCTCTATCTTCTGGTGTTCTCTCTTTGGAACATTTGAGTTCATCTATTTTTAGTGAATTATCACAACCTATAATTTTCTCTTGTTTCATAAGAGAATTCTTTGTTTCATCTACTAGTACAATATTATCTATCTGATTTTGTAAATCATCTGCTATACTATTAGAACTTGATATAACTAAAAGTAGTGTAGCCAATTTTTTAAATAATGTTTTTTCCACTATTTTCCCCCTAAAAAAAATAAAAAACAATACATTTTCTTAAAGAAATCAAAATGTATTAATTTAATTCATAATATAGCATAAAAAGCATAAAAATTAATATAAATATAATATTTTCATATTAATTTTTCTTGTCCTAAACGATATAGTGGAAAATCATACTTAATAGGGTCATACTTATCAAAACTTTTAAATTTTTGAGTTAATTCAAGTGATGCTTTCATATCATAAGTTTTTCGTTTAAGTAGTCCTAATTTAAGTGAAACTTGAAATGTATGTGTATCTAGTGGCATTATTAAATCTGCTTTATCTATCTTTGACCATAATCCCATATCTAGGTTATCACATCTTACCATCCAACGCAAAAACATTAAATATCGTTTGTAAGTACCTGCTCTATTTATATTTTTAGGGATTGAACCTATTAAAAATTTATATCCCCTACTTTGATAAGGATAAACCTCTTGTATTATTTTTATAAAATTCCATAGTCCATCTAAAATATTATTCTCTTTTCGATACCCTTTATAAAAGATATTCTCTATAGTATCTACTCTCTTTACTCTTTTTAAAGCTATAAACAGAGCTATAACATCTTCTGATTTTTGGAAACGATAATAATGATTAGATAATTTATCTCGTATTTTATTATCATTTTTTTCTAATAGAGAAAAATCCAAACTATCCAAAAATTTAACTATCTGTTTAGCATTACCATAAGCAAATAATGCACAAATTAAAGCAATAGATTCATCTCTATATTTTGAAGCAATTAATAGTGGGTCAGGTTTATCATATGATAATTCTGTACTATTATCTCTATTTTTAACCTCTTGGTCTAATATTAGTTTTATATCATTCATTATCTTAAATCTCTTTTGTAATAGTATATCACAATTAAACCTATATTCCTAAAACGCCTAATGAGGAAAATTCACCCACCCCTAAAAATCTAGCCCCAATAATTAATTATTCTCAAAAAAAGATTTAAAAAATCGCTTTTGAAATAATTAATTATCACCCCTATTTTCTTAGGGCTACCCACATAAAACTAAACATAAAAAACCGTAAAATATTAATTTTTCTCTAAGCAAGATTATTATAAGATGGTGAAATTAAAATAAGAAAGAAACGAAGTAGAGCCACCAAGGCTACGAAACCAACAACTCTACTTCTAACCTAGGCTGATAGAATTTTATCAGGCTATTGGTTAAGTCTGCCTTTAAAAGTAGCTGTTTTTCTCTTATTATCAAGAGATGTTGGTATCTGGACTCTTGAAAATTAAATTTTTCAAGGATTATTATGTCAACCGTACCACAAAGAACCCAAATTTTAGTCAAAAACCTCCCTTTTCAGGAAAAATATCATCTTAGCCATATACAAACAGATTTAATGGCTTATCTTGTAAATATCATCTCATGGGCTATATGTGTAGATGGATATTATGTGATTACTACAAGCAAGATTATGTCAGATTTACCTAAAATAGGACAGAAAACCATAGAAGCCTCTCTTAAAGCCCTAAAAGATTTAGAATTAATAGAGTGTAAAATGGTCAAAGTCCCCCAATGGCAAGGCAATATCAAACACAGAGGAGTAAAACTGACTTCTAAAGGCAGAGAGTATAACGGAACATTAATGCTTCCAACCCAAGATAAAAAACTCAGAGAGTTAGAAAAAAAGAACAAAGAGTTAGAAGAAGAGAAGAAAAAGTTAGAAAAAGAGAACAGAGAACTAAAAGAGATTATTAACAATATAGATGTCTCAAAGTCCGAGACCTCAACCCCAAACAACCAAGAAAAACCCAAACCAATAGTTCCCACAATGCCTACAAAACAGGCAATTGAAGTTTTTATAGATAATGTCACCAAAAGATTTGGAAGAAGTAGTCAACCTATATGTAATGTTGTCCCAAAATGGGACAAAAAGACCACCTTTTATATCAATAGCTATAATAAACTCTCAATCATCACGCCCGAAACAGACCATAAACAGCTAAAAGACCCAATGCTAATTGCGAACTTTTGGCAATGGCTCTATGCTAACAGCTCTCGAATAGGAGACCAGATAGATTTCAACAAAACCCCCACGATTAAAGAGCTAGAGAATAGATTTCTGAACCAAACTATCACAATCGGAGAGAAAAAAAATAGAGTTTCTGGATTTGTTAAGGTTGAGGGTGGAGTCACCATCAAACTAGAAAGCCTAGATGGAAAAGTTGGTTCTATTATAGATAGTATTACACGAAAAGAGAAAGTTTTTGGGCTTAGAGTCTGTCAAGAGGTTCTATTTGATAGATTGGATACTTGATTTATAGCCAAACTAAACTATTTTTAGCTGTGAATGCAAAAAGTGGCAATTTATGACATGCTACTTACTATTTGGAGCGAGTCAAAATATGTTATAATCCTCTTAAAAAGGATAAAAAATGGATAGAAAGCTTGTAAGTTTCGATTGGGCTATGAAAAAAATCCTACGACAAAAGGCAAACTTTGGAATTTTGGA
>Ga0256914_1002186_pt1 | contig 16596 bp, 11 predicted proteins | sample HulkmetaG_FD_191571 | JGI IMG/M metagenome (GOLD analysis project Ga0256914, IMG submission 191571) | Hydrothermal chimney microbial communities from Main Endeavour vent field at the Juan de Fuca Ridge, Pacific Ocean - Hulk | ecosystem: Environmental > Aquatic > Marine > Hydrothermal vents ... | reverse complement strand
AAGTGTATCCACTGGAAGTTGGCTGAATACCAGAGTGGATGCACCTTTGACGGGGCATAGGTGAACAGCGCCCCTAATGCGCCCTGGTGCAGGGTGGACAGAATGATCCCTGCAATGGTAAGGCCCATCACAATACTGTTGATCCACCTCTTGACCTTTAACCATGGACCACCGAGCCACTCGCATATTGCCGGCAGTACTTCTGCTATCTGAACCGACAGATATGTGGCAACATGCCATGCCACCAGGAAGAGCACGGCTGCTGGCCCAAGGGAGACAAACATTGGATAAGGCAGTCTCCAGGGCATACCAAGGTCAACGAGCAGATAGACAACGGCAAAGAAGTAACCGAGAAGCCCGTTTAGCAATGCAAGCCTCTCAATGGCGTGAAAGTCCTTGCGCCCAAACAGCTCCACAGTGGTGCCAAGCATGAAACCCGATGCTGACAGGGGCACCATACCAAACAGACCAAACCCCAGAAACAAACCCCAGGGATAGTCATTGGATGCGTGCGTTACTGAGGCAAGTCCCATGGTGTAACGCTGCAACAACAGAGGGATACCAATCAAAAAGATGAATGCAAGCAGCCAGTTTACAGGATTTCTCATCAACTGCTTCTTGTAGTCCTCAGGGCTTAGCCCAAGGAGGAGTTTTTCCTTGATAGTCCATTGGGTTCCATCCGGTTTTACATGATTAACAATGGGGATGTCAGGTCTTTCTTTGGCAAATATCTTCATAGCCCTCAGCCCTCCTGCTCGTCGTTTGAATCTTCAGGTGATTTGATCTTCAGGCAGTTCTTTTTCTCCATGAGCCAGTCCTTTCTGGTGGCAAGGAGATGCAGGCCCATAAAGAGGCCGGGCCATATGGTCAGGACCATTGGGACCATTGCCAGGAAGTCCTTTACGTTGTTCAGAATGGGCTCATGTTGCAGGTGCGTATCAAAGCCCACGTGTTCGAACGGAACACTGGACAGGTACATCCATGAAGTTCCACCCACCTCATGCTCGCCATAAATATGATCCACATAGGTCTCTGGGTTGTCTCTAATGCGCTGTTTGCCCTCCTTGATCAGATCTATGCGCCTGCCAAAGGTCAGGGCCTCCTGGGGACACGCCTCCACACACGCTGGGGGCCTGCCCTTCTTGAGTCTGGTGTCATAGCACATTATGCACTTCATGATACGCGGACTGAACGCGCTGGAGTACTTGAAGGTAGGGATATAGAACGGACAGGCTATCATGCAGGTACGACACCCCACACACACACTTGCATCGTAAATGACAGCGCCCTCTGGCGTCTTGGTATAGGCATTGACAAAACAGGCGGTAAGGCATGACGGCTCAAGGCAGTGATTGCACTGCACCTTGCGGAATATCGGATGCTCTATGCCTGGAATATCATATTTGTTTACAACTGTATAACGCGTCTCGTCTGTACGTCGCCTCTGCCCATGCTCACGCTCTTCAAACACTGAATAGTCATCAAATGGCAGATCCGGCTCAGGCAGGCCCTGTTCCCTGTTACAGGCAGCCTCACAGGTCCTGCACCCTACACATCTGGTCAGATCAACAAGCACCCCCATAGCATCTGGATAATGATCGAAATTCCCGTGGGCGTCAGCCTTTCTTGCCGCAGCCATTGATGCTGCAGCACCACCGGCCAGCGTTCCCTTTATGAAACTTCTGCGAGATAACTTTCTCATATCTTCCTCCTGTAATTTGCCTTTATAGGTAAACCAGGCAAATATCAGCTCGTTGCTCTACGAAATAGAGACTTCCGCGTCACGCTGCCAACACACAAATCAGCCTTGACACGATTATAGAAAAATTGACAGGAACCTAACTCTGCCCCCTTGCGGTCCTCGAAATTGATTCAATCAAATTGCATAAAAAATTGATCCTTCAGCGAGATACCCATAGCATCCCTAATGGTGTCTCTTTTTTTTGTGCATGGGTGCATACTTGCCTGTGTGATAGAATTTCTTGCCTGCGTCAGTCATGGCATGGCACTCCTCACACCCAATAGGCCCATCCATTTTCACGTGGCATCCACGGCAATTGAGGTGATATGCCCCCTTCAGCCCCACCTTGTTGATATGATAGAGAAGGGGTTTGTCCAAGGTCTTGAGATACTCCTGGGAAAAGCGGTTAAGGGGATGGCAGTCACGGCACGCTACACTCTCCTGTTCTCCGCTGTTGGCATGACACCTGGCACAGTTGGGATCTGTTACCGGTGTCCCAGTGGTGTGGTGGTGGCATACTGAACAGTCTCCTTCGGTAATATCAACATGAACCGAATGGGGAAACTCCACCTTCTTGTAAAGATTCACCATTATATCGATATCCACATCATCAGGAGCGTCTTCCGCATCCATCGCACTGCAGACAACAGGTGGTGCCAGTGCAAATAGGGTAAGCATGGCGACTCCTCCTATCCAAATTACAAATCTGTTCATAACCAGTCTCCTCTTGGCCTGTGGCCGTTTGTATAATCATACCGGTTCTATTGCTGCGCATTCCCACAGCTCGTCTTAAAAATTTATATTATCCTATCGCTACGAAATTCCTGACTCACCACCCCCTTTCCTGAGTTGTCCTGTTTGTCCTTACCATCAACCTCCGGCAGAGACTCCCCCTGCCGCGAGGCATCTGAACCCCTGTCTTCAACTGAACAAGCCGCATTTTCTGCAGCAGATTTTTTCTTCTTCTGCTTGACAGAACATTTCAGCACAATGTCCACCTCTTCGGCATCGATTGTTTCATGTACCAGCAGCACCTCTGCAAGCTTGTGAAGGAACTCATTGTTGGCCTTGAGCATGTCAAGGGTCTCCTGATAGCACCTGTCCAGGAGTTCCTTCACCTGCCTGTCGATCTCCTGGGCAGTCTTCTCGCTATAACTCCTGGCAGTACTGGTACCGCCAAGAAATCCCTCCTGGGTGCTGACAATGGAAAGCGGACCAATGGTGTCGTTCATACCCCACTCACACACCATGCGCGTTGCTATCTCAGTGGCTGAAAGCAGGTCATTGCTGGCCCCGGTAGTACGCTGATTGAAAACGATCTCCTCTGCTGCCCGTCCCCCAAACAGTGTCTTTATACGGTTTTCAAGGTACAGGGTGGAGTAGGTATGCCGCTCGTCAAGTGGAAGCTGCTGGGTAAGGCCAAGGGCCCTGCCCCTTGGCATTATGGTTATCTTGTGCAACGCATCGGTCTCTGGAAGAAGTTTTGCCACTATGGCATGACCGGCCTCATGATAGGCAGTAATGCGCTTCTCCTTCTCACTGATCACCATGCTCTTTCTCTCAAGGCCCATGATGATCTTGTCCTTGGCCTCCTCGAAATCTTCAAGCTCCACCACCTCCTTGCCGTGCCGCGCTGCCATGAGGGCTGCCTCGTTCACCAGATTGGCAGTGTCAGCTCCACTAAAGCCCGGAATACTCCTTGCTATCTCTGCAAGCCTTACGGCCCTGGATATCTTGATCTTCTTGGCATGAACCTCAAGAATACGTAGCCTGCCCTTTACATCCGGCAATGGAATGGTGATCTGTCTGTCAAAACGTCCAGCTCGAAGCAGGGCAGGATCAAGTACATCAGGACGGTTGGTGGCAGCAATAATGATCACTGTCTTGTTGGACTCAAAACCATCCATCTCAACCAGCAGGGCGTTCAGTGTCTGCTCCCGTTCGTCATGTCCCCCACCTGCTGATCCACCTGCGCTGCGCTTGCTTCCAATGGCGTCTATCTCATCTATGAAGACGATGCACGGGGCCATCTTCTTGGCCTCTTTGAACAACTCCCTGACCCTGGAGGCGCCCACACCCACGAACATCTCCACAAAGTCCGATCCGCTAAGGCTGAAGAAAGGCACGCCTGCCTCACCTGCAATGGCCTTGGCCATGAGGGTCTTGCCAGTCCCCGGAGGCCCCTGGAGCAGGACGCCCTTTGGTATCTGAGCGCCCAATTTCCTGTACTTTTCCGGAAATTTCAGGAAGTCAACCACCTCCATCAGCTCCTCCTTTGCCTCAGGAATGCCTGCGACATCATCAAAGGTGACCCTGTGTTCAGCCCTTGAAAAATCCTTGGCCTTGTCCTTTCCGAAACTCGACGCCTTCTGACCTGAATTCCGGGTGAATATGAACCAGGCACCAAGAATCAGGAGCACTGGCAGGAGCGAGTTCAGCACCCCCTCTATGCCTGAAATCTTGCTGGATTCCGCAGTGACTTCCACGTTATACTTGTCCAACTCGGGCATAAGTACTGTGATATCAGGAGCAAATGTGGAAAAATGGCGGTCATACTTGTCTACGATCCTCAACTCACCGCCTTTGATATGCACCTTTTTAATCTCCCCCTTTCTGAGCTGTTCCAAAAAAGTGGAATAGCTGATGGAAGGAGGGGTGGTTTCAGACTCCCATATGTTGTATGCTCCAATGCCAAGGGCCGTAAGGATGAGCAGTATGATCGCGTTTCGTACATAGTTGTTGCCCATTTACCGCACCTCCTTCTTGATATCCTTACCACGAACCAATGACTTGGATTTTGAGCCGCCTTTTGCCCTTCCAAGAGGGGTATCAGGCGAAGACCTGCCAACAAGCTGCCAGTAAGGCACTGCATCACTACTGACACTGCCCTGAAGAATTCGCACGAATATCTCCTCAACCCGTCCCGTCTCCTGCCAGTTATGCCTGAACGAAAACTCATCGAGATAGTTCTGAAGGTGTTTCAGGGCCACTGCCCCCTTATGGACCTGCAGTATCCATCGTCTGAGCTGGCCTATCAGGTAGTGCAGATGACGCGGTATGGCACGGCCAGGAAAAGGCTCATGCACAAACCCAGCATCTGAGACCCCTGCAAACACCGGATTGGAATCTGTAATAACCCGTGTGCCCCTTTCTGCGGTGGCTGACAAAAACTCCATCATGCTATCCTTGCTCACCTCCGGCATGTATCTAAGTTTGAGCCTCCCTCCTTCCTGGTCCGACGGCCCTGTCACCTCCACCACCCCTGCAATGACGATACAGTCACTATGAAACCGCAGTTCAGGTAGTGCATCCTGGCCTCCAACAGTGGCGATACCGGCCTCAACAAGCGTCTGGCACTTCGCAACGTCAGAGGCGATCATGGCCAGACGCAGTTTCTGGAGCCAGGCCCAGGCGGTCTGGTAGCTTCCCAGGCCCAGAAGTTTCTGCAACTCCCGGGCGCTGCCTCCTTCCCTTGTGGTGCATGCCCACCATATGGCCCTGAACCACATCTGGAGGGGCTTCTTGGTCCCGTGCATAACGGTGCCTGAGGTAAGTGAACCCTGATACCCACATTTTGAACATACGATCAGGTTTCTCTTGTTTAGCCATGCCTTATGCCCGCCACACCCAGGACACTTGAACCCCTCAGGCCACCTGACTTTGAAGAGGAAATCGCGGCATGCATCTTCACTTTTGAAGATATCCTGGAATTCCCCCTCACTCTCCGGAATGTTGTTTTCCTGGATTTCCATGCATTACTCGCTTTTCTTGTTTGCCGTAAAGATGCACCCATGAGCACGGCAGTTCTCATTTTCACATGACTACCCATACCGGATGACTGTACGGGCAACATGCACTATAGACCGAGCAACATATGGCCATGAATTATGTAGATAGGCTTTCTTAATTTCAGCAGAGTGGCCTGAACCTTGTCCCCAAAATTGTGTCAGGCCGGAATAATACAAGCCCCTCCCAAGCAACCTATCCACTTTGATTTCCCTATGACTTTCTGCATATCAGGTGCCACATAGTGACAATGCCCGCTCCTCACCTTTCAACCTACTAAAATTATTAGAATAAACCCTAAACATTTCTAAGAATCAATTTTAGCACCTAATCTAATAGCCATGACACAATCCCCCAACCACCAACCCCGTTTCCCCAGCAATCTGTCGGAACCATCAAGAAAAATGCCTTTTTACCAACAGGCAGGGGTAATTTGCGTGAGGTGCATCATTTCTGAAAAAATACAAGGGTAGCCGGTGCAACACATTTCGACATGACTACAATGGATAATATCCTAATGCATTTTCAAGGAAAAAACGGAAAAGATCAAAGGGAAAAGAGAAATTTTCAATGGAAAAGTGTAGCAATTAATTGTTATATACTACACCTTTGTTGCAACAACAATGTGGTATCACGCCACACTATTTTGCAACACTTAGTGACGGATGCAACATAACCACAGAAAAAACTCAAGGAAAATAACAGGTAGGCAGGTAATAAAATATCTCTGTTTTCAGAGTCACAACCCCCTAAGCACAAAGCCCCACATGCGCCACACTCCAGTATGTGACTTAAATTACTGTAAAATAACTGGGTTATACTCCGAAAGAAAAAATCGCACATGGCCAGTTGGCAGTAGACATGAATACGAATGTTTATGGAAAAACTGCCAGTAGTATGAAACATCAGGCACAAAAGGCACCTGCACCATAACTATGGCAATTGAAGGACGTGAAAATGTACGACTACCGGGTGACAGTGCCAAACACCGCAGGACCAGAACCAGTCAGTCAAAGAGACACACGCGGGATGGAAGAGGCTGAAACCTATCCCCAAAAAGACGAAAATCCACCTATCCACTCTGAAGGTAGGTGACACAGAAAAGGCTATGATGGAGAGGCAGTCAGGGACACGAAAGATCCTTCACCACAAAGGTCAGATAGCAAGCTGATCCACATCTATGTTCAAGTCCCTGATTTTTCGGTAAAGCGTGCTTCTGTCAATACCAAGCAGACGGGCAGCCTTGGCCTTGTTGCCACCTGTCCTGGTAAGGGCGGCAATAATACGCTGGTCCTCTGGCAGATCAGCAAGGTCTTCCGTGTTTACAGGGGGAACGACAGCCGCACCGCCAGCAGATGCAGCAGTAGCTACCCCTGCCACACCTGAGACAGGCGCAGTCTGTTCAGGAGCAATTATGTCCTCAGGCAGGTGTGCAGAAGAGATAGTAGGGGTGTTGCAAAGCACGCAGGCCCGCTCGATAACGTGTTCCAACTCTCTTATGTTGCCAGGCCAACTATATCTTTCAAGTATCTCAAGGGCCTGATCTGAAATGCCGGTAATGGGCTTGCCCATCTTGCGGGCAAACCTGTCCACAAAGTACTGGGCGAGCAAGGCTACGTCACCCTCCCTCTCTCTAAGGGGGGGAAGCATGATATCTATGACCCGCAACCTGAAGTACAGATCCTCCCTGAACTTGCCATCCCTGACCTTTGCCTTCAGATCAGCGTTGGTTGCCGCAATTATGCGCACATCCACCTGGATGGGCTGATCCCTGCCAACGGGGTAAAAGGTCTTCTCCTGCAGGAACCTAAGAAGTCTCACCTGCATGCGGGGTGATATGTCACCTATCTCATCGAGAAACAGTGTGCCGCCGTCTGCCTGAAGTATGCGGCCCATGCGGTCACTGGCAGCACCTGTAAACGCCCCCTTCTTGTGGCCAAAGAGTTCACTTTCCAGCAGATCTTCAGGGATAGCCGTACAGTCCACCTTCACAAGAGGCCTGTTCTTTCTGGGGCTTTCTGCATGCAGGGCCTCTGCCACCAGCTCCTTGCCTGTGCCACTCTCACCAGTGACCAGGACGGTGGTATCAACCTTGCCTACGTTTTCGATGAGTGTGTACACCATCTGCATGGCAGGACTTGCCCCCACAAACCTGTGAAACCTGGTCCGCTTGCCCCTTTGCTCCAGATCCTCAAGCCTGGTCATATCCCTTATGACCAGGACCGCACCGAGAAAGGTACCGCTACCGTCCTCCAATGGCGACGCAGTCACACTTAGCACCCTGCGATTGCCATCGGGAAGCTCTGTCTCAATCCGGTGTTCAGGCACAGCCTGGCGGCTGGACAGGACCTTTTCAAGATCACGCCTGCAAAACGCCAGTTTACGCATATACTGACCGTCATCACCAATTGCACAGGTCCCCTTCTCCCGTGGTGAATCAGGATCAAACTCGCTGAGGATGAAACGGGCAGCCTGATTCATTTCCACTATATTGAGATCAGTATCAAACGTGATAATGGCGTCCTTTACACTCCTGAAGATGGTCTCAAGGTAGTGGCGATAGCGGAGATTCTCCCGCTCTGCCTTCTCCTTCTCCTTCTTTAGTGCATACTGCTGGAGTGCAAGCCTTGCCACCCTCAACAGGGCATCTTTGTTGACCGGTTTGGGGAGATAGTCAAATGCGCCGAGCCTTACAGCCTCAGAGGCGGTATTAACATTAGGATAACCTGTCACCATGACCACTGGGCAATCTATGCCCATCTCCCTGACACGCCTCAGGAAATCAATGCCAGACGCCCCCTCAAGCACAATATCACTTATAATCAGATCAAACTGGTACTGTTCAATGGCGGCCACCGCCTCCTCAAAGGTGGCAGCGGTTATCACTGGGTCGTATCCTTCACGTTTCAAGAAGAGCTGAAACGTGAGTCTCAGGCTCTCCTCGTCATCAACTACCAGGATGCCACCGCTGGAAACGGGTTCTTTTTCAGCCATTGTTACTCTCTCCGTCACCCTTTTCTATGTCCTCGATGAAATAAGGCGCAAGACTCTTGTCTCTGAACACAACTACCGCACCTATCAAACGCCCCTCCTCCTTGATAGGTGTACTTACATACTCCACATGGAAGCTGGAACCATCCTTGCACCAGAACAGATCATCAGAGCTGAAATGTACCTTGCCATCACGATAGGCCATGTATATAGGGCACTCATCCTCAGGAAACGGTGAGCCGTCAGCCTTGTGGTGATGTATAAGTTCATGATGATTACGCCCGATGAGTTCCTCCTTGCGCCAGCCAAGCATGAGAAGTGCCGCCTGATTCACAAAAGTGACCCTGCCATGATGGTCCAGGCCACAAATACCCTCACCAGCCGAGTTGAGTATAAGCTCCATCTGTTTCTGAAGCTGCTTTCTCCTCTCCTCAGCCTCTATAATCCCGGAAATATCCCTGAAGACCACAACAGCACCAACGAGTTTACCGTTCTCCACAATGGGGGTGCTAAGGTACTCTACAGGTATGGCAGTGGCATCCCTGGTCCAGAACACCTCATCCCTGCCCTTGTGCACCATTCCATCTCTGTATGCAGAAGTTATGGGGCATGTCTCCTCTGGATACGGGCTGCCATCAGGCCTGTGATGATGCACAAGCTCATGATGTGACTTTCCAACCATCTCTTCAGACTTCCAACCCAGCATTGAAGCAGCGGCATTGTTCACAAAAGTAACCTTGCCCTCCCTGTCAAGCCCAAAGATGCCCTCACCCACTGAGTTCAGGATGAGTTCCAGCCTGCGTTGAATCTTGCGCATCTCTCCCTCTGCCTGGGTCCTCTCTGCAATTTCCCTGTTAAGGGAGGCATTTGCAACCGATATTTCAAAGGTGCGCTGCTCCACCTGCTGTTCAAGAGATGCCCTTGTCTTCTCCAGCTCCTCCACTGTCTCTTCAAGCCTGTGACGGTACTGCTCCAGACTGCCCACCAGCTTGTTGAAACTCACCCACAGCACGGCAAGGGCTATAAATACCACGGCAACCGTGGAGAGTGCTGAGGTAATAAAGAGACTCCACTTCTTCTGTGCAGCCTCGGTAATATTCTGGAATGTCAGTATCCCTCCAGTGACCCTGCCGCGGGCATCCTTCAGTATGGGCAGACGATGTATGTAATAGTGCTGCTTGTCTATGGTCTTCTGCTGATGCAGGTTGTCAAAATCAATATCAGAGGGCAGCCTGGAGAAAAGCGGACTGCCATAATTGATCAGATAGTACTTCCCAAAAGGCCTGATGGCATTGGCATAACCCTCGGCCATACCGGAGACATCCTTTGCAGTGCAGTCGCCAGATTCAAAATAGACAATGGCATCCACATTGAACTTGTGCTTGAGAATATCTATAATCTGCTTCAGTTTTATCTTGATCTCCACTGCACCCATGTACTGCCCACTCTCTCCGGGTTTGCGGATGGGATGTATGATCCGGTAGAAGAGACTGGTGCAATCTGTCTCGAAACCAGCCATCTGGCGCTTCTTCTTCACGGCAAAATGTATCTCCCGTGTGATGGCCTTGGAGTCCCTTGTATCTGAACCAGGAGGGGCGTACATGATCCTGCCATCCGGATAGTAGAAATTCAGGGCCATGAAATAGGGGTTCTCCCGCTTGAGCTTGTCAAATATGCCCGGCACTATCTTTGCCATGGCCTGGGTATCCCTCTTGGCAATGGCGTCCATGAGCTCTGGATTCTCTTCGGTAAATATCTTGAGCCTCGGTCTGTATGAGTCACAGGTAGTCCTGATTATGAAGTCCGTGATCTTGGACAGGCTCTCCTGCTCACTGTCTATCATCCAGTGTATGTTCCCAGCTATCTGGCTATATCCGTAATAGAGGAAAAAACCTGAAAGGCAGAGGATAATGACAACGACTACCAATATTGCCTGATTTTTTATACTCACAGTTCTCTCCTTTTATTACCATCGCCTGACGTGCTGGTCACCAAACCACTGCACTCATAGAGAGGCATTCAGCCCTGAACCTATGTAAAAAAACAAAACGTGATACTCTCCCACGTCAATCCTGTACCTGACTTTTACCAAATGGTAACTCCACCACTATCCGGGTATATTCACCATAACTGCTATCCACCTTCAGGGTGCCATGGTGCTCCCTGATCAAGCCATGACTTATGCTAAGCCCCAGCCCTGTACCCTCTCCATCTGGTTTGGTTGAAAAAAACGGTTCAAACAGCCGATCAGCGATATCCTGCGGGATACCCGTACCATAATCGGTAATTTCTATCTGTACCACTGACTCACCTTTCTTTTCAACAACTCTTCCGGATATTTCAATACGTTTGTTGGGATCAGGTTCAGGATAACGACTGTTCAGGGCATAACGCGCATTACTCAAAAGATTGAGAAACACCTGCTGAAGCTGCTGGGCATGTCCCATTACCGTGGGCAGGTCGGGCGGCATGTCCACCTCGAGAGTAATACCATCCTTGTGAAGCTGATGCTTCATCAAAGCGATGCTGTCCTCCACCACCTCCACCAGGTTCACCTCTTCGGCATCGAGCTTCTCTTTCTGTCTGGCAAACGACAGAAGATTGCTCACGATGCCTGCGATGCGGTTACCCTCCTTGATAATCCTCTGCAGGATGTCCCTGATTACCGGGTTGTCATCAGACTCATCCAGAACGATCTGCGCATAGTTGATAATGCCGTTGATGGGATTGTTGACCTCATGGGCCACACCTGCAGCAAGCTCTCCCACTGCTGCAAGATGCGCTGCCCGCAAGGCCTCAGCCTTACGGATCTTCTCTTCAGTAAGGTCCCTTGCCACAAGGAGAGTCCGGTCTTCCACCTCATTGCCACCAGGCACCGGGGAGACGGTCAGCTCATAGTTACCATGAAGTCCCTTGAACTCGCTCTCCAAAATCCTGTACTCCCCTGCACGGATCAAATCGTCCAGGGGACATGTTACGTTGGCAGGCCTCTCTCCATACAGAATGCGGCAGATCCCCCTGCCGAGCACCTCTTTCCTTGGAAGATCCGCAGCGGCACATGCTGCGGGATTGGCTTCGAGTATGACCCCTGAACGGCTCACCACAAATGCAGGATCAGGAATGGCCGAGAAGATATGATCCCAGTCAGCAATTGCACGTTCAAGTGCCTGGTCGGTCTTGACAAGATCCGTGACATCAGTACCGATAAATACAAGCCCCAGTCCCCGCCTGTCAAGGTCGGAAAGTATGGATGCATGCCAGTTGACTATGCGGGTAGAGCCATCTTTTGCAGCCATTTTGGCCTGAAAGTCAACATCCCGTTTGCCCTGGCGCAGGAGCCTTGAGAATGTGGTCTGTATCTCCTTCCTGTCCTCAGGCTGTATGAGCACATCCACCCAGTACTTGCCAATGACCTCATCCCTGGAAAATCCGGATGCCTTCTCGGCCTGCGAGTTGAACGACACGATCTCTCCGCAGTGGGAAACCGACACCATCAAGGCATTGACCGCATCTATTATCTCCCTGTTCAGATCCCGCTCTGTATGGAGCTTTTCCCTGGTCTCCATGGAGTACAGGCCGAGAGAGATATCTGCGATTATGTTCTCTATGAGCTTAAGCTCATAGCCAACAAACCCCTCCTTGCACGAAGTATAGATGCTCAACACACCATAGAAGCGTTCCTTCCACACCAGGGGCCATGCCGAACACGCAGTAAAATGATTGGTAAGGGCTGCCTCCCTTAGTTGCGGATACTGGTACTTCCCAGGTATGTCATTCATGATCACTGGTTTTCTTGTCTCTGCAGCCTTCAGGGCCGGATTGGCATTGATATCCGAGACATGGGCCATACACTCCACATCCTTCTCTGTACCGTGGAAATCCGGCTTGAATCTGATGGCAACCGGTTCGATATAACGCCTCTCTTCATTATATTTTCCTGACCACACCATGCGGTAATCCCGGTGTTTGATAAAGACATCGCACACCTTTACCATCAGTTCCTCTATCTGCGTGGCATGCAAGGCCTCTGCGCTGACCTTGTTGATTATGGAGAGCATCATGTTCCTTCGCTCGATCTTCTCCATTGACTCGATACGCGAAGATACAAGCTGGGAAATGGAGGCAAAAAGTTCTGCGATCTCGTCCTCCCCCTCCCGGGTGGACACATTCTCCCGCTTTCCTGAGACCACCTCCTGGACCTGTGATATAAGCTCAAACAACGGGGTGGCTATCCTGCGTTCCAGCATCACAAAGGCCATGATGAGCAGGAGGAACACCAGTGAAAATACAACTATGAGGATATGTCTGAACAGTGAGAGACGCTCCAGCACAGATGCAGTCACTGCATTGGAAAACCAGACGATCCTTGCGCGCAACTCCTCTGTATCGTGCTGAAGCCTTGAGATATACTTGGACTTCTCCTCTGGTGAAAGGGATGAGGTGAGGGCCTTGAAATTGAGGAGCATCCGTGTCAGGATGATCCTGCCCTCCATGAGATAGCGCAACTCCTTGCTGGTAATGGGCATGGTGATCAGACGGGCGAACTCGTTGTCGATCTTGGCAAGCTCCTGATCAATATCCAGCATCACAGGGTCAGTACGTCCAGAGGTCAGTCTCATGATATTTCCATGCAGGACCACAAAATCCTGGAGTATGTGCTGACTCCCGTCCCTGAGACGCTCATACGGGATATCTGCATTAATGGCATATATCCCCACAAACGCAAAGAGACCGAGCAGTATGGCAACAAAGAGACTGAAGCTCTCTATCTGCTCCTTTAGGGTCATGATTTCCTCCCTGACCGTTTATCCACTGAGTAGTGAAACAGGTGTACACACTCAGGCTTGCTGAGAAACGTAAGCAGGCACTGGGCCGTGCCAGGATGTCTGGCTCCCCTGAGTATAGCGGCCTTTACCTTTTGGGGCAGACACGTTTTTCTCTTTGTATCATGAGAAAGCGGACAGGTAAGGACAGTATCTGCAATCTTTCCAATCATGTTCTTTGTCATGAGTTCCCTGAACAATTTCCCGTTTGTCGTAAGGATTACATCCCCCTCCCTGGTACGGACGAGATGGGCAGCGAGTATATCAGGGGGCTGGGTGAGCACTATGACATTATGGCCCTCTCTGAGGGAGAACTCCTCAATACAGTTGGCAAGTGGCCTGGTAAGCTCAGGTGTACAGTAGACAACAATGGTACGTGCGGCCTCTGGCACCCCCAACTGAAGTACCAGCCAGACTGTACCGGCAAGCAACAGACCTGCAGCGAGATAGCGAAGCCTGAAATCAAAAAAATGCTTTCTTTTCCCTTTTGTACCAGGCATTGAACAAACCCTCTCATCAATGCTTGATCTCTCAAGCCTTCATGTCACCCCTGGCTGAAAGGGCAACACCTCCATTCACGAAAATGCTACTGTGGACACCCTGTCCAGAAACATTTACCGTTTGACCCGCATTAGTTCTGGTGTACGGTACCACGCTCCCTCTGTACGTTTCCACATGGCCAAGAAGCCACGTGGAGAATGACCATTTACCTTCAACTGGAATGTTGTATCATACACAGTATGGCATAGATTGAGGAAAAGGAAGACTCACTCCACCGATAGCCATAATCCTTCAAAGATTATTATACGTACTTATATGAACTCTTTCCACCACCTGTTAGGAATGTGCATTCTATCAGCATGGCCCATCATACCGTTATTCTGGATACCTGCCCACCTGTTCCACGGATTTTTCCGCCGCCATCTTGGCCTCTACGTCTATGGCATTGCAGGAGTGTTATGGCTGCCACTGCTGTGGATCGTGTGGAAATACGGTGACCTGGCTCTGCGATACGTCCTGCCTGTTCCATGGCCCTTTAAAACTGTGGGATGGATACTGTTCTGCTCAGGACTTGCCCTTCAGATATGGACAGCCAGGGTAATGGGGCCCATAATTCTTGGCGTGCCAGAGGTTACCAATGCCATGAAAAACCGCCATGTCATCACCCCTCCCTTCAACTGGTGCCGCCATCCCACTTACCTATCCCATGCCATGATCTTTTCAGGAGCAGCTCTTCTCACTGGCTATACTGCCCTGTTCATCCTTGCCCTTGCAGACATGCTTGCAACACATCTCATAATCATACCCTTTGAAGAGAAAGAACTCCTGAAAAGACTTGGACAGCCCTACAGAAAGTACATGGAACGGACTCCAAAATTCATTCCATCCCTCTCCGCAACGCTCAAGAGAGAGCGACCAGAACAGTAACACAGGAGATACATATATGAAATTCAGGCCATGTATTGATCTACACAACGGTAAGGTAAAACAGATAGTGGGTTCTACCTTGAACGACTCATCACCGGAAACCCTAAAGGAAAATTTTGTGTCTGAACGACCCTCATCATGGTTTGCAACCCTGTTCAGGCAGCATAATATGCGAGGCGGACACATAATTATGCTGGGCCCTGGCAACGAAGACGCGGCCCGCCAGGCACTGAAGGCATGGCCAGGCGGCATGCAGGTGGGAGGTGGCATAACTGAACACAACGCCTCCCAATGGATAGATGCAGGTGCCGAGGCGGTGATAGTCACCTCGTGGTGCTTCAGCCAGGGAGAAATTCTGATAGAACGTATTCAAAGGTTGCGAGACCTGGTGGGCAGGCAGAGACTGGTACTGGACCTCAGTTGTCGCAGAAAAGGTGACGATTTTTTCATTGTTACCGACAGGTGGCAAAAATTCACAAATGTGAAGATATCCAAGGAGACCCTTGAAAGACTCTCCGAATACTGCTTTGAATTCCTGATTCATGCCGCTGACGTGGAAGGAAAGTGCCGTGGTATTGAGACAGAGCTGGTCGAGATGCTTGGCCAGTGGTCCCCCATCCCAACCACATATGCAGGTGGCGCAAGGTCTCTTCAGGACCTCCATGTTGTCAAAGAGCTGGGAAATGACAGAATCGACCTCACCATAGGGAGCGCTCTGGACATATTTGGCGGCACCGGAGTCACCTTTGAGGAGGTAGCCAGGTTCAACAGGGAGAACTGCTGAGCATAAGGCTATAGCCACATACATAGCCATGGGGCCCTCCCTGCCCCCAAAAATCTGATGTTATCCACAGGGCAGGCCTGAAAATCAGAAAACCTACCATACCGCCGGGTATATTTTCAGGATAGAATTACCATAGACAATCACGATACATAAAAAGGAGATCAACCATGTACGGCAATCAAAACTTTTCACGCAAGGGTACAGAGACTCTGTCCGGCCTCCATGTCGATCAGGAGGCAGTAAATGCCCTTCTTGCCAGGGTCTTCAACTGGATGGCCATTGGGCTGTGCCTCACAGGCTTTGCGGCCTTTCTTACAGCCAGCTCCCCTTACCTGCTTCAGATTATATTTGGAAACAAGGCCATCTTTTTAGGTCTTATCGTGGTGGAGCTATGCATAGTTTTCTACCTCTCTGCCAGGGTGCACAAGCTATCACCCCAGACTGCTACAGGAATATTCATTGGTTATGCCATACTTAACGGCCTTACCATTGCCGCAATATTCCTGCTTTATACCATGTCTTCCATTGCAAGCACATTCTTCATAACCGCGGGCATGTTCGGGGCCATGGCAATATATGGCCGAGTGACCAAAAGAGACCTTACCGGCCTGGGATCTTTTATGATAATGGGGCTTTTTGGCATCATCATAGCATCTGTTGTAAACATCTTCATGCAAAGCTCTGAGCTGGCATGGATAACTTCCGGTATTGGCGTAATAGTATTTACCGGCCTTACTGCCTATGACGTGCAAAAGATAGCCAGGATAGGCGCAAGCGGCATCATGCAGCAGGGCGAGGCTGCCATTCAGCGGACAGCGATCATGGGGGCACTTTCACTCTATCTGGATTTCATCAACCTGTTTCTCTCACTCCTCCAACTGATGGGCAATCGCAGGTAAGTTGTACAGCAACGTCCTTTCATAAATGTCCTGTTTGCCAAGGGTGCACAGACGTACTCCCTGTACTTCCAAGTGTGCCCCACAGGTACCCGCTGATGACCAGATCATGAAAAAACTCCCTATAGGCATTCAAAGTTTTGAAAA
>Ga0256914_1002185_pt1 | contig 16597 bp, 20 predicted proteins | sample HulkmetaG_FD_191571 | JGI IMG/M metagenome (GOLD analysis project Ga0256914, IMG submission 191571) | Hydrothermal chimney microbial communities from Main Endeavour vent field at the Juan de Fuca Ridge, Pacific Ocean - Hulk | ecosystem: Environmental > Aquatic > Marine > Hydrothermal vents ... | reverse complement strand
TCCAAGCTCAACCAAGGACAACTCACGAAAGAGTTTCCGCTTCAACAATCAGGAAGTGGTTCTCAAACTTCATGGCTCAAAACAAAGTTCCGATGGAGGTCATTGACTTCATTCAAGGCCGTGCTCCGCGTACTGTTCTTGAAAGACACTATCTTAATCTGACGGTTCTGGCTGATGAAGCCTACTCTCAGGTTGTTGATGATTTAAAGCTTGTTTTGGAGGGTGGCGCTCGAAGAGGAAAAGTTTTGGAATTTCAATTCGGGAGGTGAAAAAATGAGTTGTTCAGGCGTTTTGATGAGAAGAAAGCGCTCGATGGAGTGATTTGGAAGTTGATTTTTGATATTGAGAAGTTGCAGAGAAGAGTCACAGTGTTGGAAAGCAAAATAAAAGCCCTGAAGGAGGAGAATAACTGAGGGGGATGAAAAGATGAAAGTCAGCCAACTTGTAGATGTTTTTGGACTTCTGGTATTTTTTGGAGTAATGTTTCAGTTGGTACAGGGTGTGAGGATTGTACAAGCTTTGGGTGACTCCACTATTGAAGTTTCAACGAAAGCACTACTGCTCCTACTCTTCGGCTTAGAGGGAATACTGGCAATTGTAGCGTATCATATGACGACTGAGAGAGTGTACTTTAGAAAAATCATTGAGCGGTTAGAAGATGCTAGGAGGGAAAAACCGTGGAAAGAGATTTAAGGCTCCACATTTGGCAAGTTGCTCAAGCAACTGCTTTTTCCGCTTTTCTTTTTGGATTTGGGTTAGCAACGTCACTCTTTAGAGAGGATTGGCTTGCGTTTGGAGTTACTGTTGTAGGAATTCTGCTCCTAAATGGGACGAGTAGCAAGTTAAAACAGCTTTTGGAGGTGTGAATATGAGTAAGTGGGATGAGCTAAAGAAAGCTGTGCAGAAGGAAGAAGGAGCAGCTCCAACGTTGCCATTGAGGGAAGTTTACTCAACTTTTGCACTAGATATTGCAGACACAATGCTCGATCTTGGTGTTGCTCTTGATGCTTACAAGCACGCAAAATCTGAAGAAGAGAGGAAAAAGGCAATGGCAAAGATTAAGGAGCTCGCTGGTACAATCCACACTGCTGTAGCTGTGCTCTATCCAAAGATTGAGGAATATGGACATAAAAAACTGAAAGTTACTAAAGATGAAATGAAAGCAACGATGAGAGTTTATCAATTCACTATGTATGAAACGAGGGGATTATATCCTGAGGATCTTCCAAAGGCTGCAAAGGTTGTTCTGCGCTTCTTGATGGTGGCTGGAGTTTTAGATGTCTTTAGAGCAGGAAAGATAGCTATGAGGGGGGTGCTGGAGTGATATCGCAAAAAGTGATCGAAGCAAGTCACTTGACAATAGAGATACCTGACACTGGCGAGACGATGACAATTAAACTCAATTCATTTTATAAGATGCTGATGAAAACTTATAATGCGGCGATTATGGACAATGAAGACCTTGTAATACTGATAAATGCATATGAGCGAAAAGGAAAATCCACTCTTGCAAGAACAATTGGCTATATAATAGATTCAGCGCAAGTTGGCAAGGGCAAATATTTCAACCTTGATAATGTTTATTTTTCTCCTGAAGACGTTGCAATGATGTTTCGTAAAGTTCCAGATAGCGAGCAGGGTTCTGTTCACATAGTAGACGAAGCTCAGAATGTTATCCATCGTCGTGATGCAATGACAATGATCAACAAACTAATTGACAAAGGACTCAAGACAATAGGTGAATTTAGACAAGTTTTTATCTTTAATTCCCCTGCTTTTTGGGAATTGGACGTAATCCTAAGACGTACTGACATCCTACTCAACATTCCAGAGAAAGGGCATGTTGAAGTTTATACTGGAGAGTTCTTAAATGCTATCAAGTATGTAGTTTCATGGAAAACAAAATGGTATGATTTTCAGGATATTATAGACACTGCAATGAGTGCAAAGAAGTTCAAATATCTCGATTGGAGCTCAATTTGGGAGTTTGATTTTAATCCCCTACCACCAAGAGAAATGTCATTGTACAGAGCAAGAGCACGTAAGCATAAAGGTCAATTTCTTAAGCAGATTGCAAATGCAATTCTCGAAGTTACAAAAGGTGGGGAAGAAGGATATTATACTGTAAAACAGGCGGCAAAGGTCATTGGGATCTCAGCAGATGCCCTTTACAAGCACATTCAACGTGGGAACATTGCTATTCTCAAGAGAGGAAACAAAGTTTTTATCCCACAAAAAGAGCTTGAACGTTTTTACAGGAGCTACCTTACAGGAAAGGCGAAGGCCCGCGCCTAGCCCCCCACCCTCTCCTTCTAGAATATTATATTTATAAGCCTGTACCAAATTCTTGGACAACAAAACAGTCATTTGAGGATCATTTTTTGATTATGCAACCTTTTCCTTTTGCCTTTTTGGAAACTGGACAAATTTGACGGAATTCTGGACACATAACTTATCGTCTGATGTTAACAAAACTTTACATGAAAACCTCTTGCGGAGGTGCGGCTGGTGTCTCTATTTAGGGCTATTTTTGATAAGGCTAGGGAAGTTAAGAGAAAGTTAGAAACAAAAGCCAGAGCCTACGCAAACGCCATGGCTGCTCCAGTAAACCCAAGCTTCCTCTACCAACCTGTTGAGTGGTTTAAGGCAAAGACCGATGACCTCAACAAGAAGGTTTCAGCATTCATTGACGTCGGTGCTGTTGTCAACGTCGGTGTTGGTCTCATCGTCGTTGGTGTTATCTTCCTCATTCTCGGGTACATAACGCCAGAGATCGACGCAAACATGCCTGCAAATTCGACATGGTACTCAATCTGGACAAGCATGCAGAGCTACGGTTCTACAGCATTCAAGTTCATTGGACTTGGATTCATCATTGGTGGAGCACTGTACATCCTTAGACTCGTCATTGGAAGCCTCAAAAACCTGTTCTGAAGTTCATTCTTTTAATTTTTACATCGGGGGGATAAAAATGAGAGGAGTGTGAAAAAATGAGCACAGTTGGAATGGCACTCTATTACATCTGGCTAGCAGCTGTTCTGTTCGTATCTCTGAGGTTTGTAGTTATTGAGATGCTAACTCTTCTTGGTATTGTGCAGGAGGAGGATAAAGATGCTGGTTGAGTACGGTGTCATCATATACATTGCAGCTTTTGTATTCATGCTGAAGGGCATAGAACATCTTGGGAAGTTAAAGACACATAGTATTGTTGAGCTTCTTCTCAGTGCTGCTATTTGGGCAATTTCATTAATTCTTGCAATTAATACTGAAGTCGTTAATAATGGCACAATTTATGTGTTCAAATCCCAATGGCTCTTGCTGTTATCTGGCATCATGTTTGGAACATCAATTATTCTAGCTGGCTTGAATTATGTTTATGATTTCGCAGATTTTGGAGGTGAGATAAGATGAGTGAGCCGATGAACTATTCTGATGAGTATAAAGAACAGCTGAACTATGAGACAATGAGACAGACTTTACAATATGGTTTAATGGATGAGTCTGCACAACCAAGCTATGCTATACTTGCATTCCTTGAAAAGAGTGAGGAATATTTTCCGAGACGTTTTGATCATCATACTGCATTCAAAGATCCGAGCATCGCGCTTGCTAACCTCACACCTGAGGAAAAGAGGCAAATGAAGGCGAGACTTGTACTTGTTCAGCTCTTTGAGATGGCACGAAGGTTCAGATTTGAAACTGAGACTGATTACATGTTCTTCCAAGACATTGTGAATGAAGAAGTTTACTTCACGAAGAACCTCAGCCTTGGAGATGGTTCACTGCTCAAGATGTTGCAGACATCGATGAAGATCATCGACATAGCCGCTGGAAGAAGAGAGCAGCAACAGGAGAAAAAGAACTGGTTTGGCTTTAGGAGGTGAATAACTTGGCCTGGTCATTTTGGGGTATTTCAATTTGGGGTTGGATTGTCATCGTTGTTGAGGCAATTGCATTAGCACTCTTCATTGGAGCATTCAGAGCAATAAAGAAAAGAGCTGAGCAATTGGGGATGCCGATCTCTGGAAAAGACAGACTTGGAGTCATAACAATACTTTGGGGAAAAAACGTCTGGTTGAAATACACGCCAACAATTGATAATAACACAGTTGAAATTGAACTGAACAAAGATAAAGGCGTTAAGGGTGTTTGGAGTGTTGAAGACTTACTCACAAGGCCTGTTAAGGGCTTGTACGGTATGAGTGCAGCACTCCTAACATATGATGTTGCTCACGCGATAGATCCAGAGTTTGACGAAGAACTTGCATTGATTGAAAATGCAAAAGCTCCAAAAGAAGTCAAACAGAAACTAATTGATTTAATTGAGAAACTATACACACTCATAAGAAACATAACATATTATGAATCACTACTAAAAAAACTTGAAGAGGAAGGTAAAGATGCAACAGACGAGGCACTTGAAATAAAAATAAAGCTTGATGAATTACGTACTGAAACTGAGAAGATTGAAAAAGAGCTCTCAAAATATCCAATCATTAGCAAACTGAAGAAAGGAGAAGCATTTGTATTCAAAGGTGATGATGACGAATATTATATAGTCAGGCAAGTGAACATTGACAGAATTAAGCGCTTTGCTAAAGCCTTGAGTCCAACCACATTGTGGGCTTCTGTGAAGGCTTACTATGAGACCCTCAAGGGTGGTGAAAAGAAAGCACTCATGGAGGCTGTTATAGCAGTAGTTATACTAATTCTCGTTGCAGTTATCGCATTTGCAATTCTAAAGTCAGTAACAGGAGGAAATGTTGATGCGAACACTTTAGCAAAAGCCATTGGCCAAGCCTTGAAGCAACAACACCAAAACGTTACAAAGGTGGTGGTAAGCTAATGTCGGTGATTGATAATCTCTATCTTGATGACGTTTCAGTTAGAGCACAAGCTAATCAAGCTCAACAACAAAGAACACAGACTATTACTGTCAAAGAAGATTATGCTGCTAATATTCCTGAGTATATTCGTGAGAAAATGGGTGATGCAAGCTTACAGACTCATGAAAAGTTTGAGCAAGAAAGACAAAAGCAACAGATGCATTATGCTAACAAGGGAACTCCAATAACTGATGAGGAACCCAATATCTTAGAGCCTTCCAACGTTTTTGTAACTCAAACAGACTTAATGACAGGAACAAAACTTAATCCCGGTGTTGAGGTTCCAGATTTAAGAAAACAAGCTTGGCAAGAGTCGTTAAAAAAAGAAGATACAACAACTGTGTTCGCACAAGCAGTATGGCAGTCATCACCTTGGGGAATTCTCGACAAAGGCGATGATATCAAAGCAAGTGATCTAAAAAACTCAACGGCAAGAAAAGCATATTATCTTGGCTCAATCCTCGGCGAGGCTTCTGACGTATCCCTTTGGACACTCATAGGTTTCGGCACCGGTAAAGTCATTGCAACATCGACAAGAGCTACTAATATTATTAGCAAGCTTGGTGGGTCTTCAAAAGTTGCTCAAGCCACAAAGGGTATTCTCAAGGGATTATTCATTGGTGGTGAAGCTGGAAAGGCGCTAATTAAACATAAGCAAGGTTACAATCCGGTTGAAATTGCGATTGACATTGGCGGAGACATCGCAGCCTTCAAAGGCTTCGAATATGGAGTAAAAAAAGGAGCTGGTATTGAGACTGGAAAGAAGAGAGCATTCCTAGAGATTGAACAGAAGAGTTATACTCCGATTGTGGGGAGTGGAGAACAATCCCGCACAACAACACTCAAAATAGGAGTCAAAGAGGTCAAAGGAAAAAACATTAAGATCAAAGGAGTAGGAATTGGAGAGACAAGAACATCAAGTGACACATCAGTCTTTGTAGGTAAATTTGCAGCAGTGGGTGAGTCCGAAAAGGACTTAACAGCATTGAAAGAAGCATCTCACATTCACGGACTTGGCACTTCGGGAAGATCCAGCATCTTTGAGCAGGGAGAGAGCATTATAAAATATTCAGATGATGCAGCAGGAGTTGCTTACAAAGCAACAAGATACATAAAACAAGGAAATACAATAACAGCAGATGTAGTGAGATCCGCTGAAGTTGTGAACAAGGAAAAGAGATTTCTTAAGATCTTCAGAGGGTTCATGGATGTGATCAAACCAAGCAACGGTGATGTAACAAGGTATGCGGTTGTTGGAGTTGGAGGTGGCAAAACTGGTGCAACAGCAGTGGTATCAACAACTACTGAAACGACTCAATTAGGCAGAGACATTCTTGCAAGCATGAGATATTCTGGAACTGGATTTGAGATTCCACTACCATCAGAAAGCCTAGGCATTGGATCTGCCGTGATTATACCCTCTGTTATAGAGAAGAAAACTCAGAAAAATGGAAAGCCCCCAAATGCTCCTAAAATTAATATCTTTGGGGGTTTCGAGGGGGCTACATCACAGAAGCTTTTGCAAGTTCAAGTACAAGAGAACAAGATCAAGCCGACGCCAACCATGACCTACAAGCAGGGGCTTGAGCAACAAGTGTGGAAAGAACTAAAACCTGAGCAAAAACCTGAGCAGAGTGCAAAGCCACAACAAGGAGAGCAATATTATCCCCATCCAACTCCAAAACCAAAACCTGAGCCAAAGCCAGAGGCAGAGGCACAAGCAGAAGAGCAAACACCAATGACTACAACACCTCCGGGCTTTAAGCCACTAGAACAAGTACAGGAACAAGAGCCCAAGCTATCCCCGAGCTTGGCATCTGCATTGTTGCCATTGTCAGCAAAGCCATCTATCTCTAAGCCCATCACGAAAATCATGCCTCCAATTCCGTTTAGGCTTCGCTTTTCCCCAAAATATGGGCGCTCTTCTGGAGGGGTTAGCGTGACAAAGAGGTGGTCAAGAAAGAACAAATGGGGTGATATACGGTTTTCTCTCGATAGCTTGAAGAAAAGTCTCACGGGTGCAGAACTTTCATTGAAGATTAATCCAATGAGAGAAAAGCCGAAGCCGCTCTCGAAGAGAGAACGCAAGGCAAGGAAGAGGAAGAAGAAACTCAAGCGCAAGGTGAAAATGGCGAGAGTTGCCCCGAAAAAGAAAGGAGGTAGGAGGAAGTAAAAATGGGGTGGGGTGGAACTGTCCTTAAGTACATACTTGTAAATCTGTTTATTATTGCTTTTTGGGAAATCGGATCATGGATACTCAGTATAATCTTCTCGATTCCAACTGGCCAAATAACTCTCTTCAACCAAACAATAACGCTCAATGTTGGAATAACACCAAATCCCATGTGGACTGAAGGCTGGAAGCCTTGGGCAGTATGGGGTTGGAATCTCATACCAATCTTCACATTCATTGGCAATACACTCTGGCTATACGCAAAGAGTCAAGAAAAAGACACAGCTGTTGTAAACGAGCCACTTGGACCGTGGTGATGAGCCATGCGCCGAGCCTTAGTTTTCATTTTCATTTTTCTCATTGGACTTTCACTGATTGCAGAGAGTGTAAAAGCAGAACAGATAGTCTATCTGAATTTTGATGGGTTTCAGGTCGTTGAGAACAGTCAAAGCATTTCCCTCAGTGCATATGCAGCGGGAATAACTAAGAGCTATGTATATGTGCTCTCATTTCCATCTGAAAAATATCTCTCATCAATGACGTTTGCAGATGTTTCTCAGAATTGCGATTATCCCACTGATCCTCCAGCACATATAACCATCACTATCGCCGTGAATGGGCAACAAGTAGCATCAAAAACATTCTACATTGCTCCTTCAAAACTCAACATAAACTGGTCACCTGTAAAAGGAACTGATTTCACGATAAACGTGACTGTGACTGTTGTAGGTCCCTCGACAACAATAAGCAACTCATTTTCATCAACAAAACAGTACTTCTACGTGAGTTCAGAGCCTTATAGAATTGCCTCTCTCCTGACAAGCTTCAAGTACGTCCCACCTGGAGCTGATGACACACCACAAGGTCTTATCCTAAATCAAACTGAGATTCACTTAAACAAGAGTTACACACTAAGTGAAGGCACAGTGAGTTTCTGGCTTAAGTGGGATGGCTCAAAAAGCGTGACAATTTCAGATAATATTGGTATCGATACAAATGGTTATCTCTATGTCAAGAATAATGCAGGAACAGTTTACACACTTGAGGGTGTTCAGCCACCCATAGGTACTTATGTGCCAGTCTACATCAGCTGGCGCAATGGGGAAGGGTACATCATGATAAACACAACAAAGATAACTCTCAATTGGGTTGGAAACCTGACAATAAGCAAAATCGGAAGCATAAGCCAAAGCACGGGCACGATCATTGATGAGTTCAAGATTTGGGGTACGTACATTCCAGCAGATCAAATTGTGTACGAATCAATAAAAGAACAATACACACTCATATACAACGGGCATCCCATAACAATCAAACCCGAAGGCGGCCAGAGCTTGGGGATCATCAACGTGGCTTTTCTTGACAACAATTACAACGCTATAAATTCAACAACATTATCGAGTGCTCAGAATACAGTAACTGTGCCAGCAAATACATCAATAGTAATACTAACAAGAGGCACAGTCTCAAGAACATATTATCTTGACAATTCAGTTACTGAAATTGCATTTCCAGCTGAAGAGAGTCAGGTAATCGTGTCGAGAATTACTGCAAGACCAAGCTTGTGGAATTATCTAACAGTGAAAACAAATGACGGTGCAATTGCAACAAGAATAAAACTTGAAAACAACGAAGGAAGTTTTACAGCAGTCTATGGAAATCAGTATCTATTCGTATTCGAAAGAGATAACGAAACAAGGACAAGAGTTTATACAATCTCAAGCAGTGATATTGTGTTCTACATTGCAGATCTCAATGTACAATTAAACCCTCCAATTGATGTAAATGCATATGTTAAAGATGGACTGATAGTAATAACATATTTTGACGAGAACATGCAAACTACAATGTTGAACGTGACTATAACAGGTTATGAGAACTATAAGAAAGCTTGGGAACTAAAAGACTATCAAGAAAAGCAATTTGGACTTTATACACTAAAAACAAGTGCAAACAATACAGAATATGCAGAAGTAACTATTATCGCAAAGATAAATGACAATCTACGTATTTTTAAGCGCACCGTTTATGTGAACACACATCAGCAAAGATATCCATTCCCTGAGACCTTTGTTCCGCCAGTTCTCACAATGCTTATTGGTGCAGTAATGGGTGTATTCATATTTCCAGGCAAAGCACCATACTTGATGCTTCTTGGAGGAGCAGTGAGCCTTGGAATATTAAGCATTCTCGGATGGATTCCACCAGTGCCCGGTTTGATCACAACCCTAACACTTCTCGGAGTTCTGGCGTTAGTTGTGTATAGGAGGGGTTAATATGGGAGCATATGATGCACTTCGCAATCTTGCAATTTTCCTCTTTATAATAAATATAGCAGCAACATTAACTGCAGCAATGTTTCCAGACTTTGCGCTTGCATTACAAGGAGAACAAGTTGAACAATTAACTACAAACATGCAATCACAAATCGATACAATACAGCCAAGCTCAACGAGCACAATTGGCGACTTGGTGACAGCATTTGGACTCGCGCTAACGTTCTTCAAAAATCTACTGACTGGTAATTACTACATATGGCGAGCATTAGGACTTGACAAATCAATCACAATAACAGCTAATGGGGTCACAGTAAATGATGGAGGATTAACATTCGCACATATACTCGGAACAATCGGACTGATGATTTACGTGCTAGGAATAATTGAATTTGTCAGAGGGCGTATATGAGTGGGGGTGCTGGCATGAGACTGACTAAAAAGCTCTTCACTCTCTTCCTCATTGTACTCTTCTTTTCACAATATGCTCGTGGCGAGTGGCTAAACACAACAAGTTGGACAGTGATATACAATTCAGGTACTAACTACTCTGTGTCTCAAGTTGGGAGTGAGCTTGTCTTTCAGGTCTCAGCGTCTGAGGCAATTTGGGCGTATGATATCAAAAAAGTCACAAAATTCTCACTGAGCATGAGTGTCACATATGAAGGAACATCTTACAAAGGAGCTGCATATGGTTTCTTTGTTACACTAACAAATGGTACAACAATTGCAGTTTCATGGGAAGGAGGCTACACAAGTTCATTTGGGCTTCATGGCATCGCAGACATAACACATGAACTGAAATGGAGTGATTTCAGTTGGAACGTAAATACTGTCGAGACTGAGAATGTTGATGTCTTAAAAGTACTGAATGATTTAGGATACTCAGTTACTCTTACAGACATATCTGACGTCAAAATTCTTATACAAACATACTACTACATTGGAGCAAGCTCTCCAAATACAGTATATCTGCATTTAAGAAGTGTCACGCTCTTTGACACTGTCAAACTCTCAGTAATTGACCCGTCAGGCAAACCACTCAGCGGTGTCACAGTCGAAAGTGAAGGAACAACTATCGGAACAACAGATGCAAACGGCATAGTAACAGTTAACTTGACAACAATCATGCCTACAGTATTACTACAACTATCAGGCTACAAAAGTGTAAATGTAACTTTACCAGAATTTCCACTGAATAGCTACTTAGTAGTCATGTATCCCTCATCACTTCAAGTAAATCTCTCAGACTACTCCTACTGGCCATGGAGGCGTAGAATACTGATTACAAACAAAAATAGCTATGACTTAAAGGATTTTCAAGTAAAAATAACTTTAAACAGTAGCACTTTTAATTTCTCAACTACAACAGATGGCAGTAGTATTAGGTTCTCATGGGTGAATCAATCAAGTGGCGAGGAGGTTCATATACCATACTACATTGAAGAATGGGACTCTTTTAGGGAACAAGCAACAATCTGGATTAAAGTCCCTGAAATACCTGCAAATGGAACTACTACAGTTTATATGTACTATGGAAACAGTCTAGCACAAAGCGAGAGTGACCCAAATGAAGTATTTGACTTCTATGATGACTTTGAGAGTTGGAGCGGTTGGATACAGTATGGAACCGGTGTTGTTTCTCAAGACTCAACATATATCAAACATGGAAAGTACAGTTTGCTCAAAGATACAAATGGCGACCCAAACGGAGGATATAAGGAAATTGGAACAACACTAGGACGAAACATAATACTTGAAGCTTGGATAATGAGAACAAGCAATTCAGGAAGCAATGCAGACAGAATTGGTGTCATTGACGATAATGGTAATGGATACGGACTCTACAAAGAGGATTATGGGGATACACTAGGTGTTGATAAAAGAACAAACTATGCAGGGACAACATCTCCTACAGTAACTGCAACAACAACAAACAACAATTGGTACTGGTGCCAACTCATTATAACTGACACACAAGTCATAGCACAGTTGACAGATGACAGTGGAACACTTAAACAAGCAATCTTAAGCGATACATCTTACAACACATTCACACGTGTGTATGTGTTTGGAGGATACCCATACTACGTAGATTATCTCAGAATTAGAAAGTACGCCGACCAAGACCCTACTACCGTCGTAGGGAGCGAGGAGAATGTATATTTCGAGAGTCAGCCACCTGGCACCAAACTCTATATCGCAGTAACTTTCAAAGATGACCTCGGAAATACACTAAACAGCGTGAATCTAAAAGTCGATGGCTCTGATTACGGAACACTCAACAGCGGGGACGTCATTACACTTTACAACGGCACTCACACATTCACAGCATCAAAAGAACACTATCTTACAACAACAGAGACACTAGACTTGCAGACAAACACGACAATAACACTCACACTCAACAGAGACAACTATACTGTCATTTTCTATGCTTACGACTACAACAATACAGAACTTAATGACTTCCAAGTGTATGCGAATGGAACGCTCTTGGGAACCTTCGACAGTGGCGACAACACGAGCATTAAATACGGCACTTACATCTTTAAATTCAGCAAAAATGGCTATAGGAGTGTAATACTCACGAAAACTATCGATAGAGATGGCCTAATAGTGAATTTCATAAACATATATTTAGGCACAATGCACAGAATCACCTTCAACTTTTATGACGCTTCAAACAACAGCATACTAAACAATGTAACTGTTCTAATCAACAGTGAGGAGAACACACTAAATAGCGGAGACCAACTATGGCTTAGTGAAGGGAATTACACACTCACATTCTCAAAAGAAAATTACGAAAACAAAACACTCTCACTCGAACTCACAAGCGACCTCACAATGAGTATTTACCTTAAGCCGATTTCTCAAAACGCCACGATGACAACCAAACCAACAGAGCCATCAACAATGCAGATTGATGAGAACTTCAACGACTTCGGACTTTGGGGAGCAAAAGCTGGAGCAAAGTTCATGGCCGGTCAGTGGAGTGAGGCATTTTATGACTTCTGGACACTCAACCCAATGTTTTCACTCATGCTCCCACTGATATTCAGCCTCGGATTGATTATTGTAAGTTATCTCGTCAGCAAGAACGCTCTTGTACCAATTGGTGTCACTGCAATCATGGTGACATTTTTCAGCCTCATTGGAGTGCCATTGCACCTCTCATTGCTCAGCCCGCTCGCAGGACTCTTCATCTTCTTCATCGTGTGGGTACTGTGGGACTTCTACAAACGCTTTGAAAAGAGCTGAGGTGGTAGAAATGCTCAACGTCCTCGCTATCGGAGCTGGCATGTATGCAAGCTATGAGGACCTCAAGGAACAAGCCATCACAATCCTCCCAATATTCCTTATAATAATATTAGGAGTATTAGTGAACCTTCCAAAGGCCCCCTTGAAAACAGTAGTTGCACTCGCAACAGCCCTAGGCTTGGGCTTGGCAATGGAAAAACTCAACGCATGGCAACCAGGAGACACACTGCTCCTCATCATGTACTCCGCAATCAACCTCAAGCCCCTGCTGATCTTCCTCACCACAATAGCAAGCTCATGGACATGGGCAATCGCACTGCAAAAAGAAGGTCAAATCAGGCTCTCCTACGCGCCGTTCTTGCTACTCGGATTCTTGATAGTCGAGTTCGGGGGGATGTGGTTATGAGACGAAGAAAAACTCAACCAAGAAAAATCACCCAAAAGAAGAAAACCTCACGAAAGAATATTTATCTTGGAAAAAGAGTTAGAGATGTTAGAAAGCCCGGTCTCGACAGCGTGAGAGAAGTAAGAGGAATCACACGAGAAATAATCCGTGATTACCAACAGCACAGAATTTCATACAGGACCGCAGTAAGCAGAATGAACCTCCTTGAGTTGGTCGTGAAGAAAGACAGAGACTTCCAAGGAAGAAAAGAAGCACAAGTAAAGGGAATAATCGACAGGGCAAGAGCAAGACTAATGAGAATGAGACGCTAACCATTTAACCTCTAATTTTTATTTTTCTTGGAGGGCTTAGCGTGGGCAAGAAGAGAAAGAAGAAAACGAAAAGACAACAAAAACAATCTTTTAGTACCCCTACTGATTTAATAATAGCAATCGATTGGAGCAAGAGGAAGAAAACAATGTTTGGGCTTGTAGGAGCAAGAAAGGATCGGCTTCCAACTATATCTAAGAGAGGAAGTTGGCTAAAACATATTTCTGACACTAAAAACAAACAAGAACGAAAAGCGTATGTTTCGAAGTTTCCTCACAGACTTCAAGATATAAAACCAAACCTTAATATCATTCAAGCAGATTTTGATTGGCAGAGAATTAAAAGAACACTAGAAGAAAAACGACCAATGCAGACAATAATAGATGATGCAATTTACTATAAATACAACTTTCAAAATAGACCTGGCACAATACTAGAATCAAAGGCAAAAAGACACCACGAACTTAGAACCTTAGTTCTCTTGGCAGATAACATTGCATACATTGCCAGAGAAGAATATGAACGCTTGAAAAATTATGAAGAACTTAAACGAAGGCTAAGAAAACTTGGAATATTATAATCATAGGGAGCCAAGCTCCCTCGGGCTCCCTCACGAAGGTCCGGATCGTCATTGCACCCTCGACCCGGGCTTCACTCGGGCGCCCCCATAGAACAATAAAACCTCAAAATATAAAACCTTTTCTATCTAATGAAAATCAAGACCTACATCCTTTCCATCTGCTGCAAGCTTTTTGTCAAGGAGATTTTCGCAAACCTTATTAGAAGAACATGATAAGCAAATGATAACATGCACGCTCGTGCTAGGAGGCGAATGCATGCCAGACCAGCGAGAAATAGTAGAACCACTAGCGAAATTTCATATTAGAGTGACTTCAGGTAGGAGATTTACTCTACCAAGGGAAACTAGAGATCTATATTCTATCCATGAAGGTTATTATGTTGAGCTTATAGTGAGAAAAATCGATCCAAAACAACAAAGAATCATTGGTAGGGGGCTCTTTGTCCCAAAAGTATCGACAAATGGAGTTATAACCATCCCAAAGGCACTTGTCAATCAGCTCAACATACGAAAAGGAGAAATTGTTGAGGTTCTTATCATTGACATCCTCAAGCCCGAAGACCTTCTTAGCGAAAAAGCCAAGCTCCTCAAGGGTGTACTCAGAGGCAAATACGAGATCCTGACTCCCGAACAAGAAATACCCATATCTCATCCTTCAAAACATGTCCAGGGAAGGTGAGCCAATGACCGACAACGCTAAAATCATCGAACCACTCGCGAAATTTCATGTGGAAACTGATACTCAAGGGAGATTTTATTTCCCAAAAGCTACAGCTAAGAGGTATTCTATTGAGATTAATGATTATGTAGATCTAATCGTCAGGGTTATTGACAAATCCGGCTCTGTCTCTCATCGCGCAAGAATCCTCGTCAGAGTCTCATCAAACAGACTCATCCATCTCCCTCGTGCTTTTTATCAAATGGCCGGAGGTCCTAAAATGCTTGTTGAGGTGATTCTCATCGGTCATTATACTGCCGATGATCTACTCAGTCCTACAGGGAGAAAGCTTATCTCGTTGTTCAAGAATAAATTCCAACCAATTTCTCCAGAAGAAGAGATGCATCTCCTCCATGAAGCATTGCGAGATTAGATATTTGTTCATTCTTTAAAGGCTCCTAATTTGGACAACAAATTCTGTTGTCAATCTTGTAGACCTCTCCGAACCTCAGCCACTCAAATTTTACGCTTTTTTGTGAGTTTATTTTTTCATTATTATTGATTGTTCATTTTCGTAGACCATTCTTGTAGACCTCTAGCTTGAAAGTTGTTGACTTCCACAGTTTTATGTCAAAATGAACTTACTAATTCATCGATTAAGCCTTCTAGAAAGTGTACTAACTCAGAAAGGTCTACAAGGACAACAACTTTTTGTCTTTTTGGATGATTTTTTGAAAACCTTACTACTGGTATAAGTCAAAAAATGCAGAATAATAAAAAAATTAGAAAAAAGTTGTTGTCCTTGTTGTCCGAAATTTTGAACACTTGTTCATTCTGCCGAGCGTAAATCTTAAATACAATGACACATAAATTATGTGTGACACACAATATATGTGTGAGGTGGCGAGCATGGTACTGAGCAAGTTCCCTGCCAGGATTGTGAAGGGGTTGAGGTTCCGACTACCGAAACCGCTTAGGGAGAAATACAATATCCAGCAGGGAGATTTCGTTGTTTTGACAATTGAGAAAGGCGGGTCTCACATAACAAGGACTTTCAAGGTCTCAAGTGACGGCTTGGTCTACCTTCCGCGTGATGACGCCCTTGCTCTCGGTATGAATGATGGAGACCTCGTGGATGTTTCGCTTCTTGAGTGCATCCATGCCGAGCCTAGCCAGGCCTTTGTTGAGTCGTAAGGGGGGCGCCAAATGGACAGCACGGAGAGGGCATTGATTCAGGAGTTTGCAGCGCTGGAGGAGAGGTTTAAGCAGATGAAAACCATTCCAGCGTCTGAGTTACCCCTGATGGTCAGGAACTGGATAAAAGCCAGGTATGGATTCATTCCTGACTATTTGGAGAAGTCGGCGTTTAAGGTCATGCTGGAACACTTCAAGCAGGATCTTAAGTACTTTGAGGAAAAGATCAAAGAAATCGATTGGCCGACAGAAGAAGAATTCAGAAAATTAGGAATCGAGCCCCTCCAAGTAGACATTGAGAGTGAAACAGACGAGAACCCCAAGCGTTCATGGTTGGAAGAGGTCATTGAGAGTGTTTCTCTAGAGGTTGGAGGGCTTCTGATTGATGACATGTCTCCCGCGAAGATTGCAGACATTATCATGCGCTACGTCCACTTTGCGACCCTGGAGGATACTGAGGAGGTCTATTATTACAAGGATGGTAAATACATTCCGGGCGGGGAGGTTCTAATCGGGAAGATTGTCCAAGAGGCTTTCAGGAGGGTTGATGCACACGCTCGCGTCTCAAAGCATTATGTTAATGAAGTCATTGGCCACATCCAAAGGAGCACTTATGCCAGGCGCTCGGAGTTCGATAAGGACCTGTGGATAATCAACGTGAAGAATGGCCTCCTTGACCTGAGAACCCTTGAGCTCAAACCCCATTCTCCCGAGTATTATAGCATGATACAAATACCTGTCGAGTGGGACCCGAATGCTTATTGTCCTATATGGGATAAATTCATATATGATATAGTGGAAAAGGAAGATGTTCGCATCCTTCAAGAGTTTGTGGGTTACACTCTCTGGAG
>Ga0256914_1002184_pt1 | contig 16601 bp, 16 predicted proteins | sample HulkmetaG_FD_191571 | JGI IMG/M metagenome (GOLD analysis project Ga0256914, IMG submission 191571) | Hydrothermal chimney microbial communities from Main Endeavour vent field at the Juan de Fuca Ridge, Pacific Ocean - Hulk | ecosystem: Environmental > Aquatic > Marine > Hydrothermal vents ... | reverse complement strand
AAACTCATGGCAAAGCAGCATTACGAGCGCAAGAAGCCCCACGTGAACGTGGGCACCATCGGACACATCGACCACGGCAAGACGACCCTGACCGCGGCCATCACCAAGACGCTGAGCCTGAAGGGCTGGGCGGACTTCACCGCGTTTGATCAGATCGACAATGCGCCGGAGGAGAAGGCCCGGGGCATCACGATTGCGATTGCGCACGTGGAATACGAGACCGAGAATCGGCACTATGCGCACGTGGACTGTCCGGGGCATGCGGACTACATCAAGAACATGATCACGGGAGCGGCGCAGATGGATGGAGCGATCCTGGTGGTGGCGGCTCCTGATGGGCCGATGCCCCAGACGCGTGAGCACATTTTGTTGGCGCGGCAGGTGGAAGTGCCTGCGATCGTGGTATTTTTGAACAAAGTGGACATGATGGATGACGAGGAGCTGTTGGAGCTTGTGGAGCTGGAGCTGCGCGAGCTATTGGACAGCTATGGATATCCTGGTGACGAGATACCCATCGTGCGTGGCAGCGCCCTGGAAGCGTTGATGTGCGAGAGCAAGGATCCTGAGGCGGAGTGCTACAAGCCCATCTGGGAGCTGATGCGGGTGGTGGATGAGTACATTCCGACGCCGGAGCGAGACATTGACAAGCCGTTCCTGATGCCCATCGAGGACGTATTCTCGATTAAGGGTCGCGGCACGGTGGTGACGGGGCGCGTGGAGCGCGGTCGCATCTATCCGATGGACGAGGTGGAGATAGTGGGCTTGAAGCCGACGCGCAAGACGGTGGCCACGTCGCTGGAGATGTTCCGGAAGATTTTGGACTACGCCGAGGCGGGCGAGAACGTGGGCGTGCTGCTGCGCGGCATCGACCGGGACGAGGTGGAGCGTGGCCAGGTGCTGGCGAAGCCTGGGAGCATCACGCCGCACACCAAATTCAACGCCGAGGTGTACGTGCTGAAGAAGGAAGAGGGAGGTCGTCACACGCCGTTTTTCGAGGGCTATCGTCCGCAGTTCTACATTCGGACCATGGACATCACGGGCTCGGTGCATCTGCCCGAGGGCGTGGAGATGGTGATGCCTGGCGACAACGTGAACATGGAAGTGGAGCTGATATCGCCGGTGGCGTTGGAAGTGGGCTCCCGCTTCGCCATCCGTGAGGGCGGCCGCACCGTGGGCGCTGGCGTCATCACCGAGATCATCGAGTAAGACGACATCGTCTCAACCCAAAAGTTACCTGCCGGGGAGCAAGGAGTGGCACGCTTGCTCCCCGTTCAGACTTTATCTTAAAAAGAGGTAAGTCACACTGTGGCTAAAAAAGGAAATCGTGTGCTGGTTACGCTGGCCTGCACCGAATGCAAAGAACGCAACTATCTCACGAGCAAGAACCGGCGCAATCAGACCGGGCGTATAGAGTTGAAGAAATACTGCCCGCGTTGTCGTCGTCATACCTTGCATCGCGAGACAAAATAAGGTATTCTATACAATCGGGCTGAAAGTCCCATCATCGGCCCGATTCGACGAAGGCGAGTAGCTCAACTTGGCAGAGCGGCGGTCTCCAAAACCGCAGGTTGCGGGTTCAAGTCCTGCCTCGCCTGTTCTTGATGGCTAAAGACACCGCTTGGGCCTCCAGGCGGTGTCTTAAACCGTCAGGGTCCAAAGATTAACGACCAAGGAGCCAGGCATTCATGGCCAAAACGAAGAACGAGACAACCAAAAGCGTCAATCCGGTGGTCAAGTACCTGCGCGAAACCCGTGCGGAAATCGCTAAGGTGACCTGGCCGACCCGGCAGGAATGGATCCGGCTCAGCGGCATCGTCCTGGCGGTGACCGTGGCCATGGCGCTTATTTTGGGCATCACCGATGCAGTCGGCGCCCAATTGATGAACTTCATTCTGTATCGCTGATTTCCGCCTTCTGTTTTACCTCCCGAAACTCGTGACTGATCAATCCATGCAAAATCAAGAGCCCGAAAAAGAATTCGATACAGCCGACGATTTCGAGATCGGAGCTGAGGCTATCTCTGACGATTTAGCCGCAGGTTCGGAATCGGATGTGGCGGATGGGCGCGAGTGGTATGTGGTGCATTGCTACTCGGGCATGGAGACGCGCGTCAAACGCAATCTGGAACACCGGATTGAATCCATGAACATGGATGACCGCATTTTCGCCGTCATCGTGCCCACCGAGGAGCAGATCGAGTTGAAGGATGGCGAGCGTCGCGTGGTGGAGCGCCGCGTATTCCCTGGCTACATCCTGGTTCAGATGATTTTGGATGATGATAGCTGGTCGGTGGTTCGCAACACGCCCGGCGTGACTGGCTTTGTGGGCATTGGCAACCGCCCCACTCCGCTGAGTTCCGCCGAAGTCGAGCACATCATGAGCCGCATCGAGGCGAGTCAGCCTCGGGTGCAAGTGGATTTCAAGCCTAATGACAAGGTTCGGATTACCGAAGGCGCCTTTGCGGACTTCCACGGCACTGTCGAGGAGATCGATCTCGAGCGAGGCAAAGTCCGCATCCTGGTATCCATTTTTGGCCGCGAAACCCCGGTGGAAGTGGATTTCCTGCAAGTCGAAAAATCGTAACCTGTGGCTGCACCGTGTCATCTGACATGGAAGCAGCGTGACTAGATAAATTTTTAGAAAATTCGGAGCACTTATGGCCAAGAAAGTCAAAGCAGTCATCACCCTGCAATTGCCTGCGGGCAAGGCGACGCCCGCTCCCCCGGTCGGTCCGGCCTTGGGGCAGCATGGCATCAATATCGTGGGCTTTTGCAAAGAGTATAACGCCCGCACCAGCACGATGATCGGCAATATCGTGCCTGCTCAAATCACCGTCTTTACGGACGGTTCTTTCACCTTCATCACCAAGACGCCTCCTGCTTCCGACCTGTTGAAGAAGGCCGCAGGCGTGCCTAAAGGCGCTGGCAACCCGCTGAGCGATCGCGTGGGCTCCGTCACCAGGTCTCAGGTCAAGGAAATCGCCGAGACCAAGATGAAGGATCTGAACGCGGTGGACATCGAAGGAGCGATGCGCCAGATCGAGGGCACCGCCCGCAGCATGGGCATCGAAGTCGTCGAAGATTAATCAACAGTCTTCAATCTTTTCTTATTCATTTGTGGCAGGACGCTGGAAAACGCGTCCGTTACGACCACGGAGGTTTCAAATGCCAAAGCACGGTAAGAATTACAGAATCGTCGCGTCCCAACTCGAGGACAAGTTGTACACGCCCGAAGAGGCGTTGAGCTTCTTCAAGGAACATCCCACCGCCAAGTTCGACGAGACCATGGAAGTGCACATGCGTCTGGGCGTCGATCCCCGTCATGCCGACCAGATGGTGCGTGGCGTGGTGGTGCTGCCCCGAGGCACGGGCAAGCAGACCCGCATTCTCGTTTTCGCCGATGGCGAGGCCGCACAGATCGCAGAGGAAGCGGGCGCTGATTATGTGGGATTGGATGAACTGGTTCAGAAGATCCAGGGCGGCTGGCTCGATTTCGATATGGCCATCGCCATTCCCCAGGTAATGAGCAAGGTCGGTCGTCTGGGGCGCGTGCTGGGGCCTCGCGGCCTGATGCCCAGTCCCAAGGCGGGCACCATCGTCCAGCCCGGCGAACTGAAGCGCGTCATCGACGAGGCCCGCAAAGGTCGCGTCAGCTATCGCGTGGACCGCACCGGCAACATCCACATCCCCTTTGGCAAACGCAGTTTCGAGGTGGACGCCCTGCTGGAAAATCTGGGAGCGGTGATGGATTCCGTCGTCCGCGCCAAACCCGCTTCTGCCAAAGGCGCTTACATCCGCAAGGCTGTCATTGCTCCCACCATGGGGCCGGGCGCCAAAATCGACGTCTCTGCCCTGACCGCTCTGCGGGCCATTGTCTCGTAAATCTCGACCTATTTTCTCAATCAAATAGCCTTCCGTCGAAGACAGCAGGCGTCTCATCCGAGACTTAATCTCCTGCCGAGGCGAAGTCAGACCAGTCTGAAACACCTTTCGACTGAAATGAGCCTTCGCGTCGGCACGATGCGAGGGCTTTTTGTATACAAAATCTGTAACTACTCCGGTGGCATGCTTGACCGTGATTTATGCCATGAAATGAGTGTTTCTGACTGCCCAGGCGGCAAACGTAAAACGTCAAGCGTGTGATTTTGTATTGCGACGCCTGTGACGAGCATGGTTTGTGACGTTTGACGACATTCTGCAAAAGATGACGCTCCCGTGGCAGCGTACATGGCAGAGACCTTAGTAGTTACCAAAATCTTCAGGCGAAGGAGGTGATATCACTTGCCTATCACAAGAGCACAAAAAACGGAACTGATCGAGTCCTACAAGGGCATGATCGACGAGAGCCACGCGGTAGTCATGGCCCAGTACATTGGCCTGACCGTATCGGAGATGGAGAGTCTGCGTCGTGGTCTGCGCGAAGCGGGCGCTCGTATCGTCGTGGCTAAGAAGACCCTGATGAAGCGGGCGCTGAACGAGCTAGACCGTCCCATTCCGGAGGATGCTTTCACCGGCCCCATCGGCTTCGTCTTCCTGGGTGAAGATATCGGCGCAGGCGCAAAAGCCCTCAAAACCTTCACCAAAGAAGTCGGAAAGGAACGCTTCATCGTCACGGGCGGCATCCTGGGCGATTCCACCCTGGACGCCGCGGCAGCCGCATCATTGGCCGACCTGCCCACCAAGGATGTCATGCGCGCCTCCCTCATTGGCGCCATCGTGGCTCCGATGACTTCGCTGCTGGCGGCCATCTCCGCGCCTCAGCGCGATATCGTTGGTCTCCTCCAGGCCCGCATCGACAAGGAAGGCGGCGAGACCGCCGAGGCTGCTTAACCATCCATTCCCATTCCATTCAACAACAAACATTCATCTATACAACCAAGGAGAATACTTACCATGGCTGATCTGGAAAAACTGTACGAAGAACTCAGCGCGCTGACTCTGCTCGAGGCTGCTGAGCTGAAGAAGATGCTCGAGGACCGTTGGGGCGTCACCGCTGCCGCCCCTGTCGCCGTTGCCGGCATGATGCCCGGCGCTGCTGGCGGAGCCGAGGAAGAGGAAGAAGAGAAGACCGAATTCGACGTGGTGCTGAAAGATCACGGCCCCAAGAAGATTCAGGTCATCAAAGCTGTGCGTGCGCTGACCAACCTGGGCCTGAAAGAGGCCAAGGCTGTGGTCGAAGACACCCCCTCCACCATCCTCGAAGCTGTCAGCAAAGAAGTTGCCGAAGAAGCCAAAGCCAAGCTGGAAGGCGAAGGCGCGGTCGTCGAGATCAAGTAAGGCCCCGAACCTTGCATCAAAAACTCCCTGTTCCGGAGATCCGGCGGGGAGTTTTTTGCTTTCCGAGTGGCATCTTGCGCAAGGGGGACAGGCCGCGCTTTACCCGTAGGGCTCGATAGCCGGGATTCGAATCGGCGGTTTGGCTGAAGCCGGGACTTTGGGCGCCTTGCGCCAAAGGCGGGCCTGCGCTCGTCCGGTTGCTCCCTTGTGCGCCGAGCGATCTTTTATTGACCGCTTTTCAATTGTTTGAGATAGCGCTCAGCCTCGCCCTTGGCCCGAGGATCCTGGGCGGGCGGGCCCGCCAGGAAGGTCTCGAACTCCTTGATGGCCAGGTCCTTTTTTCCCTGAAGCGCATAAAGCGCTCCCAAACCAAAATGGGCCTCCGGCAAAGTGGGTTCGATAGCCAACGCCTTCTTGAACTGCGCCTCGGCGTTTTCTTGATCGCCCTGTTGCAGATAGGTGGCTCCGAGCAGATAGGTGGTGGCCGCGTCATCAGGATTCAGCTTCAGCGCCTTGGCGAACTGCTCTTGGGCCTCGCTGAACCGTCCCAACTGATAAAGCGCTACGCCCAGATTGGCCAGGGTGGCCGGGTGGTTGGGGTTGATGGCCAACCCCTTTTTGAATGCTTCCGCGGCCTTGGCGAATTGGCCTCGTTCAGTGTAAGCATTGCCCAGATTGAGATAGCCCTCCACTGAAGGATTGCTCTCCACTTCCTGGCGCAACCCGTCCAATGAGTGGTCCCCTGCCATATTCGTGGAAGGGAGCGTCGTTGGCGGTTGGTTGGCGGGCTGTTGCTCTTGTTGATCCTGGCCGCCACATGCGGACAGCAACAGGAGTAGCAGTATCGAAAAAAGAATGTGTCTTTTCATGTGGGCGTTCCTTGCGATTCCAATAGCACGACACGGGTTTCATCACCCGTGAGGTCTGATTTGCGAAGCTTGAGGGTCGGCTGCGGATCGGTCGGCTCTACTCCCATCTCCTTCAAAAATTTCTCCAATGGGTCCAGTTTCAGGTTCAGGCCTGGTTGCGTAAAGTGCATGGGGATGACGATGCGGGGTTCGAGCTCGGTGATGACCTCGACCGCATTGGATGCGTCGAGAATATCGCCGCCTCCCACTGGGATGATCAAGATGTCGGGGCTGTTGAAGGCTTCGATCTGTTTGCGATCCAACGTCTCGCCCAGATCGCCCAGATGCCCGATGCTGAGATCATCGAATTCGTAAAGAAAGGCTGTGTTGCGCTCTCGTCGCCCCGGCTGGCCGCGGTGATGGGTGGCGACGCCGGTGATAAAGACGCCGTTGACTTCGTATTCGCCCGGACCAGCGAAGACATGATCGCGTCCTTTGACCGTTTTGATGAAGTTGTGACCGGGAACGTCGTGGCTGATGGTGACGACCTGCGCCCGCACCGATGGCATTGTCAATCCCACCTCGGGGGCGTAAGGGTCCGCCACAATGGTCAATTGGCGACTTTTGAAGCGAAAACAGGACAAACCGTACCAGATTATTTCCATTGAATCTCCAAAATCCTGAAGTGAGTGGGGGGGTAAGATGATGTTATTATACATCAGGATTTCGATTCCGCTGAATTGGGAAGCATCCTCGTCTCAGGCGACGGTGATTACCCATATCTCGTTTGAGGGCGGCGCAGGGCGACCGAAGTCGGGATTTTCGGGTGCATCGCGCCGAAGGCGGGCCTGCGCCCGCCTCATCGCGGACTTGTGGATAAGCGCCGCTCAGGCGCACTTGTCGAAGATGGTGATGGCGCAGTAAAATAGCGTCTATGGAAAAGCTGAAGCCTCAGGTATCTCGACATTGGTTGTTTGCGTTGGCCGGCGTAATGTGGACCGGCGTCGGCGTGATGTTGCTCTGGCGCGCCTGGACGTGGCTCTCGCAAATGGACGCCCTCTGGTTCTGGGGAATTTTTCTTCTGGGCGGCGTCATTGCCATTGGCTTCTATTATTTCATGTTCACCAAGACGGTACGAAAGAACATCTTGCGGATCTGCGGCCTGCCTGATCCAGTCGGCATCCTTGCCTTCAATTCTCCCAAGGGCTATGCGCTCATTGTTTTCATGATCGGGCTGGGCATTGCTCTGCGCCACTCCCCTCTCGATCGGCGCATCCTGGCAGTGGTCTATGTGGGAATGGGCGGAGCGCTGTTTCTGGCCAGTCTGCATTTCTATCAGCAGTTTGTTAGGGTGAAGGTGCATAGTAGATCGTGTAGCGAGCGCCACACCCTCGAAATTTAGCTTTGACGCTCCCCCCTGAGACGCCATGAGCGACCTGGACCCTGAATTTTTACAACAACAAGATCGACAGTTGGCCGCCCGGTTCGGCGAGGATAGCCCGGCCGCACATCAATTTGACCGGGCCCGGCGCAAGGTGCTTTTGCGTGATATTCTGGCTTTTTTGCGCGGGCGTCGCAATCATCTGTTGGATTTCGGGCAATTGAGCGACGCGTTGGCGTCGGGTGATCCTGTGGATTTGGGCATTCAGGAGGTGGCGTTGGATGCCATCAGGGGAAGTGTGGATCGCTATCAGGAATTCGATCTGGCATTTTTGCCGCGGCATGAGGGGCTGCGAGAGCGATGGCAGCGCGTCGAGGCGGCCCGGCGCTACGGACTGCCCACGCGTCCGGTGGAATTGTACAAGCTTGGAGATGTCTACTTCGTGCGGGATGGCCATCATCGCGTCTCGGTGGCCCGCTCCCACGGCGATAAGACCATCCAGGCTCATGTGCTGGAGATTACCTCCCGGGTGCCATTGCGTCCCGATCTCAAGCCCGATGAATTGCCAGATATCCGGGCGTATGGCGATTTTTTGCGAGTCACCCAGGCGGATGATATCCTGCCGGGCGTGGATTTGCGGTTGAGTGAGCCCAAGTATTATGCTCGCCTGTTGCGGCATATCGCCCTCTTCCGCTACCTCAACCGGAAGCCGGGCGAAGAGCCTCGAGAATGGTCCGAGGCGGTCGAGGCCTGGTACGAGCAGCTCTATCGCCCTATTTGTGAGATGATTCGTGATTCGGGCGTGATGGCGCATTTCCCCAAACGCACCCGCACCGATCTTTATCTCTGGATCACCACGCACTTTCGGCAATTGAACAAAAGGCTGCCACGTCCCGAGGAGTTGGATGACATTGCTGATCATCTCAAAGACACTTATCTGGCCCCCTTTTGGAATGGCTGAATCAGCCTCGCCTTCCGAATTGCCCCCACATTGCGATTCCGTAGGGAAAGCGTAGGTTTTACGTCCAGAAACTTTTACGAGAGCCTGCTATACTTGCTTCCAGAGATGGCAATCTCTTCTTCTCCTCCTTTTTGATAGAGGGCTCACGGTAGGGCAGCCGTGAGCCCTCTCGGGTTTCTGGGATGAAAATGTCGGGCGGCGTTCAGCAGAACCGCGTCGGTAATGTTTGTATGGTAACTACTAACGTCACCGTCATGTGTGCGTCCCTGGCAGCGTACACGACAGTGACGTTAGTATTGACGCCTGCGAGGCGCAGAGTCAGCGCTGGTCAGCCGAACTCGGCCAGCAACGTGAAAAGGCGCCTCCATTCTGAAACGCGCCTTGCGTGGCGGTTTGCGGGCGTCGGGGTTGTCTTCTATAATTCGGATGAATGATTGCATCGACGCATCCGCGAACTTTCTCGAAAACTCACTGACCGAGACTACACCACCATGATCCCATTACTTCTTTCATCCCTGCTTCTCGTAATCGGCGTCGGATTGTTCGGTGGCGCGTTGTTTGGACGCATCCACGCCCGTCGCCTCACACTGCTCGTTTTAGCGCTGTTTGCCTGGGGCTTGGCGGGCTGCATGTCATTGGGCGGTGCGACGCAAGAGATGCCGCCGACCGTTGAGCCTGCTCCCACCCAGCCCCCTGAGGCCTCCCCCACAGCTACGCCGCAGGCTACAGCCACGCCCGTTCCCACCGAGACGCAGGAGCAAGCGACTCCCGGAGAATCGCCTCTGGCCACGCCCACGCCGATTCCTCAGGCTGCGGCCGCTCAGCAGCTTTCGGGCCAGCTCGTCTTCCCCAGCGCCCGCTCGGGCAATCTTGATCTGTGGGTGATGAACCTGGCGGACCTGGACAGTCTCACCCAGCTGACGACCAACCCGGCGGCTGATGTCGAGCCCCGTTGGTCGCCCGACGGAAGTATGGTGTTGTTTGGCAGTCCCGAAGGCGATCGCATGAATGACCTCTTCATCATCAATGCAGATGGCACTGGACGGCGCCGCCTGCTGGAATGGCCCGGCAGTCACGAGTGGGGCGCGGCCTGGTCGCCCGATGGCAAATACATCGCTTTCACATCGGAGAAAGATGGCAACTATCAGATTTACGTCATGCCCTTCGATGCAGAGGGCGAGCCTGTGAATCTGACGCAGGACGACTTCTTCTACACCTATCCCGATTGGTCCGCCGATGGACAATGGCTGACGTTTGTCAGCGATCGAAGCGGGAATTGGGATATCTGGAAGATGAATGTGGCCGCATGTCTGGACGCCCGGCTTACGGGCGCGGATGCAGATGCCGCCTGCACGCCCCTGCAACTCACCGACAATCAGGATGACGACCTCTTCCCCCGCTGGTCGCCCGACGGCAGCAAAATCGCATTTTCCAGCCGTCGCTACTCCGATCGCGATATCTATGTCATGGATGCCGACGGCGGCAACCTCACGCGTCTCACCGACATGCCGGGCAATGATTCCAATCCCATTTGGGCGATGGATGGGCAATTCATCATCTTCAGCCGCCGGCCGCAATCAGACTGGGGTATCTACATTATGAAAGCGGATGGCTCTGATGTCCAGGAGTTGACCGATTCGCCGGGCGAAGACCGCTTTGGCGACTGGAAACCATGAGGGGCGGCGCAGCGCCCGACTGAGCGGCGACGTCTCACAAGTAGGCAACGAGACGGACGCAGGCCCGCCATGACTAGACCTTGGCGGGCCTGACGCGCTATCGCCGAGTGGATGCGCAGGCCATTACGCCGCCTGGATCGCCTTCAGCGCATACTCCACACTTTTGGCCGGGCGCACATTGTAGCGCACATCGATAAGCTTGCCCGCCTCATCGATGACGAAGTGGCTGCGTTTGATGCCAAAGTACTTGCGCCCATACATATTCTTTTCGCCCCACACGCCGTACAGCTCAGCTATCTCATGGTTGGGATCCACCAGTAGGGAAAAGGGGAGATCGTACTTGGTCTTGAATTTGACATGACTCACTACGCTATCGGGACTAACGCCCAGCACCACCGCGTTGTGAGCCACAATTTCATCGTAATGATCGCGGAAGCCCACGGCCTGCTTCGTGCAGCCGCTGGTGTTATCTTTGGGGTAAAAGTAGAGTATCACCTTCTTTCCGCGAAAGTCGGACAATTTGACTTTCGCGCCTTCATCGGTCAGTGCTTCGAAATCGGGCGCCATATCTCCGACTTGCAATCTGGACATTATCGTTGTCTCCTTTTTGGCTGATTTGAAAATGTAAAAGTCAAAATGAAAAAGGCGAAATATCTCGCGCCAGGACGCAAAGGAAAAGAGTGGCGAAGGTGGAAGGGGATGCGGGCGGCAAGTCAACTGCCACCGCTATACTGTTAAGATGTGCTGTCCTTCCCCCGCGTTACAGGGGAAAGTCCAGCGCTGCCAGGTTCTCGAAGGCGCCGTCCTCCAGCTGCCGGTAGAGGATGATGCGCAAAGCGTCGGGCGTGGGCGCGCCGGCGGGCAGCGCGAATGCGAAGGCGTCGAAGACGATCTCACCCGGCTGCAAGCTGGTGGTGGGGGTAAAGCCCAGCGCCGGCGCGCTGTGATCTTGCTGTACAATCTCGGCGCCATTTGTCAGCAGACGCACGCTGATCGACCAATCATACTCGGGCGTCTGTTGAGCTTGCAGAGCCAGCCGCACCCGCCAGGTCTCCCCGTCCGAAAGCGCCTGATACCCGACCAGCGTCAAACCATCCCCTACATCGGCTGAGACCAACGTCATCCCCATGAGCGGTAGTTGCGGCAGCTCGTCATTGCCCGCCAGCAGCAATGAGGGGCCGATGGCGGTGTAGCGCAGCGGCAGGCCGCTTTCCGCGGCAGCGTAGCTTGCAGCGTTGGCCGTCACCACCAGTGGACGTCCCTGGGACAGGACTTTGGCCGCGTCGGTGGTGGGGATGACGCGGATGTCGGGACGTTTGCCCCAGATGTCGGTGAGGTAATCCAGCGCCAGCTTCTCCCCTTCGTCCGCGATGATGGCCGCGTTTTCGGGCGGCTGTTGATTGAGGATTTGCCAGCCGGGCGTCAGACCCGTGTCGCCATCGCGCCCCCGCAGGTCGGTGCGGGGATAAGAGGCGTCGAAACGGATCACCACCAGCGCCAGCAGCGCCAGCGTCAGCGCCCCTCGCCAGATGCGCCCGGGGAACATCTCCCACAGCCGGTGGAAAGCCACTGCCGCTCCCAGCAAGAATAACGGATACAGGGGCATAATCACCTGATACCAGTTGCCGAAGCGGTCGATGTAGCAGAAAATTAGATAAATGACCACGGTCATGCCGAACATCGCCAGATAGCGTTTGCCCCACAGCCACCATCCCACCACGCCCAGCAGCAGCAACAGGGGCGTCAGCTCACGCCAGATAAGGCTGAATGAATCGATTTTGATGGGAAACAGGCTCCACGTCATCTCCTCTCGCCCCTGCTGGGTGGCGATGAAGCTGAGGAACCATTGGCTCGCGGTCTGCCAGTCGCCCCGCCCCCACCATTCGGGATGCTGTGCGCCGCGAATGTACACGTAGGCGTAAGCGATCAGGGGGGTGAGGCCCAGCAAGACGCTTTTGAGGATAAGCTTCCAGCGCCGGATCAGCCCTGGCTGTTTCATCCACAGAAAGAGCAGCACGCCCGGCCCGATGAACAGCACTGTTACCATGTGGGCCAGGCCCAGGCCCAGCACAAAGGCCAGCGCGTACAGATAGCCATCCCTGGGGCGCTCATCCCAAACCATGACCAGCGCTACGATGGCCAGCGTGTGCAGCACTGCGGAGGCGTACTGTTCGGTGCTGACCGCGTAGTACCAGAAGAAGTAGGTGAGGGCGTAAAATGCGCTGATCCCCAGAGTGATGACCAGATTGCCCCGGGTCAGCCGGTAGAGGAGGATGAAAAACAGCGTCAGCGCCAGCAGCGCCCACAGGGTGGAGTAGCTGGAAAGAAGGGGGACAGGATTGGCGTTGGGGAGCAGTCGCCGCCAGCCGTGGAACCACAGCCAGCCGCCCATGGTGTAGAGGGGATAGCCGGGCGCGTTGGAGGGGCGAGCCTGCACTTGCGCGTATTGATGGGTGATGAGGTCGCCCCCTTCCAGCTCTCCGGGCGAAAGTCCTGTATCCAGCGTGGCCCAGTAAAGTGCGCTGGTAGCCAGCAAGAAGATGATCAACGCAATCCACCCGCGGCGATCCATCCAGGCCGGAGAACTTGTTGTCTGGTCGCCTGGTTGCATCGTCGCCTGGTCGCCCGTTGCAGAGATGTTGCTCATCAGCAATTAGCCATGGACAAGCTTCAGCGCCTTCCGGATGGCATCCAGCAGGATGGGCTCCTGTTCGGGCAGGACGGTGCGGGGATCGAAGACCACCCAGTCTTCCTGCACCCGGGCGATGATGGGAGGTGAACAGGCCCGCAGCGCGGCCAGCAGCCGCTGGGGATGCGGACAGGAGAGGGCCAGCAGGGTGGTGGGCAGGGTCTGACCGGGCAGGGCGCCGCCCCCCACAGCGCTGCCGCCGGGCATCAGCTCGATGCGGGCGTCCACATCGACCAGAGCATCGGCCCAGGCCCGGGCCCGCTGCGCCAGCGTCTCCGCGGGCGCGCCGATCATCCGCCACACCGGGATCTCCTCGGTGGCAGCGCCCCGCAGGTAGGCCATCAGCGTGGCCTGCAATGCGGCCAGCGTGGTTTTATCCACCCGAAAGGCCCGGGTCAGGGGCTGGCGTTTGAGCTGCTCGATGATCTTCCTGCGGCCCAGGATGATGCCCGCCTGCGGTCCGCCCAGCAGCTTGTCCCCGCTGAACGTAACCACATCCGCGCCAGCATCGATGCTGTCCTGCACGGTGGGCTCGTAAGCCAGTCCGTAGGGCCGGGTGTCCAGCAGGGTGCCGCTGCCCAGATCGTTGACCACGGGAATGGGGACGGGCAGACTGCGGGCCAGTCCCACCAGCTCCTGCAAGCTGGCTTCGGCGGTGAAGCCGATGATGCGGTAGTTGGACTGATGCACTTTCAGCAGCAGGCCCGTGTTCTCCGTCAGCGCGTTCTCGTAATCGGCCAGGCGGGTGCGGTTGGTCGTGCCCACCTCCACCAGTGTGGCCCCGCTCTGGGCCAGAATGTCGGGGATGCGGAAGCCGCCGCCGATCTCCACCAGCTCGCTACGCGAGATGACGACTTCCTTGCTCGCGGCCAGGGTGCGCAGCACCAGATTCACCGCGGCCGCGTTGTTGTTGACCACCAGCGCTGCTTCCGCGCCTGTGAGCCGGGTGAGCATGGCCTCGGCGTGCACATAGCGACTGCCCCGTTTGCCCGCGGGCAGGTCGTATTCCAGGTTGCTGTAACTCCGAGCCACGGCCACCATCGCCTGTTGGGCTGCCTCGGAGAGCAGCGCCCGGCCCAGATTGGTGTGCACGATGACGCCCGCGGCATTGATGACCGGGGTCAGCGACGGGGCCAGATGCACCCGGGCCTGATCTTGCAAGCGCACGGCAATGGCGTCGACGTCGGGCGGCGTCGCACCCGCGCGGATTTCGGTGCGGATGGCAGCCAGCAGATCGCGAGCCTCATCTCGCACCGGTCCGCGTCCGAACGCATCGATGAGCGAAAGGATTTCGGGCCGGGCCAGCAACGCATCCAGGCTGGGAAGATGGCGATAGGGATTGTCGGACATCATGTCAGGCGTGGTTAGGGAGAAAATCCATCATTCCGGGAGCGATGACGATGCAGTGGTGATATTGTAATTCACCCTGAATTCATCACAAAATCGATTCTGGCGAGCGCCGCCCGATAGACCTCGGCCAAAGGAGCGCCGTGGGCCCGGGCTGCGGCCAGGCAATCTTCGAACTCAGGCGCGGCCTTCCACCGCGCGGGCGCGTATTCGGCCAGCTTCACGCGAATCGGTCCGAATCTGGTCTCCACCCTCTCGATGCGCCGGGGCAGGCTGTAACGCTGCACCTCTTGCTGGCGCACGCCCAGGGTGCTGGTGTGGACAAAGAGCAACGCTCTCAACTCGGGCGCTTTTTCCGCCTCGCACAACGCGCTGAGCTGCACCGCCGGCCGGTTTTTCTTCATTTGGATGGGCGTAGACCAGGCGTCCAGCGCGCCTGCATTCATGAGTTGCTCTAGCAGCGGCCCCAGCCACTCGCCGGGCATGTCATCGATGTTTGTTTCCAGAAGGATGAGGGTTTCGATCTGTTCGGGCATGATGCGAAGGGCTGTGGGCAGATGAAGATGTGGCGCGGTTCCAGCGTCGTGGATACGCCGCGGCTATCGATGAATAAGGCTTGCGCCAGAGATCGGGATGGTGAAGATCGCTGGCGACATGGGATGCATGGCTACTGAGAAACCTCGAAGGTGTATTTTGCCAGAATACGCGAGGGGCCGGAGATCTCGCCCGATGTGTTCTGACTCCTCACCATATAAAATGTCTCACCGGGTTGTGCGCCAGCGCCGGAATCGGTCCAGGTCATCCCGGTGACGGTGTTATAGAAATACGCATGAGGCGGCGTAAAATCATTCTCATCATTCCGGTAGATACGATACGTGAGCCCTATTTGAGCCGGCCACTGAATCACCACATCATCTCCGACCAGCTCGATGCTCGGCTCGATCGTTTGGGGCCGATTCACCGCCGCCGCATCTGGATCCAGCTGCCACAGGCTGCCCACATCTCCTCGATCTCCCACGATGATGCGGTCTGCGTCGGCCCAGTAGGTAAGGGTGATGAAATCTCGATCGGACGCGACCATCGTTTCCCAAGAATTGAGGTCATTCGTGCGTAGGATGCGATTGTCTTCGGAGACGACATAAAGACGATTTTGATCGTCGACGGCAAAGGGGTTGTAGGCCCAGTCCTGAACATGGAAATCGGGAAAAAGATGTGTGCTGACGCTGCCATCGGCGTGCAAAGCCAGAATGCCGTCCCGGGCCGAGCCGATGATGAGCAGTTGATTTTGATAAATGAAAAGACGGCTGCGGCATTGGGTGTAGCCTGTGAAGTTGTTCAACCGCGTCCAGTGAGTTCCGCCATCGGAGCTTTCCGCCAGCCCACAATTTCCCCCATAGACATCATTCCAGACCACGTAAAGCTTGTTGTTGAATTGAATGATGTCATAGGTGCGATATTCGCCCACCCCTGCATCCTTATCGGCTAACTGCACCCAGTGCTCTCCCATATCGGTGCTACGAAAGACGTCGCCCGTCCAGGTCTCATAGTCGCCCATATGTGCGCCGGCTGCCGCATAGAGGCCCGTGGGAGTCGATTCCAGTCCCCAGGTGTGGATGACATCGGGCAAATTGCGATATTTGGCTATCGTTCCCGTCGTGGGCGTATACGCGTAGGTGTTGCCCAAATCCCACTGACTGCCGCCGCTCCCGGGTGAATCGGTCGGGTCGGGGCCAGGAATGTGAATGATCGGCAGGGCGACATCTTTGGACATCTCGATGAAGCCCTGTTCGCTGGGCTGATAGATGGCTGTGAGGGTGTTGGATTGATAACGGGAGAAAAGAGAACCGTTGGATTCCGCAGGCCTGGCTGTGCCCCATCCAAGATAAAGCGCGTTATTCCAGGGCAGGAAGGCGTAACTCCCGAAATAGCTGTCATCCGGCTCGTAGCCGGTGTTCGTCTCAAACCAAGTCGCATAATCGCAGCCGGGCAAAAGTTCGGCCAGGTTATGCACAGGCTCCGCAGGCGGTGCGTTGATTGGACAATCTGCCGTTGCGAGGGCGGGCTGACCCAGCGGCGTGGGATCATGAGGCAGGGCGGGCGGCGGCGTGGCCGTATTCATTCTCATCGTCATCGTAGATTGGCTGTTACAGGCGGCAATGAGGATTGGCAATGCTAATAAGAGGGAGAAAAAATATCGCATGGCATATCCTGTTGGGCGATTGAGTGGCCGCGTAGAGGCGTTAGTTACATGCAATAGTACCATGAAGCGTGCGTTTTTGCATTTGCGTTGTGCGGCGGGGTGCGTTTCAAAATGGGGGCGCTTTTTTGCGTTCCTGGCCGACTCAAGTCGGGCGCTTCAGGCCTGCGGCCAGCGGACGGCCTCCGCCGTCCAGGTCGCCGCAGGGCGACCGTTGGCGCGAAGC